>Ga0307378_10004475_pt1 | contig 19923 bp, 19 predicted proteins | sample UN1MG_FD_202238 | JGI IMG/M metagenome (GOLD analysis project Ga0307378, IMG submission 202238) | Soil microbial communities from Risofladan, Vaasa, Finland - UN-1 | ecosystem: Environmental > Terrestrial > Soil > Coastal area > Acid sulfate soil | place: Finland: Risofladan, Vaasa | collected... | reverse complement strand
CCGTTTCACTTTCATATTCTTTCATTAATTCTTTTACTTTTTTACTATCCAAATCGAGCTTAGCGATCTCTTCATCAGTCATACTCCTATTTTCAGATTCATCGTCAATTTCCCTTTCATTCTCTTCATTTTCGTTATTCTTATTTTTATTAGAAATTTTCATCCCTCTTTTTTTATCTAATACTCATTATTTTGTAAAAATTTAGATATCTAGAACATTCTCGTTATAAAAAATTACATTAAAATTGAGAACTGAACCTTCTAAATTTTATTCCACCGTCTTTTTTAATAAAAATCTCTCAAAAAATACTATTATTTACAATAATGTTTAGTTTTTTATACATTAATAAATGTTTTTTATTATAAAATTATTGTATTATCAAGATTATGCCCAAATATTTTAAATTTTGCTTATTAATTTTTAAATAAAAAAGTGATCTAAAAAATTAAGTTATAGATTTAGCTTTTCTTCAAAATATCAAAAATTATTTCGAAATCAGAAAAATTAAATGGCTTTAAAATATAACCATCGGCTTTTGTATCGTCTAAATTCTTTTCGACTTCCGATCCAGATATTGCAGTTAAGAAAAATACTGGAATGTTTGCCCACTCCTTATCTGATTTTATAGTTTTACATATATCATATCCACTTAAATCAGGTAAAATAATATCCAACAATATCATTTTAGGAATTGTATTTCCTAATTCCTCTAATCCTTTTGAACCGCTAACTACACCTTTACATTTAAACCCCTTACTGTCGAAGTAACTTGTTATTAATCGAATAGTCGCGAGATCATCTTCAACCAATAAAACATCATATTTTGATACAACTTTTATATTGTCGAGAATATTTATAATTTTCTTTTCAAGAAGAATACTCTGCTCAAAGATATTTTTTACAGTTTCTAAAACCTGATCATTCAATTTTTCCCTATAATTTTCAAGCAATAACTGTGAATACCCTTTAATTGAAGTTAATGGTTCTTTTAATGTATGGGAAATATTTGAAATTGTTTGAGGATTTAATTTTGATAATTTATTGCTTGAAATATTTGATTTACTTTCAATGAATGCTGCCACTGCTTCTCTAATTAACTTAGAAATTGTTAATTCACCATTGCTTTCAATATATGCCTTCCACTTATTTTTAGTATGGTCAGATACATATAGCGATATCCTTTCTTTATCTCTTTGGTAAACTTTTTCTCCTTTTTGCCACTTTTTAAATCCTTCTGTAATATTTCCTCGCCAAATAGCATATCTACCAGTTTCCTTTTTATATTTTTTCATCTCATCGGTTTTATCAATAGAACTATTATTGTTACTCATATTAAACTCATCATTATTATCTTTGTTATCTTGGTCCTCGTTTTTCTCAAGGTTGTTAATTTTTGCACCACAAATTTCAAACCAATTTTGGCTTGAAACCATAATAAAAGAACTATTATTTAACATTTTTTTATTTTTTTTTAGTTCGAGTTAAGATCTATTTGTGTGTAAGATTTTAACGAATAATATTAAAAAACCAAAAACAAGTTTTATTTGTATTGTAACAAATAATATATAATCCAAATATTATACATACTTTATAATAATTAGTTATTACTTTTTACTAACAAAATTTTTTGCATACATTACTTAAACACCTTTTTATACAAAAGTTATGCATTTATAAAGAAAGTTTTACAACGAAAAGATTTAAATATGCAAATGCCATCTATTATTATAACAAAAAAAGATTGTTTTTTACAACAAAATAACTATTATTATAAAGTTGTGTGTAAAAAACTATTAATAAATCAAATATTAGACATTTTTTATAAGGGTTATGATTCATGGTTGTAGAAGTATTAACGCAAACAGGCTTTTGTCCCGAATGTGGCGGTTCCACAATTGATATTCAGCAAGTAGGGGAGATTGTTTGTCAACATTGTGGTTTGGTTGTTTCCGAAAAGGCAGTTGATGTATATCACAGTGGTATAAGGGCTTATTCAAAGCAAGAAAAAGATAAAAAAGAAAGAACTGGTTGTCCGATTTCAATTTTGATGCCTGATATAGGCCTAAGTACAATTATTGATAGAACAAAAATTAAAAATCCTGATTTAAGAAGGGCTGCAAAATGGAATACTCATTTATCATGGGAAAAGCGAAATATGCTTATTGCCATAACTGAGTTAAAAAGAATCGGGGGCAATTTAAATTTTCCAGAGAGGGTAAAGAAATCAGCTGTTCATCTTTATAAAGAAGTATTTAAAAGGAATCTCTTAAGGGGCAGATCTATTAATGGTATGATTGCAGCGTGTGCATATTATGTATGTAAACAAGAGAGGGTTCCGATAACTCTTCAGGAAATCTTAGAAGAAGCGTCGATAAACGATAATATCGTGAAAAAATGCTATAAGATCTTAGTTAGAGAACTGAACTTAAAATCTCCTCATATTGATCCTGTATCCCTTATACCACGTTATTGCGCGGATTTAGGTTTGGACATTAATGTTGAGAAGGAAGCGATAAAAGTTTTAAAGAATTTCATTGAAAACACTTCTATATGTGGCAAAGATCCAAAAGGACTGTGTGCTGGATCGATATATTTGGTATCAAAACTAAAAAATCACAAAATAAGTCAAAAAGACATTTCAAAAGTAATTGGGGTCACCGAGGTAACTCTTCGCTCTAGGTATAAGGAGTTTTTACAAAATATATCCTTTAATTTTAATGTAAATCTTAATTAAGCTGAATTTTTCATTTCCATTTTTTTCAAATGTTAAGGGTTGAGGGGGCTCAATCTTTTAACATTTTTTTTATTGATATTTTTTAAGTCTGAGACCAAATTCATAGCAACATGCTGAATCTGACTCAATCTCTATTGCATGAAGGAATGAAATTAAAATAGTTTAATTTTGGTGTCCAGTTCTTCTCGCTGCAATTTGCCCTACTTTTCTACCAGGTGGAGCATTTCTACTCGTTGTGGTAGGTTTGTGCGGAGATTGCTTGGCACCCCCTCCGTAGGGATGAGATGCTGCAACCATAGCAACCCCTCTAACTACAGGCCACTTTTTTGCTTTAGATTTGACATAATAGAACTTATTTCCAGCTTTAAGGAACGGCTTATCAGTCCGACCCCCTCCAGCTACAACACCAACCGTCGCTAAACAATTTTCATTTATCCATTTGGTCTTCTTCGATCGGAAAAGTAACTCAACCTGATTTTTAGATTTATTTCTCACAATTGCTGCTACCCCTGAGGCTCGAGCGAATTTCCCACCATCTTGAGGCGTGTTCTCTACGTTAAATACTAAAGTACCTAGGGGTATCTTTTTTAAAGGCATAATATTTCCAACTTCGACTGGTTGGCCATATCCAGTTTTAGATTGTACAAATTCTTGTCCTATAAAGATTCCTTCTGGAGGTAGCCATAAAGCTTTTTCTTTAGTATCTTGATATTGAATTCGAGCTACGGGGGCACCTCTTCCCGGAGAATGAAGAAGATCTATTACTTTAAACTTAAATAGTTTCTCATCTTTTTTGAAGGATCGATACTTGACAGCCCCTATGTGTCGATGGCTGGGAGATCTAAAACCTAGTACGCCTCTACCTTTCCGTTGTGCTAAAATTCGTTTTCCCAAACTACTTCACCATATTCTCTGAATATGAACTTAAATTATTCAAACTATAAATTTTTTATCTTTTTCCTTTAGATGTGGTAGAAAATTTAAAATAAAGTTTCTTGTTAAAAAGAAGGTATAACTTTGATAATTTAGAGTTTCTTTGATTTCAATAATTCATCAATATTATAATTGAATGCGATGGGAATTTCTCTTTCTAAAAACTCACCTGCGATATTTTTTAATATTAACTCTTTTACTTCTTCAGGATTGTTAGTCTGTCCGAGCACCCAACCTAGTTTTACATAAGCTACTTCAGGTAATATATTTGCTCCTGGAATAACTCCGAAATTTAATAATTCCCTTCCTGTGGAATATACATTCATACCAACAAATCCATGGAGAGTTTGGGTTGTCATTAGTATGGTAATACCTTCTTGAATAGCTCTTCTTACCGATTCATATATTGTAGTAGAAACATGTCCTAATCCTGTTCCTGCGATTACAATCCCTTTATATCCATTATCAATGTAAAAGTTTAATAAATCGTTATCGGTTCCAGGATATGAATAGATTAAAGCAACTTTATTTTCAAAATTGTTAAGTAACTCTGTCTCTTTTTTAGATCTCTTGTTATAATCTTTAGTAAACATTTTGATTTTTCTATTTTGAACCATTCCCATTGGTATGTCATTAATAGTTCGAAATGTATTTCTAACAGAAGAATGCATTTTTCTTACTAATGTTCCCCTGTGAATTAATCCATAATCATGAGATGATGATCCTAGCATTGAAACAACTACTTCAGCGATATCTGCTTTTGCTACAATAGCTGCATTAATTAAATTTAATGCAGCATCTGAGGAAGGTCTATCAGAGCTTCTTTGACTACCAACAAGGACTACCGGGATGGATAGATCTTTTATCATAAAAGAAAGTGCTGCGCTAGTAAATGACATTGTATCAGTTCCATGGCCAATAATGATGCCATTAATTCCTGAATTTGCTGTATCTACCACTCTTTCTGCTAACTTTTGCCAATTTTCTGGCTTCATGTTTTCCGAAAGGATTTCAAAAACAATTTCACATTCAAGATTACAAATTTCTGCTAATTCTGGAACTGCACTATATAATTCTCCTGGTGTAAAAGAAGGAATTACTGCTCCTGTTGTATAATCTAATCTTGAGGCAATTGTTCCACCAGTTCCGAACAATTTTATATTTGGAAGGTCCTTATTTATAGGGAATTCTTTTTCTGGTATTTTATATGTTGCCTCTTTCTTTCCAATTTTTTTGATTTCTTGTATTTCAGAAACTTTTATTCCAATATTGTAGTTATTTTCTAATTTAATATTTATGAAATTGGGAGCTGAATATTCATATCTTGGTAAAATAATCCCTTCATACATAGTTTTCTCTGTTTTAATTTGGACTATATCCCAAATTTCAAGTTTATATTTTTCTAAGAGTTTTTTACCTTCTCCTCTATAACCTTTTAATTTTTCGCTCAACTATTTCAGCTCCCTTATTTTTTCTTTTATTATATTTTCTAATTGCTCAGAAACAACAGCACCGTCAATTTTTCCTCGAACTTTTTTCATAACTTCTCCCATCAAGGGTCCCATTGCTCTCATTTCTTTCTTTTTTATCAGATTAGAATTTCTATTCACAATCTCGACTATCAATAGTTTAAGTTCATCTTCAGAAATACTTTCTATTTTTAGTTTTGTTTTAATCTGATCAATAGAGTATTCAGGAGTATCAGCTTTAAGTTTCATTAATTCTTCAATTGCTTCTTTACTAATTTCCTTTGTTTTCAAAAGGTTAAAAATTTCAAGAAAATCATTGTCAGTTATATTTTCAACATTTTTTCCTTCTCTTCTAAGGGCAGTTGTTGTCTCTAATAGAGTTGTGAAGATTAATGAGGGATTATTTGGATATAATTCTATTAAATCATCGAATAACTTGAGTTTACCTGTAAAAATCAGGTCTTTTATTAATCTCTCTTCTGTTTCATATTTTTTAGCATATTTTTTTATAGTTTCCCAAGGATATTCTGGGAGATTTTCTCTAATCTCATTAATTTCTTCTTCGGAATTAAAAATGGCTTCGGAATCGGTGTCAGGATATAATCTTGCACCCCCATGGAGTTCTCTTAAAAATTCCGTATTTCCATTTTCTAGAGCCTTTCTAGTTTCGGGAGGTACACCTTTGAAAGTAAATTTAATACGATTGATAATGACATCCATTGCTTTATCCACTTCTTTCTTGAATCCTAAAACTAATACAAAACAATCAGTTTCTTTAGATGCTAATTTCTCTTTGATTTTCTTAATATCTTCATTTGAAAACTTGTAGTTATTTAAATCTTCATCGGAATGAATAATTCCTCTTAAACCAGAGATCAACTTTACTTTACCACTAACTTCAGTTCCAAATCTATAATCTTCCATTAATTCTTTTCCAAAAATACCCTTAAATCCCCTAAAATTGATCCCGTATAATTTTTTTCCTGATTCAATACCTTTTAGAATAAAATTTGATTTAGTGTTAGTTAATATATCCGTTAAATCTATTGGATTTTCTGGTATATCTTTATGATCTAGTTTTCTTTTGTCAAGTTCTTCCTTAATTTCAAGGAGTTTTAATTGGCGTGAAATTTCATGATTGATTAATATCGGAATCCATCCTAATTTCTGTACACCTTTTATTTCAATTCTAGTTCCTGCTTCAATACTTACATTAACATCTTGTCTAATTGATCCAAGAACTTTTTTTACGTTTGTTGACCATAATAACAATCCAATTCTCTCAGCACATTCTCGACATTCATTGGGTGTGCTTATATCAGGTTTAGTTGTGACTTCTATCAATGGAATTCCTAATCGATCTAAACGAAAAAAATTCCTTTTATTTTCAGTTTTAATTTTTCTCGCAGCTTCTTCCTCTAGACTTAAGATATCTATTCTGATTTTTTTATCATTTTCTAAAGTTATGTAACCATCAGTGCCTAGTATCATTGTACGTTGAAATCCACAGGGGACACTTCCATCTAAATAATTTTTACGACATACATGCATTTCTTCGATTATATTAGCGTTTAAAAGCATAGCAATTTGTAGTGCTATCATTCTTGCTTCTTTATTACACGAAAATGGAGGGGTATCATCGAGTTCATAGGTACACACCACATCATTATACCCTTCATATGTGATTCCCATTCCCTTTTGGTATTCTGTAAGCATTGCTTTATCATAGGTCCCCATTTCGCCTAAAACGGGTCTCATTTTTCGATTAATAGTAAAATCTGGCTCTCGAGTACCTTGAAGAGTAGCCGGACATCTACAGAATAACTTTTTATCTGTATTAATTTGCTGATGAATTTCAAGGCCACATTTAAGTCCGAGTTTTTTATAATCAAATTCTTCCATATTCAATCTATTTTTCTATTTAATAATAGTGAAATACTATAATTAGTGAAGTAATAAATCTTATAATTATTTTCAAAAAAGGTTTGGGATATTTTAATATAGATTGTTTTAAATAGTTAACAGCAAGATTTGATTTTTATTTCATGTTATAAATTTGCATAACAATGTCTAGCAATAATATCATCCTAAATAGCCTTTGGGAGATCTAAAAATCATACGTTATATCCTTGAAACCCGAACCATAAAATTTTGGAAGTTTTCAGGGTGTTTTTGACCTTCTTCAAGATCTGATAAAGAAATTGAATTAAATTGAATATGAGAACCATTCAAATTAAAATAAACCTTTAATAATAATTTTAGTAGTTTGCCATCATCAATCCGCTCAATATCGGGATCAGCATTTATTGTACAAGCTAAACCATTAGATAATAGTAGTTGAGCAAATTTCGTTATGTTGTTAATTGTTGTTGTAAGTCTCTTTATAGCTTTAACCATTAATAATTAATATAATGTAAAATAAATTATTACCAATCTTGTAGGTTCTTTTTTTAAATATAGATAATATTAATTAAAACTTGATATATTAACCAAATTTACTATTTTAAATAATAAATTTCATTTTTTTGAGAAAGTTTCTTAAATTGTGATAGATAATTAATTATTAATTGCTTTTGCTCAGTGTTTTTTTCAATAACGTCTTCCATTCGAAATGAAAGGTCTTTTAAAGCTTCAATTTTAATCCAATGTATTCTGTTAAAGAATTTTAGTATTTTTTTAAGAAAGTCATCTTGTGTACCATATTTTCGTAAATCTCCCTCTATTATTTTAATCAATTTCTTAAAAGCATTTTTATTCTTAAAATTTATAAATAATTCATTATCTTCTGCTAAATTCATCCATAAATATTTGTCTTTATCATCCAGCATTCTATTATAATTTATTATATAATTTACATTTTCTTTTAGAAGTTTTATCCTTTCTTTCTTAACTAATTCCTTTTTATGTAAAAGATCTGTTTCGATTAAGTCCATTCTGCAATAGTAATCTACGGGTGAATATATAAAGTCAGTTACTCTTGATCCTAGCATCCCAAATATCGCTGCAAAGTATTTACAGTTCTCAAAATGAAGATTTCTTTGTTTTCCAATAAATTCTAAAACTCCCCGAGTAGGTTGTTGATTTTCACTGGGAATGATCTCCAACCTCATATCTACAGAGACATTGCTAGTCCCATACCGAGATGTTATCCTTTCGAATAATAAACTTAAATCTTTAAAATTTCCCGGCCTAAACTGCCTTCTCATCCAATTTGTATAATTTATTAAAAATCTAGTAGTAAAATCAAAAGAAAAAGGAGTATATCGATTAGTTTCTGATACCATCTCATAAAGAGGAATAGTAGCCTTAAAGGTGAAGGGTTCAAAGAAATCACTTACATCTTTATCTTCTACTCTTTTAATATCATCAAGAGTTTTGCCTTTTTCAAACAATTCTAAAATGTTATCCATGACATAATTATAAAATGCTGAAACGCTACTAAATCTCTCATCATTAGGATTTTCTCTATGATTAACATTTACATATCTTTTTATCCAATCTTTAAGAGCTGGAGATAGTGAAATCGTTTGTTGGACAGTTTTCTTATTTGAGAGATATTTTTTTTTAGTCATATTACTTTAAATTTGATATTGATTTTAAATTTTTATTAGTTGAAAATGTTGAATTAGTAGACTTATATTCAATATTAATGGATTTCTGAAACTAGATAGACTTTTACAAGGTACATTTCTTTCTAATCATCAAGTTTTTAATAATAATCTATATATTTTCTCTTTGGGATTACCTATTATGTATATCATCATTAATGATAGTTAATATTAAGCTTTAAATATCCTCTTAAAAAATTATATTTGGGCAATTTTTTAACGATAAAAATCAAGGGTATGGTAGGAGATCTTTGCCATAGAGGGAAAATGGGAGGGTTAAGGAGGACGAGATCCCTCTTTTTTTTTCAACAATATAATGATTATTTTTTTATGCATCAAGATCTTTCAAGTAAAAATTCTCTTTTTCACGTAAGATTGTTGATTTTTTTGAAAGAATCTCAAATAAGAATTCTCTTTCAATAGGAAATTTTGATTTAGATAATCTGATTTGAAAACGTAAGTCTTTTTCATTTTCAATTTCAATCCAATGTAATTTCTCAAAAAATCTTAATAAATTGAGAGAATAATCTTCATTCTCTCCAAATTCTTTAACTTGAGTTTCTATTAGGTTAACCCATTCATTTTTTGTTTCTTCATTATTGAAAGTTATGATAGCTTGTTTATCTTCAGCTAATTTCATCCAAAAATAATAGTCCTTATCATCAAGAATTTTAAGAAAGTTGAAGAAATAAGAGAGATTCTTGTTAATCAGGTTTATTCTCTCTTTCTTCATCAATTCTTTTCTATAAAATAAATCAGTGGTTTTTATATCGAATCTGAAGTAATTATCTTTATCTGAATACAGAATGTTAGTAATTTTCACACCTAACAAACCAAATATTGCTGCATTATATTTACAATTTTCAAATGTCAGATTTTTGTATAATCCTGCATATTCGAATACTCCAGTTAAATCTTTTATATTCTTTCCAGTAAAAAGGTCTAAATTAACTTCCTTTGTAAGATTATTTGAATAAAGATAGTTTCTAATTCTATTGAACATCATTTTTATACTAGAGATGTCATAAGGATCCATATGAGTTTGATAAAGTCTTCTCAGAGTTAAGTAAAAAAAGGTGTTTTTTTCAAAAAATGGATTGGTATAACGATTAGTTCTTATAATAGTTTCATAATATGGAATTAAAGCGTTATAGGAGAGTTTTTCGAAGAAGCTCTTGATTTCACTGTCTACAAATTTTTCAAAATCATCAAGTGTTTTACCTTGGTCAAAACATTCCACCGCACGCTCCATTACAAAATTATAAAATCTCGAAATACTCTTGAATCTTTCATCTTTCGGATTTTTTTTATTATTTTCAATTATGTATCTCTCGATTTTGTCTTTAAGTGCTGGTGAAATAGAGATTGTTTGCTGAGTAATTTTCTTTTTTGATAAAGGTTTTTCTGGAGTCATTCTGAACCATACCTTAAGATTTTTGACAAAAATATATAGTACTATATATTATATTTGAATTTATTTAAAGAAAAAGTTTTACAAAAATTCTGAAACTTTTTCTATTGGTTTTTTTCCAGAATATAGAAATATGGAATAAAGTAATTTCTCAATTTTCTTATATCAAAGGCTTAGAAACGTATACTCCATCTAACTTATATCCCATTTCATAAAACCAATCTCTTGCTCCGATACCACTGATAACTGCTAATTTTTTTGCATTAAACTCTTCGAATGAAATCTTTTCAACATTTTCCATTAATAATTTTCCATATCCTCGGTGTTGAATTTGAGAATATCTATTCGGTTTTGCATTCGTTGGGACTAACTCACCAACTACCTTGATTTCTCGCACGATCATAGTTTTTCCGTCGTTTAATTCTGGTCTATGTGCATATTCAGATGGTTTTCTTAAACGAACATATCCAACTAAATATTCTTCTAATTTATTCTCAAAAGATAAAAAAACCTCATTACCTAAAGATGCTTCATAATCCAGTCTATAAAGTTTAATATCCTCAAAAGTTTTTTCATCGATAATTTCCTTTTTTTTATTGATCCCATATTCCCTACATCTAATGCATTTACATGCTTGATTTATTTCTTTTAACCTTTCTTGAACCATCTGTCTTAAATTACTATTTTTACATCCGGCTTCGATTAAAGTAGCAGGTATATCCCTCATTATCCTTTGAATTCGTACATATGGGGGTAAATTATTTTTAACATTTGCAACCAGTTCAATTAATTTCTCATCTGAATAAGGGGAGTACTTTCCTTTCTTCCACCAATTATATAATTCAGTACCAGCAATTACAAGGGTCGGATATATCTTTAACATGTCGGGGCGATAATTTGAGTTAGAAAATAACTCATCAAATAACTCCATATCTTTAAAATAATCAGAACCTGGGAGGTTGGGCATAATATGGGCATTTATTTTTAATCCAGCATCCTTAGCAATTCTTATAGCCTCAATACTATCTGAAGTAGTGTGCCCCCTCTTTATGAGTTTAAATATATCATCATAGACTGTTTGAATTCCTAATTCAACTCGAGTGGTTCCGTAATTCAACATGAAGTCTACATCTTTTTCTTTACAATAGTCTGGTCTCGTTTCAATAGTTATTCCTATAACCCTTCGTTTAGATTTTTCTGCGATTATCTTCGCTTCTTCTAAATTACTAGTTTTCTGTTCTATTATTCCTTCTAGAGCTCCTTTAACGAATCGTGTTTGATACTTCGGATCAGTTGATAAGAACGTTCCACCCATTATAATAAGTTCAATCTTTTATGGTGGTAAACAATTAAGCGTATACCATGTCCACTTTATGCCCAATGGCTTCTAAATCTTTTATTCGAGATTGAACTTGCTTATAAGGATCATAATTGTTATGGATTGATCTCATAGCCGCTGGTTCTCTTCCTGTATATGATTGGGCAACTTTTTCCCCTGGTTGGGAGTTTACTCCGGGACAGTATATACATGTCCCGGGACAAGGAAGAGGTTTAGTCATAATAGCAATTACTGAAACTCCTGAAATTGTTCTTGTTGTTCTTCTCTTCAAAAGGTTATTGATAATCTCTTTCTCTGCATTTGTAGCATGGTACAAGATTGTAGCATTTTTTATTACTCTACTATAATTATATTTTTTTCCAATTTTTCCTTTCAGGTTCATAATTTTTCTACGAGAAGTTTTAGGATTCACTAAAAGATATTCAATTATTTCCCTTGCTATTTTCTTTACTATACTTGAGTTTATATTATCTGATTGTTCCATTATTAAAATTCATCAATTTGATAGAAAGATTTAAATCTTCATGAAAATTATACTTTTCGATTTATCTTTTAATGCTAATATCAAGCAATATGATTTCTATTAGAGATGGATATATGGCAAACTGATGAGGTATATGGTGATTATCTTATTGAAAAAGAAACAGAAAAAACAAAGATAAGTTATACTCGGTTTGGAAAAAAATACGGAGAAGCTACTTTATATACAAAAGATAACAATGAAATTAAAGACTGGATTTGTAAAGATAGTATAAAGCAGATTCAATTACAATTTACTCATCTCTGGGAGAAATTAAAAAAGGAATTAGATGTATGTATGGAGGAAAAATTCCGAAAAAGACCAAAAATTACACTATCACCCACATATCTTCAAGAACAAATTGACAAAACTAAGAGTTCCATTGATGCTTGGCCAGAGTCTGCTTTACTTAATTTAGGTAGAGTTTTAGAAATATGGCTTTTAATTATATTGAAAGTTAAAACAAATTATGGCTTAGATTTTCTAATAAAGGAAGCAGAATTAAGAAATTTAATCGGAGCAATAGAAATATCTTCAAAAAATGAAAAAGAAACCGGAGATCTTTTCAATAATTTTGCGAAAATAATTAAGAGAGTATATCCTAAAAGGCATTTTGTGGACGTTTTCCGGAATGAATTAGATATCAGAATATTCATATTACTGAAAATCTATAAGGAATTAAGCCTTAAAGAAATGAACTATCATACAGGTAAAAGTAAAGCACAACTTTCTCGTCGCACAAGAGATTTAATTCGATTAGGACTAATTCAATCATACATAAAAGAGGATGAGGTACAATCCGGCAATATTAAGAGAAAATATTATAAATTAAGCAAAGATTTTGATTTGCTAATGGAGAAAAAGGAATTTGATTTGGAAAAAGCAATAAAAGAGAATAATTGGGAACCTCTTCTGGCAAATATACCTAAATTCTCTTATGAATATAAAAAACTCAAGATGATCTCAGACCATATAAATAGTTATTTAGAAGCAACAGAGAGTCACCTCTTAACTTCTGTTGCAATGGAAGAATTACCAATGATTGACACAATTAATGTACTTATGGAAGCACTGGAGAACAACTTGATACATTATCACTTCATATCTGAGAAACAATATGAAAGAGTTAAGGCAATAAGCTTAGAGTTTAATTCAAAACTAGAAGAGATTTTAAAAAACGATGATAGCCTGGTAAAGCCTTATTTATACATGGACATCCTTCTAAATATGTTAGGAATTATTAAAATTGGTAATAAAACAAGCCAAGCTATATTAGGACTCCGCCAAGCGGCGAAAAAAACTCAAAAATCAATCTAGTGGTATCTTTTTACCAGTAAAATCTCGTGTAAATTTCCCAAAATCTACAATTTTTTTTAAATCATCCGAATTAAAGACGGGTCCATCTTTACAAACTAAAAGTCCTTTTGGGTCTAGAGTGCATAATCCACATAATCCACAGCCGCATCTCATAATACGTTCGAGACTTGCATAAAATTCGATATTATTCTTTTCAGATATTTGAAATAGTTTATATAGCATTACTTCTGGGCCACAAGAATATACAATGGTATTTTTAAAATCCTTTTGTGAGAAATCTTTTATAAGATTTTCAAAAATCTCTGTTGCAAATCCTTTTTCGCCGTAACTTCCATCATCTGTACAGACGTGAAATTTTGAATCTTCCCGGTCATAGTCATAAAACTCATCCATATATAGTAAATCACTTTCAACCTTAGCACCTTGTACCGCTTTAAAAGTATAACCAGAAGTTTTCAAGTGATTGGCAAGAAATCTAAGAGGTGCCATTCCAATTCCGCCTCCCACTAAAAATATATTATAATCTTTATGGGGGGGTATATAAAAGCAATTTCCTAAAGGTCCTCTTACACCAATATAATCATTGACTTTCAATTCATGCAAACCTTCAGTACATTCGCCTACATTTTTCACTGTAATTGCCCAATTCCCCGTTTCATCGCAAGCTGAGATTGACATTGGTACCTCATCAACTCCTGGGACCCAGATCATAGCAAATTGTCCTGGTTTTGGTTGGGTCCCCGTCATTTTAAAAATAATCGTTTTCACGACGTCACAATCATTAATAATACGGTTTATTTTTACTGTCTGTATAGTATTCTCAGTCAAAATCGGGTACCTCTTGAGTTTTAAACTGATGAGCTAGGCCTTTAATATCATTTATGGATTTAAATCCATTATCTTTTAGATATTGTGTTATTCCATGATTAATTTCAGTAATTAGTTCGGTTCCTTTATATAAAGCGGTGCCAATTTGTACTGCTGAAGCTCCAGCTAAAAAGAATTCTACAACATCTTGCCATGAATCTATTCCTCCACATCCAATTACTGGAACTTTTACAGCTTTATATAAATCATATACTTTCTTGACAGCTATGGGATGGATTGCTTTCCCCGAAAGCCCCCCGCTCCCATGTGCTAGGAGAGGTCTTTTAGTATTAACATCTATTTTCATCGCTGCTAATGTATTTATGGCAACTACTCCATCAGCACCACCTTTCTCAGCTGCTAGGGCAATTTCTACTATATTTGTTACATTGGGATTCAATTTTACAAAAAGAGGTATTAAAAGGTTTTTTTTTAGAAAATTGACAATCTGATAAGTTAAATTTTTATCAATACCTATAGAAGATACTTCCGCATGTGGGCAGGAGATATTAATCTCAATTGCATCAGCCCCTGCATTTTCAGCTTTAGTTGCCACCTCAAGATATTCTTCATTAGAATTCCCAAAAACGCTCACTATTAAGGGAATGTTATGTTTTTTTATTTCTCTTATTTCTGAGACGAATACATTAATTCCAGGATTACCTAAACCAACACTATTCATAAAAGTTCCAAGATATATCTCAATTATAGATGGATTCTTATATCCTTTTCTGGTTCTAGGTCCTATAGATTTTGTAGTGACTGCACCAGCTCCAGCATCAATTACTCTCTTCATTGAAGAATAAGAAACCCCTAAAATTCCTGAAGCTAAAATTATGGGAGATTTTAATTTTAAACCAGAAATATTAACTTCTAGCATTTTTTAAAAGAAAATAATGATTATAATTTTATAATAATTATTAATGAAGGAAAAATAACTTCGAATTATATTATCAAAATGAAATCATACATAGCAGATACTTTAATTGGGATTTTTGCATTTGATGAGGCTGGAGACATCTTAAATTTCATAGATTTTGATGATGACTATGGAAAAATCATTGAATTTTACAATACACTAGATAAAAATGTGATTCAAAAAATATTTGAGGATTTTTTATTAGAACTTAAAAATTCTGGTTTTAATGAATTTTTATTTGATAATAAAAAATTAGAATCATTAAGCTCAGAAAAGTTAGGATATGAAACAGTTTTTAAAAGAAATTCAGTAGAACTTAGGACCTTTCGTTTAAATTTAGAAGATAATTTAAAAAAAATTGGCATAAATAAAACAAGTGAAGAAATTCTTTCACAATATAAGAAAGTAAGCAATGAATTAACAAGAAGAAAAATAAGTCAAGCTAGTGGACATTCCGATCATTTAATCACTCAAACTATTACAATACTAGATGTGATAAAGAAATCAATTAGCCTATTTTCAAGTCACCTTAGAGAGTGGTACGGTTTACATTTCCCTGAATTAACTGACAAAATCATTGAAGATAATATTATATTAGCAAGATTAGTTTCAATATTAGGTTCAAGAGAGAATTTTACAATTGAAAATCTAAAAATGAATTTTGTTTTTAATGAAAGCAAAATTAAAATTTTAGAACAGTACGCCCTAGAGTCGATGGGAGCGAATATCGATCTATCTATTATCCAAAATTATGCAGATGAAATAATATCGTTGGATACTTATCGACAAGAATTAGAGAATTATTTAGAAATTTTAATGGAAAAGACTGTTCCTAATATTAATACTTTGATCGGTCCTTTAATAGGGGCAAAATTAATAGCGAAAGCGGGAACTTTACAGAAATTAGCTTATATGCCAGCATCTAGAATTCAATTGTTAGGGGCTGAAAAGGCTTTATATCGGTTTCTTAAAACTGGTGAAAAACGACCCAAACATGGCTTAATATTTCAATGGAATCAAATTAGGTCTGCGAAACCTTATCACCGAGGTAAAATTGCTCGCATTGTCGCAGGGAAAATTGGAATTGCGGCTAAAGTAGATTTTTTCTCAGGAGAATTTATAGGAGATATTTTATCAAAAGAAATTGAAGAAAAGATAAAAGAAATTGAAGAAAAATATCCCAATCCTCCTAAAAAGGAGCAACCCGTACAGAGAAAAAAAAAAACATCAACAAGAAAAAGAAAATAAGGTAAAAAATACTAAAAAATGTCTAAAATCGAAATTAGAAACCATCCCAAGTTTACCGGTGTATTTATTTCCGGACCTCAAGAAAGATTAAAACTTTACACTAAAAATGCTGTTATTGGAAAAAATGTATACGGAGAGAGATTAATAAATCATAGAGGTACAGAATATAGAGAATGGGATCCATATAGAAGTAAAATAGCCGCTTTAATTTTAGAAAATCCTTTTACTAATTTTTTAACTGAAAATTTAAAATGTTTATATCTAGGAGCATCTTCGGGCACATCTATATCTCACCTATCAGATATCATAAACTCTGGAATTATTTATGGTGTAGAATTCGCAGAAAGAAGTATGAGACAACTAGTACAAAATTCATCAGAGAGAACAAATATTATTCCAATATTAGGAGATGCTCGCTTCCCAGAAGAATATGCTAAATATATTTTTACAGATATAGATTTAATTTATCAAGATGTAGCACAACCACATCAAGCTGAAATTGCATTGTCTAATTGTAATTATTACTTAAAGAATAAGGGTGTGCTTATTATAGCTATTAAATCTCAATCAATTGATAGTATTCAAAAATCTGAACAAATTTATGAACAAGAGAAAAAAATTCTTGAAAAAGCAGGATATACTATCATAGAAAGTATAAATATACACAAATATGCTGCTAACCATATTGTCTTAGTAGTTAAAAAAAGTACTTAATTGAGGAATTCAGTTATTTTCTTTGTTGATACTTCTTCATCTATAATTTTTTTGGTGGTATCCCAAGATTTCCTAGCTATATTTGGAGGTTTTTTATATTTCTTTACATAATTTCTTAGAAAATTTATTGTTTTGATATCAGAAGGGTAACCAGACCCAAAATCCCCATATTTTTTATGGGATTCAAGAATTAAGGTATCTCTTTTATTTTTAGCTACAATAGATCCCGCTGATACTATGGGAAATAGAACATCCGCTTTATGTTTAGAGATAATTTCTTTAGGTTCGTAACCTATTAAAGTTTTAATAGAGTTTCCAAATCTTTCTTCATTAACATCAACAGCATCTATATAGATAATATCAGGCTTTAATTCGTTTATAATTTCTGCCATTTTTAATTCTTCAAGTCGATTCAATGTAACTTTTTTAATTTCTCTCTCATCAATCTCCTGAGGGCTAACTACAACGATTTTATGAGAATGACAGTTATTCTTCAAGAGTTTAGCTAATTCACTCCTCTTTTTAGAAGATAATTTCTTTGAGTCCTTTACTCCAATTTCAGATATAAAATTAATTTTTGATTTATCGAAACAAATTCCACATAAAACCATGGGACCTAAGACAGAGCCTATTAACACTTAATTCGAATTGAATTAAATTCTACCAGCCTCGTCTATCCCACATATTAATTCTCTTTTATTATCATGAATCTTGGACGAGTTCAATGAATTCTTCTTCGTCATCAACTTTTTCTAAATTTTTAATTTTGACAATAGGAATTTTTGCTATTTTAAACGGCTCAGGAATTTTAATATCGTTGTTTATTATAAAAAGTGAAGTTTTATGGAATAATTCTGTAAACATCCTTAAACATTTAAAACTCATTTCATTAATTTTATCCTGCTCTTCTGTTATACCAGAAAATAGAGGATAAAAGCCATCTAACTTAATTTTATCAGAGTGGGAGTATAAAGATAATTTGAAAGGAACAGACCCTTTTTTATACCAATATGAAGCAATTCCAATATCTTTTACTATACCTTGAACACGAGATTCAAATTCACTTAACTCGCTTTTCTCCAATATTTCTTTTTCATCTATGTTATCTTTAATAGTCCATCCAAAAATATTGATTTTTTTAAAGAGATCGTTATTTTCTAAAATCTCCGATATTTTTTCAGCGATTTTCTCAGAAGGTCTCATAGATTCATTCTCATAAGAACAAATTGTTCGTTTAGTCACTCCTAAAATTTCTGAAAGTTCTTTTCGTGTTATTGAATGTTTTTCTCTCAATATTTTCATTAATATCCCATCTAAGAATACAACTCCTCCGCCTCTTCTTGCTAAGACGTGTGGATAGTGTTCATTAAGGATATTCTCAAGCGTATTAAGTGTAATAAAGGGTAAACCTTCTCTTACATAGATGGTGTTATCTTCTAATTTTTGATACCGATTTCTGATTCCAATTAGTAATGGTTTTGATTTGAGGATTAAGGATAAGGATTTAAGATCGTGAATAATTTCTGGGTTTAAATTGTCAATATTTGGAAAAATTTTTACGCTGAATACCAAATCATCTTTTTTAACTAAGAGATCAAAACAGAATTTAGTTTTCTTTGCAGCAAAATTTTCTAATATTAACGTTTCGTAATTAGCCTTTTTTAATAAAAGGTTAATCCTTTCAAGTATCTTTTCAATCATCAAATCTAATCTTTAAAAAACAATATTGTATAAAAAAATTATTCTTTTTTCTATTAAGTAATATCACTTTGCTAATATATTGATTTTACATTGATGATCTTATTTTTTATTATTTATTCTTAGAAGATCAGAATCTGTAATTATTCCAATGTAATCATCGTTTTCTCTTACCAGAACTGCCGGATATTGCAAGAGTAGATCAGATATGTCCTTTACATTCCAATTTTTATCAATTTCAGGAAATGGTAACTCTTTTATAAGAGATACATCTGCATTGATAATTTCGGGATTATCTGTTATGTATTTCTGTATTTTTTTTGATGTAATGCTACCTAAATTCTGATTATTTTCTAATATTGGTAATTGTGAAATTTCATATTTATTCAGTAGATCGACTGCTTCTCTTATATTTGATTTAGGTTTGATAGAGATAATTTTATTTATCATTATGTCGCCTGCATGCCTCTCTGACTTTTCTCTTATCTTACGTTCATTCTCTAGAAATTCATAGATTTTCTTATATTTAGAATACGGAGGATCTGTTGTTCCATTTTCAATTCTTGAAATTGTAGATTGAGGAATTTCTAATATATTTCCTAAATCTTTTTGGTTGATATCTAATTTTTTACGTAAACGCTTAAGATCACTCAAAGAAGGTAAAATTTCCATAATGTTATAGACGGTTTAATACTTTTTATGCATTTAATGCATATTATAATCATAATTATTCATAAAATATTTATAAAGGTTATTAATTTTAGTCCAGTAAAAAATGTATTGACTGCATTTTTCATTTAATAATGAATTTAACTGATAATTAATTTAAAAATATATTTAAAAGAACTATTTATATAATTAAGAAGATGGTTAAATGAAATGTTGAAAATTACTCGCGCTAATTTTTTACCAATTGAAAAAAGTGAATTCCCAGAACTCTGTGAAAGGAAGGGGATTGGACATCCTGACACTGTTTGTGATGCTGTTGCCGATGCATGCTCCAGAGCATTATGTATTTATTATCTTGAGAATTTTGGCAGAGTGTACCATCATAATGTCGATAAAGCTGCTTTAGTTGGAGGAACCGCGAGACCAAAATATGGTGGCGGTCAAATTATCCAACCACAATATTTTCTGATTGTTGG
>Ga0307378_10004474_pt1 | contig 19933 bp, 18 predicted proteins | sample UN1MG_FD_202238 | JGI IMG/M metagenome (GOLD analysis project Ga0307378, IMG submission 202238) | Soil microbial communities from Risofladan, Vaasa, Finland - UN-1 | ecosystem: Environmental > Terrestrial > Soil > Coastal area > Acid sulfate soil | place: Finland: Risofladan, Vaasa | collected... | reverse complement strand
TGAACGCCCGGAGTTTTCTTGCCAGTCTATCATCATTAGTACAGACCATCCCACCATCCCCCGCAGCACCCAACATCTTTGCCGGGTAGAAACTGAATATGCCTGTATCACCAAATGAAGCACACCTTTTATCCTTAAATTTCGCACCTAACGCCTGTGCTGCATCTTCGATTACTTTAAGGTTGTATTCCTTTGCCAATTCTATAATTTTCACCATATTACAGCTATGACCATTGAGGTGAACCGGGATAATGCCTTTCGTACGCCTTGTGATGGCAGATTCTATTTGATCCACATCCATATTAAAATCGTCCTTAATATCAATCAAAATAGGTATAGCCCCGCATTGGACAATCGCACCCACAGTAGCTACAAAGGTATGGGCAACGGTGATTACTTCATCTCCCGGTCCAAACCCTAAGGCATGAGTAGAGAGGTATAACGCATCCGTACCCGTATTCACCCCGATAGCATATTTGGTTCCTACATATTCGGCTATTCTTCTTTCAAATTCCTCTAAATGCCTTCTGAGTATGAAATCTCCGCCCGACATTACCTCTTCAAAGACGACATCAAACTCTCTTTTCATTTGTCGGTATTGTCTGGGATAGTTTACAAATCTTACCTTATATGGCCGCATTCCTCACCTTCACATTAAATCCCTTATAGTGCTGACAATCTTTCTATGGTCAGGATAATATGCCTTTTCTAAATTAGAACTTGCCGGTGCCGGAGTGTCGGGCAAAGTTACCCTTCTAATAGGCGCTTTTATATTTTTAAATGGATTCCCTGATTCCGATATTGTAGCCAATATCTCAGCAGATAAACCGCAACTCTTCCAGCCGCCATCAGCAATTACCAACCTTCCCGTCTTCCTGACCGATTCGAAAAGAAGTTTTTTGTCCAACGGCTTAATTGAACGTAAGTCTATTACCTCTACATCGATTCCATCTTTTTTTAAGTCTTCTGAAGCCTTCATTGACTCAACTACCATATAAGAGGTAGCTACCAAACTCACATCCTTTCCCCTTTTTCTGATAATCCCTTTACCAATAGGAATGGAATAAACTTTTTCCGGAACCTCCCCCTCTAATGTATACAACCAGCGGTCATCTATATAGACTACAGGGTTGTCATCTCTAATCGCTGAAATCATCAATCCCTTTGCGTCATAGGGAGTAGAGGGCATTACTACCTTTAACCCCGGAATGTGAGCAAATAAAGCATAAAGCGCCTGGGAATGTTGTGCGGCCTGTTCACTACCTCTATTTATTATAGCCCAGATGACCACCGGAACCGAGCCTCTACCGCCAGACATATAATGCCAATTTGCTGCTTCGTTAATAATGGGATCCAGTGCATACATCATAAAATCCATCCTGGGATGTACAACTATCGGCCTCATTCCAGCTATAGCTGCTCCTACGGCAGCACCCGTAACAGCATTTTCAGAGACGGGCGTGTCAATAACCCTTTCTGGCCCAAAATCTTCCAGAAGTCCCTTGGCAGTATTACCCACATACCATGGACTTTTAACACCTTGTCCGATGAGAAAGACCGATTTATCCAGCAACATCATCTGGCGAAGTGCTTCATTGATAGCCAAGCTATATTGCAACCTTCTATTATTCTTTGAAGACATACTTCCTCAATTCACCTTTTTTGGGATAGGGACTTTTTTTAGCAAAAATATGAGCCTCATTAACTTTTCTTCTTATTTCCTTCTTTATCGCCTCTAAATTTTCTCTCTTAAAAATTTTATCCCTGAGGAGATACCGCTCAAAGTTTCTAGTTGGGTCTTTTTTTCTCCATTTTGCTATCTCTTCTTGCGGTCGTATATCGGTACGAGCTCCCTGAATACTGTCATCCGGTCCCACATGTCCACGTAATCTATAAGTCATAAATTCTATAAATACTGGGCCCTGACCTTTTTTACACATATCCACTGCCTTTCTTGCAACTTCATAAACTTTCAAGACATCATTGCCAGTTACCCTGTAACTTGGGATACAAAAAGGACTTCCTATTTCAAAAATGTTATTTTTGGGACGACACTCCCTAATCGGCATGTGGGTTGAGTAGAGATTGTTCTCACAGACAAATATGATAGGTAGTTTTCTAAGCGCCGCAAAGTTCAGTGATTCATAGAGTACCCCTTCGCCAGTCGCCCCATCGCCAAAAAAACTGACCGAAACTCTTTTTTCTTTTCTAATTTTGGAAGCAAGGGCTGAACCAACTGCCAATGAGATAGTGCCGGCAACAATCGGCACTGTTCCCAGAATCCCTTTTTCGGGGTCACAAATGTGCATTGACCCGCCCCTACCCCGGGAACATCCTGTCTGTTTGCCATAGATTTCGGCAATAAGCTCTCGCATATCACCTCCCTTGGCAAGATAGTGCCCGTGAGAACGATGCGTCCCAAAGATATAATCCTTTTTGGCTAATGCAGCACAAACTCCGGTAGCAATCGCTTCTTCACCCGAATAAAGATGAACAGGACACCGCACTTCTCCTTTAATAATTGGCTCCACAAGACTTTCCTCACAGAATCGGATCCTTACCATTGTCCTGTAAAGTCTTTTTAAAAAATTTTTAGAATATTTATTCATAACTTTAACTAGGATAAATTGGTCGTTTAAATATCTTATTTACCGTTAAAAAGATTATCTTCAAGTCTATCGAAGGAGAATGCTCTTTAACATATTTCAACTGTAGCCGTATTTTCTCTGGTCTTATTTCTTCCATATACATCTTTTCAGGATCGGGACTCCCTGCCAGAAGTGCTCCTTCATCGGGATTCCAAATGGAAGCCCAATCAGTAATACCCGGGCGAACACTTAATATCGCCTTTTCTTCCTCAGTAAACATATTAACATAATATTGAACCTCTGGCCTTGGCCCTACGAAACTCATTTCTCCTCTTAATACGTTTATCAACTGAGGAATTTCATCTAATTTATATTTACGAATAATTCTGCCAATCTTTGTAATTCTTGGATCATCATCTGCAGTGGAAGGACCTCCGATTTTGTCCGCGTGTACGACCATTGTCCTGAATTTAAACATCCTGAATGGTTTTCCCAATCTACCTAACCTTACTCCTCGATAAAAAATAGGCCCTCCGTCTTCTAATTTTATTAATATGAGGATAACTAAAAATACAGGAGATAAAACTACAAGCCCTAAAAAAGAAAAAATAAAGTCGAATAACCGCTTTGACATAATTATTTATTAGTAAAAAATGTTCTTAAATTTCTCCAAAAACTCTTAGAGAAAATACATTTTACTACTCCTAATACAGAACCTAAGCCATAACTAAAATGAAGGATAGCAAATACAATAGGCATTGTAAATATTAATTTTCCGTCTTTTTCTTTTACAGCTATACTTGAGGAAAAATAGAAATTAACCAGAATATAAGAAAGAATTACAAATGCGAATATCCACCAAAAGAAGTCCCAGAACAAAGATAGAATTAACGCGCTGAACAAGCTCAGGACAAATTCTAAAGGAACTAAATGCCTTAGAGAGACAGGAATAATATTTGTGTATTTAAAAGGTAATATCGCCCATAAACCATTTATAAAATTTCGCCTAATAAATGACTTTAAATCTGAAGGAGCGTAATAGTAACTTACTATTTCAGGAACTAATAAGGTTTTCAAACCCGCTTTTTTTAATCTTAGACTGAATTCCATATCTTGACCTCTAATAAGTTTCTCGTTAAAAAAACCAATTTTGTAAAATACTTCCTTTTTATAACAAACACCAAACGCCGTATCGACCCATTGAGGATTATTGCCCCCTGTTTTGTGCAAGGAATCCCCCACACCGAAAGGACAGGATAAAGCACGACATATGGATTTTCCTGTGAAACTGTTATTCCTAGATACTGGTTTTATTATCCCTCCCACAGCATCTGCTTGAAATTCTTTTATGTACTCTACACATTTTGAAATATATTCCTTTTCATACTCATTGTGCGCACTCATCCACAAAATTAATTCTCCTTTTGCCTTTCTAATCCCTAAATTTAGTGCACAAGGAGTGATTTTCCTCAGATTATCCAAAATTTCTATAAATAGATACTGTTTAGGATATTCCTTCACAATTTCCCTTGTTCCATCTTCGCTCATTCCATCAACAAGCAAAACTTCTATCATTTCCTTTGGATAATCATTGGCGATAATGGAATCAAGACATTTGCCAATAAATATTTCTTCATTCCTGCAGGGGATAATAATTGAAACTAAAGATAAATTATTGTTCGATACATTCTCCATAATCTTTGTTTCCATCTACCCTGAAGCAAATTCCTTTTCTTTTACCATTAATTTTAAAAGTGTCTGAACATTTTTGTGAATATTAAAATCGTTTTGAATTTTTTCTCGACCTAACTCCTTTAATCTTCTCTGTAAATTACTGTTTTCCATTAAATTTTTAATGGCCCCGGCTAACTGGTTGGGATTTTTCTCTTCTACAGTCACACCAGCACCGCCAGATAATAACTCAACTATCCCACCAGTATCAGTAGAAATAACAGGAATTCCATAAGCCATTGCTTCCATAAGAGCAACCGGAATCCCTTCATGTTCGCCTTTATTAGTAATAATACTGGACAAAATGACCGCGTCTGTTTCCCCATTATGATACATTCGTATAATTTCCTCATGAGAAACAGCTCCCGCCATCTTTATGTAACCAGTTAATTCTTTCTTTTTGATAAGATTTTCCAATTTGCCCCTTAAAGGTCCTTCTCCATAAAAAATGCATTGAATATTCTTAATGCCCTGCTCTACTAAAATAAAACAGGCCTCAATTAAATATCTATGCCCCTTCACTTCAATAAGATTGGCAGGTACCCCTACTGTAAATTTCTTAGAATTATCTTTCTTCTCTTTTGATTTAAGGATTTCAGGAGATCTGACCCCCATGTGAATTGTTTCTATCTTATTTTTATACGCGTCACCGATTATATGAAGTAATTCAGCCTTTCCCTGCTGAGAGATACATCTTACAAATTTAGCTGATCTTACTTTTTCATTCAACATATTGTTTTCTCTTATATCCCAGCGATGCAAAGTGAAACTCCAGGAAATCCCAGTAATCCGAGAAATAATGTAAGCCATTGTCGCTGTAGTAGAACCCCAATGGGCATGGATGTGCCTAATACTCTCCTCCTGAACTATTTTGCTAACGAAAATTCCTTTCGGAAGAACCATCATATTTTTAACAAAAATCCAGGGTTTTCGGGAACAACAGGCAATGCTTCCTAAAATTTTCCAAAGAGCAATATTGGTTAATAATGCTCTACAAAAACAGAAAATCATTCCAAGATTTATCAAGGGCAACCAAATAGTATTTTCTAAAAGTTCCTTAGCGTCCTTATGAAAAACCTCCCGGGAAGAATTACGGGGGATAATTAATAAATCAATTCCTTGATGCTTTGCTTCAAGCATTTCTCCTAAAATAAATGTTTCTCCTTTTCCGTACGGTGTTTGTGCTGTGACGAAAAGCAATTTCATTCTCAGTATTATCTCCTGATTAATTAATCCCGATTTTGGATTCTTAATTCATACCCGATCGTACTTATCATATTTTTAGCACTGTATGTCTTTAATAAGTTTTCTTTTTTAAAACCCACAAATCTACGTAAAAGAGTTGCATAAATGTGTCTATTTTGAACCCAGCTTTTCTGATAAAAGATTCAACATCTTTTCTCTTAACTTTCCCATCTCCAATTTCCCAACAATGATAAGGGTCTTTCTGAGTTTCTTTCTTAATAAATCGAGAATAAAAAGCTCTCGGGGTTAAACAAAACCATGATGGCAAAGCAAAAAAATGTGGTTTATGAGGAGAAAAAGAATTTAAAAATATAAAATTGATTCTTCTATGAGGAATAGTTATTAAAGTTTTGCCTTTTTTGTCTAAATAATTATATATATTAGTCAAATTTTTCTCCAAATCGCCAAAGGGCGTATGTTCAAGTACATCCGCACAAATTATGCAACTAAATTTTTCTGTTAGTTCACGATGAAATTCTCCTAAATCCGAAATGATATCTGGTTTTAATTTAGAATTAATGTCCATTACTTTATAGTCTTTAATTAATTTACTGAGACAATTCTTGACGATTTCATTTCCTGTTCCAATTTCTAATATATTTTTAGGCCTAAATTTAACTATTTCTTTTATGATAAAATAATATCTATACCAATTTTGAAGGTCCAATCCTTTTAGGTAATAATCATAATCCAAAAGGAATTGTGAATTAAAGTCTATGCTTATCTTTCCCATATTTATAAATTCCTTACCTTTCTTGCTACTACTCCTATACTCCAACCCATAATATTAAAAGGCCACTTATCATACAAATTTAATATCTCTATAAGATGCCAGACCCTTAGTCTTAATTCTTTATATTCTCTTCCCAATACCCTCCAGAATAACCCGGTAATCAACTTGTAAGGGAAATAATAACAGCCAAACCATCGCTCAGCCACAAACCCTGCTATTTCCAGTTTTTTCTTCAGAGATTTTGAATTATAAAATCTTAAATGTGTAGGGTCCCAACCACACCATTTCCTATCGCCTCTTACAAAATTCCAAAACCCTTCGACAACATAATTTAAAGAGAATGAATTCTGGGTAGTCATTACTATTAAACCCTTATCTTTAAGATGCCTATTCATATTTTGTAAAAATTTCACATCATTTTTAATATGCTCTATAACATCCTTTACGAAAATGAGGTCAAATTTTTCATTTAATCTCAGCGTCGTAGCATCAGTAAGAATGAATTTTGCTTCGCGGTGCAGTCCCGCATTACCTTTCAGAATCTGCTCACATATATCAACACAAGTAACATTAGCTCTTCGTCTTATAAAAAAGTTGGTCCAAATGCCACCACCAGCACCTATTTCTAAGACTTTTAGAGACTTCCAAGAATCTATCCTTGAAAGAAGCTTTCTTGTTATAATTTCATTTTTCACGCTGCCATATAAATCAGCATCGTGTTGAAAATATATCCTAAGCGCTTCCTCCGGAGTCCCGGCCTCGTAAAATGTTTTTGCCATATAATATTTTCCCCCTATTATTCTCTAACCCATTGAGAATCTCTGCATTTTTTTTTGCCATCTCTCGATAACTATATTTATTAACTTTTTCTATGTCTCCCTTATAACTAACGTTTTTTCCTTTTTTATATTCCAAATAAAAATGATACAAAGAATTTTTAATCTCCTCAATATTTTTACAGTAAACACCAGCTTTTGTTTCATCGAGAAGTTTCTTAACTACATCATCACCAGTGCCACCTGTAGTCAGTATAGGTCTTTGTGCTGCCAGGTATTCAAATACCTTCCCCGTATAAACTCCCTTTTCTTGCACATCTTCCCAATTTAATAGAAGTAACACATGTGATTCTCTTTGTTTTTCAAGAGAAATATCCCTGGGTAATATTCCATATTGCTTAGCAATAGCTGATAGTTCATATTCTTCAATCTCTCTATCTAATAATTCACTCATAGGACCGTAATATCTAACCTCGACATCATTTGGACTTATAGTTCCGTCAGAGATTAAATCTTTTAGAGCAGCAAAAAGTTTTGAAGGGTCTTGCTTTCCTGTGTAAATCTGACCAGTATAGGTAATTGTGAACTTTGATGTTAAATCAACTCGCCTTTTGCTTACGTCGTCCGGATCGAAACCATTGGTAATTGTGTATACTACTTTTCTCTTATGCAATGTTTTCAAATCTTCTGCCCAAACTGGAGAAACAGTTACCAAAGCATCCGCTATTTTTAATGTCTTCAATTCTAACCTTTTTTCAAATAGCTTTCTTACTGGTCCGTATTGATAATTGTGGTTTTGAATCCAAAGATCCCGCAGATCAGCAATCCAAGGAATTCTATATTTACTTTTCAATACTTTAGCGATAACATGGCTTGTGACCGGTGGTGAACTGCTAATGATTGCATCTATTTTCTCCTTTTGTAAAAATTGTTCAGCTGCTTTAATAGCAGGAAATTTCCAATTCTTCTCCTTATCTGGGTAGGCGATAATTTCTCTAAGAAAATAAAGGAGAGGACTTATAGAAAACTTCACAAAACTTGTACTAGTTCTTTTTTCCATTTCCCTTTTTACACTTTTACCGGAATGAAATCCAAATACTCCTTTCCAGTAATTCAATACATCAAAATAAGGTGCTTCTATAATTTTTACCCCACTTTTAGTAAAATCTTGAGAGAATCCAAAAAATCCAGATTCACGATATGACTCTTTATCAATAGGACCAGTCAAAATAATAGGCTCCCATCTAAATTCAGGAAGATATTTAGATATAGTAGGTATCCGAGGAGAGGCGTGAAACAAATTTGCAATAATTAGAACCTTTTTCATAAAATAACCTCAATAATATATCCTAAATCTTGCCAATTTTTCTGTGGCCATAATTCTTTAGGAATTTTAGTAAGATGAATTTGTTCTATTGATACAACCTGCTTTAATAAATTAACATAATTTCTTTTCCAGTAGCCAAAATGATAAATTCCTAAACCTTGTGGATCTTTATTTTGATTTTTGTAATGCCACTCTACCAAAATCAATACTCTGTAAGTAATACGAAGCATTTCTTGTATTACTTTTTCTATTTTATCCGGGGCTATATATATCAATAGTGCATCTGTAAACACAATATCAAAACTTTTATCTTGAAATTGATGTAGGTCATCTGCTTTGCCAACCAATAGTTTAACATTTGAAATACCTTCTTCTGCAAACCACTTATTGCCCTTTTGCACAGCCATTGAATTAATATCGATTCCTTTTATTTCGCTATTGGGGAATTTTTGGGCAACCAAATATAAGTTTGGTCCACAATTCCATCCTATTTCTAGAATACTAGAAATGGGGAAAAAGTTAGCTATTTTTTCTAATAATAAAGAACGGTGACTATGACTCTGTGAATCCCAATAGCTTTTAATCCATTCGTTGCCTTCTCCAAAATATTTGCAATTTCCCCAATCATTCCTTTTCTTCAGATGCCTTTTAGCCCAATATGTCTCTTGGACTTTTGTGCCTAATAGATATTCTTTAAGGACCCGAATTTTCCAATATCAACTTCGAACAAATGCATAAAAGAAAGGAAAGTAGTGTTTCAAAATTGATTTTAATTCATCTCTCATTTATCAATTCCTTATAAATATTCTCCATTTTCTCCATTTCTTTATAGTAATTATTTTCTATTGATTTTCATCAAGTTTCTTGATGTACCCAGAATTTTCGCATTATCACAATAAATATAATCATCAGCGCTATCAAACAAAACTTTGCATATTTTATTATTGATTTGATTACATATTTTCTTTGTGTAGGTAAAGATATCTGCTCATAACTTGCTATGACCTCTTCAGCAGTTAGAGCCCGATTATAAACCTTCACTTCGTCAATAATACCTTTGAATCTGCCACAGCCACCACCGATTTGAAGACTTTTGGAACCACTTACCGATGACGGAATAGTTGTTACGGACCCGTTGCTAAATTTGCCATCTATATAACAATCTAAATTTGTGCCACTTTTGACATAAACTATATGTGTCCAGCAACCTTTCCGTATTGCTTTTTTTCCACTATAACGATAATTATCCCAACCTCCAAGAAACATTATTGCCCTATCAAGATATACTCCGCCAACTCTTATTGTATATTCTTCAGCCCCTATTCCTTTAGTAATAACAGAGGCTTCTTTTTTTAGACTACTTGGTTTTACGCAGAGTTCTATACTAAAAGCCCTCTCGTTGAAACTCAAATTCGAATTATTACCACAATTAACATTATCATCGCCATTAAACTTCAAAGCAAAGCCACCCTTAACCTTCACCCATTTAGCACCGTTAGTCTTTCCATTATTTTCATTACCGCTCTTATCTTTTGCCACCTCTCCAAATCCCTCGTCAAAATCCCAGTAAGCTATCAGCCCAGTTTCTTCCTTTGCTGAAGAAGCAAAAAGAGAGGATAAAAAAAAGAAGGAGATAACTAAGAAAAATGTTGCATAATTTTCAATTTTTGTCATTTTAAGAATTTCTTTTCTGTTTTATAACGCCAATAGGGATTAAAAATGCAACTACTGTTAGCATAAGGCCTAAATAAACATCAAATGGGTAATATTTGAATTTAATGGTATAATTACCAGGTGGTATCTTTACACACATAAATCCGCTATATGCTCTATATATTTTTATCTCCGAAGAATTAATATATGCTTTCCAATTTGGTCTATAGATATAACTTAATATCATATATTTTTCTTTCGGAGAACTTACATTTATTTCAATTGAATTGAACGTCTCTTCTCTTATTTCTACTTTACTCTCTAAATCAAAAAATTTATCTTCTAATTCTTTTTTCCTTATTTCATACTCATCAATCGGGTCTGTTTCAAGATAAACAACATTATTATTCCAGGGATGCTCTCTGTTTTCATAAATAATTCTCAATGAATCTGTTAATCTAACCTTCTTATAATTATCTACAAAAAAGGCAATTCCAGTAGGATTAACTAATTCATATATAAACATAGGTCCACCCTCTGAATACCGACTAGGACCTTCTTCTGATACACATTTTCCTCTATAAATCAGATCTGGACTATTTATCTCTTCATCTGCGCTTATGACCCATTTTACTCCCATTAGTTTCATGCTATTAATATTATGCGCTATTTCTCTGCTTAAGGGAGGCATAATATTTGACCGTTGAAATCCTTTTCCTTCGAGTTTGAATATTCCACGCATCAAACCAGTATAAGGGTGAACAAATTCTCTGTAAGAGAATAATACTTTCTCATGTTCCAAAACATGAAGTTCTGTTTCTGCTATTAATTTCCAATCTCTGCCATCACGCGAAATAACTTTACCTTTACCGGCATACAATGTCCTATAATTGATGTCATATCTATTAATTATCTTATCAATACATGCTTTTCTTTCTAAATAACTTTTCCATCGATATGTATGTCTTGCAAAATGAGGTTGAAGACTTCCCTGTCCCTGCGCGAACCATTCATTATAAACGGAAATATTCAGCAACGGGAGAATAATCGCCAATATTATAAAAATTGTATAAACAACAGTATTCCTTATCTTTATTTTGTTCACACTCTTAAAAAGGCTATATGAAAACAAAAAAATTATAAACGACATATTTAGCCAAGGAAGTAAACGTAATGCATTTTTACCAGAAAGAATACCTATTCTATTAGAACACCCAAATGGTTTATTCAGACTAAGGGGACCGCGGGTAAAGAGTTCTAAATCTATAAACAAGGAAGAGATAACTATTAGTGCATATATCCCCATTTTTATCTTATTGTTTTTTGAATTGTTAATGGCTGCAAAGCATATAAATCCTGCGAGTAAATTCACAAACGGTATAAGATTTATATGATACCTAAAAACTCCCCTTGCTCCTTCTTTCATACCTGAAAATATTTTGGAAACTATCGGACTATAAAAAATGACGCTTATTAAGAACATTATTATGCCAAGAAGAATTAATGTATATACCATTGAAACTTGTTTTTGGTTTTCTTTGAACACAACATCTTTAAAAATGAAAGATAGTATTATGGCAATATAAAAAAATGCTGGAATATATAGTAGAAGAGCTGAACCTTCGAAAGGAGCCAATAATGATTTGAAACCATACTTATAAAAAAATGAAAGAAAATTAAGCGCCCCACTACCTGGATATATATTTAGGCTTTTAATAGGCTTAAGCGCACTGGATATAGTGTATAAGTTATTATAAAGAGGAACAATATAAAATGAACCAGATAAAACAGATAAAAAAAGCAATAGAGATGCGTTTTTAAGGGAATTTAAGAAACCTAAACGATAATAACGATAACCAATAAGAAACGAATACACAAAAACTACTGGAAAAAGAATAATAAGAAAGTAAATATCACAAGATCCAATAGCAATTGCAGAAAGAAGGATAAAACATAAAAATCGTTTAATTGTTTTATGCTCTAATATCTTATGAATTAAAACAAGAAAGAGTGGAATAACATAAAAAGCATAAGAGGCCTGATTATAGTAGGATATACTTATTACAAAAGGGATGCTTATATAAGTAAGTCCTCCGAAAAAGGATACAAATTTGTTATCTGTCGCTAATTTTAGAAATAAATAAACACCTATTCCTCCTAATATTAATACGAGCATTTGACTAAGCATTATAACTATACTTGGAGGAAATATTGCAATAAGAAAATTAAGGGGAGACCAAAAGGAGTGATGATCTCCTGCTAAATTCCAGCCAAATCCTATATAAGGGTTAATAATCGGTAACTCAAAACTACTGAGGGCATGCTTCAATGAAAATAACATACCTCCGGTTCGAACATCTACCCAGAAATGGTCCCATCCAGAATATCTTTCAAAAGGGCGTAGATTTATTTGTATAGTAAAAAGAATTACATAAAAAACTATTAGGATAATGTATGTAATATCTTTTTCAAATAACCTTTTCAACTTTTCTCCTCTTAAGATTTCCATTTTAAGTCTTTCTTGCTAACGCTATCAAAGAAGATCCAAAGGGTAAATTTATATATCTCATCAATATTTTTTCTAATCTTGAAAGGTAAAGGAACACGCCATTCAAAAAGGGAATGTTCTTCAATTCCATAAATCTACAGATATGACTATCGTTAATTTTATGACTATTAGCGCTCTTAAAAATAGCCCTCATTGAACGAAACAAAAATATTGCAGGAAAAAGGAAAAATATAAAGAAAGAAACCTTTTCTACTACAAATCCTGCTCTTTCCAATTTTTCAACAAGTTCAATCCTGCTATATCTCCTCTTGTGCATGGATACAATATCAAAATATCCCCAGAGTAATTTACTCGCAGGAACAGTGATAATTAATTTGCCTTTTGGTTTTAAGACTTTCCACATCTCTTGTAGAAGTAAAAAATCATCCTCAATATGCTCAATTAAGTCAAACGCACCTATAATATCATATTTTTCTTTGAACGGCATATTCAAAGCATCAATGCGATATAGAGGTGCCTTGGTTCTTTTGCGACAGAACTTCAGTCCTTCAAAAAAAATATCTCCACCTTCAATATTAATGCCTTTTCCTTCAAGGTAATGAAGTAGAGAACCATTGCCACATCCTACTTCCATCATCTTTGCTCGAAAAATATCTTTGCCGTTGCTGGCATAACTTCTTTTTAACACATCATAGATTAACTCCTTTCTTCCAATATGCCAGTAATGTTGTGTTTTTTCAATTTCATAAAGATATTTAAAAAACTCTTTTTTAAATCCATATTCTATGTTTATGTTATCAACAAAGGAAGGAATGCCCTCTAAGATGGGATAACGAGCAGAACAATCAGAACAGACATATCTCTCTTTTTTTTTAATTAATCTGTTTTTACATTTAGGACAATAAAGTTGTGGCATGTTTATTCTTTATATATGTAGAAAGTAATCTAATATCACGTATTTTATTATCTTTCTTTATTGCCTGTTCAATCACATAATCCACTTCATTATTTATCAACTTTGGGTACATAAGAAGCGAGATTATTTGATTTACTAAAAACAAGTTGCATTACTTTGAAAAAGGAAACTCTGGATTTTCCTGTTTCTTTCCTTTTTCTATAGATGTTTCTTAAATATGAAAGCATTTCTCTTTTAAAATTAAAAATGAATTTTATAAAATCCCAGTAACGCCGGTTATACATAAATAAACGTAGATATCCTATAAGCTGTAGCCTCTCGAGATCTGCCCTAGACAATGTGTCTGTCTCAAGAGCATTTCCTAATTGTTTATTATATTCTGCCCAATCATTGGAAAGCAACTTATACCCACCCTCTTGCCGCAATGCCATAGACCTAACTTCAGTTCCCGGATAAGGAACCATTATTCCAAGTTGCACAATATCAGGATTAAGTTTGGCGGCAAAATCTATTGTCTCTAAGGCGGATTCCATATTCTCATGGGGAAGCCCGAGGATAAAAGCGCCTTCTGTATGGAAATTTAGTTCCTTCGCCAGCGATACAGCGCGTTCAGCCTGCTTTCTAGAGATGCCTTTTTTAATGCGTTTGAGCATTTCTTCATTGCCAGATTCTACCCCGAATTCAATATGGTTGCAACCAGCTTCTTTCATCTTGCTGAGTACATTCCTGTCTACCGCATCGACCCTTGTGGTTGTAGACCATTTTATCTTTTTGTTTAATCCTTTTCTTATAAGCAAATCGCATATCGCATGTACTCTTTGCTTGTCAAGCGTAAACGTCTCATCATAAAAAAGGAATTTTTCAGGTGCTCTCTCTTCAATAACTTCTTCTATTTCTTTGACTACATTTTCAGCGGAGCGTTTTCTTACAACTTTACCCGATGCCTGCATACAAAATATACAGGAATAAGGACAACCGCGTGATGTAATTATAATATAATCCTTCGCATTCTTAAAATGTTTCCAGCCTGGACGTGACAAGCTGTCCAGATTCTGTATCCATTCAATGTCATTACACTTTATCATACCATTCTCGTTTCTGAATACTACACCGGAAATAGAACAAAAATCTCCTTCGTTCTTTTCAAACGCTTTTATAATAAGTGGAAACGTATGCTCTCCCTCTCCTATAATCCCTATATCAATCGATGAATATCGTTTAAGAGTATCTTCAGGTAAAGCCGTTATATGTACACCCCCCAAAACAACTTTTACGCAAGGATTAATTTTTTTATAATCCCGGGCTATTACTGATGCCATTTCAACTTCATGGGTCATCGCCGTAATACCGAGTATATCAGGTGAATAATCTTTGATCATTTTCAAAACACCCTTGACGCCTAAGTGGTCAAGTTTGGCATCTATGGCTTTAACCACATACCCCGCTTTTTCAACCGAGCTTACAAGATATCCCATCCCCACATGCTGGTACCGAGGAATATCTTTTTTTTCAGATATCCGTTTTGCTGGTGGGTTAAGTAAGAGAGTTTTCATTTTATTACCTTTATTACCTGTTCAATAACGTAACCTACCTCATCATCTGTCATCTTAGGATACATAGGAAGTGAGATCGTACTATCTCCAATTTTTTCTGCTACTGGAAAATCTCCTCTTTTGTAGCCAAAAGTTTCATGATAATAGGTAAGCAGGTGTACTGCCCGAAAGTTGACCGCTACCCCAATGCCCGCCTGCTGAAGTTTATGTAAAATCGTATCACGCTTTACGGGGTCTACCCAGATAGTGAAAAGATGTCTTGCGTGTTTACTATCAGGTAAAGTTTTTGGAAAATCAATCCCTTCTACATTTAAAAAGGCATCTTTATACCTTCTGTAAATCAACTCCTTACGCGCTAATCTTTCCTCGATTAATTCCAGTTGGTGTAGGAGAATGGCTGCTTGTATGTCAAACATATTAAACTTATATCCTAAAAGTTCCATGTTCCAATGTTGATATTTACCGGTATATCTGTCTACGGCCAATTTGCTCATACCGTGTAATCGCAACTTCTTTAATCTTTCAGCAATTTGATCGCTTCCTGTAGTAATTGCTCCTCCCTCTCCAGAGGTAATGTTTTTGGTGGCATAGAAACTAAAACAAGCAGTGTCCCCTAATTGTCCAGGCCTTATTCCATTTCGCTCTCCTTCAATACAATGGGCAGAATCCTCGATTATAAATAATCTGTGCTTATCGGCTAATTTCCGGATTGCCTTCATATCACACATCTGGCCATAAAGGTGCACCGGCATAATTGCCTTAGTATTTTTATTAATTGCGTTTTCTATATTATCTAGATGAATATTACCTGTCTCGCGTTCTACATCTATAAAGATCGGTTTGGCTCCTGCATGTAATATCGCATTGGGGGTAGCAATAAAAGTCATAGGAGTAGTAATAACTTCATCTCCAGTTCCGATACCTATGGCTTTAAGTGATAGAAACAAAGCAGCAGTACAACTGGTTACTCCTACTGTATGAGGAATCCCTAAATAGTCCGAAAACGCCTTTTCAAATTGATTTGTAACTGGACCAGTGGTCAAGAATATTGACCCCAGTACCTTAGAAACTGTCTCAATTTCCTTTTTAGAAATATTATGTTTGAAAAATTCTACCTTCATAGTAAAATTATTCTGTTATATCCTGTTTTCAAAAAAGTTTTCCCTCTATTCTCACTGAACTTAAGCTATTGTCTGCATCAATAAGATATTTATACCACCTAACGGTAACCGTCTTATCATTGGCATCTACCTTGCCAGCCTTAAGCGCCTGATAGATTTCCTGAATACCCATCTCAGGTGTATATCTTGGTCTAAACCCCAACACATTTTTTATTTTGTCAAAAGAGACGTGATAATCCCTTTTGTCCGGGTCATCTGGTGCAGTTTCTACTTCTATCCTAAATGGAATATTTTCTTTTACAAGATAGGCCAGGTTGACAATCTGGTAATTTTGTTCGGATGACCCTATATTGAAAATCTCGCCTCCAATCTTATCTTTTGGTGCTTTTACTGCTTTGATAAATGCTTCTACAGTGTCTTTCACATGCACCAATGGTCGCCATTGTTTCCCTCCACCCATAATAAAGATTTTGCCTTTTTGCGCTGCATGAAGTGTCATAAGGTTAATCACCAAATCAAACCGCATTCTGGGAGAAAGACCATACACTGTAGCCTGCCTTAAGGCGGTAGTAACAAAATGCTCATCGTTCATTGGTAAAATCTCTCTTTCTGCTGAGATATTTGCCTTGGCATACTCGGTAATGGGAGCAGTTGGCGAATCTTCTGTGAGCAATTCATCTGTGCCATGACCATATACGGAGCAAGAAGAAGCTAATATATACCGTTTAACCCCAGATTCTTTGGCTAATCTGGCAATCCTGACTCTTCCTTTATGATTGATCTCATCTGTAAGAGCAGGATTAATCGCACCCGATGGATCATTGGAGAGAGAAGCAAGGTCAATGACTACATCAACATCTTTAAATATATCGCCAGATACCCATCTGATATCGGTTCTTAACAATTGAAATTGGGGGTGGTTAAGCACCTTTTTACCTAATAAATTAACTCCAAAAAAGTATCGGTCCAGCCCAACTACCCTAAATCCTCTTTCTAAAAAGGTCTCAACCATAACCGAGCCGATATAACCACCTGCCCCGGTAACCAGTATTCTCTTCATTGATAAATCCTCCTTATAAATGTTTATGCATCGCTATAAAGCAAGAAGAAGGCTTAAAACCGAGTTTTGAATAAGTTCTTAATACGGGAATGTTGTTGGCTTCAGTAACAATTTCAGCGATATCAACCCTCTCTTTCCAATATAGCAATCCATGTCGTACCATAGTTGTATGAATTCCTAATTTTCGGTATTTCGGATCAACTCCTAATAATATAAGATCTCCAATCTTTTTTGTAGAGTGTTTATTTAGTTCTCTATTTTCTTTCAGGGTGGCAAATCCTACTATATTACCATTAATTTCTGCAATTATAACTACATCTGCAAAACCAAAAAACGAATTCCTTCCCCATTTTTCATGGAGGTCATCGCAGTCCGAATTATCCAGAAGAGGATCATTATGAAATCGGTCATAATGTGTTTTAAAACATTTCCGACTTAATTTAGCTACTTTTTCAGCATCTGAAGTATCGCCTATTCTTATATGGCAAGGTTCATTTAATTGAAGGATTTCCTGTTTTGAAAAGTCAAACCTATATTGCTGCTGGCAATTTATCACATTAAAACCGACATTTTCAAATACGTGCACTATATCAATATCATCATGGTGTATTTTACAGACTACAAATTTTATGTTGTCCTTGATTAAAATACGCAGGAAATGTTTTAGACATTCAGAGATATCAACAATATTCTTCTTGTCTGGAATACTGAAACCTTCTATGGCAGCGTTCCTTTTTTTAAAAATTTTAGTGTCAAATTCAAGAAATGTACCATAGATTGAGGTATCTTGAAAGGTAGAGAAATATTTACTATTTTTAGCCTCTTCTTGAATTTCTTTTTCCAAGCTTTCTATATCAACGAAATCCCTATACGGATTAAATAAGCTATTATTGGTGTACATCTTCCTTTATCCCTAATTTTTCTTTTACAACATAGATAGGTCTATTTTGAGCCTCGGTATATATTCTGCCAATGTATTCACCCACAACTCCTAATATAAATAACTGGACGCTCCCAATAAAAAACACAGAGACAATGAGAGATGCGTACCCCGAAACTGGCATTCCAAAAAATAGCTTTTTAATCAGCATATAAATTCCAATTATAAAACTAAACAGACCTACAAAAAAGCCAATATATATCGCTATTCTTAAAGGGGCATAAGAGAAAGACGTTATTCCATCCACAGCAAGTTCAATTGATTTGAATAAGTTATATTTTGGTTTTCCCCAATGTCTTGCATCCCGTCCTGTTTCTACGCCAATATGTGAAAAGCCGGTCCAGCTCATTAGGGCTGTAATAAACCTGGATTTTTCTCTACAATCCTTTAAGCCATCTACCACCTGCCGGCTCATAATTCTGAAAATACCAGAATCACTGTGTATTTCTACTTTAGTTAACATTTTAAAGATTTTATAGAAAAGCTTAGAATTAATCTTTTTAAGGAGAGGGTCTTTTCTTCTCTTCCGGAAGGCATATACAATATCGTATCCCTCTTTAAATTTTTCATGTAATTTAGGAATCTCCTCAGGTGGGTCCTGCAAATCTCCATCCATCAAAATCACAACATCCCCTTGTGAATAATCAAGTCCGGCAGTAATGGCAATATGATGGCCAAAGTTTCTGCTAAACCTTATAATTTTAATTTTCTTGTTTTCTTGATGTAAATCTTTTAAAATTTGAAATGATCTATCTTTACTACCATCATCAACAAAAATAATTTCATATTTTCCATCTAACTTCTCCATAACTGCGGTTAATCGCCTATATAGCTCATTTAATACTTCTTCTTCATTGAAAATAGGAACAACTACAGAATATACGATCTCATCTGTCATTTAAACCCTCCGATTAAAACAGTCTCTTTCCAAATTTTTCATCCCTTGGCGATTCCTAATTATTTTCTTATAAATTTCCTCCATTTTCTCCATCTCTTTATAGTAATTATTTCGCTCTTCGATTACTTTTCTATTGTTTTTTCCCAGTTTTTTTCTTTCGTCGTCATTTCTAAGTAAATAAACTATTTTTTCTGCCAGGACTTCTGGATTCTTTGTCGGTACAATGAAACCGCCTTTTCCATCTTTTATCCACAGGTTAATATCTCCGGTATCTGTGTTGATTACCGGGAGCTCGCAAGCCATGGCTTCTGCTGTGCTGGCAGCAAGCCCACTCTCTGAGAGGGAGGTTGAAACATAAATATCCGCAGACTTGAGATAAAGAGACATCTCTTCTTCTGAAACTTTTCCTGCAAATCTTATTGCATTAAATATGCCTAAATTCTTAGCTAAATTCATCAGATATTCCTTTTGTGGTCCATCTCCAATTATTACAAATTTTACATCCGAGATTTTTTCTAATGCCATGGGAATTGCTTTAATAAACGTCTCCACATCGTGAACTGACGTTAAAAATCTGGTACTTACAACTATTTCTGAATTAGGCAAAAGCAACTTTTTCTTGCAATATTCTTTTTCGCTGCCCGGTTTAAATTTTTGAATATCTACTCCAAAAGTTATAAATTTTATTTTTTTAGAAGATATGCCAAGATTTATTATTATTTCTCTAGTATTTTCTCCATCACAGGTTATCGCATTAGCCTTTTTTAAGACAAGCGTAGTAAAAAATTTTTCTATCCTTGAGTTTTGGATATCAATTAAAACATCGCTTCCCCAGGGGGTCACTATAAAGGGGTGAAATCCTGATGCCGCAACCATATATGCG
>Ga0307378_10004472_pt1 | contig 19936 bp, 24 predicted proteins | sample UN1MG_FD_202238 | JGI IMG/M metagenome (GOLD analysis project Ga0307378, IMG submission 202238) | Soil microbial communities from Risofladan, Vaasa, Finland - UN-1 | ecosystem: Environmental > Terrestrial > Soil > Coastal area > Acid sulfate soil | place: Finland: Risofladan, Vaasa | collected... | reverse complement strand
TGGTGCCCAGGGGCGGATTCGAACCACCGACACGCGGATTTTCAATCCGCTGCTCTACCAACTGAGCTACCTGGGCCTGCCCGAAGGCATTGATTCGGCGATGGGCTTTCTGAAGGGCTCAGGCCCACGCAAGGCCCTGGCTTATAGGAAATCGGCCCGCCCCTGTCGAGAGCGGCAATGCCGCCCGGGGCCCATCTATTGATGCGCCATGAACACCGGCACGGCCATGTGCTCCAGCACCTGCCGCGTGGCGCCGCCAAGCACCCATTCCCGGAAACGCGAGTGGCCGAAGGCCCCCATGACAATGAGATCGGCGTCCTCGGCGGCGGCTAGTTTCAGGATCGCCTCGCCGGCGCCCTCATCCGGGGTGTCGTTCGCCTTCAGCTCCGCGGCAACGCCATGGTGGCGCAGATAGGCAATCACGTCGAGCTGGGCGATGCGCATGGTTGCCGGGAAGGCGGCGCGCGACTTGCCGGTCAGCACCGAGACATGTTCGGCCCGCTGCAGCAGGGGCATGGCTTTGCGCACCGCGGCGGCGGACTGCTCGCTGCCGTTCCAGGCGACGACGGCGCGGCGGCCGAACTCCGGCGACTGCCAGGTGCGCGGAATGATCAACGCCGGATGGCCAGACAGCGCGATCTGAACGGCCGGTCCCCATAGGAGATCGCTCGGGTCGCGGGCCTGCTCGACGACCGCGAGATCCTGCAAGCGGCAAGCATGGACGATGAGGTCGGCATCCTCCCCCTCGCCGGTCAGCCAACTATGAGACACGCCGACCTCTGCGGCGATGGCGTCGAAGGTCTTCTCCGCAGCCGAGGCCTCCGCGGATTCCTGCTCGATCAGGCCCTCGACCTTTTCAGGCTCAAGGCGAATGAACGGGTTCTGCACGGCGCTGCGCAGCATCGCCGTCTCGGTGAGGCTGCAGATGCCGGTCAGGTGCGCGCCGAACGCCTTGGCGAGCCGTGCGGCAAGCTCGACCTGGACCTTGGAATTGACCAGGGGCACATGCACGAGGATCGCCTTATAGGCCATGTCGTTTCCTCTCAATCCAACTCATCGTCGATCGTGGCGTCGTCAATGTTGCGGGTCTCACCGGGAACGGCATAGGCGCCCTTGAGCCAGCGGCCGAGGTCGATCTCGGCGCACCGCTTGCTGCAAAATGGGCGGCGGTCGGGCGCGGTAGGCTTGCCGCAGATCGGACAGCGGCCGGACGTCTTTGGCTCTGCCGGCTTGCGCGAGCCCGCATTCACTCGGTGTCGATCTCTGACTTTGAGAGCCACAACAGGCTCACCGGATAGCCTTCGCCCGCCAAGAGGCTCACCACCTCGGTGAGCGGCAGGCCGACAACATTGGTGTAGGAGCCGACGAGCTTGACCACGAAGGCACCGGCAATACCCTGAATGGCATAGCCTCCCGCCTTCCCCTTCCACTCGCCGCTCGCCAGATAAGCGCCGATCTCCTGGTCGGAGATGTTGCGGAAGCGGACACGAGTCTCCACCACCCGCTCGCGCCAGCGCCCCTCCGGCGTGACCAGGCAGATGGCGGTATGGACCCGATGGGCGCGGCCGCGCAGCATGCGCAAGGCATCGGCCGCCTCGTGCTCCAACTCGGCCTTGCCGAGCACCCGGCGCCCGACCGCCACCACGGTGTCGGCAGCGAGCAAGAAGGATTTGGCGTATTCGGGCTCGGTGCGGACGAGCTTGAGCGCGGCCTCGGCCTTGGCCCGGGCGAGCCGGCGCACGATATGCCGCGGGACCTCGCCCTTCGCCACGCTCTCATCGACGGACGTAGGGCGCAGCGCATCGGGCGCGATGCCGGCCTGCTCCAGAAGCTGAAGCCGCCGCGGCGAGGCCGAGGCGAGCACGAGCTTCGGCCGGAAGCTCGAGCCTGGCGTGGGCGCGCGACGACGCGGCGGCCGTACCGAGGCTTTCGCCTTCGGCGCCGTGGTCACAGGCTCGGCCTTCGCGGGATCGCTCCGCTTCAGCTTGAGCCTGTTACTTAAACCGGTAAGTGATCCGACCTTTAGTGAGATCATAGGGGGTCATCTCGACTAGAACCTTGTCGCCCGCAAGCACCCTGATCCGGTTCTTGCGCATCCGTCCCGCCGTGTGAGCGATAATCTCGTGTTCGTTCTCGAGCTTCACCCTAAAGGTGGCGTTCGGGAGCAGTTCCGTGACCACCCCCGGAAATTCGAGCATTTCTTCCTTCGCCATAAGGCTCCTTCCGCATCGCCGATTGCGGCGGAGAATGGTCGCCCCGCCCAGTAAAATCAAGGACCCATTCCCCCCAGTTCACCCTCTCCTACTTATCTGTCATCGCCCGACACCCGGGTCCGGCGTCGCCGGCCCGGGCACGAGCTTGATGTTCCGGGCCGATGCAGTAGTCCAGCGGTCCGCCATCACGAGGGGCGGCGGCTACTGGATGCCCGCCTGCGCGGGCATGACAATTTCTCTCGCCGGTTTTCACCGCGAGACATGGGAGGGATCTGCGCGGAGCGCCCGAAGGCCGCGGGTGCGGGTGTAAGCGCGGTTTGAACGGCGGCGATAAGGTCGCTGACCCAGCAAGAGACCTGGGCCATCTTCGAGGCGGACGACGCCGCCTCCATCATGAAGCTGTACGAGCCGTGGACCGACCTCAACGTTCATGAGATCGCCCCGGTGATGGACTTCGCCGAGCTGAAGAAATTCGTCGACGCGTAGAGCTATCCGTCAGTTGGCGTTGTAGACCCTCTTGCCCTCCTTGATCGTCCCGACGACCTCGATGTCCTTCAATATTGGCGCGCCTTCCAGGGGATTGCCCTTTACACTCTAGGGTTGCATACTCTCGTGCGACCACAAGGGGCGCTGCAAGCCAGACTCGGGGGGTGGCAGCCATGCTGATCGAGATCAGCGGAAGCGTTGGCCAGGGCGGCACGAACACTTCAAGCGACGTGTTGGCGGTAAAGCAGAAGCTCGCGGAGCTAGGCTTCGAGTTCTTTGCCATGAATGGGCATGTCGACTCCGGCTTGATCGCGGCCATCCGGCTGTTTCAGTCGATCCTCGCCGGACGAAGCACCGTCGGCAGCGTCGATGGACGCATCGATGTCGGAGGCAAAACGCTCCGTTTCATGCAGTCTGCGAACGCGCCCCGCTGGCAAACCATGCCGCTCGAGGGCACTGGTTTCGTCAACTTCGAGGCCAAGGATCGAGGCGATCACCACGACTTCGGCACCAACTGGCTCGCAGAGACGATTATTGGCGCGGGCAAGGCCTACCAGAAGGCGTTTCGGAGCAACAAGCCCGACGCTGCGCCGCTAACGATCAACGATGTCAGTCTACCAAGAGGTGGCGATACGCCGGACCATGCGGGACATGAGACGGGCCTTGTCTGCGATATCCGGCTTCCACGCAAGAATGGGCAGTCGGGAGGTATCAAGAATCCCAACACCAACAAGGCCTATGACCGCGCGGCGATGCGGGCACAGCTCAAGGCGCTTCATGCCCAACCTCTCTTCAGTCGCGCTCTGTTCAACGATCACGCCCTGATCAAGCAAGGCCTCTGTCAGTGGGCTTCGGGTCACAATGACCATGCGCATTTTGAAATCCGGCCGCCCGCACCCAAGGGCGCTTGAGGGATTTCGTTCGCGGTCGGCGCCGCTTGTTGAAGCGCCTACACGCTCGGCGCACCGGCAAGGGCAAAGCGCGCCTTGATCTTTCGGAACAGGCCGTCGCGGACGGCGCGGTAGGCATCGAGGATCTGCTCGCGGCTGCCGCTTGCCAGCGTCGGGTCGGGCGTCGGCCAATACTCCACGTCGATGGCGTAGCCATGGGCGAGCTCGAGCGCTTGGTGATGGGCTTCCGGCGCCAGCGTGACGATGAGATCGAAGGAGCTGTCGTGCAGATCAGTGATGGCCACGGGCTTGTGCCGCGCCATGTCGATGCCGAGCTCCTCCATCACGGCGATGGCGAACGGGTCCGGCTCGCCGGGGCGCACGCCGGCGGATTCCACATAGATACGGTTGCCGGCTAGATATTTGAAAATGGCCGCCGCCATGGGCGAGCGGACGGCGTTGCGGCTACAGGCGAAGAGCACCGCGCCTGGCAGATCGGCGCCTCCGCCCACGGCATCAGCCCTTCCAGTGAAGCGCGCAAAGCAGCGTGAACAGACGTCTCGCGGTGGCGATGTCGACGGCGATCTTGCCTCTCAGCCGCTCCATCAGGAGATGGCTGCCTTCGTCGTGCAGGCCGCGCCGGCCCATGTCGATGGCCTCGATCTTGGAGGCGGGCTGGGTCTTGATCGCCGCGTAATAGCTGTCGCAAATCAGAAAGTAGTCCTTGACGATGCGCCGGAACGGCGACAGCGACAGCATCACATGTTGCAGGGGCTCCTGCTCGGTGTCGCTCACCGAGAACACGAGGCGATTGTCGGCGAGCGACAGGCGCAAATTGTAAGGGCCTGAGCCGCCATGGCTCTCAAGCGCGAATTTGTTCTTCTCCAGCAGATCGAAGATGGCGACCTCGCGCTCGTGCTCGACTTCGGAATTGTCGCGGCCAAGCGAGGCCTCATCGAGGGTTACCTCGACGAGACGCGCGGCCTCGGCCCAGGACCGCTCTTCTTTCTCAACTTCTTGCGTGTCGTCGGTCATGTCTATTCCGGCAAATTCAATCTGATGGCGACGGAGCGGCGATGGGCCTCGAGACCTTCCGCCCGGGCAAGCGCCATGGCAGAGGGGCCGAGCGCCTTCAGGCTGCCGGCATCGAGCTTGAGAATCGAGGTGCGCTTCAGGAAATCGAGCACGCTTAAGCCCGAGGCGAAGCGGGCGCTCCTCGCCGTCGGCAGCACGTGGTTGGTGCCAGCCACGTAATCGCCGATCGCCTCGGGCGTGTAGCGCCCGACGAAGATGGCGCCGGCGTCGTTGATGCGATTGGCAAGCGCATCCGGGTTCTCGGTGGCGATCTCCAAATGCTCGGGCGCGAGACGGTCGGCGATGGCCGGCGCCTCGTCGAGGCTCGCGACTAAAATCACGGCGCCGAAATCCTGCCAGCTTGCGCGCGCGATCGCCTCGCGCGGCAGCATGGCGAGCTGGCTTTCGACCGCCTCGGTCACGGCGCGGGCGAAGTCGGCATCGTCGGTGATGAGGATCGACTGGGCGGCGGTGTCGTGCTCGGCCTGGGCGAGCAGATCGGCGGCGATCCAGGCCGGGTCGTTGTCGGCATCGGCGATGACCACCACCTCGGACGGGCCCGCCACCATGTCGATGCCGACCTGGCCGAATACCTGGCGCTTGGCCGCGGCCACAAAGGCGTTGCCGGGCCCGACGATCTTGGCCACCGGGGCGATGGTCTCCGTACCGAAGGCGAGCGCGGCAATGGCCTGCGCACCGCCCACCCGATAGACCTCGTCGACGCCGGCGAGCGCGGCGGCCGCCAGCACCAGCGGGTTCAGCACGCCCTTGGGCGTGGGCACCACCATGACGAGGCGCTTAACGCCCGCGACCTTGGCCGGGATTGCGTTCATCAGGACCGAGCTCGGATAGCTCGCGGTGCCGCCCGGGACATAAAGCCCGGCCGACGACACGGCCGTCCAGCGCTGGCCGATCTCGACGCCGGCCGCGTCGGTGTAGCGGTCGTCTCGGGGCAATTGCCGGCGGTGATGATCGAGAATGCGCGCGTGCGCGAACTCAAGCGCTTGCACCGTCTCGGCATCCACTTTCGCCCGCGCCGCCGCGATCTCTTCCGCCGAGACGGCGATGCCCGTCTTGGTGAGATCGAGGCCGTCCAAGGTCGCCGTGAGATCGATCAGCGCGGCATCGCCTTCATCGCGCACCCGGGCGATGATCTTGGCGACCGCCGCGTTGACGTCGGCCGACTGTTCGCGCTTCTCGCCGAGCAACGCGGTAAAGCGCGCCTCGAAATCGCCGTCGCGCGTGTCGAGGGTCTGAGCCATGGCAGCGCGTTCCTATGAGCCGGCCGCGCCGGGGCCTTCGGGGCCCGAGGCGCCCTCGCCCGGATGCTCCGGCTTGTGGCGCGTGGGCCACGCGGGCCCGAGGTCTCTCAACTCCGCTTCCACGCATTCGACCTCAAGCTGGATGGTGACGTCGCCGGAGAAGGTAAGCGTGATGCGGCCGCCCGGCGCCTCGCCGGCCTCGAAGTGGATAGCGAGCAGCGACAGCACGCGGTCGGGCACGGTGGGCCTCAGATCCTTGTGCTTGGCGCTGAGCACGCGGTCGAATCGCAGCGCGGTCCGCCGCCGCCGGTAGTTCTCAGCCTTCTCGCCCGCCACACTCTCCCAGTCGAACCGATTGAGGACCGCGGCGAAGCGCTTCTGCGAGGGCAGATACGCCATGTCGCCGACGCGGACCACGGCGTCCTGAAGATGGGACGACACGACCGCGAGGTCTTCTTCATCGAGGGCGAGCAGCTTAAGTGGGGTCATGGTCAAAAAGGCGGCCTCTCTCGCAAGGGGGTTCCACGCTCCGGGATTGAGGAGAATGCATAACCCAGCAGGAGCTAGCCGGAAAGCCGCTCAATCTGGGCGCCGCAGGAGCGCAGTTTCTCCTCGATGCGGTCGAAGCCGCGGTCGAGATGATAGACGCGGCCGATCAGCGTCTCGCCCTGGGCGGCGAGCCCGGCGATGATCAGCGAAACGGAGGCGCGCAGATCGGTGGCCATGACTTGCGCGCCGCGCAGGCCGTCCACGCCGGTAACCAGAGCCGTATCGCCCTTCAGATCGATGCGAGCGCCAAGCCGGGCCAGCTCCTGCACATGCATGAAGCGGTTCTCGAAGATGGTCTCGCGCACCTCGGACACGCCGCGCGCCGTACACATCAGCGCCATGAACTGGGCCTGCAAGTCCGTAGGGAAGCCCGGGAAAGGCTGGGTCTCGACGTTGACCGCGTCCAAGCCATGGCCGTTCCGCGCCACCCGGATGCCAGTGGCGCTCTCCTCGACCTCGACCCCACTCGCCCGCAAGAGCTGCAGCGCTTCGTGCAGGAGGTCGCCGCGGGCGCCTTCCAGGAACACATCGCCGCCGGTAATGGCGGCCGCCATGGCATAAGTCCCCGTCTCGATACGGTCGGGGAGAACGGCGTGCTCGGCCGCATGCAGCGACGGCACGCCCTGGATGTTCAGGGTGGAGGTGCCGATGCCTTCGATTTTCGCGCCCATCTCGACGAGGCAGGTGGCGACATCGGCGACCTCGGGCTCGCGGGCGGCGTTTTCGATCACCGTGTCGCCACGGGCGAGCACGGCGGCCATCAGCGCATTATGGGTCGCGCCCACCGACACTTTGGCGAGATGAATGCGTCCGCCGATCAGACCCTTGGGGGCCTTGGCGAGCACATATCCGCCGTCGAGCTCGATATCGGCGCCCAGCGCTTGCAGCGCCGTGAGGTGGAGATCGACAGGCCGCGTGCCGATGGCGCAGCCGCCCGGCAAGGACACCGTGGCCTCGCCGCAACGGGCCAAAATCGGCGCCAGAACCCAAAAGCTCGCCCGCATGCGCGCGACCATGTCGTACGGCGCCGTGGTGTCGACGATCTCGGCGGCGGTGAGGCGGAAGGTCTGGCCGTCGCTGGTGGTTTGGCCAGCCTTTTTGCCGGCGATGGTGATGTCGACGCCATGATTGCCAAGGATGCGGCCGAGCAGGGTGACGTCGGCCAGGCGCGGCACGCCATGGAGCGTCAGCGTCTCGCTCGTGAGAAGGCTGGCAATCATCAGCGGCAGCGCAGCGTTCTTAGCCCCGCTAATGGGTATTGTGCCCTGCAGGCGGTGGCCGCCGACAATGCGAATCCGGTCCATGACGAATTGGCTCCCCCGCGCGATGTGCCGCTCGCGCTTCCGACGTAAATCCCCGTTCCGCCGCCCAAAAATGCCCTCAAGGCCGGGCGGCAAGCGGCCAGTCTACTCTGCTAGCCGCGGCCCTGTCCCCCCTCTTTGGGGGGGGTTGGCGGGCCTTTCCGCACGCGGCTTTGTGCCTTGCGTTTCAAAAGGTTGGCGCGAAGCTCCTGCGCCAGCCGGGCGCGGCGGGGGTCCGCCGTGGCGTCCGGCCCTGGCGGGGTGTCGCGCTCGCCCTTATCGTCCCGTTGTCCGGCCATGGCCGGACTCCATATAACATGTGGGCACGCGCGCGAAGTCCCCGGGGGCTATGGCGGGGCTTGGTTCTCTCGCCTTGCACGCGGTATCACCCTATGGCAGTTTGCGCGCCGCACGCGAGGCCGTCCCGGAATCGTAAGGGTCGTGGCTGCCTGGCGCCGACCCACCGGTCTCATTCGCCGCCGTAGCTCAGTGGTAGAGCGCGTCATTGGTAATGACGAGGTCCTCAGTTCAATCCTGAGCGGCGGCACCAGTTTCGGAACTGGACCAAACAGGTCGCCGCACTGCATTTAGCACTATCCTTATCTTTTAGGCCTCGTTTCCTTCTATTATTAGTTTTGGTGATTGAAGCCGGGACGGAACAGATGGCGGACGGAGATGATTGGGAACAGTACTCAAAGCCTCCGATAACCGAGGCAGCGGTCCAGTTCCAACTATCAAGCTCTTTGGCTCAATCAAAGGTCGAGAAGGCTGCAAAAAAGCTCGCCAAGTTCTATGAGTTTAGCGACGAGGAGCACGTAACCGAATTCCGGCTAAATGCTAAAACCGGCAAGGTGGAGGCTGGTAATCCAGATTGGTTAGGTCGCAAACTTAACTCGAAGGATCGCACCGATATTTTATTGCTTCGAACGAACTCCCTACTATTTTCCCGGCTTGCTCCGTATCAAGGCTGGTCGGAATTTCAGGCTCGTATCGAGAGAGACTGGGAAGTGTGGCGGAAGGCCACCGGAGCCTCTTCGATCAGCCGGGTTGGGATGCGATACATCAATCGGCTGGACATTCCCCTGGGTCCAGATGCCACTGTAAACGTTGACCATTACCTCAATGTTGGCCCCAAATTCCCTGATGTGGGCGCTCTCGCAATGACCGGGTTTAGCATGCAGGTTCGACGGCCCTTGGCGGCAGATGAATTAGACCTCATATTAAACACCGGAACAGTCGTTCCGCCGCCGCTTGTTGGCAATGCCTCGCTAACCTTGGATATTGATCTTTCCAGAAGCAGAGATCTTCCGAAGGGCGAAACTGAGTTGTGGACGCTTCTGAACGCCATGCGCTCGCACAAGAACCGCGTTTTTGAAGCCTGCATAACTCCCGCCGCACGAGAGCTATTTTCATGAGCCTAATTCACTATGAGCGTCGAAGAAATCTGGGCAACACTGATTGGTCCAAGAACTGGTCTTCGTTTGCCGTAATGCACCCCTCGTATGAGCTCGGGATCGAGTCCGGGCGAGTCGGAAAACTCCTCGGTCAACTAGGCCATTCGGAAGGTGCCACGAACGCTATTCTAGACACTGTATTAAATCTGCCGGCGGCCCACGGGTGGTGGGCTGATGATGTTTTCAAAATGGCATCCGGGGGAACTGGTAACACTGAAGTCATTCGGTTCCCACACAGGGAGGTGACACTCGAAAACAGACTCTATGACACGCTAGCTAGCTTCAAAGTTCGCACTGCCCAAATAGCGATGCACTTAGCGGACGGCTTCCGGCAAAGGCTGTTTCGCCAATTGGATAGTCTTTTGTGCACAGAGGACTGGGTCGTGGAGGATGAGCCGCCGAAGCTGGCCTCGTTCTCGACGTTCCTAAGGCTCATCCTTTTCCTTCGGCCCGATGTCCAGCCGGGGTTAGGCGCTACCCAGGATGGACATTTAATCGCCATGTGGACAACATCGTCGGCCCGTCTCTCCATCGAATGCTTGCCAAACGATCAGCTTCGTTGGGTCCTTTCTCGATGCTACGAAGGTAGCTTGGAAAGTGCTGCGGGGCGCTGCGAGTTGGTTAGGATCCGCAGTGTTCTCGAACCTTACAATCCGCGGGCGTGGTTTGAGCATGACGACGGCCTACGTACCCCCTGACGATAGCCTCATTAGAAACGTTCCCTGGGCAAGACTCAGGAAGGACGCCGACGATAACGTGCTCGGCATCGACAGCGCTGCATTTCGGCTTAGGCCACTAGAGCCCTACCTTTCGGCGACTTGGTTAGAATTCTTCGCTGGTGCTTCCAAAACCGACCAAATGCACGAGGCTGTGCGTCACATCCGAAACAGTGACTTCAAGCCTACCGCTAACAGCGGGTTCGCCATCGGAAAAGTTCGGGAGATTGAGGCCGCCTGTGTGTCTCGCTCTTACAAGATCAGGGTAGTCCATGAAGAGACGGCAGATAACAGGGCGCACGTAGCCGTCCGCAGATGGCCGGAGGATGACGCAGTGTTGTTCGAGGAACTTGCCGCCGGCGCTTGGGGCGATCTGGTCATGAACAAGGACTGCCCGGCTTAGCGAAGAACTGGCCTAACCGGCCTCAACCTTAACGGCGGATTTTGCCGTCCCAGGGCCATTTCTTGCCACAAAGCGGGAGAAACTTGGGCCCTGACAATCGGCGTTCAAGTGTCGGGGGGCACGCTTCACGGAGTTAGCCCCATGCCTAGCGACATGCCCAGCAATATGCCGAGCGATCGGTCACAGTATCGCGGCTACGAGATCTGGTTGCGCCACGAATGGTCGAACTGGTGCGCAAGCGTCCATCCCACGCGGGCCGACCTCCCCATGCTCACCCAGTCGCCTCTGCTGACGCTGTCCCTCAACCCGGACGAGGCGCTCGCCGCGGCTAAGCGCAATATCGACGAAGCGCTCGGCGAGCTTGAGCAGAACGTGGCCTAGCCACTATTTGCTGAGCAGCGCATAGGCCGCGTAGCACAGGGTCAGCGCGAGCAGCGGCCGCAAGAGCCAATCTGGCGCGACGCCGGCGAGCCGTGCGCCGAGCAGGATGCCGGGGATCGAGCCGCACAGCAGCGCCACCAGAACTCCCAGATCGACGTGGCCGAGGCCGAGATGGCCGGCACCGGCGACAAGGGTGAGCGGCACGGCATGGGCAATGTCCGTGCCGACGATGCGCTTGGCCGGCAGCTTGGGAAACAGAAACGCGAGCACGACCACGCCGATGGCGCCGGCACCAACCGAAGTCAGCGTCACGAGCAGGCCGAGCGCCACGCCGAACAACACGGTGGCGATGGTGCGCGGCGGCATCGCCCCGTTCGGGCTGTTGCTGACGTGCCCCTTCATGAGGATGGGATAGAGCACGATGGCCACGGCGCTGACCGGGAGCGCGAAGGCGAGGCCATAGCGAATCCAGTGGGCCATGACAGCGGTGTCGAATGGGACATAGGCCATGACGGCAAGCACGACGAGCGCGGCCGGGATGCTGCCCATGGCGAGCCGCAACACGATCGGCCAATCGACATTCTCGGCCACATGGTGGCGCCAGCCGCCGACCGTCTTGGTCACCGACGCATAAAGCAGATCCGTGCCCACGGCGACCGCAGGCGGCAGGCCAAAGGTCGAAATGAGCAACGGCGTCATCAGCGCGCCGCCGCCAACGCCTGTCAGACCCACGAGAAAGCCGACACCGAAGCCGGCGCCAGCCAAGGGCAGCAGGGCCGCCGCCCAGCTGAGGTCAACCATTGATAACAGCCCCCCTACGCTACCGGCGAGATCGCACCCATTTGGGCTTCTACCGTTATTATTGGTCAGTTTCGATCAGAACCGGAACCCCCGCCGAGCGTAGCAGAATCGCTACCTCCTGCGCACGCCGCTCGAACTCGGCAAGATCCGCCGGAGAATCGCCGAGATCGGCGCAGAGGCCTGCCAGACGCGCCCGGTCGAGGACAAGGACATTGTCGCCGATGGCGGCGGCCCCGGTCTGCGCCCAAGTGATCACGCCACCGGCCACGGTAGCGCCGTCAATGGCGCTGACCAGCACGAAGTTGCCGGTGAGCGGCAGGTCGCGGAACAGGTCGAGCGCCGTTGCCCGGCCGAGCAGGATGCGGCAGTCGGCGATGTCGTTGACGCTGCAGTCATGCGCGGGGGCCGAGGCGAGCGTCTCGAAGTCGACGAGCGCCGACACGCTCATGGATGTCACCGGCGTGAGATCGGTGGCGGTGCGAAGCAGGTAGCCGGCCTCGGGATCGAACGGTTTCTCCGAGAGCCAGACGAGGCGCGCCTCGATCACATCGGCGTTCACCGGGCGCCGCTTGATCTCGGACAAAACGGCGCCGCGCGAGATATCGAGATCGGTGTCGAGCACGAGGGTGACCGCATCGCCCTTGGTCGCGGTCAGACGGTCGCCGTCCATGGTGGCGATCCGCCGCAAGGTCGCGCCAAGGCCGCTCCGCGCATCGACCACGCGGTCGCCGACATTGATCGCGCCCGAGGTCACACTGCCGGCATAGCCGCGGAAATCGCCCGCGGCGCGCAGCACGAGCTGCACGGGCATGCGGAACGGCGCATCCACCGGCTCCACCTTTGGATCGACGCGCTCCAGATATTCGAGCAGGGTCGGCCCGGTGTACCAGGCCATCTCCGCGGAGCGGGCGACCACGTTGGCGCCGGTCAGCGCCGCCACGGGAATGGCGGTGATCTCGGCGAAAGCGAAATTCCCGGCAATTGCCTGGAAGTCCGCCTCGATGGCGCGGTAGCGCGCTTCGGACCAATCGATCTGATCCATCTTGTTGACGGCGAGGATCACCTTCTTGATGCCGACCAGATTGCAGATGGCGGCATGGCGGCGCGTCTGGCGCTTCACGCCATGGCGGGCATCGACGAGGAGGATGGCGAGATCGCCGTGGCTGGCGCCGGTCGCCATATTACGGGTGTATTGCTCATGGCCCGGCGAATCGATGATGACGAAGCGGCGGCGCTTGGTCTCGAAATAGCGCCAGGCGATGTCGATGGTGATGCCTTGCTCGCGCTCGGCCACGAGACCGTCGAGCAGCAGACTAAAATCGATCCGCTCGCCGTTGACCGCGCGGGCATGCGAGGCGTGCAGAATCGCGGCGCGCTGGTCGTCGGTGACGCCGGCGGCGTCCCACAACAGCCTACCGATCAGCGTGGACTTGCCGTCGTCGACCGAGCCGCAGGTTAGCAGCTTGAGCATGGCCTCGGACTTCTGGTCCGGCGCCAGGAAGGTCCCCGCGGAGATTGGTTCGTCGAGCGCAGCCAAGTTCATTAGAAGTAACCCTCACGCTTCTTCATCTCCATGGCGCCGGCCTGATCGTGGTCGATCAGCCGCCCCGCCCGCTCGGATACGCGCGCAGACAGCGTTTCCTGTACCACGGCGTCAAGATCGGCAGCGTCCGACTCGATGGCCGCGGTCAGCGGATAGCAGCCCAGCGTACGGAAACGCACTTTGCGCATCTGAGGCTGCTCCCCCGGCAGAAGCCGCATGCGCTCGTCGTCGACCAGGAGGAGCTGGCCGCCGCGCTCGACCACTGGCCGCAGGTCCGCGAAATACAGCGGCACCACTTCGAGCTTCTCCAGCATGATGTAGCGCCACACGTCGGCTTCGGTCCAATTGGACAGCGGGAAGGCGCGCACGGTTTCGCCCTTGCCGAGGCGGCCGTTCAGGAGCTGCCACATCTCGGGACGCTGGAGGCGCGGGTCCCAGCGATGGCCGGCGGCGCGGAAGGAAAACACGCGTTCCTTGGCACGGGAGGCTTCCTCGTCGCGGCGCGCCCCGCCGAAGGCCGCATCGAAGCCGCCCGTATCGAGCGCCTGGCGCAGCGCCTGGGTCTTCATGACGTCGGTATAGACGGACGGCGGATGGTCGAACGGGTTGATGCCGCGGGCGAGCCCGTCATGGTTGGTATGGACGATGAGATCGAGGCCGAGCTCCTTCACCGTCCTGTCGCGGAAGGCGATCATGTCGTGGAACTTCCAAGTGGTGTCCACGTGGAGCAGCGGGAACGGCGGCTTGGCCGGCCAGAACGCTTTCCGCGCCAGATGCAAGAGGACAGTGGAGTCCTTGCCGATGGAATAGAGCAGGACGGGGCTACGGAACTGCGCCGCCGCCTCGCGGAAGATATGGATGCTCTCGGCTTCGAGGAGCTTCAGATGCGAGGTGAGCGCGGTCATGCGGCCTTCTCTTTTCCGTTCGGGAGGTGCAACCCGCATTCCTTCTTCTCTTCGTTCTCCCACCACCAGCGGCCGGCGCGCGGGTCCTCGCCCGCCTCGATGGCGCGGGTGCACGGCGCGCAGCCAATGGAGACGAAGCCGCGCGCGTGCAGCGGATTGACGGGGATGTTGTTGGCGGCGATGTAGTCCATCAGCTTCTCCGTCGACCAGTCGGCGATCGGATTCACCTTGGTGAGCCCACGGTCCGCATCCCAGGCCGCAAGTGGCACGTCCGCCCTGGCTTGCGAATGATCGCGGCGCAAACCGGTGAGCCAGCCTTGCGCGCCATCGAGCGCGCGGTTCAAGGGACGTACTTTTCGCACCTCGCAGCAGGCTTTGCGATTCTCGACGGCGTTGCGAAAGCCGAACACGCCGTCGCGGGCGACGAGGTTCTCGACCTCGTCCGCGTCGGGCGCGACGAGGCGGATGCGGAGGCGATAGCGGATCTCGGAAAGCTCGATGGTCTCGAGCACCTCGGGAAACAGCCGGCCCGTGTCGAGGGTGAAGACATCGATGCCGGCGCCGGACTTTGCAATCCCGGACTTGGCGATAGCATGGAGAATGGCCTGATCCTCCAAGCCGAGACTCGTGGAGAAGGCGATGCGCCCCTCGATGCGCGACGCGACATCCTTGATGCGGGCAACGAGGTCGTCGGTCTTGCCAAGGACGTCATCCAGCGCGACGGCGGCTTTGCGCGAGGCATCCCAGCGCTGCGGCAGCGTGTTGCGGACAGCCGGCTGATAGTTGCGGCTGATGCGCTCGATGGAGGCCTTCCAGACACGCGCCGCCTCGGGGTTGGTAATCTCGGCGGTGTCGAAGCCGGCGCGCAGCAGGAACTGGCCGTGATCGGGAATGAGATAGCCGACCGCCCTGATCTCGCCCTTGAAACCGTGCCGCTCGCGCAACAGGCGCGCGAGGCTGAAGCCGCGCCCGTCGGTGAAGCTCGGGAAGGCGATGGCGATCGGCCCGGCGTTACCGCCTGCCGCAGCAATGAGTGCGCTTTCGTCGGCCGTCGGCTCGAGCACCGTGGCAACATCGTCGGAATCGGCGACGAGCGCTCCGCTGATGAGATCAACGAGCACCATAGAGAGCCTCCTTGAAGGGCGCCGCGCCCACGCGCCGCCACGTTTCGAGGAAGCTCTCTCCCTCGTCGCGGTTTTCGATATAGGTATCGACGATGGTGTCGATGGCTTGCGGCACCGCTTCGGCGCGGAAGCCTGGCCCGATGATGGTGCCGACCGAGGCACTGTCCTTCGGGTTGCCACCGAGCGTGATTTGGTAGAGCTCGGTGCCTTTCTTGTCGACGCCGAGAATGCCGATATTGCCGGAATGGTGGTGACCGCAGGCGTTGATGCAGCCGGACATGTTGAGGCGGAGCTTGCCGATCTCCTCCTGGCGCGCAGGATCCTCGAAGCGCTTGGCGATCTCCTTGGCGATGGGGATCGAGCGGGCATTGGCGAGATTGCAGTAGTCGAGACCCGGGCAGCAGATCATGTCACCGAGAAGCTCGTTGTTGCCGGTGGCGAGACCCGCCGCGGCAAGCTCATCGTAGAGCGCGGGGATGTCGGCGCTGGCGACATGGGGCAGCACCAAATTCTGGGTGTAATTGACGCGCACCTCGTCGTGACCGAACCGCTCGGTGAGATCGGCGACGAGGTCCATGGCGTCGGACGACGCATCGCCCGGCGTGCGGCCCGGCTCCTTCAGCGAGATCACGACCGAGGAATAGCCCGGCACGCGATGGGCCAGCACGTTGTGCTTGAACCAATTGGCGAAGGCCGGGTCGGCGTTACGGCGCTCGGCGAGCCCTTCGTCGCGGGCCGGCCGCGAGGGAAGATCGGGCGGCGCGAAATAGGACATGATGCGGCGGCGCTCGTCCTCGGGCAGATCGATGGCGCTCTTGTGGGTCGCCTCCCAGTCGGCCTCGACCGCCTCGCGGAACTTGTCGATGCCAAGCTGATTGACGAGGATCTTGATGCGCGCCTTGTGAATGTTGTCGCGGCGCCCATAGAGATTGTACACGCGCAGGATCGACTCGATGTAGGACAGCAAATGCTCCTTCGGCAGGAAGGCGCAGATCTCCTGGCCGACATAGGGAATGCGGCCCATGCCGCCGCCGACCAGCACGCGGAACCCGTTCTCGCCGTTCGGCCCACGCACGATGCGAAGCCCGATATCGTGGAAGGCCGTGGCGGCGCGATCCTCGGCGGCGCCGGAGATGGCGATCTTGAACTTGCGCGGCAGCCAGCTGAACTCGGGATGCAGCGTCGACCACTGGCGCAAGATCTCGCACCAGGGACGCGGGTCCTCAAGCTCATCGACGGCGGCGGCAGAATAAGGATCGGCGGTGACGTTGCGCACGCAGTTGCCGCTCGTCTGGATGCAGTGCATCTCGACGTCGGCGAGCGCGGCCAGCAGGTCGGGGATGTCGACCAGCTTCACCCAGTTGAACTGCAGATTCTGGCGCGTGGTGAAATGGCCATAGGAGCGGTCGAAACGGCGGCCGATCATGGCGAGCTGGCGCAACTGACGCGGCGAGAGCACGCCATAGGGAATGGCGATGCGCAGCATATAGGCGTGGAGCTGGAGGTAGAGTCCGTTGCGCAAGCGCAGAGGCCGGAACTCCTCCTCGTTCAGCGCGCCCGACAGGCGGCGCTCAACCTGATCCTTGAACTCCGCCACGCGCTCGCGAACGAACGCGTGGTCGAACTCATCATAGCGGTACATCGTACCAGTCCTTCGTCAGCGTGGTGCGGTGGGCGGCGCGGATGCGCTCACGCACGGAGATTGGATCGATGGCGCCGTCTTTCAGCGCGACGGCCATGGGATAAACGGCGACGACACGGCGCTCGCGCACGGCGTTCTCTGCCTCGGCTTCGAGCGCCTTGGTCTCTTCCTCGGTGTCGGCCACGCGTGCATTGGCGATCTGCTCGGTCCACTCGCCGTCGGCGGCGAGATAGACGACGATGCCGTCGGTCAGGCGGTTGGCGGTGACGACGTTAGGCATAGACACGCTTGACCTCCTCCGATGCGAGGATGTCCTCGACCACGCCGGCCGCCGGCAACCCCGCCACCTCGCCGAAAATGAGAACGGCCGGGCTCTTGAGCCCCAAACTTTCCGGATGAGCGGCCAGCGCCGCGATGGTGGTGGCGACCCGGCGCTCGTCGTCGCGGCTGGCATTTTCCACCGCGATCAACGGCAGCCCGGGGCGAAAGCCGGCCTCGAGCAGCTTCGTGGCGACGGCGGCGGCGGTGGTGACGCCCATATAGACGAGAAGCGTGTTCTTGCCCGAGGCAAGTGCGGTGAGATCGAGATGCTCGAAGCTCGGCGCTTGGCCTCCCGCCTCATGGCCGGAGACGAAGGTCACGGTGTGGGACATGTCGCGATGGGTGAGCGGGATCTGCAGGCTCGCGGCGGCGGCAATGCCGGCGGTGACGCCGGGGATGATCTCAATGGCGATGCCGGCGGCGCGCAGTGCGTCGAGTTCCTCGCCGCCACGGCCGAAGATGAAGGGATCGCCGCCTTTCAGCCGCACCACGGTCTGCCCGGCCTTGGCGCGGGCGATAAGCAGCGCATTGATCTCGCTTTGCGGCACGCTATGAGCGCCCTTGGCCTTGCCGACAGGAATCAGCTCGGCCTCGCGGCGGGCGTGATCGAGCACGCCGTCGCCGACCAGGCGATCATAGAAAATGACATCGGCGGATTTCAGCGCGCGCACCGCCTTCATGGTGAGAAGCTCGGGATCGCCGGGACCGGCGCCGACCAGGAGCACGCGGCCTTGGGAGGCGCCCGCCTCGCCTGCCTCGTCAATGGCGGCATCAATCAGCGCGCGGGCCTTCGGCTCGTCGCCTTCCAGCATCGCCTCGGCCGCGGCCCCTTCGAACACAGCCTCCCAGAATCTCCGCCGCGGCGCACCGGAGGGAACGCGCTCGGCGACACGGCCGCGGAATTCGCCGGCGAGCTTGGCCAGCGCATCGAGGCGCGGATGCAGCTCGCGCTCGAGCCAGGCTCGCAAGCGCTGCGCCAGCACGGGCGCGGCGGCCGAGGTGCCGATGGCCACGGTGACCTCGCCACGATCGACGATCGCCGGCAGGACAAAGGTGCAGAGCTCCGGCCGGTCGGGCACGTTGACCGGCACGCCGAGGGCGCGGGCGATGGCCGAGACGCGGGTGTCCTCCTCATCGTCCTCGGTGGCGGCGATGACGAGCGGCCGGCCGCGCACCTGGTCGATGCCGGGCTGCGGCGCGATAAGCGCGACCTGGCCCGCCTCGACGAGCTTGGCAAGTTCCGGCACCACACTATCGGCGGCGATGTCGACGATGGGCGCGCGCTTCAACAGAAGCCGCGCCTTGATGGCCGCAAGCTCGCCACCGCCGACCACAAGCGGCGGCTTGCCGTCGAAGCTGACGAAGATGGGAAAGGTGCGCATCAGCCCGCGCCCCCCACCGCCACCGGCTCGGCGGCTGAATCGGTGAGGCTCTCGGGCGCGAGCTCGACCTCAAGCCCGTCGAGCTCGGGTGTCATGATGAGTTGGCAGCACAGCCGCGAGCGCTCGTCGACCTGAAAGGCGCCGTCGAGCATTTCCATTTCCTCATCGGTCGGTGGCACGAGTTTGGCAACCCAGCCCTCATCCACCCAGACGTGGCAGGTGGCGCACGCGCAGGCGCCGCCACACTCCGCCTTGATGGGGAGACCCCAATCGCGGACCACCTCCATCACCCGCCAGCCCTCGAGGGCTTCGAGGCGGTGAACGGTGCCGTCGGGCATGCGCACGTTGACGAACATGTTTAGGCAACCTTCGACAGGCGTTGCAGTTCAAACGAACGGCCCGTGTACTGGGCACGGCGCGGCGTAGCAACCCTGCGCGACAGCGCGGGGAACCGTGCGCCGATGATTGCGCCACCGAAAATCGGGCCGATCGTCATCTCACTCTCCCCGTCTGGCCGCTCCAAGGGGTCCGGGCCGCCGGTCCTTAAAGATGGGGCACAGTACTGAAAAATCATTCTCTCAAAAAGGCTCTGGCGCAGAAAAAACGAAAACTGGTTCCTTTTAGCCCCACACGAAAGAACCATCTTCCATTTTGTGGCTCCAGCGCACGTTGAATCTCTCCTGCCGGGTCCACACGGAAAAAGTGTCTCGCCCCTAACACACCGAGATAAAAGGGGAATTCGTCCTCAGCCTGTGGAGTACTCACCGAATTTGGTGTGTTCGCCGACGAAAACTGGCCAACAATCGCGGCGGGGACATCAGGGGGGGGACTGGGACATGGGACGATCGCATCGCCATAGGGGTGGTTTGCGCGCCGCGGCGGGGTCCGGGTTCCGCCGGGTGCCCTCGCGGCTATTCCTCACGAGCGCCGAACGCAGCGTCTTGCTGGCAGGAACCGCGCTCGTGTCAACTCTCTTTGCCGCCGCCCCAACGCCCGCGTCGGCGCAGGTGGCGGTCTTCAGACCTTTGTCGCTGTTCCCCGTCACGGTTACGAATAACAAAGACTGTACGTTTCCTGGGACCTGCGCGCTGATCAGCACGATCTTTCCCGGCGCTTCCATCGACTTCACCAATAGAGGCAACTTCGCGACCGTAGGGATCGGCGCCGTAGGAATCACCACCAACACAATCTTCCCATTCAGCTCAATCAGGATTCAGAATAGCGGCGACATCGCCACCGCCGGCTTTGCCGCCATCGGCATTCAGGCGGGCACCCTCCTTGGCGCCAGCCCCATCCAGATCACCAATAGCGGCGACATCGCCACGGCTGGCTTCGCGGCGATCGGCATCTCCGGGTATACGGGCGGACGCAGCAGCAGCATCTCCATCACCAATAGCGGCTCCGTCTTGACCGGGGCGCGCTTCGCCCACGGCATCGCCGGCTACACCTACGGGCGCAATAGCGATCTCAGCATCGTGAATACCGGCGA
>Ga0307378_10004471_pt1 | contig 19940 bp, 13 predicted proteins | sample UN1MG_FD_202238 | JGI IMG/M metagenome (GOLD analysis project Ga0307378, IMG submission 202238) | Soil microbial communities from Risofladan, Vaasa, Finland - UN-1 | ecosystem: Environmental > Terrestrial > Soil > Coastal area > Acid sulfate soil | place: Finland: Risofladan, Vaasa | collected... | reverse complement strand
GGAGTACCAGCTCGCTATCGACAGTCTGAAGAAATTCCTGGAATATGCTCCAGATGATCCCCGGGCTCCATCCATTGAAGCCCTGATCCCCAAACTCGAAGAACTGATTAAATAAAAAATAGGGGACTGGCACCTGTTTCCAGGAGTAAGAAAAACAGGTGCCAGTCCCCTATTTTTTTATTCCCTTCTTTGACAAAAAAAAGAGGGGAGGATTTCCTCCCCTCCTTTTAGTTTCTGCGTCTATTCGAGCTTAGAAGGTGAAACGTATGCTAACTTTGAAGACTCTGTTTCCGTAGGCTTGAACAATATCTCCGTATGTGCCGAACCTCTCGAAAGTCGGGTTGTTGGGATCTGTGTAGTCGACATATCCACCGGGATTCGCATGGCCTTGATCATTCCCGATGAGATAACCGCTTCGTCCCATCAGGTTGATGATGTCGAGATAGGCGCCGATGGAGAAAGTCTCGCCGATGCGGAATCTCTTTTCCACACGCATATCCAGAGTAGTCACAGGAGCATTGCGCCGTGTACCGCCTAATTCGGTGTTAACTCCATAAGGATCTCCGGGCCATTGGTACTTGTCATCGTCAGGAATATAAACGGTGACGCTTCTAGCCCAGGGTGAGCCGGAAGAGTGGTTCAAGTAGCCGCTGAGGATAATCTCATAAGGCAGAATAACTGTGCTCTGGATCTTGATGTTGTGCGGCCTGTCGTAATCCAGGCGTCCACCGTTGAAGACAAAGGAGTTCGGCGTGTCGAAACCGCCGCTGGCGCCGTAGGAGGAGTCATAGTTCCCCCCGATATTACCCCAGGCTTTGCTGTAGACATAAGAGCCGAGCAACTGCCAGTTGTTGGACATCCTCTTGTTGAAGACGAACTGAATAGCCCAGTACTTTCTGTAGGCTCCATCGACATTTGTCAGGTAGTAGTGAATGTCAGGAGCACCGGCCAGCTCGCCGTACACATAGGACTGCTGGTCGTCTGCGGTACCGAATTCACCGTCGTCACCTGGGTCGAGGAAATCGAACCTCTCCCAGTAAGGGCTGTTTTCCGCGTAGCCTTTCCAGGCTTCGTCAGCTCCGAATCCGTAGTCATTGACGTCTTCGAAAATGTTCGTTTTGTTTTTGTAGACAAAAGTGACGCCGAGGCTGAAGTCCCTGGCCAATTCTCTCTCGATCCCGAAGGCAAATTCGTCGGTGTAAGGAGCAGTGGCGTCGGTATTAATCTCGTCTTCTAGCACGGTTGTAAAGGGATCGGGCGGGAGATAACGGAGTTCGAACCGGTCAGCATTAGGATCGATAACGCCGTTTTCATTGTCGTCATACCAGTACCAGCCACCGGTGCTGGGATAGTTGGTGTTGGCCAGGGAGTAGTACTGGATCATCAGGTACTCGTTGTACCTGGACCAGGAGCCTCTGATTGAGGTTTTGCCGTCGCCGAACGGGTCATAGGCGAAACCGAGACGGGGCGAGAAGTGTGTCCAGGTCAAAACATCCATGGCCGGAATGGTGTATGCGCTGTAAGGGGATTCGCCGAGTGTGGCAAGGAGACCATAGGGGTCCGCGGTTGCACCTTTATCCTGGTCGGGGAATCTTCCCTTGCTCGTGTCAAAGCGCACACCCAGATTCAGGGTCAGCTTTTCACCGATGGTGAAGCTGTCCTGAATGAAGGCGCCCCACCGGTTCATGAGGTTTTCCTGAACGGATGATCCCTCCGTACCTCCGCAGGTGTAGGAGTAGATCCGGTATCTGTTGGGCTCTGTAGAGGTGGGGTAGCTCGGACCTCCGGCGTAATAATAAATGATGTGTGGATTCTGTCTCCACCAGTCCCAGTTACCGCTCGTAGCCTCGTACTCCGCCCCGAATTTAAACTCGTGGCTTCCGCCAAGGGCATTGTCTACGAATAAAGTCGCCTGGGCCGAGGGATTGAGCCTCGACCTGAGATAAGTCTCCTCAAACCTCGGGTTGTTTTTGTAGATTGCATAGTATCTGTCATACCACTGAGGGGCATCTGAGATGGCGTATGCGCTGTATGGGATCGGGAAGAAGCGGCGGATATAGCCGGCCCTGATATCGAAGAACAGGTTCTGGCTGGCCACCCAGTTCAACTGTCCACTGAAGGTGTGTCCGGTTTCCCCATCCCATTTGGTGGTGGCCGTCACATCGAGGTTGCTGCCGACGCGGTTTGTATAAAAATCCTCTGTGATCATGGTCAGGTTGTAGCTAGCCAGGAAGCGGATGTTCGAAGACAACTGGAAGGTCAACTTACCGAAAATATTGTTCTCTTTGTGCGGAGCATCATCGAGAGTGTAGACTCTACCGCCTTGGGCAATGGTGTCGTCATAGATGACGTGGTTGAAGTCTTGTACCCATTTGAAATACCGGCCGTTGGCAAAGAACCAGACCTTGTCCTTGATGATAGGTCCGCCCAAGAATAGAGAGAAGTCCTGCCACATGCTCCAGCCTGAGGGTTTTGTGAGTCCGATCGACTTGAGGTCTTCTTCGCTCAGAAGCGATTTCTGCATGTCTTCGTTGTAGTACTCGACTGTTCCTCCACCATGGAAGGCGTTTCCTCCGGACTTGGTCACGATGTTGACGTACCCGCCGTCAGCCATACCCACGTCTGCTGAGTGGCCGAACATGCCCATCTCGACCTCTTCATAGACGTCGATGTTGACATTGGTCATGGGATACATAACCACCGGGTCGTTGATGGTCACACCATCGATCGAATACTGGTTGCCCCGGACGGTTCCTCCAGCCATGTAAGACGTGCGGCGATAACTCACATCCTCGGATACCGAACCAGGCATGGAGTTCAACACAGCGTAGAGGTCTCGGGCCATCGGGATGTTGTATATATAGCTTTTGGAATAGTTGACGGACGTCTTGGAGACTTTGACGTCAACTGTGGGAGATTCCCCGACAACTGTGACCTCTTCTTCCAATGTGCTCATTTCGAGTGTGATGTTGATGGCTGTTGCTTTTCCGAGGTTGACATTCAGGCCCTGCCGGACGACTGTCTTGAATCCGGGCATCTCAAAGGTGACCTGATAGTTTTGACCGGGAGGTACAGCGGGGAAACGGTATTGTCCGGCTTCTGTCGAGACAAAGGTCATCTGACCCTGCAGGTTCGGTCCTTCGAGGGTGATGGTACAACCCGGAAGGGGATTTCCCTCTGTGTCTGAGACCTTGCCCGTGACGGATCCCTGGAGACCCTGAGCGGTCGCGATAGAAGTGAGTCCGATAACGAGGAGAAAGACCATGAAAATTTTGATTGAATTCTTAATCAATGAATTCCTCCTATTTTTTAGGATTTTTTCCCTAGCCTGCTTTCACAGACTGCTCTCTCCCGCCTCTTTTGAGGGTGGGGAGAACCTTTAATCCACCTGCTTGAATAGAATCCCTCCTGTTGAGCACCTCCTTTTTGCGTGTTTTCTTGAGTTTCTTTGGGAATATAAAAAACATTGTATCCAATTGCTTGTAATCTAACTCAGCAATTTTTGTGCCATCCCAAAGAAATCTCTAACTTAAATAAAATCAGGGGGTTACCAGGTAGAGGAGGGGATTGAGGATGAAATATTATTCAAAAATATGAACTTAATCCAATTAATTGAATTTATTCTGTTATTTTGTTTGGTTTAAAAAGGTCGTGCCGGGGTGAATCCAGTGTTGTCCAAGAAGATGCGAGAGTTTCTCTTTATCCCCGGCTTTTAAAGCGACCGCGATTTTTTTGTGGGCGGTGAACGATGATTCTTGCGTTTTTTCTGTGTTCGGCCTATCATTTATAATTCTATAAATCTACTAACTTCCTTCCAGAAAGGGGAGCGGCCCTGAAAAAATCGACGTGAAATATTTGCTTTTGTGTGTCTTTGTAATCCTGTTTGTGTGGAGTTGTTCGCAGCAGACTTACGACCTGGTGATCCACAATGGGAAGCTGGCTCCAAGAGTGTCCTCCGACTCTGCTATAAATCAAGACCTGAGGTTTTCGTCAAGGGTCGGAAATTTGGATGATAAGGTTGGAGATTCAAGATCTTGGTTTTGTGAGGTGGTCGCGAGCCCAGAGGGCGGCGCCGATGAAGCCGGCCTTATTCCCCAGTTGCGTCTGTTCGATCAGACAGCAGTTATATGAGGCTGTAAAGCTCCTGCGCTTTGCTTCCTCAAAAGCGGCGGGAAGAAGCCATTCACCCGATTCCATGACTCCCCCGCCCAACAATATCTTTTCCGGGTTCAAAAGATTGATAATTATCGAGAGCCCGATCCCCAGGTAAGATCCAACTTGAGAATATGTTTGGAGAGCGGCTTCGTCCCCGTTCGCTGCGCGGCGGGCGATCTCTTCTGCCGCTAGCTCTTCTTTGGATTCCCTGTATTGTTCATAACAGCTCACAATCTTCTGTGAGGAGACTTCTGTCTCTAGGCAGCCCCTGTTTCCGCAGCTGCATTTTTCGCCTGTTGGATTGACCGTGACGTGACCGAGTTCCCCGGCGAATCCACAGGCGCCTTGCCAGAGTTGGCCGCTCAAGATGATCCCAGTTCCGATCCCAGTTCCGATCGTCAGCAGAACCAAGCTCTGCGCTCCCTTTCCGGCGCCTGCTTTGTATTCACCATAGGCGGCAAAATTGGCTTCGTTATCCAGGAAAAAGGGGACACTGATGAATTTTTCCAAAGAGGGGACGAGAGCATGCCCATCGATCTGCGGACAGTTGGGCGATTGGATGATCCTCTGTTCCCTGGCGTTGAAAATACCCGGAAATCCAAACCCAGCGGCTTTGATGTTTGAATGGTGAAGACTCTGGATGTTGTCCCAAACTGTCTCCAAGAGCAAGAAAAGCTCTTCAACTTCCTCTGGTGTGTTGACTGTATCATCCTGCAGCACCCGGCCCTGCGTGTCGATCACACCGTACTTGAGATACGTACCACCCAGGTCGAATCCTGCGTATATCTCCATCTTTTTACTTGCAAAAATTCATGGGCCTGTACCCTGCCCCGGCCCTGCCCCAACCCGACCTTACCGCTACGGTACTCAATCCGATATAACCACTGCAGCACTCGCCACGACCTATCACTCAGCTCATTAGTGGCAAATGTGGGTAAAACTCTTTATCTCTTATAACCTATAGCTGCATAATTGGGGGGCGCATACAGGAGCTTGTTGAGACTGTCGATGTTCTGATTGAGGAGTGCTGTAGGTTCATCCGCACCCGGAAGTGTTTTCAGCATTTCCTCTTCCAGTGGCGCTGAGTACTGGATTTGGACATCTTCAAAACCTGAACATTCGAGCAGATACTTCAGAGCCTGTGGATGGAAGGGTTGTTTATGAGAGATGTCCAAATGATAGATCTGGACGAGGGCGAACACAGAGGTGGGATTGATCGTTTCCAATACAATAGGCGCAGAAGGCTCCAGTTTGACATAGGCAAGTTCCAGCAATCTCTTCAGATAGGGAGGGGGGAGGTGCTCGATGACTTGCGAGGAAAAAATTCCTCCTAGCGAGCCGTTCTCGTACTCTATCAGTTGCTCAAGAATGTCTCCCTTCCGGCAGGACAATCCTTTATCCTGGCAGATGCTGACCATCTGATCATTGATATCGATCCCTTCGGCATCGATCCATTTGCTTTTCAGGAGGTCGAGGAATTCCCCACGGCCACACCCCAGGTCCACGACCTTTTTGCCTTTCTTGAAAAAGGGGAGATACTCTTCCAATTGGATTTTGACCGCGTCTTCGGAGCCTCGAAAGCGGTTTTCGAATCCCGTATACCGCCAATCCTCCAACGGCTGGAGGATCTCTCCGACCAGGCCCGGAGTGGGCATTTTCTTCTCTTCCAGCGTAGCTGTCAGTTGGGTCAATTTTTCTCTGAGATCCAGAAACCTCTTCATCAACATGTTCGCATCTTTGTACTGCGCTCCGAGTTCGTCCACTCGCCATTCCAGGCTCTTGAAGATCATGGCCACATGGTTGTTGCTCAGGGCATCCCATTCTTTGTCCTTCGCATCGATGAGAGCAATATTCATTTGCGCCAACTCGGTGAGAGCTGAGGAGAGTTCTTGTGTCTGTTTTGAATACAGGTCAACTTTGTCTTGGAGTTCCTTGAAAACGAGTAGCGCTTGTCGATCGAAGCCTCTTTGAGAGGAGCCTTCAGGAGGTGATTTGGAGGACCGAGAAAAGGAGGATTTGTGCTTCTTAGATGGAGGTTCCTCGACCGATGTCAGGATCTCTTCAAGACGGGATACAAGATGCTGTAGCTTATGTTTGCTTTGAGGGTCTTTGAATTCATCCGTCTGTTTCCGTATCTCCTTGATCTTTTCTAAAAATTCACCTTCATTGTCTTCGCGCTCTTGAGCGAGTTTTTCTAGCGTCCGTTTCATTATTCCTTAGAAGCTGGCGGAGTTTTATCCTCAGGCGGTTTGGATTCCTCTTCTTTGACACCTATGGATTTTTTGAAATTCTTGATGCCCTCTCCTAAGGATTTTCCGAGCTCGGGCAGCCGTCTCGCGCCGAAAATGATGACGATAATCAAAACGATTACGAGAAGTTCTGGTAGGCCGAGTGGTCCGAATACAAACATTAAAGCCTCCTTGAGGGGTAGCTATCTTTTTAGGTTAGGTTTCTCACAAAAATTGCATAATAAAGGTACTCTTCCCCTCCTCAAAAGTCAATAGCCACATCGGTGTTAGACAATCATAACTTGATGGAGTTTACAAAATAGGGCTGACCAAGCTATAACATTTCTATTGATTCGCAAAAATCTTATTTGACTGATAGTCACAATTTTCAATAATTTGGATAACGATTCAATAATTTGGATAAACCACAGTCTTTCTAACAAACAAGGAAACCTAAAGCAAAGAAAACAAATAAGTTAAAAATATTGTATCTGGCATGATTTTTGCTTCTATATATTTATGGAATATTGTAAAATATAAAATATGGGAAATAACAAGGAGTAATGAAAGACCTCTCCTCAAAAAGCATTCCAAAGTCCTGGAGTATACTCTTCACTTTGTCCATGGACAGCTCCTCCGCTATAATTATGCTCGATATGTGGCTTTTCAAGACCCGGATATCATGAAAAGATCATTGGACGAACACAAGAATATCTTGAACGCTCTCACGAATAAGAATAAGCGGGAAATCAAAAAGTTTATAAAAACTCATTGGAGTTTTTTAATCCAACAATTGCATGTGAGGAATAAATTCTTGACTGCATTCAAAGGAGGTGAAGCTGCGGTAGGAAGCAAAAATTTTGGCTGAGGTTGGAGTGTCAGACAACGTCTGAGACTTCAGGAAAAAGGTAATTTGAAAGGAGTTAAAGATGAACACAAAGGTATTAAAAGTTTTTTTGATCTTCCTCCTTGCTCTCGGAATGACATCCATCTCCTTCGCTCAAGGAACACAGACCGGTTCGATCCATGGTACAGTTGTCGACACAGAAGGCAACGTTCTTCCCGGTTGCACTGTAACACTCACCGGACCTGCACTTATTGGACAACGCAGTTACATCACTTCGGATTCCGGTGGTTTCCGTTTTCCCGCTCTTTCACCCGGTCGTGATTACGAAGTGCGTGTGGAAATGCCAGGCTTTAAGACGGTTATTCGGCCTGGACTCATTGTCAGCGTGGGAAAGATCACGGATTTTGAAGTAGTGATGGAGGTAACTACGCTGGAAGAGGAAGTCACAGTCACGGCACAATCGCCGGTGGTTGATGTGGAAACTTCAAAAACCAGCGTCAACTACGGATCTGAATTCCTGGCGACCATCCCTATGAGCCGAGATCTCTATGGTATCCAAAACTCCATTCCTGGCGCTATATCTGAAGGAGTCGATTACCGCCGGACATCCTCTATACTCGGAGGAACGGTCAGGAGCCAGCTCTACCAGCTGGACGGCGTCCCCATGAATGATCCTGCCACCTTTTATCCCATGGCCAACATCAATGTCGATGTCTACGAAGAGATCGAGTTCGGTATCGGATCTCTTCCGGCCGAAGTGGGTCAGGCGGATTCGGTTGTCGTAAACATCGTCACCAAGAGCGGAGGAAACAAATTTTCGGGAAGTGTGTCCGGATATTTATCCGGGGAAAGCCTCGTAAATCAGCTGTTGAGCCCTGAAGATATCGAAGCGGTTGGTGTTAACGCTCCCGAATCATACACGGATTACAAGGACGGCTCTTTGAGCTTTGGCGGTCCGATTATCGCAGACAAGATCTGGTTCTTCCTCAACGGCCGCCGGCTTGTCTGGGAGCAGGCCAATCCACAGACGCATGATATTCGGCTCCAAAATATCGAATTGAGGGAGTGGACGTTCACTCCAGAAGAGCTGCAGCATTATGACATCAACCATGAGGAGTGGATGGGTTTTGGCAAGCTGACCTTTCAGATCAATCCCAACATCCGGTTCATGGGTATGTACCATTGGAACAATATCTATGAACCTGTTTACCAGAACAGAACAGGTAATGATTACACTTTTGCACAAACGATCGTCTGGGACCACGAGAACACTCACACCGCAACGGGCCAGCTCAACTGGGTCCTGAACCAGAACACATTCATCGATGTCCGCGGCACGTATGTCTACCGCCACTTTCCCATCCTTATGCGGCCAGAATTCTCTAACAACTATATGGTTTACGACCGGGAATACGCAGTTTTCTGGGGGAATACGTATTACGGGGACGACTATAAACGTACCAAAGAACTCGCTTCGGTTTCGGCGACCCACTTCGCTGATGAGCTCTTTGGAGCAAGCCATGAATTCAAGATCGGCGGAGAGTTCGAACACACGGTTTACGGCCTCGACAGGTACAAGGGTGTAGAGTATGGAGACAATCCCTACTACACGTACTGGAGAGATTACAACGCCGGAAACAAGTATTACTACTCACCCTCAGGTTATCAAGGCCGGCTCAGAATGCGCCCGTTTGCTGAGCAAGGTGTCGTATGGAAATACGACAACACCCGCCGTTTTTCTGCTTATGCTCAGGACAGCATGGTCTTCGGAAGGCTGGCGGTTAACCTCGGTCTCCGTTTGGATTACGGCTACCAGTACGAACCCGAGCAATCGAGGCCCGCTATGTACGACCGGTATAAAGTCGGGCCGGAATTCATGAATCCCGCTCTGGAAACACCGAATCCCAACATTCTGCTTGAGGCGCTGAACGATCAGTATCACAATGATGATTCCTTAGAGTTCAATCAAGTCTCTGCTCTCGATCCCATCACCACCCCTTACAAAAAGATCGTTGAGTTCACAACGCTGTCGCCGAGGATCGGATTTGTTTACGACCTCTTCGGTAACGGAAAGACAGCTCTAAAGGCCTCTTTCAGCCGCTACTATGAGCCCATTTGGTCCGCGAAGTACAATGCCAGCAACATTTTGAGCGGTACTGCTATGAACTGGTACTGGTACGACGCAAACCGCAACGGATACATGGACCTCCCCATACCCGATGGCAGATATGGAGCACCCACTGACCCTCGGTATTTAGACCCAAACGGAGATTATTACAGGTTAACCAGTTATGACGTCCAAGATCCCAATTACAAATACTATATCGACGACTTGAAGGCTCCTTATATGCACGAATTCATGGTAGGCATCGATCACGAGCTGGCAGCGGACTTTAAAATCGGACTTCAATTCATCTACAAGTTGAACAAGAATATCGTCGAGGACGTGGATAAGAATAACGGCTATGATCCCAACGCCACCGATGATCAGGGACGGCCTCTCTGGCTCCCGTATGACTTTATCGACCCCGGCTTTGATGGAGAATGGGGCACAGAGGATGACCAGAACATGACAGTTTATGGCCTGGCTGATTACGCGCTTACGCGGACTTACCATGGCGTAAATCCTCCGGAGGCCAAGAGAGAATACACGGCTCTTGTATTGACTTTCGACAAGCGGATGACAAACCGGTGGCAGCTGCAGGGCTCGATCCTGTATTCTGCCTTCAAAGGCAATACGGACCCCGGATACAGCGCAACAGAAGGCGAGTCGACCATGTTCGATAACCCCAACGTGATGATCAACGGCTACGGCCGGATGGCATTCGACCGGCCCTGGCAGGTCAAACTCATGGGATCGGTCATTCTCCCCTATGACATCATCATCACCGGTTATTTCCAGCACCGCTCAGGATCACCCTGGGGAAGATCGATTTCGCGCGTCTATTTCCCCCCCGAAATTGACACTCAAGACAGCTATGTCGGTGTCTGGGCCGAGACGGTGGGAACCCGAAGAAATCCTCCCTACACCATGTTCGATATGCGGATGGAAAAATCCTTCAACATCAGTGACTTTGGCAAGCTGGGGCTCATCTTGGATATTTTCAACCTTTTTGGAAGAAGCGGCTATAATATCAACCAGGATCCCAATCCCTATATCTGGCCCTACAGAGATCCCCCAGAAATCGACGTGAGTTCAACCTATGGATTGTTGACTAGCGCCTACGGTGTCCGTTCCGTCCGTTTCGGAGTGAGGTTCACTTTCTAGTAGAATAAGAGCGACTGCTTAAGTCGAAATAAAAAGAGGGAGGGATTTTTCCCTCCCTCTTTCCCCACAGAATTTATAGAAATTTCTTTCCCTGCCTTGAGTGAAAAAGTATCCCTAAGCTGTGATGAATGACTATTTACGTGATGAATGACTATTTACGTGTTGAATGACTATTTTAATGTAGGGTCCGTTCCCCGAACGGACCGTTTGGGAAACGGTCCCTACATAAAAAGGACCATGCCCGCCTAGAGCCCTTCTCACGGTTTTAGGGGCGCGTACTTTATATGAGGAAAAATTTTTCTTTTTCAGCTAGAATTATAGAGAGAGGATGTGTGAAGAGATGAATTTCTCGTCTAATAAAAGCACTGCTAGACGAAGAGAGAAAATAACATGTCGCTTTCATGCAGGATTTTACCTGCTTCTTGCGATTTTTGTGATGATATTTATCTGCTCTCCCCTGTACTCTCTGGGAAAAGAAGAGACAAAGCACAATATCCTTCTTATCACCATAGACACGCTCAGAGCTGACAGGTTGAGCTGTTATGGCAGCGAAAATCCTAAAACCCCGAATATCGATAATCTTGCGGAGAAGGGTGTACTCTTCTCTAAGGCTTTCGCAAACACCTCCACAACCTTGCCCTCTCATGCAAATATTCTCTCAGGAACAACTCCAAACTACCACGGAGTTCATGAAAATTTGAATTTTATCGTCAGCAAAGAGTTGTTGACCTTGGCGGAGCATCTCAAGAACAATGGCTATGAAACCGGAGCGTTCGTGGGAGCCTACCCCCTCGACTCCAGGTTTGGACTATCACAAGGCTTCGATATCTACGATGATTTATACAGCCGCATTCACTCCGTAAATCTCGTCTCTTTAGAGAGAAAAGCTGAGGAGGTGATCGACTTAGCCCTAGCATGGCTCGAAGGCCGGAGATCCCCTTGGTTTCTCTGGATCCATTGCTGGGATCCGCATATCCCGTACGAGCCGCCGGAGCCATTCAAGACTCGATACAAAGAGCATCCGTATGATGGAGAGGTTGCCTATGTCGATTCGGCCCTGGGGGGGTTCTTTGACTATATGGAAGAGAATCGTCTGTTCGATTCAACATTTATTATTTTCACCGGAGACCATGGTGAATCGTTGGGTCAGCATGGTGAGAAGACTCACGGTTATTTCGCCTACAACTCTTCCACTTGGATCCCTCTCATTTTCGTCCTCCCTGAAATAGCCCCGGGGCATGTCGAACAGTATGTGAGCCATGTCGACATATTCCCGACAGTCTGCGATGTGCTGGGAATCGAGAAGCCATCTTTTCTTCAAGGAACCTCTCTTCTCCCGGCTTTGAAAGGAAAAAAGCTGCCGGAAAAGCCAATCTACTTCGAATCCTTGTATCCCTATTACAGCCGCGGATGGGCTCCCCTTAAGGGATTTATCCTCAAGAAGAAAAAATTCATCGACTCTCCCATACCCGAGCTCTATGACCTGGATCGTGATTTTAATGAGCTCGACAACCGGGTCGAACAAAATAATGTGGCTAAACTGAAATCGCAGCTTAAGACAGTCATCGACGAACTGACACCGTCTGAGAAAGTTGATGCGGCTCAATCCGTCGACAGAAAAACTCGCGAGAGACTCGCCAGTTTGGGTTATGTCTCGAGCGTACAAACTTTGCAAAAGAAGAATTTTAGCGCACAGGACGATATTAAAGTCCTTCTTCCCTACATCAACAGGACCGATGAAGCCCTGGAACTCTATAAAAATGGAAAACAGGACGCAGCCATCGAGCTTTTAGAGGAAATTCTAGAAGAAAGAAAAGACATCGATATGGCATACAAGAACCTCGCGGCCATCTATCAGGAGACAGGAAATACAGAGGGAGCTATTTTAATTCTGGAACAAGGCCTCAACGCACTCCCGTCAAGTTATGAGATCCTCATCGAATACATGAAAGGGCTCATTTCCGTCGAACAGTATGACGAAGTCATCAGCACTTTTGAAAAATCGAGGATCAGAGAAGCCGAGTATGATCCGGAAATATGGAGTAACCTTGGGACTGCCTATGCCCATAAAGGGAGTTTTGACGAGGCGATCAAGGCGTTCGAGATGGGTCTTTCCCTGGATGACAAGCATCCTGAGCTCTACAACAACCTCGCCAATGTATGCTATTCCCACGGCATCCAATCCAGGGATTCCTTCCTCTTTTCGAAATGCTTTGAATACTACAAAAAAGCGATTGAGCTCGACCCCGGATATTCAGTTCCTTACTTTGGATTGGGGCACGCATACCGCCAACAAGGAAATCTTGGCGGAGCGATCTTCTGCTGGGAAAGAGCTCTGGAAGCTGACCCGGATTTCGGTCAGGCTCGTTTCGATCTGGCTGTGGCCTATTTAAGCTCCGGGAATAAGGTCAAAGCATTTGAAATGCTCAGTGAGTATAAAAAACGATACTATGACCTCATACCTCCTGCTGATAGAAAACGATTAGACACCCTCCTGGAAGAGTGCCAGAAATGATCCGATTTAATATACGGGAAATAGGGAGTCTTCCCCCGGAACTAAAGATGCGTATTTTGTACTTTTTTCTTTTAGGTTTACTCCTCTGTTTTTTTCTCAGCTGTGCGTCTTATGAAATCGTGGAATCTCCTGTAGACCAAAATAGTGAAAAATTTTTAGACCTCATCCGATATATCGCTACTCCCCAGGAAGAGAAAATTTTCCGGGAAATGCCTCCCGAAGACAGGCATGAATTCGTAGCGGAATTCTGGAAGAGAAGAGATCCCGATCCGGAGACCGATGATAATGAGTTCCGCGATATCTACTACACAAGGATTGCTCGTGCTAATAGAGCCTTTAAAGCAGGAATTCCCGGTTGGATGACCGATAGAGGACGAATTTACGTGCTTCTCGGTCCCCCCACAGATGTCATAAAGAAAAGTATGGGGGATGCCACCTTAGATCTCCAGAAAGGGTTGAGAGAACTTAGCACTGACATGCTTGAGCAAGGGACAAGGACAGAAAGGCCGACAGAAATCTGGGTTTACAACCAGTACCCCGACTATTTCTCAGGACCTCTCCGCCTCGTTTTTGTCGACTATTACAGCACCGGTGATTACAAATTGAATACGGATGTGACAGTGAGGCCCTTCAACATGATGACACACATCATGAGTGATCCCGACATGCTACACTATCAAAGAATAGGCGAAATAGAAGAAGATGAGTCTTCGCCCCGAATCCTTCCTTTTCTTGATTACTCGAAAGCCCTAGGCCGATTGGAAGAAGACGGGAAAGAAAACTATACGATTGAATGTTTTTTTGAAATCCCACTGGGAACCCTCCATTTTCGGAAAGAAAACGAAAAATACGTCTATGATATTGAACTCAGCGTAAAAGTGGAAAACATAGAGACAAAAAGTTCCTTTGAACAAAAAAAAGACATAAAAAAGAGTCTCTCTCTCGAAGACCTCAGAACAAGTATCAAAGACAGGCATTCTTTAAGCGAAGTGATAGATGTCCCCTTGGAGAAAGGAGCGAACAATGTCTATTTTTCTCTCCGCGATAATATCAGGCAGAGAAGGCTGCGCAAATTGGATGTAATAAATATAAAATAATAGAGTTTGCCTTCGAGCTCCTGACTCTAATGCTTCTACATTTTTGTGTATGTGTCCGAATTTGTCGACGATGAAGAACATTAGAAATTTTTCGATCATAGCCCACATCGACCATGGGAAATCTACGCTTGCAGACCGCCTGTTGGAGATAACAGGGGCTCTCTCCTCCCGGGAGCTCAGAGAACAGGTCCTCGATACAATGGACCTGGAGAGAGAAAGAGGGATCACCATAAAGGCCCAGACTGCCCGCCTCCGTTACATAAGCAAATCCCAGGGGGAACACACCCTGAATCTGATAGATACGCCCGGACATGTGGATTTTTCTTATGAAGTGTCACGGAGTTTGGCTGCCTGTGAAGGCGCGCTACTGGTCATAGATGCCTCGCAAGGGGTCGAAGCGCAGACCCTGGCCAATGCCTACCTCGCGCTCCAGAACGACCTCGTCTTGATCCCCGTTATCAACAAGATCGACCTCCCTCAAGCTAATCCGGACCTAACCCTTGAACAGCTCGAGCACATCATAGGATTAAAGAAGGATGAGGCGATCCTTGCAAGCGCTAAAACGGGACAGGGTGTTGAAAACATCATCGAGGCCGTTATCCGCCGGATCCCCTCTCCCCAAGGTGACCCGGACGCTCCGCTCAAAGCCCTTCTCTTTGATTCCTGGTATAACTCTTATCGCGGTGTTGTCCTTCTTGTTCGGGTGTTCGAAGGGACTCTCCAAACAGGTGCTCCGATCAAACTCATGGCACAGAATGCCGCGTATGAGGTGGAGGAAGTCGGCTATTTAACACCAAAATTCTCCAAGAAAGACCGGCTGGTAGCCGGCGAAGTGGGATACGTCATAGCTGGGATCAGGGAATTGAGACATGCCCGCATCGGAGACACGATCACGGAGAAAAACAGGCCCGCGATCAAAGCTCTCCCCGGATTTAAAGAGGCAAAACCCATGGTTTTCTGCGGAATGTTCCCCGCCGGCGAAAGCAGCGTGGAAGACCTCCGCAAATCTCTCTTGAAACTCCGGCTTAACGATTTTTCATTCCAGTACCAGCCTGAAAACTCGCCCGCCCTTGGCATGGGATTCCGCTGTGGCTTTTTGGGGCTTCTTCATCGTGAGATCATCCAGGAACGGCTGGAGAGAGAGTTCGACCTGAATCTTGTCACCACTGCTCCGAGTGTGAGTTTCCGCGTGACAAAAAAAGACTCTTCTGTCGTCGAGGTGCGCAATCCTTCCGAGCTCCCCGTGCAGACTGATATCCTCAAGATCGAAGAGCCGGTCATGGAAGCTCTCATTCTCACTCCGGACAGGTATCTTGGGGCTGTCCTCAAATTGCTCACAGATAGCCGGGGGGAGCAGAAAAAGATGGAATACATCAGCTCTCAAAGGATTTTATTGACCTATCTCCTCCCCTTGAATGAAGTGGTCTTCGACTTCTATAACCAGCTCAAGTCCATCTCTCAGGGTTATGCCTCCATGGATTACGAGTTCATCGGCTTCAGGGAAGCACCATTAGTAAGGCTGGATATCCTTATCAACAGAGAACCCGTGGACGCTCTGTCTCTTGTCGTACACCAGGAGAAGGCTTACAGCATGGGGCGTGCCCTTGTCAGTAAAATGAAGACACTCATCCCGCGTCAACAGTATGAAGTCTCTCTTCAGGCTGCACTGGGCAAGAGGATCATCGCTCGAGAAACCATCCAACCTTACCGCAAGGACGTTTTGGCCAAGCTCTATGGGGGCGATTACACACGGAAGATGAAACTCTTGGAAAAGCAAAAATCCGGGAAAAAGCGGATGAAAAAAGTGGGCCAGATAGAGATCCCTCAAGATGCCTTTCTCGCCCTCCTCAAAATCAAATAAGCATGTGAGCATCTTCAAAACCGTGATGAATGACTGTTTGAATGTAGGGTCCGTTCCCCGAACGGACCGTTTGGGAAACGGTCCCTACAAAGGATCATACCCATCCAGCCCTTCACACGGTTTTCTCCACCACACAATTGGGACACTTAAAAACGCAATATGAATCATGTCATCACGGTTTTAGGGATGCTCGCAGTAAGTATTTGGATTTTTATAGAAGATGTGATAATAAAGTTACACGCTGGATGATTCATAAGGGAATGATTTAGTGTTCAGTTGGCTAACAGAAGCGAGCTTTAGGAGTAATCGTGACAGATAAGCCGGTCGAGAAGGTCATCAAGAATGCCATAAAATTGCTCCAGGAGATCTATCCCCGGAACACCTACCTGTATTTCCCTCTTCTTTCGACAGCGCTCGTCTGGGCAGTGCGAAGGCCCAAAGAGTGGGAAGAGAGTATTCTTTCCTGGCAGGTCTGGCCCGACCCTGATTACATCAGAGTAAAACCCAACGACTTCGTCCTGGAATTTTTTTTGAGTCGCCCCTTACTTCAGACCGCCTACTCTGAAGAAATTAAGCACGAAGATTGGAAGACTCTGAGGGCTGCTTTTATTCGGTTGTATCCTATTTTTGGACTTGAAGATCCTTTTCTATTGGCCCTTTTTGGGGAGGAGATCGATGCTAAAAATTTCTCCAAGATCGTCCTCGAATTCGATACAAGGGTCGAGAAGGCCAAAAAGGATATCCGGGCTCTTAAGGAGGACCACAGGCTTCTCGCAGGCTTGAAGGCCTTTGGCGAAGAAATGGGTTCTCTCGGCACGACTCTCCTTGTCGAGAGTGAAGTTCAGAGGTCATTACAGGACATTTTAGAGGATCAACTCAAAGGAACGGATGAATAATAAAATTTACCTCTGTATTCGGATTGGTTTGATCGGCGCTTTCCTCGTTTCCGTTTCGGCCTGTACGTCTCATTTGAAAGAGGCGAAACTCTATTATACGCAGGGGGAAGATTATGCCCGTGTCTATGATATGCAGAAAGCAACCGCCTCTTTTAAACGGGCCAGAGAGGAAGCTGAGAGCCAGGTGAAAAAGGACCCCTCAGCACAAGCCTACATGATCAAGGGCTTGGCTGAGTTGAATCTGGATCTCTGGGAAGAGGCTAAGGATAGCTTTCTCAAGGCCAACGCCTTTGGTTTCGAAAAGGGAGAAGAGTGGGCCTCTCAACTCTCGCTTTACGGATTAGCCTCCACCCTCCTGGAGATGGGGCTCAAGGAGTCTGCTTCGGATATTTTTCAGTCTCTGCTTGACAGGTCAAAGGTCAAGCCGGTCACGCTTTTGGCCGCTCAAAACCATGTCGATATCGAACTGAACAGAGCTTTGGGCGTAGAAACCTCCGATAGAGACAAACAGCTGAAGGCTCTTCTCAAGACGACCGATAAGCTCATCACCAAAGATCTTGGCTGTGGCTATTATCACTATCTTCAATCACAGGTCCTGGCACATCTCCAAGAATTCAGGATGAGCTTTGAGAGATCTGTCATGGCTAGGGAGCTTGGGCTTCCCACGGAACAAATTTTCCATGACAATGATAACCAGATTGTCTATTGTTACCAAAAATTGAAAAAACTGTACCAACCAGAACAATGGGTTTCCTTCGAAGCGCTCTATCTTGATTGGGTGAAAAGATGGGGCTGGAAGGGGCCAGAAACGCCAAGCTGGCAAATGAGGTGAAACATGCTGCCCACGATCAAATGGGACAACGGAAAGGTCATCATGATTGACCAGAGGAAATTACCCGGAGAAGAGGTGTATGTGGAGTGTACGGATTTTAATCAGGTGGCAGAAGCCATTGAAACCATGGTCATCCGGGGTGCTCCGGCTATAGGCGTGGCAGCCGCTTATGGAGTGGCTCTCGGCATAATAGGGCTCGATGAGAAGGACAACCTGAAAGAGCGGTTTGACCAGATCTACCGCCGGCTTGAGAGAACACGTCCAACCGCACGGAATCTCTTTTGGGCCCTGGAGAGGATGAAAAGGGCCTTTTTCAGAGAGCGAGATCGGGACTTGCCTGAGTTCCAAAAGGTCATGCTCCAGGAAGCCCTGGATATAGAGACGGAAGATGTGGAGACCAACAAACGGATCGGAGGATGGGGGAAGACTTTGGTCAAAGACGACCAAACGATCCTCACACACTGCAACGCCGGGGCCCTTGCAACCGCGGGTTACGGGACTGCACTCGGCGTGATTCGTGCAGCCTTTGAGGAGGGCAAAAAGATCCAGGTTTACGCCGATGAAACACGGCCCTTCCTGCAGGGTGCACGACTGACTTGTTGGGAATTGGAGAAGGACAACATCCCTGTAGTTTTGATCGCAGACAACATGGCCGGCTATTTGATGAAAAAGGGTGAAGTTTCTATCGTGATCACTGGGGCAGACAGGATTGCAAAGAATGGAGATACGGCCAACAAGATCGGCACTTACACAGTGGCCGTTTTGGCGCGGGTGCACAACCTTCCCTTTTATGTGGCCGCTCCGATGAGCACTATAGATTTTACTCTTAGAGATGGCGACAAGATCCCGATCGAGGAGAGAGATCCCGATGAGATCAAATGGATCGGAGGTGTGTGCTTGAGCCCTTCCCGCATAGAAGCGCGAAATCCTGCTTTTGATGTGACTCCTGCCGAATACATCACGGCGATCATCACAGAGAACGGGATCGCACGGCCACCTTTTCAAAGGAGTCTCCAGGAACTGAGAAAAATGTAGAAAATTGGGGACTGGAAAATTGGGGACAGGCTCGTTTTTCCGTTAGGTAAAAGGTGCCTGTCCCCAATTTAAGATGTTTTGATATAGGGTCCGTGCCCCGAGCTGACCGTTCTGGGAACGGTCCCTACATTTCACGGAAAAGGAAAAAGAATTGAAGATCTTAGGTATCGAGACCTCCTGTGATGAGACCTCAGCGGCTGTGCTCACAGACACCTTCGAGATCCTGAGCAGCATTGTCTTGTCGCAGGACGAGATCCATGCGCCCTATGGAGGGATCGTCCCCGAACTGGCCTCGCGGCAACACATCGCATCGATCACGTATGTTGTGGAGGAAAGCCTCTCCCGGGCTCATCTCTCTCTCAAGGATATTGATGCCTATGCTGTCACCCAAGGTCCAGGGCTCATCGGATCGCTTCTTGTGGGGCTCTCTTTTGCCAAAGGTCTGGCTTACTGTTTTGATAAACCGTTGATCCCTGTGGACCATCTTGAAGCCCATGTCGAATCGGCCTTTATCGAGAATAGGGAGATCCCCTTTCCTTTATTGGCTCTGCTTGTGTCCGGCGGGCACACGGCTATCATCCTGTTAAAGAAAAAACTGTCATTTCAACAAGTCGCAAGAACCCGGGATGATGCGGCCGGAGAGGCCTTGGATAAGATCGCTAAATTCCTTGACCTGGATTATCCGGGGGGACCGGTCATCGAGAGCTTGGCACTAAAGGGCAATCCAAAAGAATTTCCCTTTGCTACTCCACACATGACCGATGGAAGTTTGGATTTTAGCTTCAGCGGTTTAAAAACAGCTGCGCTGAGACACATCAGAGAGCACAATATTTCCAAGGAGCATCCGAAGTTCGTCGATTTTTTGGCGAGCTTTCAGAAAGCCATCGTTCGCGCACTGCTGTCCAACATGTCCAAGTCGATAAAAGCGTTCAAACCCCGATCTTTGATCCTCTGTGGAGGAGTAGCGAGAAACTTTGTCCTGAGACAAGATTTCCAGAAACTGGCCCGCACTTTTCATCTCCCGGCATTTATCCCTTCCCCTGAATTCTGCACGGATAATGCGGTCATGGTCGCAGCTCTGGCTGTTGAGAAGATCGGGCACCAGAAAACTGGGCCTTTAGACCTGAGGTTAAACGCCTACCCCCGCAAGATTCGCTAGTCATTCAAAACACATCCTTCATCTTATGATTGTTTATCGGATGGGAA
>Ga0307378_10004469_pt1 | contig 19942 bp, 4 predicted proteins | sample UN1MG_FD_202238 | JGI IMG/M metagenome (GOLD analysis project Ga0307378, IMG submission 202238) | Soil microbial communities from Risofladan, Vaasa, Finland - UN-1 | ecosystem: Environmental > Terrestrial > Soil > Coastal area > Acid sulfate soil | place: Finland: Risofladan, Vaasa | collected... | reverse complement strand
CCGCAGTTTCGAGGACGCCCAACGGCAAGCCGGTCTGTTCCTGGCCGACGTCTTCGACCCGGCCGTCGGCGCGGCAGAACATCGGCAGCATGTGTCCGGCGTTGACGATGGTCACGTCGCCCGACTCGGGAGCGAGCACGGCCAGGACGAGCGTGACGAAGTGGTCTTCCACGAGATCGCGGAGGAGAATCGCGTTGAGTTGTGTCAGCGCGTCTTCCGGCCGGGATGCGTCGCGCAGCCGGAACCGCACTTCGGACACGAGGTTGGCGCTGAGCATGGCCGCCGCCAGCCCGTGTCCCACGACGTCGGCCACGACCACGGCCATGCGGCCGTCGGCGAAGGGCAGATACTGGTAGAAATCGCCGCCGACGTGGTTGGCCGGGCGGCAGTAGTCGAAGAATTCGTACTGCGGCAATTCCGGGCGGCACCTGGGCAGGAAGCTCCGCTGGATCTGGTCCGCCACCTCCAAGTCGCGCTCCACGGCCCGCTGGCGGAGCGCGTATTCGTGGAGCCGCGCGTTGTCGATGGCGATGGAAGCCTGCGCGGCCACGCTCAGCAGCACTTCGAGGTCTTCCTGCTGGAAGCGGCTTTGGTCCTGCGCCGTATCGACCTGGAGCACGCCGAAGGAGTCGCCGTCGCTGTCGATCAGCGGGGCGCACATCACCGAGCGGATGGGAAGGGTGGAGAGACTCGTGCTGCCGGTGAAACGCGAATCGACCGGCGCGTCGGCCGAGAGGACGGCCTCCTGGGAATCCATGGCCCGGTGGACGATCGTGCGGCTGATCCGGGGTGGCTGCTCGATATTGTCGCGGCGGAGCTTCGACCAGCGCGGTTCCAGCACACCGGTCTCGTTTTGCAGCACGATGAAGCCGCGCTCGGCGGCCGAGAAAATCACGAACAGGCTGTCGAGAATCTGCGGCAAGACCCTTTCCAACGTGAGGCTGTTGCGCAAGTTCTGCGTGATCTCCAGCAGGGCCTTCAGTTGGGTTTGGAGCAAGGCGGTCGAGCGGCTCGTGTCCTGGGTCACGGTAGCGTCGCGCGAGGAAACGAAGACCACGTTCTGCGACTGCTCGTCATCGTCGACCAGGATGGGCCGGATCTTTTCCTTGTCCAAGGTTGCCCTGTCGCACTGGTCCGGCAAATGGCCGTAGTGGAAGGTGAACTCGGCGTCGGCGACGCTGATTCGGTCGCCGTCGGCGATTTCCCGCCGCTCGCGAATCGGCTCGTCGTTGAGGAAGGTGCCGTTGAGGCTGTGCAGGTCTTCGAGGAAGCAACCGCCGTCGATCCGCACGATCCGGGCGTGGTGGCGGCTGGCGTCTTGACCGGTGACGGCGATATCGCAGTCGGGATGCCGCCCCAGGACGCACTTGGGGCCTTTCATTTCCAAGATTTGCCCCGAGTTCGGACCGTCGATGATTCTCAGATAGGCCACGGTATTGGGTACCTCATCCCGGCAGGCGACGGTGGATTCGCCGGCAGGCCCCCACGGGGCACACTCCCGACCGGACAACCCGTCGCGCCGGATTCCGACTCTTCAAGTCGACCAGGTACCCCAGATCTTACTAACGGCGGATTGGGCTGTCAACCATCACCCCTCGGGCATCACCCCTCGGGCATCACCCCTCGGGCATCACCCCCCGGGGCTGCGTGGGAAATTCGCAACGCGGTCTGTCCGGGATCGGCGGGGGGGGCCTCCCGCCGCCAGTCGACGGTGGGCCAAAGGACGGCCGTTCCGTCGCGACTGGCAGTGAGCACGGTGCGACCGTCGGGCGAGAACGCTACGCAGGTGATTTCTTCCGAGTGTCCCTTGAGCGTGAGGATTTCCTTGCCGGTTTCGGCGTCCCAGATCTTGGCCGTATTGTCCCGGCTTCCCGTGATGACGCGCGTGGCGTCGGGCGAAAACGCCACCGACGTGACGCCGGCGGTATGCCCTTCGAGACGGAAGAGCACTTTCGCCTCGGCGGTCACGTCCCAGATGATGGCACTGGTGTCCTCGCCGGCGGTGATCACGCGGGAGTCGTCTCTCGAGAAGGCGGCCCAGAGGACGGCCTGCTCGTGGCCGGCGAGCTTGTGCAGCACCTGGCCCGATTTCACGTCCCAGATCCAGGCGGCTTTGTCATCCGATGTGGTCAAAATGCGTTGTTGATCGGAGGAGAAGACGGCACTGCGGACGCGATCGGCGTGCCCGCGGAACGTCTTGTGTACCTCTCCCGTCTTCGCGTCCCACAGCACGGCTTGATCGTCGCCGGCGGTCAGCACCATGCTTCCGTCGGGCGAAAAGACGGCCGTGTTGACGAACTGCGTGTGTCCGGACTCGAGTTTCAACTCGGCGACGCCCGTTTCCGCGTTCCAGATCCTGGCCGTGTTGTCCCAACTGCCGGTGACGATGCGCCCACCGTCGGGCGAGAAATGGGCCGAGGCCACGGAACCCTGCCGCCGGGCTCGCATGGCCTCGTGGCCGGTCTTGACGTCCCAAAGGCATACGTCGGTGCCGCCCACGGTCAGCACGTGGGCACCGTTCGGAGAAAAGATCGCCGAGCGGACCTGGCTGCCACCGACCTTCGGACGCGTGAAAGGACCAGGGCCGTCGTCGCCGACTTCTTCGAATGTTTGCAGGTCCCACAACCGCACGACGTGTTCGGAGTCGGCTGTCACATCGCGTCGGCCGTCGGGTCCCGAAACGGCGATTACGGAACCGGCGGTCACCGCATGCCGGCCGTCCGGCGAAAACGCCACGGAACTCACGACTTCGTCCTCCACCGCCAGTTTCCCGATCTCCTCGGCATTGGCGAGTTCCCACAACCTCACCGTAGAGACGGGCACGCGGCGCTCGACCGGTTCGCCGCCTTCGACATCCGAATCCGACAAGTCGACTCGCCGGTCGGCACACGCGGTCAAGACGTACCGACCATCGGGCGAGAGGGCCATCGAAGTCACCGCGTCCGAGTGCTTGAGAATCGACGAGGACAACTCCTGGCCCGTCTCCACGTCCCATCGGGCAACGGTGTTGTCGACGCTTGCGGTCAGTACGTGTTTTCCGTCGGGCAGGAAGCAGGCGGCGGTGATCGCGCGGGAGTGTCCTTCGGATCGCCACTTCTCTTCACCGGTCTGCGCGTCCCACAGCCGGCATTGGCCGCCCATGTCGCCGGTCAGCATCAGCGTGTCGTCGGGCGAGATGGCCACGGCGGTGACCTCGGCGTGGTGCGCCGCCAGCGTCCGGAGCAGATCCCCGCTCTTGGCGTCCCAGATCTTGGGCGTGCAGAGTTTTTCCGCGTTGCCGGACCCGTCGGTCTTTTCTCGTTGGACGACGTTGCTGCCGGTCAAGATCCATTGGGCGTCGGACGACAGCGCCACGGCGGCGCTGAGACCGGTTCCCTCGAGTGTTTCGAGTTGCGTGCCCGTGGCCACGTTCCAGATGATCGTCGTGCTGTCGGCCGCGGCGGTGACGACCTTCTTTCCGTCGGGGAAGAAGATGGCGTTGGTGGCCAGGAAATCGTGCCCCTCCCGGAACTCCTGGAGTTGCCGGCCCGTGACGGTACTCCACGTCTTGGCCAATCGATCCCGGCCGGCGGTGACGATTCGCTGGCCGTCGGGCGAAAAGGAGGCTCCGAGAATCGCGTCTCGATGGCCCTCCAAGACGCGTCCTCCCAGGATGCGAATCTCTTGATATCCGCCGATATTCCAGAGCTTTGCCTGGTGGTCGTGGCTGCCGGAGAGGACCTGCTGGCTGTCGGAGGAGAAGACGCAGGATCGCACCCAGCCGGCATGGCCTCGTACCGTTTTCAACAGTTTGCCCGTTTCGACGTCCCAGAGCCGCACGGTGTTGTCGTTGCCGCCGCTGAGCAGGAACTTGCCGTCGGAGGAGAACCGGACCGAGCAAACGGCGGCGGCGTGGCCCTCCAGCACGATACACGGCGTCCGCTCGGGAGGGTCTTCGCTCAGCAGCGAGCTGAAGTCGAACGGTTTGACATCCTCGGGTTTCCAGAGGAGCACGCGCTTGTCGTAACCGGCCGTGGCGACGTAGCCATCCTGGGCATTGGGCGAAAAGGCTGCCGAGAAGACCGGACCGGCATGGCCCAGGAACCGCGATTCGGGTTTGCCCGTCTCGACCGACCAGACGATGGCCGACCCGTCCTGGCTGGCCGTGACGATCTGTTTCTCGTCGGGGGAGAAGGCGGCCGACCAGACCCACCAGTCGTGCCCTGCGAACTCCTTGGACTGGCCGGTCTCCAGGTCCCACAGTCGGGCGGTGTTGTCGTAGGAAGTCGTCAGCAGCCGTTTTCCGTCGCGGGAATAGGTGACGCAAAGCACGGCGTCCTTGTGTCCGGTCAACGCCTGCACCCGTTCTCCGGTTTGAGTGTCGTAGATCTTGACGTAGTTCGGCCGATCATTGTCGCCGGTGGCCAGGTACTGGCCGTCCGGGGAGAAGGCCACGGCGAAAACGAACTCTCCGCCGGTGGAAATGGCGGCCGACTGCTCCCCGGACGCGGCGTCCCAGATGCGCACGACGCCGCCCCATCCCGCGGTCGCGAAACGGCTTCCGTCGGGCGAGTACGCCACCGCGTCGACCGGCTGCCCGGCGTCGAACGCCTTGACGTCGCGGGTACACAGGTGCATCAGGCGACCCCACTCCCAGTTGCAGAGTTCCGCAGGGCACTCGTTCAGCAGCGCGACGGCCCGGTCGAAGGAATTCTCGTCGATCTTGGCGGCCGCCAGTCCGATCTTGGCGATGTAGGCCTCGTACTTTTGCAGCCTTTCGGCTTCCTCCGCGGCCAGTTGCGAGACCCTTGCCTCCTCGGTTTTCTGATTGGCGATTTCCGTTTGCTTCTCTGCTTCGATGCGTCTGTCTTCAGCGATTACTTCGGCCGCTCGAGCCGTCTCGGCTTCCTCTGCCGCGAGTGCCTCGGCCGCTCTGGCCGCCTTGGCTTCCTTATCAGCGAGTGCCTCGGCCGCTCGGGCCGCCTCGGCTTCTTCGGCCGCGGTTGCTTCCGCCGCTCTGGCGGCCTTGGCTTCGCCTTCCGCGCGGGTTTCCGCCTCCCGGGCGAGCGTCGCCTCGTGCTGAATCCAGAAGAATGCCCCCGTCACGATGGCGAAGATGGTCAACACCAGGCCCACGCCGACGCGTTTGGCCGTTTTCAGGCGGTGCTGCCGGGCAAGGCGCTCGCGTTGTGCCGCGCGGATGTCTTGGAGGACTTGGGCGTGCTGTGGATTGTCGGCGTTCAGGAGCGACGCCCCCAGGTCGTAATCGCCTTTTCCCAAGGCACGCGTGGCATAGGCCAGACTTGCCTGCGAAACGCCGCTGCTGGCACGCGTGTTGCCTTGCCAGAGTTCCAGGGCTTCCTGGAATCCGAAGCGCGCCCGTGCGTACAACTCGTAATCGTCGCTCTCGGCGGCTGCTCGCAGGTCTTCTTCGGCGCGGATCGCCAGGGAAATGCTTTCCGAGTGGGACCGATACTCGCGGATGGCGTCCTGGAACTCGGCGACGCTGGCATAGCGGTCTTCCGGCTTCGTGGCCATCGCCTTCAGCGCAATATCGAGCAGTTCGCCGGACTTCTCGGTCGGCCGGATTTCGTTCTTGGCGGCCGCCAGCAGGCACTGGACGACGTTCTTTCCCAGGTGCGGCGGCTGGTCGGCGATGATTTCATAGAGGATCGCGCCGAGCAGGTAGATGTCGCTGGGGAACCCGATCCGCTCGATGGGGCCGGCGGCCATTTCCGGGGCCATGTAGGCGGGTGTTCCACCCATGCCGATTCCTCGAGAAGCAACTCCCATCGAAACGGCCAGCCCCCAGTCCATCAGCAGCACTTCGCCGTAGTCTCCCAACATCACGTTTTCCGGCTTCAGATCGCGATGGATCACGCCTCGCGAGTGGGCCAGGGCCACGGCGTCGGCGACCTTCATCAGGATTTCGAGGTTCTCGGCGAAGGATTTCTCGGAAATGACCGTGTCCCAAGGCGTGCCCTGGACGCGCTTCATCGAGTAGAAGAGGTGGCCGGATTCAGTCTTGCCGAGGTTGTAGATCGGCACGATGTTCGGATGTTCCAGCTCGCCGGTGACGACGGCTTCGGAGAGGAACTTCTCGCGTTCGATCTCGTCGCCGGCCGCTCGCGGCTTGAGCATTTTGACGGCGACGGTCCGGTCGATGGCGGCCTGCCGCGCGGCGTAGACGATTCCCATGCCCCCTTCGCCCAGTCGGCTGATCAACTCGTAGTCGGCTTTCTCCGCGTCCTTCTGTTTCCCTTCGCGAAGGATTTGAGATTGGATCACCAAATCGGCCTCGCGCGCGATCGATTGAACATCCGATTTGATCGAAGTCCTCGGGGCCGTGTCGGGGTCCAACGTTCCCGACCACAGTTGGGTGATTCGCTGGACGACTTCCGGTTCCAGACCGCCCGCCTCGAGCGTTTGCATGATCCGGCGGTCGTCGGCCGTTCCCCTGTCGTCCTGCGTCGAGAGAGCTGCTCCCGAAGGGGTTCCCTGGAGCGTTTCGACGAAGCGGCGGTCGTCGGCCGTCTTCCTGCCCTGTTTCTTCGGCGGAACTTCCGACGCGGCGCCGGGCTGAATCGTCTCGGCGAACCGCCGGTCGTCGGCCGTTTTCCTGCCCACCTTCTCCGGCGGGAGTTCGGACGGGTCTTCCGGCGGCGGACCGGCCGACGACGAGTCGTCGCTGTCTGGCCCGGTCGGAAAATCGCGGCGGTCTTGTGCGTCGTCCGGCGACAACGTCTGCCGGCATTTCGGGCATCGTCCCGAATGGAACGCAGCACGGCTGAGATGGGCTTTACAGAACGGACAAATCGGCATGATCACTTTCCCCCACTTCGGAAACGCCTGCGCAATCGTGATACTTTTGTAAAGGAGTTGTCGCGGGAATCTTCCATCGCCCGGTCGATGCGGTTGGCCCAGCGGACTCGCTTCACGCGGGCGGCCAGGACGGTGCCGGCCGGCAAGGCGGCGCCGAGCCACAGACGCCTCAACAGGTCGGGCGACTCGAACACGTCCGCAGAGTATTCATCAACGGTCGAGTTCTCGTCGACGCGTGAATCCTCATCACCGTCCGCCGAAACCGCAGGCGTGTCTGCCGGCTGCCGCCAGGCCGTCGCCTCGGCCGTGGAGTTTTGCTCCCGTCGGAGTCGGGCGCCTTCTTCGGAGACCGGCTTGGAACCCCGCCCCGGCTCGCGAACCGGTTCGCCGAACGTATCGCCCGACTTGTAGAATTCCATCAGCTTTCGTGCGGGAAAGCCGACTTCCTTCAGATAAATGCGGTAATGCCCGTCCGGCAAGCCCTTCTTCCTGAACTTCTCGAACAGCGCCTCGGTGTCGGCCAGCGCGTCCTCGGAGAGGATCTGTTTATCCACTTCCGTGCCGTCGGGAAGGACCTTGACGATGTACAATTCCCGGCCTTCCTCGACCACCGTTTCCCGCGGCGGCCGGATCTCCTCGATCCGGTTGGTCTGTTGCGACGGAATGCGGATCTCGGGCGGCGCCACGATCGGTTCCGGCGGGGCGACCACAACCGCACCGTCGCGTTCCACGGCCAGAGCCACCCTGCCGAATTCGTTGCCGGTTACCCGCGTCGACACGGAAGAGTCTACCCGATTCAGGTCGATCTGGCGGCTGTCGTTCAATCGGATGTTCGGGTCGTTGGCGGCCTCGACCTGTGCCGTGACATTCAAGTTGACGGTGCTCAGGTGGGTATTGGGATACTCGCGGGTGAGCAGGAGATGGGCCGGTCCGGTACCGATTCCCGCGTCGACCCGGCTGGCAACGGCCGAACCGTTCTCGGCAACGTGCATTTCCCAACTTTCCCCGGCATGGATCCCGGTGAACACGCTGGTGACGCCGTCGTCCCAAACCACCGTGACCGTGAAGTTCGCTCCCTGCTCCAGAAGGTCGCCTTCCGATTCGATTCCGCCGACGGTTCCCTTCAGTTCCTGGACTCGATCGCTGGGCGTGAGGGCCTTATTCGGGTCTGCTTCGCCGATCCTCAGCAAGGGCGGCGCGTTGGTCACCTTGCCGATCGTGCCGCCTGCCGTGCTTTCGAGCACGGCGCCGTTTTCGATGTGGATCATGCCGCCGGCCGTGACGTCGATCGTGCCCCCGACGACCTCGGACGTGCCCGGCGGCAGCGAGTCGTTGACAAACAGGTCGCCTGCGGCGTTGAGCGCAAGTGCCCCTTCTGCCCTGACCAGGCCGCTGTCGATGACGATGTTGTCCGCCGACGTGATCGCAAGCATACCCCCGGCATGGGCGCCCGTCAGCAGCGTGGCGGAATCCTCGAAGACCATGACGTCGCCGCCGACCAGTTGGAGGCTGCCGAAGTCGACCGTGTCGGAATTTCCGTGATCGCCGAGCGTGATCGCCAAAGCCGCGTTGAAGGCGGCCTCATCGGTCACCGCAATCGTTGCCGAAAAGGTGTTGGCAATCGCTCCGTGGGTTGACGTCGCCGTCAGCGTCCGGCCCTGCAATCCGGCCAACGTCACGTCGCCGGCTGCCGTCAGATGGATCGTGCCGCTTCCTGCGTCGATCCCCGATCCGTCGGACATCGTCAGGGCACCACCGCCGATGCCGGCCGTTCCATCCGCGTCGGCCGCAACGAGCACCGCACCGCCCGCGGAGGCAACACGGCCGCCCGGACCGAACGTCACGTCCTGGCCGGCCAGCAGATGGACCGCTCCACCGCCGGAAACGACTTCTGCGTTGACAACGACGTTTCGGCCGGCGGTGAATTGCACGTCACCCGGGCTGATGCCGTTGGGCTCGGTCGTTACGTCGGCCGTGACGATGATATCCCGCAGGGCACCGACGATGTAGTTGCCGTGGATGTGCTGGTCCCCGGCGATAATCGTGTCCAAAGCGCCGCCCGCCAGAGTGACGTCGCTGCGGCCCAGCGCGACCTCGCCCTGCAATTCCACGCCGCTGAGGAAGAAGTTTCCTCCCAAGCCACTCTCACTACTGATCAGCGCTCCGCGCTCCACCAGCAGGCTGCCGCTGGATCTCAGAGTGATACGGCCGCCCTCCACCGAGCCGACCGCACCACCGGGCCCGCGACCGCTGAACACGCGAGCCACCGCTTGCGGTCCGCCGGTTCCCCCAACCGTCAGCGAACCGGAGAGGACCTCGAGGTCGATCCGACCACCCGCCGTCGAAACGGAATTCACGCCGCCCACCGCGTCAAGCCGCAGGTCGCCCGTATTCTTCAGCATCACGTGGTCGGCGTCGCTGCTGCCGGCCTCGATCGCCAACGTGCCGACCTGGGTTTCCAGGGGATTGTGAGCGGGATTGGCGGGATCCACCGGTGCGGCGTCGAAGAAGCCGATGCTTCCGGCCGCTTTCAACAGCAGACTGCCCGCTGTGACGTCGTGCGTGCCCACATGGTTATCCACGATGTTCCCGATCGTCGAATCCAGCCTGATCGCGCCGCCGACGCTGGTGATCGCCTCTCCGATCGTCAGGTCCCCGTCGGCCGAAACGTCGATCGGTGCTCCCGTTGCGCTGATGCCTACCAAGGCCAGAGGGCTGCCGGCAATCTCACCGATGACCAGATCGCCCGTGTTATGCACGAACACGCCGCCGCTGCCGCCGGTCGCCTCCAAACGGCCGACGCTCGTTTCCAACCGGCCGCCGTCGGTCAGCCCGATCCCGCCGGCCGCGGACATGACCAGCTCGGCGGCCGAGACGTTGTTCTCCTCCACCGGGCCGGCAGCGTCGTTGCCGTCGATGATCTGCCCGGCCGAGATCAGCGTCACGCATCCGCCGCCGGCCGTCATCAGAGCGTTCACCCGGATGTCGCCGCCGGCGGTGGTCCGCAACTGAATCCCCTCGGCCGTATCCGTGTCGATCGCGTGCAGGATGGTCAGTCCCCCGGCAACCTCGACGACGAACCGGTCGGCCGACCAGGCGCCGGCCGTTTGCAGGGTGTTGCCCGCTCCCACGACGTTCAGTCGCGCTTCGCCGGAATCTGCCCTGAGAATCGCCGCTAGGGAAACGTCGTTTTCAAGGTCCAGCCCCGCGGCGCCGCCGGCCGTAGCCACCAACGAGGCGACGCTCGTCTCCAGAGGACCGTTTGCTCCGCGGCCGATCGAACCATTCACCGCGGTCAACGTCGCCCTGCCGGCTCGAGCCTCGATGTCGCTCAGCCCCAGGGAATCGCCGCCGTCGGTAATGTCTCCGTTGGCACTGACCACCGACACGGCGTCATCCGTATTGTTCGTCGTCAGCAGCCGCCCGATCCGGATTTCCCCGTCGGCCCAAAGCGAGATCGGCCCGCTGCCGGCGTCGATTTTCAGCACGGTCACCGCGTTGCTCTCCGATATCCTGACGCCTCCGCTCCCCGCGTCGTGGATGTCCAACGAAGCCACGTCCGTCTCGATCGCCCCCGACGAGCCCACCCCCGCGGCCGTATGGATCACGACCGAACCATTGGGCACGACGATGTCCGTTGCAGCGTCCCCGCCGTCCACCACGCCGCCCGACGTGCTGGTGATCGTCAACGCCGTCTGGCTGGCGCTGTTCGTCCGCACGCTCCCTAACGTGATATTGCCGCCCGCCTCCACTGCGATAATCCCGTTGCCGGCGTCGATGAGCGCCCCGTCGGCCATTTCAATAGATCCGCTCGATAGAACGTCGATCTTTCCACCGTCGGTCACAATCCGTCGATCGACCCTCAGGTCGCCGGAGTTGACGGTGATCTGGATGGGCTGGGCCGCCGGGACGGCGATGCCGTCGATCGACAGGCCGTCGGCGCCGGTGACCGTGGCAATGGATAGTTGCCCGTGGACGCTGCCGGCCGTCTGCTCCAAGAAGATCCCGCCGGGCGCGTTGGGGTCGGAGAGTTCCGCGGCCACCGCGGCGACGTCCGTCTGCAATGGGGCGGCGGAGGTGCCCAGCGACCCGCCGGCCGAAAGGGCCAACGAGCCCGAGCCGGCCTGCGTCGAGCGGAGGATCCCCTCGGGCGCGTCGGTGGTGATCGAGCCGGGTGCCAAGAGCGCGATCCGCCCGCTGCCGGTGCCGACCTCAGCCGCTAAGCCCAGGTCGCCGGCGAGCGTTCGCAGGACGACCGCCCCACCGCCTTCGGCCGCCAGGCCCGATCGGCCGTCGACCGTGCCGACCGCCAGTCCGTCTTGTTCGATAATAAAAATGCCCCCGCCGCCGCTCGGCGCGGTCAAGCGGCCGGCCAGCACCTCGACGGCCGTAAGCAGCGGTGCCGCCTGCGTGCCGACCGTGCCGTCGCCGGAGACCCACAGCCGCTCGGTAGAAATCAACGTGCCGGCCGCCTGGCCGATCAGCCCGCCGGCCGAAAGCACGATCCGGTCGTCGCTGCCCGTGTCGGTCAGGTCGGCCCCCACGTGCAGCGCCCCGGTGGTCGAAAGGCGGATCTCGCCATGCCCGCCGGCCGTGATCGGGGCCAGGATCGACAGGTCGCCGACCGTGCCCAAAACCACGTCGCTGCCGGCGGTGGTGATGCCCGTGATGCCGTCGACCGTGCCGATCGACAGCCCGCCGGCCGTGTCGCTTAAGTAAACGTCGCCGCCGGCACGGACGGCCAGGGTGTCCACGTCGATGCCCACCGGCGCCGCGCCGCTGCCGACCGACGCGCCGGCGTCGATCGCCAGCCGCTCGACCGAGAGCGTGTGCAGCGGATCGGCCGTGACCAGCGAATCGGCGGTCCACAGCCGCAGCGTCGCCGCGCCGGCCGGGGCCACCGAGTTGCTCAAGTAAATCGTTCCGGCGGTCGTCGAGCCGATCTGGAGCACGCCGGACGTGGAAAGCGCGTCGAGTTCCGCGGCCGAGACGCCCAGCCGCCCGGGCGTGTCGGAGCCCAGGTCGATCGCGCGGCCGTCGGTTCGCACCGCCAGGGTCAACCGGCCGCTGCCCGCGTCGATGAGCCCGGCGGCCGGCGTATCGATCGCCAGATCGTCCGCCCAAAGCCCCACCACCCCGCCGCCGGAGTCGATCCGCCCGGCGGCGGAAAAGACGAGTCGATCGGCGAACAGGGAGATCTCGCCGCCTGCGGTTCGGATAGTACCGCCGTCATGGGTGAGCAAGCTCCCTGCGCGGTCGACCGTAATGGTGATCGTTTTTCCCGGAGTGTTCGTGGCATCGACATCTCGGGCGGTGATGTTTCCGCCGTCTGCGGCCGAGATATCGATGTTTCCGTCGGCGGTTGTCACGGAGGTGAAGGTGAAGATTCCGGTTCCGGCGCCGGCTTCAGTCGATTGAACGGTGACGTTGCCCGAGGTGGTTGCGGCGATCGACGTTACGACGACACCGCTGTTATCGGGATCCAGCAGGTTGAGGTTCACGCCGCCGGTGGCGGTGCCGGCTGAAGCAACGGTGGCGGCATCGAGATCGAGCGATCCGCCGAGGGCACCGATACCCGACGCGGCCGTGAGACTCACGGCGGAGGGCGTGACGACGTCGGCCACATCGTCGGTGGAATCGTCGTTGATCTGACCGGCGGAGTGCAACGCGAAGGTCGATACACCGGTTCCGGCCAACGAGAGGGTCTGGTCGATCGTGATGCCGGAGGCAAGAATCGTGCTGGCACCGGTGCCGTTTCCGTTTTGGCCGGCCGTGTCGGCCAGGCCGACGGTGAGCGTGCCGGTGGTACGGAGGTTTGCGATTTCGGCGCTGCTGAGGATTCCGCTGCCGAGGGTCATCGCGCCGCCTTGCGACTGCACGACGCGGATGGCACCGGCTGCGGCGTTGACGAGACCGTTTACGGCAATGTCTGCGGCAATGAGCGTAACCTGGCCGCCGGCCGTGTTGAGGTTGCCGAGCGTCAAGGTTCCGCTGCCGTCGGCGGCTCCCGTGGGGCTGTGCGGGGAATCTGCTTCGAAATGGACGCTTCCGCCCGCGGTGGAAAACGTGTTGGCCGTATTGGTGAAGGTGATGTGGCGACCGGCCTGGAAGACGATCGATTCTCCGGATTTCAGATTGGAGAGGTTCAGACTGCCGAGGTCGTCGAAGAGGATGTCCCGTTGGGCCTGCAGGACGATATTGCCGGGCAGCATTTGGAGGAACGTGGCGGAGACGGTGTAGCTGGCGGTTGCGTCGCCGTCGGCGAAGAGGATGGCGCTGTCGGCCAATTCCGCGTCGCCCCCGCCGAAGCCGTAGCTTGCCACAGTGATGTCGAGGGGATCGAGCAGCAGCGTACCGGATGGTCCGTGGGGTGCGGTCGTATCGACCGTGCCCTGGAAGACGAGGTACGATCGGCCGGACACTTCCACGAAACCGCCGCGGCCGGATTGCGAACCTCCGCGGGCGCCGACGGAACCGTGAAAGGAGTTGATCTGCTCGGCCCAGACGACGACCTTGCCGCCGTCGCCGCTGGACAGCGCATCGACGGTGATGGCGGCCCCGGGGGCGACGTAGGCGCGAGAGGCGTTGTGGACGTCCGGATTGCGGCCTTGGAAATCCCCGCCGAGCAGAACGGTTCCGCCGCCGGCATCGCCCGAGGCGTCGATCCGTGCGTCTTCGAGCAAACCTACCCGATCGCCAAGCAGTCGGACGGTTCCACCGGTTTGTCCGGTGGTTTTGCCGGAAACGTCGATCGAACCTAAAACCAGCAACGTCCCTTCTTCGCCGGCGTCGAGGTGAACGGTGGCTTGTTGGCTGAGGATATCGCCCCGGACGTCGATGGAACCGGCCGAGACCGTCGCATCGCCACCGCCGAGATCGAGGGGCCCGGTGAAATGGACGGTGTCATCGTTGTCGCCGTTGATCCACAGATCTGCGGTGAACTGGGAATCCAGCTTGTCGACGACGATCGTGTCGCCCGGCTCGGCTGTGGAGTCGTTCGTTTCCACGGTCAGCGACGCAGCCGGGGCGGCGAAGGTCACGGACACGCCGAGAGACGACGAGATCGTGGACCGGCCATCGGCGGCAATCCCATCATCCGAAATCGTGATCGTCTCGGCAGGCGCATCAAACTGAAAGACGCGGTGATTGGCGAGAGTGGCGTCGTTGACGGTTTCAACGCCGGTGTAAAGGAGAGTAGGTTTCTGAATGCCGCCGCCATCGGAGTTGGAAGTCGCGCGAATGAGCCCGTCGCCGATCCGGTCGAAGCGGTGTACGAGCGTGTCGATCAGCCCGGTGGAGGGATTTCCCTCGATCCGCAACGTGTCCTTGCCCGAGTCGGACTGGCCCATGCCGTTGAAGACGATTCCGCCGAGCGGGAAGGGGTCGCCGCCGGAGAAGTCCACGACGAGGGTATCGTCGTCCGCGGAGCCGTCGAGCGTGATGTGGGTGATTTCGGCCAAAGGTCCGCAGTAGACCTCGCCGCCGTTGACGGAGATCTCGAGGTCGTCGCCTCGGCGGACCAGGTGGAACGTGTCCGCCGCGCCGTCGTTGGCGGAGAGACCGGCGTCGAAGGTCAACTCGTCGGTCCGGCCGTCGCAGGTCAGCGGGATGCCGTTGAGGACGCGGCGGTCCTCGAGCTGTCTGACGAACAGATTGGGAAAGAGCGCGTCGCGATATCGACGAGGCGACGGATGCGACTGGGCGCTCCCGCGGATTCCCAAGAGATGTTGGATCCAAGCCACGATGCGCATTCGGTCAGTCTCCCGCGGTGAACCGATCTTCCAGGGTGTGCAACGCCAGCGATGAGGCCGGAAAGCTGCCGATAAGCCGGTGATGGTCCAACAGCGCCGCCGAGACCGACCCCGCGGCCCCTCCCATCTCGGAGTGCAGTGACCACCCGATTTCCATTCTGATTAGCGACACACGGTGGTGTCAACAGACAGTCGATCCCCCAAGAGCAGGGGGATTACCAAACCGCCGATAGGTCCTTTCAGTATAACCGCCCTCAACGTCTTTATCAATAATTTCAGGAGAATCGTTTGGATTTCCCCCAGATGACCGACGGATTGGGCATTTTACGTGGGAGTTTCCGAGGTCCCCTGGGAGCCGAGCGGCACCTGGCAATGCGGCGGATTTTCGGTAAGATTTGCCGCCTGAAACGGCTTTTCTTGTCGTAACGGCTGATACCGTTGTATGGCGGGTAGGGAATGTTCGGGATGTCAGGACTGGCCGGGCTGCAAGGGATTCCGGGGATCTATGGATCGCCTTGCATTTAGCGGTTTATCCGGATCTGACGGATGTTGGACAAGTTGTGGTGATGCCGGTTAGTTGCGGTCGAAGACTACGAAGAATCCACATCGCATGATTTTGCGTACGGTCTCCAAACAACCTGCGACTCAGGCAAAGACGCCATGGAATACGCTTCTCCAATTCGTCCTTACCAACGTTGGCGGTCGGTGTGTGTCGGGTCGGCGTTCCTCTGCGTCTTGTGTACCGCGTGGGGTTGTGCCCTGGATCGCACCACCGTGCTTACCGAAGTCAACCGTTCTGCACATCATCGCGCCCTTTTGGCGACCGTCGACGGTGGAGACAAAGCCGCCGACGAGACCTCTGGAGATTCGGCCTTGGCCCAATCGGCGGCAGAGGACGACTTGTCGTCGGAGCGTTCGAAGGAAGCGCAACCAAAAAGCGACACGGACGACGATCCGTTGATCGTGCTGCGCCTCGTCGTGGGAGAGACGGACGTGCCGGAGGAAACGGCTCGGGGGCACACGGTAGCGTTCGACTCGGGCCCGATTTCCATCGTGGCGCATTTCCAGGAGGCCCAGCGGGACGACGGCACCGTTGACGAGCCGGTCGAAATGGCCGAGCCTTCCCTGGCACATCCAATCGACTACGTGATCAAGTTCTCCGAGCCTTCCAGCGGCGAAGAGGGCGACGCCTCCGTCGAAGACGCCGAACCGTTTCGGGAAGAAGAAGCGGGGACGGACCAACCCGTCGAGGAAGAGAAGCTCGTGGCGGATGAGCCCCTTGCGGATACCCAACCCGCCGAAGCAGAAGAGGTCGAACCGGTGCCGGGCTGGCTCCTGCAGGAACCGAAGCCGATCGCCGGCGTGGGGGTCGATATCGGGTTGAGCGAAGGCGAGGCGGTACCGAATCTCGCCGAAGGCCGATTTCCGCCCATGGAGGCCGCAGAGGAAGACCCCGCGGAGCGCGGGTGGACGGGATACCTATATCACTGGGAGCCCTCCTCGCTTTGCCATCGGCCGCTCTACTTCGAGGAGATCAACTTGGAACGATACGGGTACTCGTGCTGCCGTATCGGCCAGCCGTTGCTCTCGGGTGCCCACTTCTTCGCGACGGTGCCCCTCTTGCCGTACAAGGCGGCGGTCGAGCCTCCGCGGGAGTGTGTTTACACGTTGGGCCACTATCGGCCGGGAAACTGCGTTCCCAATCGTACCCACTGGATGCCGCTGAAGCCGAAGGCCGGGTTGATCGAGGCGGGAGTGATTACGGGACTGATGTTCGCCGTCCCGTAGGTCCCCAACGCCCGCTCCTTCGTCGCGCGTTGGTAGCCATCTTGCTCCGCAAGATGAAGCTTCGTCTCGCGGAGCGAGACGGCTACTTTGGTTGCGGCTCTGCCGCGATGGGGGCTACGCAGAAACAATTCGTTCCATGGGGTGGCACGCCCTGAGGAACGAAGGGCGTGAAAAACCTGCCAAACCACGCCCTTCGTTCCTCAGGGCGTGCCACCCTTGCCGAAAAGCGTACAAGTTATTCTTTATTCTGCGCAAACTAGAGCGAGAAGTTGAAGGTCCGCTTCAGATACCGGTAGAACCTCTGCCCCAACGGTTGGGCGTCGACGAGGATCTTGGCCCGTCCGCGGGCGCCGACCAAGAGGCGATGGTCGTGGTCGTCCAACCGGACGCGGACCTGATAGGACGTCTCCAGCGGCCGCCGGATGCCGCGCTGGTCGGTGCGCGTGAGCAGATCGCCGCCGCCGGCCAGTTCGCGGGGTACGACTTTCAGGTCGTTCTCGGCGATTTCGGCGATTGTGCCCGGGAGTATTTCCCCCGGCGCTTCGTCCAATTGAATCCGCACACGTTGTCCGGTGCGCACGAAATTTCTGTCGGCCTGGTCGATAACCAGCACGGCCTCCAGTCGTGAAGGATCGCCCACCAGACAGAACAGGGTGCCGGTATCCAGATAGCAGCCGAGATTCTGCGGCTGGAGCGGATGCCCCCACCACGTTTCCAGCCGGTCGGGTGAATAGCGGGGGGGCGCGAGGCTCGGCGGCGGCAAGACGGTTCCACCGGCCGGCGCCCGCAAGATGAGCCGATCCTGGTCGCGCTCTCGCTGCTGTAGACGTTCTTGGACGTCGTCCCGGGCCTTTTCGGCGGCGGGAATCTGCGAACTCGCGCTCGATTCGGCCGCGCTTCGGTCGTCCAGCCCCTTCAACTGTTCGAGATTCTTCACCCGCAAGTCCAACTCGTTGTACTGATTGTCCAGTTCCTGGACTTGCACGCGAACGTCGAGGTTCTCGAGTTGGGCGAGGATCTCTCCTTGCTCGACCCTCTTGCCAGGCGAAACGGACCACACCAGCGTTCCGGGGACCGAAACGTACCTGTAGTGAGCGTTCCGTGGTTCCAGTACGACCGGTGCCGTGACGCGAAACGGCAACGGCACCGTGCAGATCCCCGCAACCACCGCCAGGAGAACGACACCGCTCAGCAGAGCGCGACCTCGCTTGATGCGGCGTTGCCAGGCCGGGTTGCGCAGGAAAGCAACCACGTTCCACACGGGAACCATCAAGAGCCCGACGATGACCACCAGGGTCATGAGTTGGGCGAGCAGTTCGAGACGGTACTCCTTGAGTATCTTGTGGCAGAACCACAGGATGGCGATCACCACGAACCAGCGGTACAGCGTCGACGCCACCCCGTAGATCGCCAGCAGACCGCGGCGCTGCTCCGGCAGTGCCCGGTCGTCGGGTGTTTCCGCTCCGAGCAAGGCACGCGCCAACCCTCGGCTGACCAGGGCTTTCGCTTGCTGCGCGAGATTCGGCACGGCGACCAAATCGGAGAGAATGAAGTAACCGTCGTACCGCAGCAGAGGGTTGCCGTTGAACAGGACCGTGCTGACCGAGCAGACGAACATCACGTTCAGACACAGGGTGTTCAGCAGTCCCGGTTCGCTGAACCACCAGAGAAAGGTACACACGGCGGCCAACACGATTTCGACGAAGATGCCGGCGGCGGTCACGGCCATCCGATGCCACTTGCTCTTAAGCATCCACGAGTCCGACACGTTGCAGTACAGGCAGGGCGTGAACACCAGAAACATGACGCCCATCTCGTGGCATTCGCCGCCGAAGTGTTTGCACGTCAGCGCGTGGCCCAACTCGTGCAGGATCTTGGCCACGGCCAGGGCCGCCGCCAGCCACACGACGTTTCGGGCGTTGAAGAACTCGCGGAAATCGGGCAACTTCGACTGCCAAACGTCGAACTGCACGGCCACCAGTCCGGCGGCCGCCAAGACCAACGCCATGCCGCCCGCCAGAACCCACCAGGAAAACAACCAACGACACTTCGGATAGAGCCGGCGCAGCAGAGGCTCGGGATCGATGCCCCGGAATCGGATGGCCAGAACGCCGGTTATCGATCGAATCCGGTCCAGGCGTCGGCGTCGGTTGTGGCGAATCAACAACTGGCTTCCCTGGCCGACGGCTTCCGAAAGCACCAATCCGCAACGGTGCAACCGGAAGAGAAACGCGTGAAGCCGTTCCACGGTCAGTTGCAGGGGGGCGAACGCCTGCTCGAAACGCCGCTTGATTTCCGCCAGGCTGGTCCGCCCGTCGAGCATCTGCAGGATGGCGTGTTCCTCGTCGCGCAGATGGAAGTAGGCCAACGCCACGGGATCCTTGACCACCCAGTAACGTTGCTGCCCGACCTGCTGGGGATGGATCGAAAGGTCGGGCCGCATCCGCAACGCAACGCCGCGCGCCGTCGAGGAATCCGATTTGCCGCTTGCCGGGGCCATGGAGAATCTCTCGTTATGCGATCACATCCTTGGCTTTCGGTTCAGCGCCAACTTCTGTAAGCGGCGAGTTCAATGGGGTGGCACGCCCTGAGGAACGAAGGGCGTGGTTCGGCAGTTTTTCCACGCCCTTCGTTCCTCAGGGCGTGCCACCCTCGCCAAAAAAGTGTACAAGCGATTCTTGCGCAAACACTTGGCGCCGACTTACTCCGGCGGTTCGGGAGGTACGGGCTCCGGTTCCTCGGGCGATGCCGGCACTTCAATGATCATCTTGGCACGCATCCCCGGACGCAGTCGCATCCCCCGATTCTCGATTTCCGCCCAAACGCGAACTTCCGCGTTGACCGGATCGATTTCCGGGCTGAGGAAGACGATCTTTCCGGGAAAAGAAACGCCGGCCTCGCCGGGCAGGTCGACCTCGAGTCGCACGGAGCAGTCCATCAGGTCGTGCCGCAGGGACTCGACGCTGACGAAGCCTTCCGCCCGAAACCGGTCCATGCGCAGGATTCGCAGCACCGCGTCGCCGGGTTGGACCCATTCGCCGCGAAACCGCTGCACGTCGACGACGACGCCGCTCAGCGGCGCCACGATCTTCCGACGCCGGACCTGTTCCTCCGCCGCCTGATGCTCGTTCTCCTTGATTTGCAGCGTGTATTCGGCGATCCGGGCTTCGTATTCGGCCTGTTCTTCCTCCAGCACGCTCCTTTCGACGACCAGCCGCAGACGGTCCATTTCGGAATCGGAGATGCTCTTGTGGTATTGCTCGATGGATTCCTCCGCGCGTCGCAGTTCCGCCTTGGCCACTTCGGTCGACTTCCTGGCGAAACGGAGGTTGACGTCGTTGTTGGCGTTCTTTCGGGCGATCTCCAATTCGATGGCGGCCCGCTTTTCGGCAATCTGCGCTTCGGTGTCCACGATCTGCGCCAGCAGGGCGCCCTCCTCGACCGGCTGGCCCTCGCGCACGTTGATGCTCGCCAGCACGCCCGCCTCTCGGGCCGGCACGTCGACCTGCTCGATCAGCTTGATCAGCACCGAGGGAACCTCGAGTTCCTCGGCGGGCTGCGGGACGTCGGCTCCCGTCACGGCGGTCGCAAGAATCAAGGCT
>Ga0307378_10004468_pt1 | contig 19942 bp, 27 predicted proteins | sample UN1MG_FD_202238 | JGI IMG/M metagenome (GOLD analysis project Ga0307378, IMG submission 202238) | Soil microbial communities from Risofladan, Vaasa, Finland - UN-1 | ecosystem: Environmental > Terrestrial > Soil > Coastal area > Acid sulfate soil | place: Finland: Risofladan, Vaasa | collected... | reverse complement strand
TCTTGCGCCAAGTGGCAATATACTATGTGCGTCTCTCTCGATGAGCGTGATCCTGGGGCGTCATACACGCTCACTATTCCACGATGCCGTCAAGGTAGTTGGAGGTCATCATGGACAAGAAACAGATGCTAGCCCTGTTCGTGTGCAGTCTTGTGCCGTGGACGGTGGGCAATGGCCTGGTGCCCTTGCTACCTATCTGTGCCACGCAATTGGGTGCGAATCCTGCCACGGCGGGTTACTATATGGCGTTTTCCTATTCTGCCCTGGCTGTTGGCGCCGTTGCCGCCGGCTGGCTATCGGATAGGCTTGGGCGCCGGAAGATGCCTCTTATCGTAGCGGGCCTGGCAGGTATCCCGATTGCCTGGCTGACAGGCCGGGTGGGGAATATCTGGGGTTTGAGCGTGCTGACGGCTATGCTCTGGTTCTGTGGCGGTCTGGGGTTGGCGCTGATCAGCATCCTTACAGGGTTGTCCGCCGGGGAGCATGAACGCGGCAAGATCTTTGGCGTTCTCTCGTTGACCGGTGGCTTGGGGGCGTTGATTGGTGGCTTGGCGACCGGTTTCATCGTTGATCGGTGGGGTTTCCCGACCATGTTTACGGCCGTGGCTGTTTTTCTCATCCTGTGGCCCTTAGCGGGCGCATTCCTGACCGACAAAGAGGTGGAACGAGTTCAGGGGGAGGGTAGACTGGCCAAGGAAAGGCCAGGGTTTGGAAAAAGTTACCATTTTCTGTTCGCAGCCAGCCTGGTCGCCTCGGTCGCAGGTTTCGTCATCGTGTTGGGGAGATCGCTGTTGATGAGCGATCTGGGATTCGGGGCTATGGCGATTGCCGGTACCGGAGCAGTCGCCGGCCTCGTTGCCATGCCGCTCCCGCTCCTCATGGGTTGGCTATCGGATCGTACAGGCCGCAAGGTCTTCCTTTACCTCGGTTACCTGGCGGGCATAATCAGTCTCTCCGTTCTGGCTGTTTCGACATCCCTATGGCACTTTTGCATCGTCTTGGTGCTGCAAGCAATATTCACGGCAGTCAATGGGACCGTTGGGAATGCATTGGTGACGGACCTGGTCTCTCGGGAATCGCTTGGAAGAGGGCTGTCTCTGTATGGCGCTACGGGTTGGATTGGGGCCGTTCTTGGATTCGCCGGTGCGGGCTATGCTCTCCAAAGCCTCGGCACGTTACCCACGTTCATCATTGGGATATGCCTGACTCTGATTGCGATCGTTTTACTGATTCCTATCCGTTCCGGGGAGCGAGGGAAAGGAGAGAACGATGGATGAGAAAGGTTAAGGCGGATTCTGACATTGACGTTCGCGCAGAATCGCGGTACACTATCAAGGGAGGAGGATCGCCGCGGTGTCAGGGGCTATGACACAGAGCCGCTGGTGCGGCGCTTCACGCCTCTGCTGCGCGCGGCTCAACCGCTGTGCGATTGGGCAGCTTGTGAAGCCCATATACACTATGTAAACAAGGGGATAATCTATGTGTCACCTGGCTAGATCCATCGTGGGTCTGTCTCTGGTCGTTGTTCTTTTCATGGGGGCTTGTTCTGCACCTGCGTCTCCGGGTACCCCTACGCAGTCGCAGCCCACTGCATACAGCGACCCCTTTGCCTATTGTGCGGCAGTGGGAACTGTTGATGCCCCCGATGCGCGATACACTGGTCCCGAGATGCCGGATTCCGTTATTCGGGGTCTGATCCAGCAAGGGATCGTATCAGCCGATGCGCCGGCGGAATTCCTTAAGTCCGCCGTTTGGCGGTGTATGGATGGCCAGGTGTGGGTATGTCACTTTGGAGCCAATCTCCCCTGCCAGGAGAAGGCCGACATGTCCCAAGTGCCGGCCTTGGAAATGGAAGACTTTTGTGAGACGAATCCCACAGCGGACAGCATTCCCGCTGCCGTGACCGGGCGAGCAACCGTGTACGAATGGAAATGTAGTGCAGGGAAACCGGCAGTGGTCCGGCAAGCCTTCCAGGCCGATCCACAAGGATATCTGGCCGACTTCTGGTATGAACTGGCTCCCCAGTAGGCATCCGGGGCGACATCGCCACCAGCCGACAAGGGACAGGTTGCGGACAGTTCCTTATATGGAAAAGAAAGACGTTCTCACCAAGACTCTGGCGATCGCGGGTACAGCACTGGTATGGTTCCCAATTCTAGCGCCAGTCCTGCTATCCGTGGTCGCCGTCACTGGCGACCGCTTGTTCCGGTTCGACTATCTCATGCCGGCTGAGTTCTTCCCGGTTGCCCTGGCGGGTGGAGGATTACTCACGTGGGCAGCACTGCGGGCACGTTCACGCCAGAGGCTTATTGGCTGGGCGCTTGGCATCGCAGCAGGCTTTCTAGCAGGCGGCCAAGTGTTGGCCGTTGCTACAGGGCTGGCGTCGGGCGCAACTGAGCCGACTGGTTGGTGGTGGATGCTCGTCCTCGTGTCGCTGGTGGTTTATTCACTGGCGCTGGTTGCCATGGGCGTTGGCGGAGCCCTATTGCTGCGCGATCTGTTCAAGACATCTCGACCGCTAGCAGAGAGTCCCTAGTCCCTGAGAGCACAGAGCATGCCGCCCAGCACATCGAAGCTAGTAGGAAGCACGAGGAATGCCCATATGGGAAAGCTGACAACACAATACGTTAACCTCGCAGAAAGGAGACAGCCATGTCAGATTCGATTCTTGTAGCCTATGCAACACGCTACGGTTCAACCCAGGAAGTTGCCGAGGCAGTCGCGGCGACGCTGCGCGAAAGTGGGCTTGAGGTAGATCTTCAGCCCATGCGCCAAGTGCGGGCACTCGCAGGCTACCGCGCGGTCGTGATTGGAGCGCCGCTCTATATCGGCAGCCTACTCAAGGACGCGCGGCGTTTCTTGTCGCAGCACCGTGAAGCCCTCTCGGAACGGCCCGTGGCAGTTTTCGCCCTTGGCCCGACCCACGCCGATGAGCAGGAGCGGCAGGGTGCGCGCGCCCAACTCGATAAGGAGCTTGCCAAGTTCCCCGGGTTTACACCGGTCGCTGTTGAAGTGTTTGGCGGCAAGTACGACCCCGCGACGCTGCGCTTTCCCGATAGTCTAGCGGCCAGATTGCCTGCCAGCCCCCTCTATAATCAGCCGGCCAGCGACGCGCGAGATTGGGCGGCGATCCGCGCCTGGGCGAGCGACCTGGCGGCAAAGCTTCAACCTACTTTGCCATAAAAGTGGGATCATGCTCCCATTATGGCCTGACTCGACATTCTTTCGCATCGTGGGAAGGTCAATCTAACAGCCGCTTCCACCCGACTGGGCGCTTTCGCGATGTGCCCGCTGTGCACGTGCGCCAGCCAGCGCCCTGGCTGTGATAGCATTCGGCTAGAGCAGCGCCTAGAATCGCACCGCCGGCAAGTCGCTCACGAAATCCGGCAGGTTGCCGTGGCCGAGCATCTGCCGTACTGCATGGGCCTCCCCGATATGGAACCAGTAGTGGTAGTGGTAGATACAATCCACAAACCTTACTGGTGCTGACTGCTCGTCTGGTACTGAGTTGCTGAGCAGTTTGGCTTCCTGCTTGATGGCCGGATCGTAGGCCACGCCGAAGACACAGCCCTCCAGAACCTGCGAGATGAGACCGGCTTCCTGTTGTAGGGCACGCCCATCGTTCTCTGCCCATACCCGATTGATGACGTCTGTGAGTTTGGCCGCTAGAGTCCGCTGTTCCTGGCTACTATCGCGCCCCCAGGGCTCTACAACAGCCGTCACCAGCAGATCGGCGCTGTCCTGGACTTCCCCGAACAGGAAGCCTACGTGGAGCATACAGGCCATGTTGAATGGGTTCAGCCTCAGCGGATACCTGAGAGAGTCGTCCGTCTCCGAGACGGTCTCGTCGAGCCAGTTCCCGTCGAAATGACGCTAGTACCCCCAGTACCGTGAGCGTTGCTGCTCCCACATGGACAGCGGGTAGTCGCCCGGATCAGCCATCCGAGGCGTTTGGGCGAACACGTTGCGCACCGTGCTCATCTAGTCCTCTCTGACTACTATGATCTTGATATGACCACCAGACCGGTCTGGTATCTCGTCAGCAGGAACGTCGTACCACTCGCGCCTGAGATGGTCGAAGACTTTGAGGGTGCCATCTGAGTTGACCCGAATCCCGAAGCCGGACAGACTGCCATTGTCGCTGGAAGTACAGCGTTCCCTGCTTTCCGATGTAGAATCCCATCGCTCTCCAGGCGAAAAGAAAGAGGCCGGTTGCTGTGATCGCAACCGGCCTCTACTTTCGTACTGAGGGCAGATAGCAGATGACCTACAGGCGGCTTGCGAGGCTGCAATAGAGGCGACCACCGGCTTGCCGGAGAACTAGCCGGTTGGATGGGTCGGGTATGCCCTGGAGGCCCTGGACGCCGGAGATGAGCACCCTGAGGACTTCCTGGAGAGCGTCAAGGAGATTATCGAAACTCGGCTTGAGCAAGCCGCTGGTTATGGGCCTTGTTGCGCTCTCCTGGCGCAGGATCTCATTCTCGCGCTTCAACTGTCGAATGAGTTCATCCTCAGCCTTGAGTTGGCCTGTCCCGGGAAACGCCTCCTCGCCGTCTCTCGCCAACTGCCGGTTCCATTTGCATCCTCCCGAAATAGACTAAACTACACTGTATCTTCTTAGTGTCCAGTGTTTCGGGGGAAGATCAGTTATCAACTGATCTGTCAGTCAATCAGGCTTCAGCCCTCTGATGCGCTCCTCAGTCCGCCGGACGATGGCTCTCAGCTTGGCCGACACATCCTCGCGCAGCGGTGGTGGTTCATAGCTTCGTATTGTCTCTCGGACCCAGGCTCTGGCCCGATCACCCAAGGTGAGCTCTCCACCGGTCTCCCAACCTTCCCTATTCTTTCGGTCAAGGAGTTTAGGATACCAGTTTTCTCGAAGGTGTCTCACAGTGTGAGCTTCGCTCAAGAAATGGCCGCCAGGCCCAACCTGATCTATCACGTCGAGCGCCAGGGTCTCCTCGGTGATCTCCAATCCCCCCATAAAGCGCTTGACCAAGCCAACAATGTCATTCATACTGACCAGCATCTCGTATGAGGCGGTCAGTCCGGACTCGATGTAACCTACATCGTGGATTAGATTGCCACCGCTCAAAGCTGCAAGCAGTACCCACAGCGATCCCTCGGCTGCAGCTTGCTGATCGAATATCTTCGAATCAGAGACTCCGGCGAAACCAAAGATAGGCAGGTCATAGTAGTGCCCCATCTCACTGAGAGCACACCAATCCAACATGAACTCAGGCGCACCATAGGAGGCCAACATAGTGGACATATCCATAGCCATCATACCGCCGGCTCCCGCTATCACTGGCGTGCCTTCCCGAATCAGCTGGCAGATCAAGAGTCCGCTGAGCAACTCGGCATTAGCCTGTACAACAGCGCCGGCCCTTGTCACTGGGGATGATGCACCGGTGATGAGTCCCGGTGTGTAAACCACGGGTAGACCTTTCTCGCAGACATATAGCAGTTTCTCACAACCTTCTCTAGCATGGATGAGCGGTGCCACCGGCTCGCTGTACAGGGCGCAGAATGGGCTCTGCTCTAGTGCTTCGGCTCCACCAGCCACAACCTCGGCCATCTCAATGATGCTTCTCAGGTTGTGGTGATTCCAGGCAGTGTAAACGATGGGCTTTGTAGTGTTGCTGACCATCGCCTGGAAGTGGTACACGTCCGAGATGGAATCCGACACGTCGGAAGCGATGCCCATGCACATCAGGAAGCTAATGTACGGCAAAGCATCCACTATACGAGCAACGTTGACTACGTCGGTCAGGACAGCCCGCCGGCGCTCACTAGTGTAGGCGTCGATGACAAAGGGTGTGTCGGAGCCGGTGCCATAGTAGCTCCTATGACCCTCGAGAAACATAGCCGCGTTGCCATTACGATCACACATCACGACGCGCTTAGGAGCAGTGCGGATTGCCCATTCGATCAGATGTGACGGAATGCGCACCCTTTCGCCGTCGAGCCAGCACCCGGCCTTGGCCAAGAGCTCCCGTATCTCAGGCGCCAACACTTTCACTCCGGTTCGACGCAGGAGTTCAAGAGTGCCCATATGGACTTGCTCCTTCTGATCATCGCTGAGCACGAGCAGGCCAGGAGCGCTTTGGGTAGCTTGGCTACTCACAATCATAGGAACGCCTCCCTTCCATTTATGTTGGGCTCAGCATCACGAGATGCGAACCCGCTCGATTATGGGCTACAACTTTGCAGTTGCCATAAGCAGCCTATTTGCAGAGGGCCACAAGGTCGGCAAGGAGCCCTGACCAAGATATTCCACAATCGCTCAGAGGCGAGTGCGCGATCTGTGATGACTCGGCCCACTCCATTGTCTCCACCGGTGTCGCGTCTGGTGTCAGCACCCTGAAAGTCGGTGCTGTGAGACTTGTGGTCCGCAGTGGCATCTTCCAGTCCGGTGCCTGTCGACGAGTCAAACTACTGTCACATCGGAAATGGGCTCAGTGGTTCACAGCTTCTCTGGCCGCACGGACGTTCGCAGCCGGAGTGTGGATGGGGACAATACAACCCGCACCAACCATAAACCTGCGACCGCCAGTTTGGGCAATGGCTTCCTGAATCTCAGCCTCGATAGCAGCAGGGGGCCCTTCGAGCAGCGTTGACCATTCGTTAATGCCCCCCATCAGCATGCCGGGGAATCGCTCGCGGGCCTCACTAAGGCTGGGCCAGGTGGTCCTGTCATGCCAGTTGATTGCGTCGACCGGATAGCTCGCTAGTAGGTCGAACATGATGTCATACCCGTGAGCGTGTAGGAGTAGGACTTCAGCCTCCGGCCGCACAGCGTCCAGGACAATCCGGTCGTAGCGTTCGCCAAACTCAAGGTACTCGGCCTCGCTCAGCAGACGGTAGGAATCACATTGGGTAGCGAAGAATATCCCGTGTGCCCCTGCCTTGATCGACTCCAGCGCGAAACGCGCGGTGGTCTCAGCGATGATTTGCAGACCCTGCCCAAACACCTGGGGGTGACGACGTAGGTCAGCAAAGATCCGATCCCCCGCCAGTTTCCGAGCCGTGGTCGTTGGGCTCAGAACCGTCATTAGAATTGGCGCGCTATCGTGTATCCCCTCAGCGACCAGCTGCAACGCGGCAATCTGTATTCCGAGATAGCCTTTCGTCACCTCCAGTTGTTCCAGACGAGGCCATTGGTCAACCGATGTCACGCCGGTCCGAACTACAGTCCGGGTCCCTTGGGGATTGGGGGTGTATGTCGTCCGAGCTCCCCAGTCCTCGATGCCGTAGGTGCCTGTCGGATTTACCTTGACGATGTCAAAGTCGTACTGATCCTGCCAGCGCAACGTGGCGGCAGCCAGACCCTGCGCAGTCTCGTCATGAAACGGCCAGTGCCGCCATAGGCTGATTGGCACCCGATCAGTCTCTTCTCCTTTCAAAGCAGCTCGAACCCGCTCCCAGTGAGTCATCTCCGAAGCCATTGGCAATCCTCCTTAGCAAATTGATAGCTCAGGTGATTCGATTGGGCCCTGAGCCGCCCCTAGACTGCAAAACAGCTCTGGAGCACCGCTGGGTCAAACTCGCGTGGCAAGTAGGAGCCAGTGAATCTGTCTACCACGTAGTCGCCCCTATAGTCGCCAGCAATGACCCGCTCCAACATCTCCAAGAGACAGTCGATGTCCTCCACCGTGTTGTAGCAGCCGAGACTCGCTCGAACGAGACCGGGAAGTTCAGAGCGATCGTGGTTCAATACTTGCTGTCTGTACGCTTCATATTCCTGCCCCTCTACTCCTAGCAACCGCAGGACATAGGGATGGGCACAGAAGCATCCATTGCGGACGGCGATTCCTCCCTCGAACGCCAGTATAGCAGCTACCTTACCATGTGGAACGCCCTCGACTGTGAAGGCTATCACCCCTAGGCGATCGTCGAGACGATCTGGGTCGCTTGATCCATACACCCTAATTCCGCTTAGGTGCTTGAGTTCGCGAAGGAGATAATTTGTCAACTCCATCTCGTGGGCCGCTATAGCGTCCATGCCTACTGCAGATAGCTGACGGATGCTGGCAGCCAGGGCAATCGCTCCAACGACATTTGGGCTGCCTGCCTCATCCCGCGCTGGTGGCTCTGTCCAGTAGACCTCATCCAAGGTGACGATCTCTATCGTACCTCCCCCCGGCTGATCCGGGGGACCCTGCCGGAAGAAATCCTTCGGACCAATCAGCGCACCGGTTCCGAAGGGAGCGTACATCTTGTGTGCAGAGAGCGCGACAAAGTCCAGGCGGCGTGAGGAGTCAACTGTGTCCATGTCTATGGCCCGATGGGGTGCCAACTGTGCGCAGTCTACGAGGATTCTGGCTCCGTATTGGTGGGCCAACCCAGCGACGTCATGGATGGGAGGCAGGAAACCGGTGACATTGGAGGCTCCGGTGACGGTCACCAACCTCACCCTGCCTCTGAATCGTTCCAGTTCCCTAGCCAGATCATCGATATCGAGCTCTCCATCTTCGCCCAGGCCCACATACTCAACGCGCGCCTTGGAGCGCCAAGGTAGATCATTGGAGTGATGCTCCATCACTGTACAGATGACGACGTCATCAGTCCCCAACCTCATCCGGCTTGCCAACTTGTTGATGGCCTCAGTTGCATTCTTGACAAAGATAACGCAATCGGTTTCGGAATTGGCCCCCACAAACTGAGCCACAGTCTCACGGGCCTGTTCATAAGCTTCCGTGCACGAGAGGGATTTGAAGCCCGACCCCCTGTGAACGCTTGAGTACCATCGTAGAAGTTCGATCACCCTATCCTGGACGTAGCGGAATGCAGGCGTGCTAGCTGCGTTGTCCAGGTTAACATATCGATGAGACGAGCCGTTTAGGAGAGGCACTTCTTGATCAATGCCGACAATCTCTGAGCGCAGATCCTCAACGGTCTTCACAACGGGGGGAGGTAGCCGTGCCACGATAGCATCTCCTATGCAAAGATTGGGGCTGCGACGATTTGCTGCTTGTGGCTCCTGACGCTACCAGTCGCCGAGCCGGCGCTGATCTCTGTAGGCCATCGGCGGCAAACTTGGCCCGGGTCGTTTCTGAAACTCGATGTAGTGCCCTTGCCATCCGGACCTCTAACCAGATAGGTCGTGGGCAAGATCGGACCGAGCAACACCTGTTCTGAGGTCAAAGGTGAAGGGCGGTTCCCATCAGGTTCAGCTTCAATGTCCGGAGGGTCCTTGGCCAAAATCATTAATCTGGACGGATTCCTGCAATCCTCTGGGATGCCCTTCCCCAACTGTCTGCGTGAGCGCTGCCACAACTCTCTGTTGAGACCGTGTGATTTGACTGTTAACGATACGTTCCGCCCTGTCTGGATCGCGAGCCAGCAGTGCCTGCGCCAAGGCAGTATGTTCATCATGCATCTCCTCAGCACTGTCTCTTAGGTCGAGTCCCAGATGAAAGATCCGTGTCAGTTCATCAAGCAACTGGGACAGTATGTCAACCATTCTTTGGTTGCCGGTCGCAGCGGCGATAGATCGGTGGAAGGCAGCGTTCCGACTCAGAAACTCTGTATAGGAGTCTCGATTCCCAAAGACATAATCGAAATCTGCGCTCGCGGCAATCTTCTCCAATTGTGCTTTTGTTGCTTGCACTGCAGCTAGGCGAACGGCAGCGCATTCAATGATGGAACGGAGCTGGTACAGATCGTGCACTGCGGAGAAAGTGATATGAGTTACGGTATAGCCGAATCGCGGTATGGCCTCGACAAATCCTTCCTGAGCCAGCCGTTGAAGAGCCTCGCGAATTGGCATCGTACCAATCCCGTATTTCTCAGACAGTTGAGGCTGCGCAATCTGCTGGCCAGGTCTGAGTTCGCAGGTTATGATCTCCCTTCTTATGACCTTGTAGGCTTCGTCAGATAGAGACATTCTCACCTTCTGAAATCGATCGAATAGGGCAACCCAAAGAAGACTTCGCTGAACAGACTCTGAGTTAGCGGATTCAATAGGGGCAGCACTCCATTCTTTGCCCCGAGACGGTCGCGTCTAGAAAGGACATCACCGAGAAAGGCGCCTCTTCGCCTATCGCCCCCCTACGACGGCCGAATGACCGTTTTTCAGTAGAGTCATGAGACAGTCGGCCACAGAACTCGCTTTTGACTTCTCCAGATGAACTGAAGCGCCAGGAATCCGGAGACCACCCAGATCCCGAGATCAGGCTCTGCCAGCCTACCGCACCCAACTGTCGGCCACTGTGCCGAGACCAAGGCCGAAGCGCGCGAACAGCGAAAGCGCAGTCAACACCGCCGTTGTTGCGATCACAGCTATGTCCACAGTGCCTAACTGAAAAGCCTCGTAGAACTCGTTCCAGCGATTGGCTCCAAAGCCTTTGGCTTCACAAGCATACCCCATTGTCCTAGTTCGCCGCAAGGAAGTGATAAAGAGTGGTAGTACGAGCAGCTTTGTCCGCTTGATGAGAGAGTGACCAACACCGCGGATGGTCATGGCGTCCAAGATGTTGAAAAGCTGCTCGGTGACAATCGGAATAAACCGCAGCGCAGACAAGATCATAAACGTCACAGTCGCCGGCATCCGCAGCTTCCTCATCCCCTTGGCCAGATAAGTGGGATCGGTGGTCGAGACCATCAGGAGTCCAATGGTCATCGGGACCGCTAGCCGCATGGCCAGAAAGATCGCCCGGTTGAAGCTATGGCTGGTAACGGCGATCGGGCCTACCCGGTAGTACCAGGTGAAGCTGGCGCCGGCCGAAGGGCTCGTCACGGCATCCATGCCCTGCAGAGCCGTGAGAAGAAAAATGATGAGGAGAAAGAAGCCCGTTCCAGTTAAGGGGCCGATCATTGGACGAAAATCGATCCTTGAGCTAAGCCATAGTGGTAGGCTCAGTGCAATATACACCAAGATGAATCGCCAGTCGGTGAAGAAGAGGGGAACGATTGAGAAAAAGACGAGCACAGCCAGTTTCGTCCGAGGATCGAGACGGTGAAGCCATGATGTACCATCCACATTGGCCAAGAAGTTGGTTACATTCGTCTTGGGCATAGTGTATACCTCCTAGAAGTGAGGGTGTACGAGCCGCCTAAGCGCGTACACCCTCACCGGACCAAGTAGCTTGCCAAGGATCTACTCTCGGAGTAGTCCCTAGAAGGAGCCTCACGCGATGCTGTCCAGACGGTGAGTGCTTGGTGCAATGCTCGCAAGGCAGGATAACAACAGTAGCAACTCTCGGCCATCCATCTAGCCGATAAGTCCTTTGACTTTGCTACCCAGCCCGTAGCCCATTGCCCCTCCCGCCACCCCCCCGGCGAAACCAGCAGCCGCAGCTGCTAAGGTCAGTGCGGCCGATATTTCAACGAGGAAGACGAACGGGAAGAGAACGTACCACATTGAGATCACCCAGACAAGTGACAATAGTATGCCAACAATGAACATGTCCCGGAAGTTGGAGAAGGGGTCAGCCCCACTCCGCAAACGAAGGTAGACATACAGTTCGGCAGCCAGAGTCCACGTAAGGCACATGGCCACCTCAATCAGCGATGCCCCCTGTACAAAGAAGTTGATGGCCATGGCAGCTACATTGAACAGGAACATCGCCCCGACCTTGCGGACGATGGTCGCTGCAGCGACCCCGATCAGGCAGAAGAACAGGGTGTTCAAGATTAGATTGAATGGGTAGAGAAACGCAAGAGCGTGCCAGACGTACCACAAGACACGATAGATCCCCCCCAGGGCGGCGAGGGTCACGAGATCGACAGCGGTGAACCTCTGCAGAATCTTAGTCTTTGGTTGCGAAGCTGTAGCAGTCATTGGATGGTTCTCCTTTTGAGTAAGCATAGTGACTGTCCCGGAATTCCCTAGACCTCCTTGACAGATAGTTGCCTCACATATCTCTCACCTCCTCTCCAGATAGTCGACAATCTGCCGAATAGTCAGAAACCGCGGCATCCCTACTTCCTCCAACCGCCGACAGAAGTCGATCACCGTCGGTGGTCTGAGGCTCAGGCCCTCGAGATAATCGAAGCGCTCATAGAACAGATCCTCAGGATGTCCATCTATCACAATCTGTCCGTCATCCATTACGATGACGCGGGTCGCATAAGCGGCCACAATTTCCATGTCGTGGGTCACAATGATCGTCGTGTTCCCTTGTTGATTCAGTGAAGACAACATATTCAAGAGTCCCGACAGGCTTCGTCGATCCTGCCCGGTCGTGGGCTCATCTAGGAGAATCAGCCTGGGATGACGCACCAAGGCAGTCGCTACTGCCAGTTTCTGCCTTTGCCCGCGGCTGAGCGAGAAAGGGTGTCTATCGCGCAGATGCCCAAGTCCCACCAGGTCCAGGGCTTCGGAAACCCGACGTTCCAGCTCTTGACCAGCTACTCCCTGCATGTCAAGGCCGAAGGCGACCTCGTCAAAGACCCTATTGGTTATGAGTTGATGGTCAGGGTTCTGAAATACATAACCGATATCCTTCGCAAGATCGGATATCTTCGTGCTTCTGGTGTCGTGTCCATCTATGGTGACTTGTCCTCGGTCAGGACGAAGGAGCCCCGTGAAGTGGTTGACCAAAGTGCTCTTCCCAGAACCGTTGGCCCCTATGATGGCGACGAATTCCCCTTCGCGAATACTGAAGTTGAGCCCGCGCAAAACCGGCGTTCCCGGTCGATACGAAAACTCCAGATCTTGCACGACCACGATCGGATCGCCGCACGGTTCTGCAACTGGCGTTGACTTGGCCGGCAAGGCGGGGTGGCCCTCAACAAACTCCTTGAGGAGGGTAAAGACATCTTCTTTGTGGATCGGATACTTCTCGGGCCGAGGCCGCGTTTTCAGTATCGTATGAGCGATCTCAACGTGCTGGGGCATGTTGATGCCCAGTCGCATCAACTCATCATAGTGCTCGGATATCACGATACCGGGCGCTCCATCATAGATCACATGACCATCGTCCATGAAGACGATCCGATTGGCCATCTCGATAAGCTGGTCAAGATCGTGCTCGATGACGACGAGAGTTATCTTCAGCTCGTCATGGAGGTGCGCGAGAGTCTGAAGCACCTCGTTCTTACACACGGGGTCGAGATCGGTCGTCGGGTCGTCCAAGACTATGACGTCCTGCAGCATGGCGAGATTACTCGCGATAGAGACCTTCTGCTTCTGCCCCCCAGAGATTGCAAAAGTGAGCCGCTGCTTCAGATGTGAAATCCCCAACATCTCCATGAAGTGATCGACGCGCTTCACGATTTCCTCGTGGGTCAGTCCTTGGTTCTCCACACCCCAGGCCACTTCGTCGACAACCCTAAGAGAAAGGATCTGGTCATCTGGGTTTTGAAATACCAGTCCTATCGTCGTCGCGAATTCATGAACCGGGTGGCTCCCTGTGTCCTTACCGGCCACCACAACTGAGCCTCGCATCTCTCCCTGGTCAAGTTGAGGGATGAGGCCATTGAGACAGCGAGTAAGGATGCTCTTGCCACTGCCAGAAGGCCCGAGTAAGAGAATAAAGTCGCCTCTCTCAACTTCGAGGTTAGCGTCCTTAAGAACATCCTCATCAGCACCTAGCGGGCGATAATACAGGTTCCTAATCTGTATTAGGGTCTCTCGCCTATTCCCCAGAAGCACTCCTGACTTTTCATCCGCCATCTGAACCATCGCTACCTTTCATGTTCAATCGTGGTCCTGGTAGGTCTACAGCCGACTTCGTCTTGATTCTGATTATTCTGGCGCGGTTGTGATGGATCCGTACCGGAGTGATCGTCCGGTGCTTGTGGAGCTCGACAGCGAGCGCCCATCGTCGCTACCGTGTGTGATTCTTCACGACCGCAAGCAACCTCGCAGCTGCTTTTCGGCCACTGACTTGCACCGCAAATCGGCCTGGAAAGAAGGACTGGCCGGTTTCAGTCGTGGCAGAAGGGCACATTGTCTAGCCCAACACCTGCTGAAGCCATGTTAATACACTCACTGCCGGGTAGCGATAGAGTGGGCCGGCGATCACACCGGGTGTCTGTCATTCGTCGAACGGAATCCACATCAACAAACAAACCAAGATCTCCGAGGGCGACTGGCTGTCTACCCTAGATAGAGTAGATCCAGAATGAAGGCTTAGTATATTGGTAGTATACCACAAGAATACCAAGTTGTCAAGGCCCCGATCTGAAATTCAGTCATAATTCGGGGCGTCCCACTCAGAAGCGATCCGCGGGCCAGAATCGACCCGTCCACTCCATCAGAGCGTGGTTTGAGCGCTGTTTCGTGGCCCCTGCGCCCCACACTTCGCGCGCCGAAGGCATTTGTGACCGAATGTCAACCCGATTTGCCGGTGACTGTTCCGGTAACGGGAAGACAAGCTGGGTGGGACGAACTGCCCCCTGGGTCTGACTGTGCGGGGCCCTTAGCTGTACAGCTCTGCCATATCGTAACGACCTGAGCGCACGCCCATCCGAGCCGTTAAGGCGACCGTGACGCGGATGTACTTGGTCCTTTTGCAGCCCCGCATCGTGTGTTCCAGTTCCCCGATGCGATACTCGAGCCTGGTGGTTTCTGCCGGCCTCGCGGTGTGCACGTAGGTGTGGTGATGAATAGATAGTATTCAGGATGAACCTAGGGGGCGTCTGCAGACGCATCCCCGCCGACACGAGGGCCATCTCCATCTGGGGGCGGCCCTCTTTCGATTCCCCGACCAGGCGGGTCGCCCCGCCCGAACTCATAAGGAGGTGCACGATGTTGACGCACGATCAGATCCAGGCCCTCAAGGCCCCGTTCCCCGCCGGGGCGCTCAGCGCCGACACGAGCCGCGGGTTCGAACTGACCTCAATCAAGGCCGCATTCGTCATCGAGCGGCTCAACGAGGTCTTCGGTCCCTGCGGCATCGGCTGGCGCTACGCCCACAGCCCGTTCGAGGAGCTGCAGACCCTCGACGGGCGGCCAGAGATCGTCACCGAGGTCGCGTTCCAATACCGGCTCCGTACCACCAACGGCGGGGCCAGGGACCACCTTGTGTAAGCCAGGGTCAGGGGTCTCCTTGCCCCGCCCAAAGTGTCTACTTGGGATGTGGAAATCTCGCACAGGAGGTTCTATGGCAGAACTCTCAACTTCTGCTGGCCAATCAGCCTCTGGTGCCCCACGAAGGGCTACATCGTCGCGAGACAGACTACTCCCTTGGCCTCTGTGTGTTTCGGTAGAAAAGGGAGGGGGCGGGCGGCCCCATCAAAGGACCGCCCCGCCCCCGCTTCCCGATTAGCATTACTACCGCAGTATTTGGCGGCGCGATTATTGCACCACATCTACAGTCGTCAAGTGAGCAAGAGCACCGTCACGGTTTGCGGTGGTGTTTTACCAAGATGGTGGGCGGCCAGGTCTCCAGTACGGGAATCCGCATAGGTGGCCGCACGCAGGCGCGACCTCGCAGTTCACAGTAGGTCGGCAGGCCAGCCCTGCCCCTTTTCTCGACCGTCAGGACAGAGATGCGGATTCCTGCCATAGAAGTTCACTCACACCTTCTCCCGTTCAGGGCCTCCAGCGAGCGCTGCTGTCCCCGCCCTACATCCCTGGCTTCTTACGAGCCTTCTCCGTCACATTCCCCTTCCTGGTCCTCATCCCCTTGCTTGGCATAACTGCCTCCCTTTCTGAAACCCTGGCCGCCAAGTTACTGGACTGCCGGTGCCCCACCTTGCGGCTTGACCGCCATGCTCATCGGTGCCTGGAGCGGCTACCCCAGTACAGCCTTGCTCAGCGCGTCTAACCTTGCCACGTCGTGCTTTCCCTCTCCCACCATCTGTACTATAGTTCCGGCGAATACCCCAACTGGCATCATCGGCTCCGATAATACCCACACCTCGGCAGGCACTAGCCCCCAGGACGTCATCGGCTTGGTCGGGCCAATAATCCCTTTCTGTGCGATCCTCATCTGCCCAACATACATCCAACCTGCCTGTATCCGCTGCCCTAGCTCATCTGCCGTGATCCCTTGACCCAATGGTAGCAGGTGAATCTTCATCTGTTTTCCCTTGCCTTCCTGTTGCTCCTGCAGATCAGCGAAGTCTAGCACACCAGGCATCTTCGCGTGCTCGTCCATGGTTGGGGTCCCATGCCCTCTCCCTGCACCTCTGTACAGTATGGTTGGAGGGTCAAACTTGCTCTCCGCTACAGCCCCACACTCAGTACATACCACCTATCGGGGGCTGTACGTATCGGGTACTCCCCCCCTCTGTCACGTGTCCCTCCGGACACTCGTAACGATACTTCACCGTACACCCCTCCTATATAGGGCAGGAGTGCGACTACTAGCACCTCCGCAGAGGCACTAGAGCGCACTCCTCCCCCCGTGCTGTTACCTCCTATATCTATCTATCTATACTATCTACTGTTACTGGAGCATTATCCTATAGCAGCCCCTATTGGGCCACACCCATAGCATACCACACCACGCCTCCTGGGTCAATGATTTAAGCCTCCCAGTTATTCAGGAATCCCACTCCGGATCTTCAGGATACACCCCCGGGTGTTTCTGAAACACCCGCAGCGTTTGAGATGGTGACGAATAGGGTATTCCCTGGGCTAGATGAACATACCCCACCGGGGGCTACCTCGATGTATTACCCTCCCCATGGGGGAGGGGGGTGTCCCCGGTAGCCGCCGTCCCGCAGCGCAGCGGGCACGGCAATAACCCACACATCACTAAGAAGGGGGTGCAGCGATGACACTCACGCAGCGGATCGAGAGGGCGCGGGCCGAGAAGGCGCTCCAGCAGGCGAAGGAACGGCTCGCCAAGGTGGGCACTGAGGAGGCAGTGGCCCTCATTCGGTGCGAGATGAAGGAGCAGGCCAGGGCATAGCCCCTGGTCCCTCTTTTTCGGGGCCTGCTGTTTCTACAGTAGAAATCTTCCCCCTGGAGATGTGCCGTGTTTCAGCAGAAACGCTTTGCCCGCATCGCTCTCCTTGACCCAGTGTACGAGGTCGCATACTCTCGCACCGTACGGCGTGGTGCACGCTACGTAGAGGATGAGACACTGTGTGGCCTGCTGTGGGAGAAGGGCCTGGATGTGGCCAGGCAGTACGCCCTGGTCAACTACCAGGGTGTGCAAGTGGCTGTGTTTGTCCAATAGGGCATAGACATAGCCCCTTCTTTGTGATGCTGCGCTTCTGCGGGAGGAATCCCATACTTTGGAGGAGGTATGCTGTTATCAGTTCCACAGTGTAGAGCCTGTCCCCGCAGCAGAAGCAGTGCTGACTGGGTTTGAGTTCGTGGCGTCAACCTCAGACACCACTCCTGCTGCATTAGACGTCCTCGCTGCTAGTGCGTTGGCAGCAGACAGGGATGTGCAGATCGTTGCCTTCCCTGCTCCCGATAGGGGTGTAGAGTATGCTCTCAACACATAACAACTATGTAGGGGGCTCCCTTACAGGAGGCCTCCCTTTTTCAGACGTGAGTCTGCCGACACCTGGGCTTTTCCCAAGTACCCCTGGGGGAAAAACAGGGATGTCATCGCTACCCCTGGTAGGACGGAATCTCTTGTGGGAGGTGTCCCAATGGCTATGGTCAACCCTGTCCACAAGCAGATGGTCAAGGCTGCGTCTGCCATCCTGGCAACGCGCGATACGGTCAACGCTGGCTACATCGGCGTCAGTCTCTCCGATGTTGCACTCCAGATGGGGCTGCAACTCGGTGGCATGTCCAGCGCCGAGGCCATCGCCCGTAATGCCTTGGGCGTGCACAGCCGGGGCGAGCGCGCCAGCAATCGCATGTGGGGTGAATATCCCGCGGAGGTCAAGACGCTGGCCAGCAGGGCGGCGATTGAACTTGTGAAGGCGTTCGGGATGGCGTTGCCGTCGCTAGAATCGCACCGCCGACATGTCCCCCACGAAATCCGGCAGGTTCGCGTGGCCCAGCATCTGCCGCACCGCGTGAGCCTCCCCGATGTGGAACCAGTAGTGGTAGGTGTTGCGCAGTAGCATCGTCCCGATGTTCTCTTCCACTGGCTCCCCCTGCCACTCCAGGTGCTGCTGGAGCACCTCCGCCGTCAGCGTGTCCAGGTACTCGTCGGCGGCCTGCGTGATCGTGCGCCAGGCTGCCCACATCTCCTCCAGCGGCGGCGTGCTGGCCGGCTTCCCGTACCCCACCAGGTCTTCCAGTCCCGGCACGAGCGCCCGCCCCTGGGCGGCCATCACCCAGCAGCGATGCTCGTGGCTCGCCATGTGCCCCACCATCCAACTGAGGCAGTTCATCGGCAGCGGGCGGCGCTGTGCGTCCTCGGCGGAAACCCCCTCCAGGCAGCGTACCAATTCGCTGCGAGCAAAACGTAGTCCGGTGACCAATGGGTGGATAGGCATTTTCCCTCGGCTCCTTTCGATAGTTCACGGATTCCCTTTTAGCCCATTTGTGCCTGCGCTGTCATGGGGCTATAATAGGACCTGTGTCTGGGCCCGTCTGGTTGGTCAGGCCTGGCCTCGGGTCATAACGGTGCGGCTGGTAGAGAAACGTGGAAGGCAGTTGCAGACAACCGGGACTATGGCTTGCGGTAGATCGCGTGAGTACCAATGTTGCGGAAGACGTAGACTATCTCGCCGGTATCCGGTTTTTCTTCTATATGGAAGGTGAACACGATTTCGCGGGTCACGTGGCCTTCCCAGATGCCGGAATGGCCCTGCATCTTGCGGATGCGCAATGCGGGATGAAATGGGGGGTTCTCGGCTCCTTCCTGGAAGAGCAGAAAAGCCTGCCTGGCTTTTTCCTTCACCCTGGCCGGGAGTTGCGCATACGCTTTCCAGAACGGTTCGCTGGCCTGGAACTTCATTGCGCGTCGAGAAACTCAAGCATCTCTTCCATCGTGTCAAAGGTGCGCACGCGACCCTCGGCGATGGCTACGTCAGCGTCTCGTTCTCTGGCCTTCCATTCGGGCGTCCAGAAGTAGAGCTGTTCTACCGCGCTCAGGAGCGCCTCCGACAGAATGCGCTGGATCGTGGTACCGTCTCCGGCCTTGGTCAGAGCCTCCAACGCCTTCTGGATGGCAGCCTGCTGCTCGGGAGGGACCTCCACTACCAGGCGAGGGTGGCCCGGAATGGTCATATCGAGCGTCGCTATGGGCTGGGACATCGCGAACACCTCCTGGAGCTGTTGCCTGCTGTTTGTGTCAGGCTGGTTGGAAGTATAGCATCATCTGGTGGAGGCGTCAACATGCCCTGACCGCTTGGCCGCCGCGAGTATGCCAAAATCGAGGTGGCCATAGTGGTGCGCAGGGGAGGGTACCAAGGCGGTGGCCGCTGACAAGGAGTCCAGGACGAATCAGAGGGATGGCGGATAGCGTGGGCGGTGAGCCAAGCACAGAGTGGGCGGGGTCCGACATAGATTATCAGTCCGAGGAGGTCGCGGAACCGGAGGTTGCCGATGAGCGGGTTGACCTCCCCGACGTCACGCCGGCCTTCGCCGAGGGTGGCCTGGTCGCCCAGGCGCTGGGCAAGCGCTACCGCTACCGTGAGGGCCAGGTCGAGATGGCCCGCCTGGTCCGGCAGGCGCTCGTCGAGGGGCGACCCGCCGTGCTCGAGGGCGGCACCGGCTGTGGCAAGTCCTTCGCCTATCTGATCCCTCTGATGGCCTCGGGCGCGCGTGCCTTTATCTCCACGGCCAACAAGACCTTGCAGACCCAACTGTGGGAGAAGGACATCCCCACGTTGCGCCAGGTGGTCGAGCGTCCGTTCACCGCCGCGCTGCTCAAGGGGCGCTCCAACTACGTCTGCCTCTTCAAACTGGGCGAAGCGCGCCAGCAAGTGGCCCTGCCCGGCCTGGAAGACGACCTGGCCCGGCTGCCCGAGCGGTTGCGTAAGACCCCTTCCGGTGACGTAGAAGATATGCGTTTGCCCTTGCGCCTGCGGGAGGCCGTTACCGCCGGCCAGCACGATTGCCTGGGCAAAGAATGCCCTCATTTCGCCACCTGCTACTACGAACAGGCCAAACTCCAGGCGGAAAAGG
>Ga0307378_10004467_pt1 | contig 19948 bp, 12 predicted proteins | sample UN1MG_FD_202238 | JGI IMG/M metagenome (GOLD analysis project Ga0307378, IMG submission 202238) | Soil microbial communities from Risofladan, Vaasa, Finland - UN-1 | ecosystem: Environmental > Terrestrial > Soil > Coastal area > Acid sulfate soil | place: Finland: Risofladan, Vaasa | collected... | reverse complement strand
CAGGCCTGGGAACTGCGCAGGTTTAGGGATTCGGCGTGGAAGGCGATATCGTGGGCCTGCATATAGGGAATCAAGAATGGCTCGAAGAATGCCTTCTCCTGGTTACCCTCGGGTAGAATGTGCGGGTACGGATTGTGCCGCCACGTGCCATCCGGCAGATCTGGCCAATGCCTGCGCTTGTACTCGGCCTGCCGTCGCGTCTCCTTTTGGAGGAACGGGCTCATCCTTTCGAACCATGCAACTTCACCCTCTCCGGGATCCTCCGGCAGCTTGTGCTTCACTATTTCTCTCACGGGTTTTCCTCCTCAGGAACTCCCTCCAACAGCCGAGGGGTTGGGCAGCTCCTCTAGCTCGCCATCGTTGCTCAGGAAGAAGAAGGTGACGCCAGAGACCAGGTTGCCGTACCTCTCCAGCCACATCGTGGGCGCCTGCCGGTCGTTGCCGAAGACCAGGAACTTGACGGGAGCGCCGGTCTTCTCCAGGAGCCACACGTGCTCCGCGATGGCGGCGGCCTTTGCGGGAGGCCACCTCGCTCCACCCACCCGAGTGTAGTAGATGGCGTGGCCCACGATGCGCCCATACGAGGCCACGAAATGGAACCGTTTGTGCACCTCCCCCACCCAGCCCGGCTCCAGCCGTTCGTTGTAGTGCTGACTCATCTTCTCCCGGGCCAGCTCCACGAACTCGCGGCGCGTGAAGCGGGGGGCGGGCTTGGGGGCGGGAAGGGGCTCGGGCAAAGTCTCCGGCTCGCCGATCCAGAAGAACCACTGGCTGTCGCGCTTCACGCCGTGGATTTCGCCCTCTTGGAGGAGCTCCTGCGTGAGCTGGTAGACGAGGTGGCGCAGTTCGATGCCCGTGGCCTCCAGGATCTCGCTGTTGGTGGCCCCCCGGGGCGAGACGGAGCGGAGAAAGGCGAGAACGCGTTCTCTGTCTGTCATGGCCATGAGGGGCTCCTAGCGGTCAGCGCGCCTCAATTCGCTGTGAATGATGCAGATGGCATCGATGAGATCGTCGATGATGTCCGGAGTGATCGCCAGCCGCACGTTCCACTCCGCACCGCCTTTGTCAAGGCGCGGCAGTGTGCCTAGCAACTCTCTTCTCAAGCCGTCCAGAATCCGATTCTCGGGAACGGGCCAGCTGTCAAAAGGAAATGTGATGCCAGCGCGCCCCGTATGTTCGTAGTCCGGCCCGGTCCGAAAGACGGTTTTGTACGACCCGCGGCGTCTCAGCTGGAAGCCGACGCTAACCGTGTGCTTCTCGTCTGGCTTCAGTTTCAGAACTTGCTCGGCCAGTGTGAGTATGCGATCAACCTCCTCTGCAAGCCCAAGGTCTGCGGCTGCACGCCGGAGCTTTTCTCGAGTCATGATCTGCTTCATGTGTCTTCGCCTCTCATCTCTGCGATCTCTTTGCCTGCGGCGATTCACCGACAAGTATGCATGGCACTCGTCGCTAGACTTCCGGCAGGATGTAGGTGCGGGCCGCAACGAGTTGTGCGGCATGTCGCGGACTTTGGTCCGCCTTCGCACATCGAACCACGGCCACTTGAGCGCTCGGTGTGCACCCATTGTGAGAGGGCGGGACATTGTCCCGACTCGCCCCAACTGCGCTAATCATTTGAAGGTCGCCCTGAGACTGCGCCATAAGGTTGCAACTTCCGTCCGTCCTGAAAGCATGGCCCCCAAATCTCTGGATGCCTGAAGCTCTTCTCTGAACAGATTTCCAACCTTCTCGATTTCTGATTGTGGCATGGGATAGCTGACAAGGGTGATGAAATCGAATTCTTGCCCCAGTCTGAGTACACGCGCAGGGATCTTGTCCATTTCGCCGAGAACGAGACCATATCGCACAAAGGGATAAACCGTGCGAATGCGACACGCTTTCTCTGAGTAAACTATGGTTTCGTCTGTGGTCACGCCGCCGAATTTGACTTTGGCGATGACCCTAGGAATAATGCTCGTGCCGCCCCACTGGACTCTCTCGAACACGAGTATGTCTTGTTCAAAGCCGGTTCCACCACCGCGAACGGGCTCGCCAGCGTCATCAACGCCCAGGGATATCTGCCCATCATCATCGAATGGCACGGCGTAGAGTACGCTCTTGTTCATCGCGATCTCGCATCCAGAAACGAACGGTGCGAGCCACTGAGCCAGCTCCTTCATGAGTTGGTTTCGACTCATACATCACCTCCGGATAGGAGCGGGAGTCATGGTGTCTCACTTCGCTGCGAGACATCTATCACCAACTATCCCACTCAAGACATCCTGGCCTAGGAATGGTGGGGGTCGAATCGCTCTTGCCTGCGGTGTCTCTCTGGCGTGGCGCACTCAAGTTCCGACTGCAACTCTACCAAGAGCGCTTGTTGGAAAGTCTCGCTGCTGGTGTACTTCAACGTGACCCGATCTGCATCCAGCCGCTTCTCGACTACCCAAAATACCCCGTTGAAAGCCAGGAGGTGGCTGCTGAACTGCGTCGTGTCAAGGAAGTAGAATGGTATGTGATCGGGGAAGTGAGATGGCACTAGGTGATAACCGCCGGGGCCGTTCAGGAACCAGGAATAGACCAGAAGCGGGAAGAGCTGGTCGGAGACGGGCAGTCGCGCCTTGAAGCGGTAGTGGTTGGGGGCTAGGCGCTCGAAGCAGTCGAACCAGGAAAGCGTACGCAGAAAGTGCCGTACGCAGTTCGTCACCACCCCGCGTTGGCCGTACTGCTCGTAAACGCGGTGTAAGAAATCAGAACTCTGAATCTGATCGCCGAGGGTGTAGCGCTTCCTGATCTCCGCGGTGATCGTCTGTAGAATGGGCGTACAGTTTATGAGGTGCGACAGGTAGACGCTTCTCAACTCGTCGGCCGAGAACTTGCTGGCGGCTGCTGCGAACAGATCTTGGTCTGCTGTGTGGCGATCAGGCCCGCCACCCACCGTTTCGACAAAGTAGCGCAAGATGATTGTCGCCACCTTGCGGCGTGTCTCAGGGCCGCTAAACTGCGCCGCAGTCACTTGATCAACAACTCCGATCAGGTCGGTCGCTGGCTGATGAGGACGCCAGGCGAGACCCACGGCGTGAATCCACTCTGGGCGTACCGGCTTGTCGAATCCGATCACGATGCGATCACCTCGATGAATGGTACGATCATTTCTTCGATGGACAGCCCACCATGAGAGATGCCAACCGAGCCTTCTGAGGAGAACATGCCCCCTCCCGGCGGATAAACAGGATACAGGTTGTCGGGCAGGAACAAAGGGCGAAGAAGCGTCAGCCCGTGCTGCTCAGCGAAGTTTCGCGCGATAGGCTCTTGGTCGAAGATGACCACTCGCTTAGCGTACGCCTCGATCAATGCTTTGGGTGACTTCACCCCCGTCCCGCCAGCGTCCAAGTTGCCATGATCCGAAGTGATGAACACGCGGTAGCCCGCCCCAATCAACAGGTCAAAGAACTTGCCGGTGGCACTATTGTTCAGATAGGAGATGAGTGTGTCGTAGAAAACGCGCTTGCCAGCTTTGAGATCCTTGATGCCATGCATGACATCGTCAAAGAAATTGACCACCAAGCCCAGAACTTCGTTGTTGCTATCTACCACCTGACGCAGTTCCGCAAAATCCCCAGCCATCTTCACGTTGAGGTAGGCTACCCGCCCATGGCGACGCCCACGGTTGACCCAGTAGTTCTGCCAATGGCTGTCATCGGCGGTGGTGATTAGGGCGGTGCCTGGGAAGTTGCCGGGCATTCTCCCGGCGAATAGAGCCTGCCTCGAAATGCTTGTTACGGTAGGGGCAATGGCATAGGTGCGGTTCTCGCGAAACTGGACTTTGCTCGCGAGGCAGGCGAGCAAGTAGTCGCGTAGCAGGAACCACTGATCCAATGCCATACCGTCAAAGACCAGCAAGGCTACCCGTTCGTTCTCCTTCACGCCACCGTGGATATACTGATTGACACGATGTAGGGCGATGGGACCCTTGTTATCCTCATAGAAAGACACTGAGGAGTAAGTCTGCTGGAGGAACTGCAAGAAGGCTTCGTCGACAGCACGGCGGGCCGTGGCGAATTGCTTCTGTAGGGCCTCGTAGTCCTGGCGAGGCAGCAAGGTAGAGTCATGCACCAGTCGGGCCCATGCGTAGCCTTCGTCCAGCCAACCCCGTAGGTCAAGAGCCTCAACGTCCAGCTGCTCGAAGTGGTCCAGCTGGGTCTCCACGTCGATCACATACACGATCCCCTCTTCGCCCACTCGTCCACGCACACCAGGCCCGAAGAGCCGGGCAGCCGGGCCACCCGGCCAGGCAAATCCGGCCCGGATCCAACGCTGATCCTGGGGCAGTTGCTCCACTGCCTCGATTTGCTGTGGTGAAAGGCGATAGGGGGCCACCAACCTCTCAGCAAGCAAGTTGTCGATGTAGAAGCGGAGACGGTGTTCAGCGAAGTCCAGGGAAAAGGTCGTATGGCCCGTTAGGACACCCTGTACATATTCAGCCCACCGCTCTTCCAGCCAATGGTAGAAGGAGGCGCTGTCTGCAAAGAGGGCTGCCGGATCGGGGTCAGCGGGCAAGGGGAGGTACATCTCCTCGAGCACGTATCGCTCCAGTGCCGGTGGTATAGCCTGCGCAGCGTAGTGCTTGTCGATCAGCATGGCTACCAGTTCCTCTGACGACTTGAGGGCCACGGGATCAATGCCAAACACCCCGCGCAATATGAAGCGGATTGTCGCGGTCTCAGTGGTGCGGCTCTCGTTGTCCCTGTCCAGAGCGGCATGAGCGGTGAACAAGGCAGGGTAGTAGTGCCGGTCCAGCCGGGCCAAAACGATTCGGTTTAGGCGTGGGAAGACCTGGTGCAGCCCAATCTCGATGACGCGGCTCTTCTTCTGCAGATCGTACGGCAGTCGCCAGCGGCCCTCGTCGGAGTGAACAATGACTACGATGTGGGTCTTCTCCCCCCTGTCCCATCGCGACCGATACCGCTCTTCAAACTCGTTGCGGAAGGTGATCTCGGTGGTGAAGTTCAGGATGTCGTAGTCGCGTGCCTGTAACTCGCTAAGCAGGATACTATCCTGCATCAGCTGGTCAGGATCAACTACGACTACGCTTTGGGTCTGCTCGTGACCGAACTGGGCGAGAACGACATCTTGCCATCGCTTGGCCGTCATAGAGTATCCCCATTCCCCTGCAGACTCACGACTCCCGCCATGCTCAACTCCAATTCGGGCACCAAATCGGCGCGCCGTCGGAGAGCAGCCAGTGATTCTTGACGATGACGATGGAGGTCGGCTAGCCGGGCCTCACGGATGGTATCTATGGCTATTCGTTGGAAGGCAGCCTCCTGCGCCTTGTAATAGCCGAGCAGCTTCTCCCGCTCACGCGCCAGCTGCTCACCCAGGGTCACCTGCTCGGAGAGAAAACGCTCGTGCGCCGCTGTTTCCGCCAGGTCATCGAGCCGACGATGGAGCGAGGGCAGGTCCCAACCCTGCAAGGAGGCATAACCCTGGGCGAAATACTCCGGGGCCAGCGTGCTCAGCCAGTGAGCCAGGCGAGGATGGCTACCACCGTATCGATCCACGAGGACGGATAGCAAGTCTGTGCGGTACAGCCCCTCGTTGTTCGTCAGCTTCAAGGTGTAGAGCGCCCACAAGCCTTCGTCCAGGTCCGGTTCCGAGACTCCTTCAGCGGTTACACGCAGGCAAGCCACGTTCTGTTCGGTGTGGGGAGTGTCCAGTGCCTTCAGTGTTTGGCGCACCACGGGGTGGTTGATGTGGAAGAAGTCCAGCGAATCGTCTTGCAAGGCCAGCGTGCGGTCGAAAACGACGTTCGCGTGCCGTGCTCTGCCGCTACCATCTGTGGCGGGCAAGTCGAAGTAGTATACTCCTCGGCGACGCGCGTACGCGTTGAGCTTCTCTCCGTGCATCTCTAGGAAAGATTCCACGAGAGCCCGCACCCGATCAGCCGAGACCTCTATTAGCCGTTGGCGGTAGTCCTCCTCCTGGAAGATCGTTTGTGGCAGCAACAAGTCGTCCCTATCCAGAATAGCCTTGGCACGTTCGTAGATCTCCTGGGCCAAAGCCTCCAGCTCCGCCGATTCAGCCTTGCGCTGTCGTACCGCGTCGATGAAGATACGGTCGAAACTGAAGTCGTCCTGCAAAGTAGAGAGGATGTCGGCCAACTTGTCCTCGCCGAACTGCTGGCGAATGAGGGCCAGCTTCCGCTCCAGCACCGCGCGGACCCGGTCCTCCACGGTGTCTTCGACCAGCATGTTGAAGACCAGAACATCATGCTCCTGGCCGATGCGGTCGACGCGCCCAATTCGTTGCTCCAGGCGCATCGGGTTCCATGGGAGATCGTAGTTGATAGCCACGTGGCAGAACTGCAAGTTGATGCCTTCGCCACCTGCATCTGTAGACACCAGAAACTGGGCGCTGGTACGGAAGGCTTCGCGGGCGGCGACGCGCTCTCCCACGCCCATCCGGCCGTTTATGCAGGCCACCTGGTAGCCGGAACCCTGGAGGACCTCTGCCAGGTATGCCTGGGTGGCCACAAACTCCGTGAAGATCAGGAACTTGGTGGTTGGATCTCGCTGACGGCGGCACACCTCGTCCACAATGCGCAGCAAGACTTCTAGCTTCGCATCCTGCCGGCCCATTGTGGCCCGCTCGGTCAGGTGTAGCAGATTCTGAATGAGAGTTATCTCTCTTTGTAGGCCGGCCTCGTCTACCACGCCTGCCACGGCCTGCAGCTGTTCCAGCGCTCGCTCGGCAGTTTCGTCAAGCGCCGAGTCCTCGTCGAACTCCGCAGGTTTCTGAGCGGGGATATCCAACGTTTCCTGCAGAGCACGCAACCGGCCGAGGCGATTGCTGAGGGCCTGACGGATGGCGCGACTGCTTGAAGTCACCATGCGCTGATACAACATCATCAGGAAGCCAAAGGCGCGGTCGTTACGCTGCAGAGCCAGGTTGTAGTTATAGGCCACGTAATCTGTCACCTGCTCGTACAGCTCACGTTCGACCGCATGCTCGGGTCCGCTTCGCTCCACAGGATACAGGGTGGTGATCCGCTCCTTGAAGAGCCGGCTGCCCTCGTTGTCTACAGCCGCTCGCTTCTTGTTGCGCACCATGATCTGCCGGACGCGATCCGGGGTCAGATCTTCCAGAGTAACGAAGGCAAAGGGATCCAGCAAGTTGAGCAGGTGTAGGAAGCGGCCCGCATCGCCCTGGTGGGGCGTGGCGGTGAGAAGCAAGACGACCGGGCACCTGTCGGCCATGGCCTTCCCGATCTTGTAACGCGCGGTCTCCGTCCCGTCCTCACGCTTGCTGAGCTTGTGAGCTTCGTCCACGATGACCACATCCCAGCCAGCCTCGGCTGCTGCCTGGGCGACTTCGAGGTTGTGCTGCTCCACAAGCTCCCGCCCCCGTGACGAGAGGCCTGGCCGAGGAGATCTGGGTTTTACGAAGTCCATCGAAGTGATAACGCGGTCGTGCTTCTGCCACAGATTCGCTGCCTCACCATGAAGTTGCCTGAGCGCCTCCAACATAGGACGGTTGAAAACGACGAATTCCTCGCCGAACTTCTGCTGTAGCTCTTGTTGCCACTGATGTGTGAGGCCCGACGGCACAATGATCAGCGCGCGCTCGGCCTGGCCCCGCAGCTTCAGCTCCTCGAAGACCATCGCTGCCTCGATGGTCTTGCCTAAGCCAACCTCATCGGCGATGAGACAGCGTGGTTTGAACCGACCCATGACGAAGTCCACGGCGAGGATCTGGTGCGGAAGTGGGGTGATGCGGAAGTTGCCCGCTGAAAGCACACCTTTATGCGTCAATAGAGCCAGGAGTTGTCGGGCTATGAGCCGAGCCAAGAAGCCCGAAGCAGGGGCCACTTGGCCCACTGTCAGTCGGTGGAATGGGTCGTCCCATGGTTCGAAGGCTTCTGCCACCCGGCGAACCGTTTGGCCCTTTGCTGGGAAGTAGACGTCTAAGTATCTCTGACCAAAGAGTCGATCTGCAGCCACCACGCGGCCCATCGCAGTCCCGCGTTCATCTGGCAGCTTCACCAGGTCCCCAATGCGGTAGGTTTGATCCATGACTCTCATGTCCTGTTACGCTGCTGGGCAGTACCGGCGAGATCCTGGCAACAACGGTCGCAGTGGCAGCGTCCCTTGAAAGGGCTCACAGCAATCCCGCAACCTGCTCCGCCACTTTGCGCACCTCCGCGGAGTCCAGGCCCCCTTTGTGATCATCCTGTGTAGTGAACAGGCTCACGCCTTCGGCGAAGCCGTTGTCCAGGTACCAACAACGCTTGTGCTCCCAAGACTGCCTGTAGTCGGCGCGAGACAACATGCCAAGGTGCTCCCAAACGATGGGATCTCCAGCCGGATCGGCAAACAGGAAATCGGGGCGCACTGTGCCTGGCACTCGAGCGCCGTCGAGTCTCTGCTCGTATTGATAGTCAATACCCATCTCGTACAGCATGTTGGTTATGACCAGTTCAGACTTGCTGCGCACCATGTGACCCTTAAGCGCGCGATGGATCAAGTGCTCTGCGTACGGCACCGCGTCAGCATCTTCACGTATCGCTCCCTGAAATAGGTTGGTGTTCCGCCGTGCTGTCTCCGACCTCTCTGGCCGCGTGTACTCGTATAGTATTGAAGCATCAGAGCCCTCAACAAGAAGCACGAGTTGTTCCCGGGATCTGGTTAAAGCGGTATACAGGAGTTCCCGTGTCAGAAGGCGACACCTCTGGGGCAGGATGACGAACACTTTCCTGAACTCGCTTCCTTGGGCCTTGTGCACTGTCAAAGCATAGGCCAGCTCCAGTGGACCAGATCCCGAGGGGAATTCGCCGCCGCGGTAGCCTACCGTGTGGTTCGGCCGGCCAGCAAAGGCGACGTTCATGAACCCACTCTTCTCCGTGGCACAGATGCCGACCTCACCGTTGGCGAGATAGATCAGTTGTGTCGACTTGCTGCCCCAGTCGTAGGCCTTCCTTCGTTGGTTCTGTAGCTGTATAACCTTGTCGCGGACTACTATTTCCTCCTCGCCTAGCTTCAGTCTCTGCCCTCTCCGAGCTCGATCCAATTCAGCCCCACGGAACTGGCGCTGGACTAGGCGATTCAACTCGTAGATGCCGTGTGGGTGCATCCGCACTGGCGACAGAATCTGGAAGTTCTCTGCTCCCTCTGGTTTCTCGTATGGAACCCATCTCTCTTCCGTGAGGCCAAGGGCTTGATCGAAGCCTTTGATGTCGTCCGCTGAGGCAAGGTTCAAGTGGTCGCAAAACGTCTCGAAAATGAGCCTGCCCAGCTGTTCATGTGTGTTCCAGAAGCGGATGTCCAGGTCGTTGAAAGGCTTACCTTGTTCGAGGTCACTGAAGACCACATCTGCATCGGCTGGTTGCTGTTCGCGAGTGAACCAAGAAGCGAGACGCAGCGTATCGGACCCAGCCTTCGCGGCCGCGCGGACCTCGGCCGTCAGCCTGCCCATCGCGGCGGCTAGGGTTTGCTCTTGGGCATCGGCGGACTCGGCTGCCAGCTCCAGCCTGCCAACCAGGTCGGCGAATGGGCGTCCCACGCCGATCGGCGGAAGCTGATTGGGATCGCCCACCAGGATCACGCGTTGGACGTGTACCAGGTCTAGAGCTTCCAGAACCGCATACAAGTCATCCATGGTGAGCATCGAGCTTTCGTCGATGACTACGGTCTTCTCTCTGCGATACTTATCGGCTCCCTCGAAGAGAGGTCTCTGCCTTTCGCCGTCGTATCGCTTCTGACTGTACAGGAACTGGGCGACGGTCATCGCCGTGCCGCCAGATGCTTTGCCCAGCAGCACCCTTGCTTTTCCTGTTGGGGCCAGCAGTAGAATCCCATCCGGCGAGATCGCGTCGCACAGGAGCAGCGCGCCCAGCGCCGAGGTTTTCCCAGTGCCCGCCCTACCTGCGAGAACTGAGAGCTTTCTTGTGGTGATCCTCTCTAGCGCGCTGGCCTGTTCCTCCAGGGCCAAGACGTGCCTTTGATTGTCCGGGTCACATTTGCCCCCCCGGCCCTCGATGCCCCGAATGACCAGCTGTTTCCAGTCCGCCTCGGTAGACGGCAAGGGCCTGGCGGCACGGGCTAGCAGGACCTTGCACAGTCGGTCTTCGCGTGCCCGGAGCTCCGTCAACTGCAAGGCAGAGAGCTCGATCTGTTTGTTTGGTTCTTTCAGTGTCGCGGTTTTGAGCAGCACGGGAAACCGCTCGACGACTCCGGACAGGAGTACTGCATTGGCGTTCAGCCAATCGGTGGTCACAGTGCAAGGATGAGCCAGGTTCACTCTCTCCAGTCGGCTCATTGCCTCGCCCTCTGCGAGCAGCGAATCGCCTTGTTCAGCGGCTAGCCTGAGTACTCTGACGAGGGCGGCCCGCACTCTCCTGGGGTCGAGTTGAGAATCCACATTGGACGGATCTGGGACCGGGTACCTGGAGGCGATTGTGGCGTCCGGTAGCACCCCCCGGTCGATAACCCCTACGGAGATCGGCCCATCCTTCCTGTCGCCCAGATCGACCTCTGAGACCCGGTAAGGGTTCCCCAAGATTTCCTCGTCACTGAGGGGGACAGGGCGCTTTTCCGGATTGAACCAGCGAGTGGCCTGGGTTGGCGTAAGGTCAAAGCGAGAAAGCAGCCGGAGGAGCGACTGGCGCTCTGCCGATAGCGCGGCCCAAGTCCTAGCAACGGCGTCCACATCGCCCTGGTAGGCGGGCTTGGGCGGCGGCTGGCTGCCGCGGAGGATACCATCAACAACGGGCCAGGGATCGTCCTCTGACGCCAGAAGACCGGCGGCGAGCAGGTCGAGAGATAAGGCGGTCCCCAGGCGCAATCCAATCGCTTCGAGAGCTGAGCCCAGGCCCGGAAACGCACCTCGCTCTTTCCAGATCCTGGCGATATGCTCGTTGAGCCAGTCCTCCCTTGCGTTCCATGGTCCTTTCGCCACACCGTGACTCTTAATCTGGCGCACGACCTCCATGCATCGCGTCAGAGCTGTCAGCGCAACATCTGGACTTGCCAACTCTGCACCGTACGAAAAGATGCGCATGTGGTCGGCTGGAGGCACCACGGCGATCTCCCCGGCCAGCTCTGCGCGGCGAGCGTCCTCATCCAAGTCCCCGGTCGGCTCAAGATAGTCATGATACGGCACGAGGAACCCCTCGCCGCCGTCAGGCCTGATGGAGTGGCCAATGAGCCGATCCCATATCAGATACGTGGGTCTGGTCTGGTCGCTGGTTTCGTAGTACCATGGCCTACCCACCGCGGTGATGGTGCCGAGGCCCACCACCAGCCGGCGGATTTCGTCGCCCAGAGGATGACCCTCTTTGGTGTAGAAGAATGCCAGCGACTTCCCGATCTCGACGCGTTTGAACACTAGCTGTACCAGCGCTTCCTGGCGTGCCGAACTGAAGACCCAAGCAGAGGGGAAGGGTGACAGCTCGTCCGGAGGCAAGGCTTCGGGGACCGATTCATCAATCTCATCCTGATGATCGCGGTTCATCCACCAGAAGGGGACGGCGAAGGTCGAGTAAGGCGGTACTGTGAAGCTCGTCGGTCTCAAATGCCCATGGGTGTCTCTCGTCTTGGGCAACGACTGGTAAGGGTGGTCGAACAGTCGCAGCCATGGACGCGGCGTCATGAAGGCCGCGCCCTCAGCCTTGCATGGAGGTAGATCACGTGCGTCCAAGTCGGCCCACTCTCGCCCCGCAAGTCCGTCCTCTTTGCTGTCGTCGCGCGAGGCGCGAATTCGATCCAGGGCGGTGCAGAAAGGGTTGAACGAAGGCATGCGACAGATCGTGCCGTTCCAGCGATCGTCGTGCCAGGCCACGCGGATGGTGAGATGCATATCTATCCTACCTTCGCCTCCGCGATGTCAATGAAATCGTAGATCTCGGTGCTGCTCTCCACGATGCGCTTGTGCAGCTTGCGTCCCACGCGTAGAATGTCGTCGAAGCGCTTCTCCCGGTAGCATTGGGTGAAGCCGGCCAGCACGGCCTCCTTGCGCACATCTTTGAGTCTTTGGCCGCGCCGGGCCTGGTCGAGAATGTCTTCGAACTCGCGCAGCAGCCTCTGCTGGCGGCGCTCCTCTAGCTCGCCCTTCTCCAGCAACTCTGGGCGCTTGTACTCGCCGTTCACCTGCACGAAATTCTCTTCCAATAGGACCTTGATCTCCGGTATCTGATCCTCGGGCACCTGAAGGGCTTTCACGAAGGCGGTGTAGATCTCTGTGTAATCCCTGGGCGTCTCCAGGAAGTGGTGCATCCATGTGATGGCTGACCGCTCGTCGGAGATGAAGAGCACAGCCTGCGTCATTTTCTGCTCGCGAGCACTGAGTTTCCGTCGCTCATACTCCTGCACCTGCTCCTCGTCTCGGAACCAGTAGCCATCGCGTTCGAGGAAGTGATCAGCCAATAGGCGGTAGAACTGGTCAGCATTGAGCGTTATCTCGTAGCCGTGCTGGACGTAGTAGGCCAGCATCTTGGAGTACAGCATCTGCGCAGTCCGCTCCAAGTTGGGCTCCACAGGGAGCATGCCCAGGTGTTGGGTCACGAACTGTTCCTCCAAGCCGTAGCCGCCCTGCGCCACAAAGCGCTCCTCGAAAGACTTGCGCGGCTTGTAGGCGTTGATAATGAGATCGTTCTTGACTGCGCCAGCCGCGGTAACTTGTTTGAAAGACCCCTGCTCCTTGTCCATCACCGTGACCTGGGCGACCAGGAAACCGGCGCGGGCCAGGCTATCCTGGATGGCGTTCCAAACCGCAGCCCTAGAGTTATGGAAGACAACGGTGATCCAGCGGCCTGGCTTGAGCACTCGGTACATCTCGGCGAAGCAGCAAGTCATCAACTCTCGATACTCGTCCAGGCCCTTGCCCTGTGTCTTGTTGATGATGGCCTCTTGGCCATTGTTAGTGAAGACGCGCAACCAGGCTTCCCACAAGAAGTTCAGTTCAGAGTACATCAGGTTATCGCCAAAGGGCGGGTCGGTGAAGACATAGTCGATGCTTGACGATGGAATATTGGCCAATTCTGTTGCAGATTGAGTGCTTACTATGATGCTGGCCCGTGAGAGAGCGCCCGAAGTAGCCAGTAATCTCTCAAACCCATTAAGTCTGTCTCTCAGCAGTTTGACAACAGAACTCTCTACTGAAAATGACGGCAGGTATAGAGTCCCGCTCGTCCCAGTCATAACCGGTCCCCCGCCACCGTGGAAGAAGTTGCTCATGGCTATTCTTGACATGCGAGACGCACGGCTCGCAACACTGCTCAACATGAACTCGAGAAAACGAGGGTGATAGAGATTCGCAGAAGCAAGAAGGTCCCTTGCTCTCGCCAGCGTCCACACATTGCGCCATGTGTAAAAGTGGTGCACGTGGGTGATCCCGGCTGCGTCGTTCCGGCGCGCCTCGTCGCCTTCCGGCATCCGACATGTCGGATACCAGTACGGAATCTCGCTTTCTTGGACTTTTCTAACGAGGGCCAGGTCATTGATATCCGGCTTCCTTTTTTGGCGCTTGCGGCCGACGCTGTAGTCAATGAGGACGGGCACCTGCCGTGCGCGCTCGATTTCCCGCCCCAAAGCGCTGTCATACACCTGCTCAGTGGCCCGGATCAACTCCCGCTTCGTCACTTGGGCACCACAGGAGGGGCAAGAGAACTCCTTGTGCACCTTTCCAGCTCTGTGGTCCACAGCCGCATCCCACAAGACGATCTCGTGTCGGCAGTAAGGGCAGATGAAGACATCAGACCAGATGGTGTAGTTGATGCGGCCCTTCACCCGATTTGGATGGTCGCAGTGGGGATGCCAGGTCTCGTACATCCATCCACATTCCACCTCGAGCTGCTTCAGGATGCGTCTTGCCTCCCGCGCGAAGGCTGCCTCGTCCATCGGTGCATTGTAGTTGTAGGCGATGAAAGTCGCAGCGGGCGAAAGATCGACTAGAATGGCGCGGCGGCCGGTCATCTGAGCCGCCACGCCTGTCATCCCCGTGCCACAGAAGCCGTCGAGAACGATGTCCTCCGTCTCGGTGTACAAGTCGATGAAGCGCGTGATTGCTTTGTAGGGCACCTTAGTATGGTAGGGATGTGCTCTGTAGATGGGGTCGTTCTTGCCTTCAGATACATCGGCCACATATGGCTCGCGGTGGTAGTCGTCGGTCTCCTCCTCGTAGGGCGTGCCCCACCTCTCGACAAACTCAGCGATGTGGGGGTTGGGATAGGCGGTATAATGGGGCGGGTCGGAGACGGCATGCAGGTCCTCGTCCTCACCGATGGGGAAGCCCTCGATGTGGCGCAGTTCATCCAGATTGTCACGGATACGGTCAGTCATCCTTGTTCCTTCCATCCACTTCGCTCAATAGATGAGCGGGCGCACCGTTGAAAGTCTTGTCACGCAAATAGCACACCAGAATATCCAAATGTTTCTGACGACCAGCGGGTATCAGATTGGCATTGGCGAGGATGGCCATGTAAATCTGTCGCCAAGTCAGCCAGCCATAATGCTCCCGCCCGGCTGTAGTCAGCAGGTTGTTGAATGTGCGGCACAACCCATCATTGTCAGGATTCGTACCTGGACTGATCAGACTGTACAGACCAAACTCGTAGCAGTGCTGCTGGGCGATGTAGTTGCCGAAGAGCATCTGCCGCGTCAGTTGATAGAAGCCCTGACGTATGCTGTCTTCCCACGATTGCAGCAGCCTGTTCTCGGGGTTACCCAAGGCGTACCCTTCTCGAATCATCGTCCGACGATGCTGGTCGTACTCCTTGGCCACCAGCCAATCCGGCGCTCTGGTCTCAGCTACAGGCGAACCGAACTTGGGCTCAAGAATCACGAAGCGGCGATGGCTCTCGTCCACCAGCACCAGATCTGGCTCAGAATGCCGCCTCCGTGGGCCAGGTTCCAGGGCGCCCCATGCGTCAGGATACGGAACCCAAAGAGGCTCAGCCTTGGAATTCATCCAGTAATAGATGGTTGTCTCTTTTCCCAACCCAAACAGTTCGCCAAGAACCAGGTCGGTCAGCCCCAGCCATTCGATGGAACGAAAGACGTTCCAGGTCAGGGCATCTTCGCTGTTCTCGTTTCCGATACGGCCGGTTCGCTTGGCCTGGGCCACTAGTGTCGGATGAGATGGTTCCACAATAATGTTGGCCTTGTAGTTGGAGTAGACATAGGTTTGCCTGTGCGCCTCGATCCGAGGGTGACCTCGAGCACACAGTCTGTCGTCAGCGACTTCCTGTCCGCAGATGGGACATAGGGTCACTGCAATGGCCCCTTCGGCGACACGACCTTGATCCGCACCAGGTCCGCATCCATCCCCTTCAACAGGCGGGATTTGAAGCGCTCGAGTGCGGCGTCGAACTCAGCCACTGTGAGAACGCTGCTCTCTTTCAACAGTGCCGCCTGGAACTCGTCCAGGCTGAGTTCTACCACCTGAAGGTCGGCGGCCAGATTGCTCAAAGCCTGGAGCGTCTCAGGGGTCACCTCGTCGGGGAGGCGGCCCGCCTCCGTCAGCGCCTCAACTAGCTTCCGCTCTCCAGCCGATAGCAGCGACAGCTTGTCTCTGAGCTTTTCTAGCTCCTCGAATAGCTGGCGCTCCCATTTGACCCAAAGGGCCTCCACTGCCTCCTCCAACCCCTCGATCTGCATAGTCACGTCGCTCCCGGCCAATGCCCGGTGGTTACGGGGGAAGCTGCAGCGAGGGCAGACGGGATAGATGTTCAGATCATCCACATTGAACTCCTGGCAGCGGAATCCTCGTAAATCTTGGGCCCGAAGGACAAGGGAATCGAACTCGACCGAGGAGAAGAAGGGAAGGCTCTTGAGATTGTTGAGCGAGCGGTAGTTGGGTTGCGCGGACAGGCTGTCCAGGTCGCTCCAGGGCACCTTATTCCCCACCGTCCTCTCGTGCAATTCATAGTATGCTTTCTTGTATCGCTCCCGATACTGATCATACTTGCCCTTCAACGGACGGCGCTGATCTTGCTTCATCAGCTTGTCGAAATCGGCATAGATAGCCTCGCAGTCGGCCTCGATGCGGCGCAGTTCCTCCACTGCGTCGGCTCCGCCGAGCGCCAGCAACGCCTCATATTCCTCGGCTACCAGGCGCGCGTATTTCAATCCGGGCTGAATCTGGTCCAGACAGTCCTCCACAAAGCCCTTGAGGCTACCCAGGCGCCCCAGTCCCTCACGCACTTGTGCCGACGTGTCGTCAGTCAGCTGCAGGCGGCCCAGGTCGGTGACCTTGGTCGCACCCTCGAAACGCTCCACCCATTGCCGGAAAGGCTCCAGCAGTTGCTCCTCGGCCTGAATCTGGCTCCACGGGATCTCCCCCGCGGCTTCTCTCAGGCAGTCGATCATCCCGCGGCGTACCATGTCCAGGTCGTCCTTCAAGGCGAGCCCTTTGCTGTGCAAGGCTTTCACGGCATCGGCTCGGGAGGTCTTATCGCGCACGAGGCCCGGCTGTAAGTCGAGAGTCTTGAAAAGAGCGACGAGGTGGGCCACCGGGAGGTCGCGCTCCCCCTCGACGTAGCGCACCTCCTCCAGAGCCGCCATGCCCCGCTTGAAAAACTGACCGAAGTCCGAGGCGTATAGCCGCTCACCTCCCTTCCGGACAAAAACCAGTTCGCCGTTGTACAGGAGAGCGGCCATCAGCAAGTAAGTCAGCTCTGGCTGCAGTCCAAGGGGCTTGGCGGATAGATCGGCTAGCAGATCGTCCACGGCCGTCATCCTGCCCTCTTCATCGTTCGCCGCCATGGTCTCCAAGATGCGATTGGCGATATCCGAGCGTCGGGCATCAAAGCTGCCCTCATGCCAGGCACCTAGGCCCTCGAGGTAGCTCTGCGAGGTCTGGTCCAGGCCCAGGAGGGTGCTCCTATCGAGGGCGAGTATGGCTTGGTGCATCTCCGAGCCGATGTTGCGAGACGAAACGAGCCGCTTCATCGCGGGGTACTGTGGATACTGCTCGGCGAAATACTCCTCCAGGAAGTGGCTCTTTAGGTGATCCAGAAGATCCCCTAGTGTGCCATAGCGACCAGCGGGCACCTCCTTGATAGCCCTTTTCACCCCACTATACACCACGTATCCCTCTTGTATCAGCCAGGCCAAATAGCCATCCTTGAACTCGTCGGCCTCTCGTTTGCCGATGGACTGGAAGGTCTTGCTCTCCTCACCGGCACGAGCCAGCTGGGTGGCTGCCTCTATCCGTTGGAGCTGGTGCATCAGGTGGTCGGAAAGCGGTGCACCAACGATGACCTGATTCTGCACTGTCTGGCGAGGGCTGTGGTCAGCGAAGGGCGAGTGTAGGATCAGAGTGAAATCACGAGGCGGCAGCGGCGGAGCGTCGGTCTCCGTGCCAATGATCAAGTATCCGGTGCGGAAGGACTTCCGGCTCCCCCAGCCCGCTGTGTCGTCATAGACACTCACTCCTCTTACCAGCCGCGCTGCCTCGCTGAGTTCAAGTTCCTCTTCGGTCAACAGCCGAAAGCGCTGAACGAAGTCAGTATCACCCAACGCCTCGATCTTCTTCTCGATCAGCACACCATGGTCGACAACCTTTGTTAAGTCAAGGTGGTACGTGCCATCGCGGACGGAGATGAAAGATCCGTTTGAGGCCTTGATCAAGTTGGCGAGGATTCTCTGGACGTTGTCGCGGGCCAGGTCAGGGTCGAAGGTCAACTGAGTGGGCGGCAGGATGAAGAGGGTGTTGGCCAACTCCTGAGCGCTGGCGCCCAGCATCTGGGTGCCGCCCAGCATTTTCAGGACGGCCAAGGCCTTGACGATCTTGCGCGCTTCGGGCTGAAGACGACCGTCAATCAGATCCACCTTGGTGCTCAGCCTTTCCACCACCCGTATGATCGGGGCCACGTCGGGCTGGTTACGGATCTCGTGGATTCGGTCAATCTGGTCATAGATGCGGTCATAGGTGATGAAAACCGGGGCTTCCTCATCCAGGATGGCCTTGACGTTCTCCGAAGCGAAGTTGATGATGCCCCGCTGTTCGAAGTACGGCAGATCCTCGAATACCTGGATCACGTAAGGATGGATGGGAAAGAGATCCAGATAGGTTTCCATCTCGGCCGTCAGGTTGGTGAAGTACTGCTGATGGCCCTGCAGGAGCGTCTCCAGCTCCAGACGCTGATTAGCAGTTTTCGTAACGACCCGCTCGCTCAAAACGCGAGCGATGTCCTCCTTAGTGATCGTGATGTCGGTGAAGCGCTCATCGATGCGGGCGATGTTGGCTGCCTGGTCCAAGTACTTGGGGTTGGTGAACACATGCTCCTGCATTGCACCGATGTAGAGGAAGTCGGAGTCCTGAGAGACCTCGCCCAACTCTCGGAGAAAGCCGAGATCGTACCTCATGTCGGCCTTGTCCTTCTGCTGCAAGAAATCGGAGATCTCGTCAACCACGACGACTAGCCCCAGGGTCGGGTCGCTGCCTTTGATCTGGCTCAGGATACGGTGTATGCTCTTCTTGTTATCATAGTCCTGCTCCAGGTCAATCTCTTCGACTTCGATGTCGTATCGCTCTTCGAGCTGCTCTTGCACCTCGTTGTAGAAGATTCTGCGCAGCGGGACCTCCTTGGCGGCGGGACACTCGAACTTCACCACCGCGAAGCGGCGCTCGAAACCGACGGCCGCCTTCCGCACTTCAGGATCGCGGATCAAGGGGCGTAGCTCGGGCTTTTCGAGGTTAAGCGCTACGAACTTGAGAAAATGCGACTTGCCGGTCCCATAGTTGCCGATAACGTTGAATGATCGGTGCGTATCGCTGGCCATCTGCTCGAACATGTACAGTAAATGCTCACGCAGTGAGTCAGAGATCACGTACTTAGAAACGATCTCTTCCTCGTCACCGGTCTTGCGGAGTTGGATGACGTCGGTGACCTCTTCAAACTGGATCAAGTCACGAACAGCAGCCATTCAGATACCTCCTTCGAGGTCAATCACCGCCAGCCCTGACAGATCCAGCCTCCTGTGGTCAGGGCGTCCTGGCTGGGAGTACTCGCCCCGTGTTCGGCTGGTCATCCGGCAAGGCAATGAAAGCACGATGACTCGGTCTCTTGAGACCTTCTTGAACAGGTCGATGGGGTTCAGTCGACCGACCTCGGGAGAAAAGAGTAGCTCGATGTTGTCTAGGAACAGTGGACCTTCGGGCTCCTGGCTGTCGCACAGGTCCTTCAGCAAGTCGCTGGCCTTGGTGTCGTAGGTGCGGGCATTAATGGTCAGCAGCTGTCGCGTTAACTCCAGGTTCACATTCACACATATCGCGCCGAGGTCTTGGCACACCCCGCGCACGAGTCGTGTCTTGCCGGACGAAAAATCGCCAACGACGAGAACAAGCTTGTGGTACTCCTGCTCTGCCACGGTACCGATGGCCTTCTTCAGCTGTTCGATGTGGTCGGGCATTCTCGATCACTCCGTCCGCGCTTGAGACCTCCGCGGTCTGGGAAAGACCAGCAACTCACAACACTCATCCCCGCTGCCGATGGCCTGGAGCAGCTCTACGTCTACCTCCTCGCCCAGGGCCTCCCCAAACACGGCCTTCACCCAGCCCCGGGAGCAGAGGCAGAAAGTGGGACTACGATTGACGTACCCCTCCACCACCAGGGGACAGCCGCACGCGGCGCACACGGTGCGGACCTTCCCGTCCTCCCACACCCAGTCGCCGCACCAGGGGATACGCTCGTTGATCAATTGGAGGAGATGTTCCCTGTCCCGGGCCTCCTCCTTGATCCGGGCTATCTCTTCGAAGTCGTGCTCCGCGCAGGAGCGGCCGCAGAACTCCAGGATCTTGATGCGCTGCTCCTCGTCGGTGACCTGATCGAGGCCCTCGAGCATCGCCGGCAGCCAGCGCCGGACGATACCCTCCGCCGTTTCTGCCAGATCGTTATCCATTCCTCCTCCTGTGGGCCGGATAGCTCAGGGATAGCAGGATAGAGAGAAACGTGTGCTCGAGCACGGAG
>Ga0307378_10004464_pt1 | contig 19955 bp, 17 predicted proteins | sample UN1MG_FD_202238 | JGI IMG/M metagenome (GOLD analysis project Ga0307378, IMG submission 202238) | Soil microbial communities from Risofladan, Vaasa, Finland - UN-1 | ecosystem: Environmental > Terrestrial > Soil > Coastal area > Acid sulfate soil | place: Finland: Risofladan, Vaasa | collected... | reverse complement strand
GGCGGGCCGGGGTTGGGCGCACTGTGGAACATTCCCGGCCAGGCTGTGCCCAGAGACGGATTTCCGTGGTGTGGGCCGAGGGTATTCTTCAGCGTGCCGATGACCACAACTTCGATATTATTTACACCGGCAGATATTGATTCGGTGACATCACATTCCCAGGGCCGGCGGTAAATGTGTCCGGCGGATTTGCCGTTGACAAGGACTTCAGCGACACTGCCATACCAGTCGGGCAGGGAAACAAAGTATTGTCCCGATGGTTGTGAGATACGGAAGCGCCGTTGATATGAGACGCCGGCGGCATAAAACGGACAGCCCTGCTCATTCCATTTTCCGAGTTTCAGGGATTTTTCCGAAACGATAGTGAAGCTGGAATCGGCGGCTTTTAGTGCAAAGTTACCGAGGACATAGGCCGACTCAATCTCATGGTATATTGTCATTGGAGAGGCCTTGATAGTTACGGCGTTTTCGCCCACTCTCGCGGCTGAGGTGATGTTTATTTTTCCGAAGGCCTTATCGAGCCACCACGAACCTTTCGGGGCTGAAACTTCTTTTCCGTTACATGTAATCTTATAGAGGTCAGCTCGTTCGATAACAATATACAGTGGATTCGGGATGCGCTGCTCAATAGTAAAGTGATAGGTAGCTTCGAAACCACTGTCGGGCGGGAACTTCTTAGTTATCAATTCATCACGGAACTGAACCGCGCTGTCCCATGGATTGCGCTCCATTCCATTTTTCCGGAATGCTAATTGATTCGCCTGATAGACGTAGAGGCTCTCTTTCGATTCTCCACCGGCCGTAATGTCAACATAGTCAACTGTCAGAACGTTCAAGTCAACGCGCTTAGTAATAAGTTGTCCGGCGGGCGGGACTTTCGAGGTTTTCGGCAAATCCGGAGTGGCCGGTTGGCCGCGCTGTTCGGACAGAAACAGCAAAAGACTGCCGCAAGGAGGAAGTTTGAACGGGACCTTGATGCCATCGGCAGCGCTGACGAATGAAAAGGAACCGATAGAGCCGTTTTCAAGATTCCATTTTTCAGCCCCTCTCATTGGCGAGTCTATCCAGCCGGAACTGGAAGAATCAATACTTGTGTTGACCAAAAAGAGAATCTCGCCATCTTCCATCCGACGGCGGTGGTGGAACAGGATTCCATTTTCATCGTTACTGTGGTTTATTGCAAAGCCATCTTTTGAGCGTTCTGTCAGGATTGTGGAGACATCGGCCGGGGCAATTTGCTTCCAGGAGGAATTCTGTGAAGCCACCATAGGTCGCTGCGAAGGCCCGCCATCGACAAGGCCCGGCGGTGAGCCACAGCAAAGGACTGTACCGCCGTTTTCGACGTAGGCTTCGAGCAGACTCATCGTTTTTGAGTTGAGGTTTTCCGTTAAGGGCGGGATAACGACGATTTCGTATTTGCGCTTGCCTACCTTGAACAGTGCGCCTTCGACCGAGCCGTGCCGGGCAATAATATCCTCGCAACCAATATCATATTCAACCTGGGCCTTTGACAAGGCCGTGGCCATTTCCTGAAATTCGTTTCCGATTTTATTGAGACTGTCGCGTTGGCTCGAGTCGGGCTGGTACATCCAGGCGGTAGTTGTCGGCTCGATAAGCAGTACAGTATTGATCTGGCGGCCACTCGAGAGTGCCGCAGACAAGCGTGTAAAGTACGAGGCCATGACATTGTAGGACTGCCACCAGGGTTCGTGGTATGAGAAGGACTGTGGGTGGTCGCGTTTTCTGGCGCCGCGAATCGTGATATAGGAAAGGTGCTCGTCGAGTGTATTGACACCAAGCACATAGAGCCAGTCACCGATTCGCTTCATATCCTCGAATCGGAGGTCCCAGCCGCCAGCGCCATATGCTTCACAGAGAGTTCGAGTGCGGCCGAGCTGATTGGCGACGCTGGAAAGCTCCTTGACCGCGCGGACGTTGCCGAACTGGGCATTCGTGCTCTCGCTATACTGATTCATAAGGGTATCGATTGCCGGCCTGTGGTGCCAGGCATACATCGCCATGTTGTCACCCCCGTGGCCTGCGCCGGGCCAGCCGTGCTCCCAGTAGTGGCCGGTGAATTCGAGATTGTGCCGGTCACAATATTCATAACATGGTTTTGCCCAGCGGTCGATGAACAGCTCAAGCAAAAGCTGGTAGAAGTTGTGGCGGACTTTTTTGTAGTCGCCAAGCGGGTGGATGAGGCTTGGCAGGTTATCCATCAGGTCGTATCCCCAGCGTTTTTTGAAGTCACCGGGCAGGCGGTGCGACCAGTGGATACCTCCGGCGGGGGCCAGGTGGGGCTCGTCGGTGAAGACGCCGGGCAGGCGCTTTCCGAAATGTTCGCCCAGCTCTCTTCGATACGCATCCAGGGTTATCGCTATGAATATTTCTGTAACGCCGGGGGCGAGGAGATCGACGTAATATTTTCCGCCAAACCATCCGCCCGTCGGCGCCTGTCGAATCGAGCCTACGAGGTATCGCCCGTCGGGCAGGGGTCGATCTGCTTTGGTCTTTTCGGTGACGTTCTCGAAGCCGTCGTCGGTCAAACGATAGACAGCCAGGGTGTTTTCATCCGGCTTTGGGGGACTTTTAGCTTCTGAAAAGTGTAGTCCGAGACCCCGCGATTCGGGCATGGCCTCGGGCACAAGTCCGCCTGCGAAGCCGGATGGATAGGAGTTTTCATCGTATATCCATACGCTCATGTCGAGCCGCTCGGCCTCTTTTAAGGCGACTTTCCAGAGCCGAAACCAGTCGTCCGAGAGGTATGGCGTCATAAGACCCGGTCTCGGATGTACGAAGACCTGCTTTACCTTTTGCCCGGCCAGGTCTCGCATGGTGGAAACGATTTGCTCTTCGGTGAGCATATCGTTCCAGACCCAGAGCGGGGCGGAGCTGTACTCGCGGGGCGGGTCGGCGAACAGGGCTTTGACCTGGGCCGAATTGACAGTTTGCGCAAGCTGCGCAGAACCTTTCAGTTGTTTTGCTTTCGGTTCGGCACAAGAAGTTAAAAACACAGCCATTGCCGTTAGCAGGACCATTGAAACAGCTTTTCCTCGATTCATTTTATTTCTCCTAAAATGTTGTTCACTTGAGCCATTCGTAAAGCTCGTAGTGGTGCTTGTTCATGCCCAGTTTTTCATATACTTTCTGAGCCGGCTTGTTCTGCTTATCCACATAAAGGCGCAGGCCCGCCAGCTCGGGTGACTGCTCCACCTGTTGTTTCAAATTCCGGAACATTTTACTAAACACGCCCTTTTTACGCGCCTCTGGGATTACATAAAGTGAATGTATCCAAAGAACCGTCGCATTCCTCCAATCGCTCCATTCCGGTATTGCCAGGAACACCGCCAGTAACTTGTCTTTTTCTTCGGCCACCCAGTAGCCCCCCCGCTGCGGCTGCTGAAAAACACCGCGGACACCCTTTGTTACGGTTTGTTTATCAAGTCGAAGACCTTCTGTCTCTTGTGCCATCTGCAGTTGCAGCTCGACGATATGTTCGACATCGCTCAATTTTCCTTTGCGAATCTCAATCATTACAGCGTACCTATTGTCCTTTAATAATTACTTCTTTTCAATATTATCCAGACCGAAAAAATCACAATTTTGACTTTTTGGCCTTTTGGGGGTCATAGTCGGGATTCGGCGTCATCATTTGTGCGCCTACTTTTTTTCGCCAGTTTGCCAATAGATCTTTTAGCTGTTTGGTCTTTTTCGGCATCTTTTTCGATAAGTTGTTTTGCTCTGAGATATCATGTTTTAGATTATAAAGCTCGAACCTATTGGAAGGGCCGCAGATAGTTTCATCGAACCATTCGAGCAGTTTATAATCGCCCATACGGACAGCTCCTCCTGGGCCGATACTGCTGGAATGATAATGGGGATAGTGCCAGTAAATCGCCTGTCGGTTAAGGGGGCCGGTTTGCCGCAGAAGGGGCAGCAGGCTGAGACCGTCGATTGTGTTTTGGGCCTTGTTCTTAAGGTCGAGGATTTCCAAAAAGGTCGGGAAGAAATCCACACTTGTTACAGGCTCGCTGCAGGTGCTGCCCTGCCTCACCACGCCGGGCCAGCGCACTATTAGGGGCTCTCTTATGCCGCCTTCATACAAATTCGCCTTGCCGCTGCGTAAAGGGGTCTGTTTGGCCGACTTTTCCAGGCCGCCGTTGTCACCAAAGAAAACAACCATAGTTTTATCGGCAATATCAAGTTCATCGAGTTTTGCAAGTAAACTGCCTACACTGTCATCCAGGTCCTCGATCATCGCTGCGACTATTGGATTATTCTGAGGTAAATTTGCGCCCGGTTTGTTTTTATATTTATCGAGGAGTTTTTTCTTTGCGAGAATCGGTGAGTGTATGGTGTTGTGGGTGACATACAGGAAAAAGGGATTGTCTTTATTTTTTCGAAGAAATTCAAGCGATTTTCCCGTAATTATTTCCACGTTGTGCGCATCACTTTCGGGGTCGTGATTCGAAGACGGTTTGTAAGTGACAAAGTATTCATCGAAACCCTGCTTGTCGGGATTGTATGGAAGGGACTTCGGCGGTTTTTTGGCAATGCTGAGGTGCCATTTTCCGAAGCTGGCTGTGGTATAGCCGGCCGTCTTGAGGACCTCGGCAATGGTTATTTCTTCAAGCGGCAGAAATTTTTGCCAGTCGGGCTGTCTATATTTATCATAGGGGAAGCTGCCGCCTGCTATAAAATCGGTCAGGTGCAGGCGAGCGGGATACTTTCCGGTCATAATGCTGGCGCGGGTCGGCGAGCAAACCGGGCAGGCGGCATAGGCATCGGTAAATTTCATACCTTCTGCGGCTAAGCCGTCTATGTAGGGAGTCTCATAGTATTGACTTCCATAACAACCTAATTGAGACCAGCCATAGTCATCAGCGAGGATAAAGAGGAAATTCGGCTTCTGATTACCGGCCTTAGTAAAGCCTGATGAGCCGACTGAGCATCCGGGCAGTGTTAATGCGGCGGCACTAAAAACTGTTGACTTGAGAAATTGTCTGCGGTTTATCCGGTTAGAAATCATTTCTTTTTTATCCTATAGTTATATATCTACTGTCCGGGCAGGGGCCAATTCTCTGAAGGTGTCCGTGCAGACTTCATTAAATCTTCGATTTTTGCTACGATTTGCGGATGCCGGTCGGCCACGTTGTTCTGCTCACCGATATCGTTTTTCAGATAGTAAAGCTCTATAGGGCCGTTCGGATTCTTTGCCACGTTCTGGCGAATGCCCTTCCAGTCGCCCATGCGTACAGCCTGCCTTTTGCCCTGCTCGTGAAATTCCCAGTAAAGAAACTCGTGCTTTTTCTGTTTTGAGCTTTGACCGAGCAGCGTCGGAAGCATAGAGATTCCGTCGATGCCTTCCGGGGTCTTAATATCCGCCAGGTCGCAACAGGTAGGCAGGAAATCCCAGAACGCCGAGATATGGTCGGTAACTGAGCCAGCCTTAATTTTGCCGGGCCAGCGTGCAATCGTGGGTACACGAATTCCGCCTTCATACAGCGCTCGTTTATAGCCTCGCAGGGGTCCGGAACTCTTAAAGAAAGCCGGGTCTGCCCCGCCTTCTTTGTGCGGGCCGTTGTCGCTCGAAAAGAACACGAACGTATTTTCATCCAGCCCAAGTGTCTTAAGTTTGGCCATAAGCCTGCCGATGTCGCCGTCCATTCGCGTTATCATCGCGGCGTGGCCTTTCTGAGGCTCGGGCCAATCTTTGTCGGTGTACGGCCCATGCGAAGGCACTTCCATGCCTTTATTTCCGGCCTCGTTGTTCGCATGCGGAATTGTAAGGGCCAGATATAAGAAGAAAGTCCTATCCTTGTTCTTTTGGACAAATCGCAAGGCCTCTTCGGCAAACAAATCGTGTGAATAGTCAACACGTTTTGTTGCGACCCCGCCCGGAGTTCGGTCAGAGCCCCCGATAATATGATTGACCTCATTTGCAAGCTCGACCTTTTGTTCGTTGCGCCAGAGGTACTTCGGGTAGTAGTTATGTGCATGTCTCTGGTTGAGATACCCGAACCAGTAATCGAAGCCCTGCCTGTTGGGTATGCCGGTGCTGTCAGCTTCACCCAGACCCCATTTGCCGATGATGCCGGTGGTGTAGCCGGCCTGTTTGAGCAGCTCGGCAACCGTAACATCGGAAGGTCTCAGCGGCACATTTGCGTTGCCGCGAACCAGGGTGTGTCCGGAGTGTAGTCCCGTCATTAAGCAGCAGCGTGACGGGGCACATACGGTGCTTCCGGCATAGTGGTCGGTAAAGCGCATACCTTCGACGGCCAGCCGGTCAATATTCGGCGTCTGGATAGTCTGCTGCCCAAAGCAGCCGAGGTCTCCATAGCCCAGGTCGTCGGCAAGTATGAAAATAATATTAGGCCGTTTTGTTTTTATCCCGGCTGACCGGCTTTCAGAAGCGCAGCTCGGCAGCAGTGAAGCTGCTCCAAGCGAAGCGGCCGCAAAGCCTGTCATTTTGAGAAAGTCTCTTCTGGTCCTTTTGTCCATCATTGCTCCCTTCGAGAATTTATTGCGCCACAGGCGGGCGTACGATATTGACTATTTTTTCTCCGTTTGACCAAGGTATATGTCGTTTATAAAAAAACGGCGGTTGGCCGTAAGGGTAATAATAATAAATAATAAATCGTTAATAGTAAATAACAAATGTCTGTCAAGCCCAGCGGAAATTTACTTTCGAGCAGCCAAACGGTGCATACAGCGGACAGCCATAATTTTGTTTCAAACTTATCGCCTTTAATTACAAAAATAATGTTGTTAAGAGCCAAAGAAAGCCGAAAATATATATTTAGAGCCTATCCGATAAACAGGCTAAATTCGAGCTGCCGGGAAAAAACCGTTTTTTTCTCTTAGCACAACAAAGTTCAATGATTACTGCCTCAAGTGATAATCCGGTCGCAGACTGCATCGCAATGGTTGTCGTTGTTTTGATGGCCATCGGGACAGTCTTTGTCTTTTCGGCCAGCGCCAATATAGGCCAGGAGTTTGACTTGCAGAGATTCTACGACTACCCGGGTCTTCGCCAACTGTTGTTTTTCCCTTTGGCGTGTTTGATTATGTACACGGTCTCTTCGGTTAATTATCGCAGGTTCAGTCTTGCCGACGGCTGGTTTAAATCGCCGACCTGTTATTTTTTAGGTATCAGCATAGTGCTGCTGGCAATCGTTTTATCACAGAAATATTTTCAGTTTTTCCCACTATTAGTTCCTGAGAAGAATTGGCACTATCGCTGGCTAAAAATCCCACTTGGGCCGATATCGATGAGCTTTCAGCCTTCCGAGATGGCGAAATGGGCGGTTGTCTTTTTTTTGGCCGCGGTGTGTGATAAGTTCGGGGATAAAATCAGATTGTTCCGGAAAAGGTTTGTTCCCATCTGCTCGGTTGTGAGCTTAGTAGTTTTCCTTATTATTGTCGAGGACTTCGGCACGGCAGCGCTTATATCTCTTCTGTCTTTTTTAATGCTCATCATCGCGGGGGTAAAACTACGGCACATCCTGCCACCTCTTCCGCTCGGGGGAATCGCTTTTTATATAGCAATCAAATACTCTCCGGGGCGAATGCAACGGATTACAGCTTTTTTGAATCCTGATAAATGGGTGGATTCGATTAATTATCAGCCGACCCAGTCGAAGATTGCCCTTGGTTCCGGCGGGCTGTGGGGAAAAGGCTTAGGCAAGGGGATATGCAAATACGGGCATCTGCCGGAGGATACGACCGATTTTATCTTCGCAATTATCGGTGAAGAGCTTGGCTTTATGGGAAACGCAGCGGTCATCGGATTGTTCATCGTATTTGTCTGGCTGGGGATTTTAGTTGTCGCGCGGTGCAAAGACCGCTTCGGTCAGCTTTTGGCCGGGGGGATAGTTCTAACAATCGCGGTTCAGGCGGTGCTTAATATCGGTGTGGTAACGGTTGTTCTGCCGACAAAGGGCCTGCCACTTCCGTTTGTAAGTGCGGGCGGGACAAGCATGCTGCTGTCAGCGGCGGCGGTCGGTGTGTTGTTGAATATAGCCAGGCAATCGGCTTCAAATTCCTATCAAGCGGAATAATATTATGAAAACTTCCGACGCCGACCCCCGGCAGGGAAAACAAACAATCAAGTCGGAGCGTCCCTGGGGCGATGTTTATATGGTGGTTCGCAACCAGGAGTGCTCGGTGGATTTGACATTTGTCCGGCCCGGCGAGCGAGCCAGTCTGCATTCGCACCACATCAGATATGAGCTTTTTCATTTTCTCGATGACGGCGCCCATCTGGAGCTGGACGGAAAAATCCATCATCCAAATACTCACGATGAGTTTCTTATTAGCCCCGGCGTTAAACACAGATTCTGGGCTGAGGACAAAGCCTTTCGCATGCTCGTGGTGTCCTTCGGCAGGTGGCAGGCCGAGGACCAGTGCCGCCACGAGGACGACTACGGCAGAAAAGGCGAAGAGCCGGCGCTTTAACGACCCTAAGTCAGTATCAGGCCGGCTGCAATCACAAAGTTATTTCACTCTTTCTTTGTCTGAACGGCTCGTTCTTTACTTTCTTGCGGTAAAAACTTCCTGCACATCCGAGCGGTACAGCACGATCAAGGCCCAGACTCCCATAGGGAAACCGAGCATAAAACCCATCGAAGCAGGCAACACCGCCAGGGCGCTGCAAGCCACAACCCAACCGTAAGAATGCAATCTGAGCATCTTCCAGCCGCCCAATATGATGACCAGCCCAACCACAGACAAAAAGGCTACAACTATTACTGCCAGCAGTGGCGGTCTCATGGGTGAGCCCACATTCGATATTAACCACATCACCAGTACCAGCGCAAGGACAAGGAAGTTGACGGCTCCGCTTATAATCAAGCCGATGGCCGGTATGCGCAAACGTCGCCGGACAGCTTCTGTGTTTTCGCCGGGTGCGTCACCGCGCAGAGCAGGCCCAGTGCCAGAAGAAACGGCCTCAACATCCATCTTTACCTCACCAGCGTGTTAGTAACGACCCTCTGATTCTTGCCCTGGCGTTGCGGGGAATGCGCCGGCTGCGGTAAATGTGCCATCAGGCTGAATGGGCACGAGTCCTTTATTTGCTTTTCGCCATGCCCAGCGGACAATCAAGGAAGTCGAGCACAATGCGGAGCGTTCCTGCCAAGAGAAGCACGAATGCTAATCTGCTTCCCGGTGTAAGGGGAAGCAGGCCGATGAGCACACCTTGCACGGGTGAAACCTGAGACAAAAACAAGCTGCCAACAATAATTGCCACGTCGAGTGCCAAAAGTGGGAAAAGCAAGGCATCGAACAGTGCAAGTCCCATCCCATACAAACGCCCGGCTGAATTGCGGATATGGGAAATCGACACAAAGCCGAGTATAGTGGTTCCGAAAACAGATGAAAAACCTAATAGTAAAAGGGGCACTATAAGTATTAATGCCATCACAGACACACCCCTTACAGGAGCAGAACCATAGCTGGTTACCCTTTGTACGGGCACAAAGAATAGTGCCATCGGGAAGAGCAAAAGAAAAAACAATGGCGCCCAGCATGCGCCGACGATAGCCGCCCTTGAAAATCGACGCCGAACAGGGGCAGACGAGACGCTCTGGGGGTAGGTTTTGCCGGCGTATTGGGTTCAGCGGAGATTATCTCAACGTCGGATTTAACTTCGCTTGCATGCTGGTAACGACGTTCGGGCTCTTTTTCCAGAGAATGCAGGACCACTTTATCCAGGCGAACGTCCACCTGCACTTTTTGAGAGGGCGGGGCAAACCTGCCGAGAGGCAGCTCTCCGGTCAGCATCTCGTAGAAGACGACACCCAACGAGTAAATGTCCGCGCGATGGTCCACCTGGCCAGGATGCTCGATTTGTTCGGGAGCCATATAATGCGGTGTGCCCATTCTCTGGCCGGCCTGTGTGAGGGTATATACAGTAGCGGGTTTATCCAGGAGTTTTGCAAGGCCGAAGTCGGCGATTTTCACGCGACCTTTTTTGTCCAACAGAATATTTTCCGGCTTAACGTCCCTGTGTACGATGCCCTCTTCATGAGCGAACTGCAGGGCATCGCAGACCTGTGGTACAATCGCCAGAGCTTCGGTGGCCGAAAGAGCGCCGGACTGAATAACACGGCGCAAATCCGTTCCATCTATAAACTCCATGATGAAGTAGTACAGACCATCTTCCGTATGCCCAAAGTCGTGAACCGAGACGATTCGTGGATGACTGAGCTTAGCCAGTGAACGAGCCTCACGGGTAAACCGCTCGGCAAATGCCTCAGTCCGGCCAACCTCCGGCGGCAGGATTTTCAGGGCCACGAGGCGGTCGAGCTGTTTTTGGCGTGCCTTATATACTGCCCCCATGCCGCCCTGACCCAACAGTTCGATGATTTCAAGCTGCGGAAACTGCGCGGCCAATTCCGCTAGCTTTGGGGGTACAAAGCCGCCCGGGGGTGTAGGACTCGGAGGAACATCACTGGTAGGTTCCGAGTCAGCGGTCTTGTCAACTTCTACGCCGGTCGGCAAACCAAGCTTCATCAGACATTGCGGACACTGCCCCTGTGGTACATCAGCCGGCAATTCGGCTCCGCACTGAGGACAATGATTTTCTTCTGTCATAATAACATCTCCTTTCAAAATACCGGATGCTTTTATCTATTACTAAATCAAACCGGCAGAAAGGTTACACGATAACGGATATTTTTCCCATGCACCGGCCCGGAAATTCAGCTTCCCAAGGCGGTAAAAAGGTCGCGGATTTCCTCATCAATCTGGTCATCAGAAGTAACGGTCTGGGCTATTTCATCCCGCAAGAGTTCTCTATAGCGATTGCGCATACGGTGCACGGCAACCCTCACCGCGCCTTCAGTGATATCCAATTCGTCAGCCGCCTGACGGTAAGGGATCGAGCCTTTTCCTGCAGTTAGGTAAGATTTCAAGCGTTCAAACAACTTCTGTTTGTTGGTACTGATTGCCTCGGCCTGGAGGCGAGCCATCGTCCGGTCCAGGACGGCAAGCGCCCAGGAGCGTTCAAAGAGCTTTTCGGGGGATAATTCATCGCGCGGCTCAAGGGCATACTGGCTCTCAGCGTTCTCGAAATCAAGAGAAAGTGCCTATCAGCCACCGCCGCGTTTTTTCGCCCGGGCGTGGGCACGCTCATTGGAGAGAAAGTGTTTCAGCGAGGCAAGGAGAAACGAACGGAATTTACCCCGCTTGGGGTCGGCCAGGCCCAGGCCGCCTTTGGTCAATAGAGTGGTGAAAAAGGCCTGGGTGAAATCCTGGGCCTGGTGGCTGTCATTTCCATGGCGCCGCAGATATGCATAAAGCGGAAACCAGTATGTTTGGCACAGGGTCTCCAGGGCCTGCCTGTAACTTGCAGACTTTGGCCTGCCCGCCGCCATAACTACGCTCCAGTGCGTTGTCGCGAACCGACCAGCGGTGCGGTGATTAACATTTGTAGGAGTATAATCCGACATTTCTATTTAATCTTCTTCGGGCAATTGCTTTTAGTCTGTATATTATAACGATAAACAATCCGCCGAAAAAAAGCAACTGCTTCCAGGTAGTTTTCCCGGCTCTACGCTTATAACACTTCATTGACGACTTATGGCAAGACAGCTTGCTAATCAACAATCAACTATACCTTGAAACAACTCAACAGCCGTGATATTTTTTTTATGAGGTGATAAGAATAATTTTTGACAATTTATTTAACCAGCGGTATATTTCAAGATGGTTTCGCAATTCATAAAAACTTATATAATATCAGGCAGGGAGTAAAAAAGATGAAGAAGAGATTTTGTCTTATATATGTTCTGGCATTAACGACAGTTTACATGCCCGGCTGCAGGAAGAAAACACCGAAAGAACCGGAAGTTAAGCCCGAAGTTAAGGAGGCAATACCAATGAGTGCTAATGAAGAAGCTTTCGGCCAGACACCCGACGGCAGACAAGTTGTCTTGTACACATTGATTAATTCCAACGGCCTGAAAGCCAGGATTACCAACTACGGCGCCATTCTGGTTTCGCTGGAGGTACCTGACAGGACGGGGAGGTTGGCTGATGTAACTCTCGGGTTCGATTCACTTGATGGATATCTTAAAGGGCCTCCCTATCACCCCTATTTCGGAGCGACTGTCGGGCGGTATGCCAATCGCATCGGCAAGGCCCAGTTCACGCTCGACGGCGTCGTATATAAGTTAGCCACCAACGACGGGGAAAATCATCTGCACGGCGGTATCAAGGGATTTGATAAAGTAGTATGGAAAGCCGAGGACGTAAGGGCCGAGAGCCAAAAAGCACTGTTGAAGATGAGCTATATCAGCGAGGACGGCGAAGAAGGATACCCCGGTAATATGGCATGCACCGTCACCTATACTCTGACAAAAGATAATGAGCTGAAGATAAGCTACGAGGCCGAGACGGACAAAGCCACCATATTAAACCTGACAAATCACAGCTACTTCAACCTTGCCGGCCAGGGAACAGGGGACATTCTGGGCCACGAGCTAACGCTCAACGCCGACAAGTACACACCAGTCGATGAAGGTTTGATACCTACGGGCGAAATCAAAATCGTTACAGATTCCCCGATGGACTTTACTTCATCTATGTCAATTGGTTCTCGAATCAAGCAGGTTGAAGGGGGCTATGACCACAACTACGTACTCAACAGCGGCGGAGGCGTGCTTGCTTTGTGTGCAGAGGTGTATGAGCCGACCAGCGGACGAGTGATGACAATTCATACCACCGAGCCGGGTGTTCAGCTCTATACCGGCAACTTTCTGGACGGTACCTTAAAAGGCAAAAGCGGCAGAGTGTACAAACAGCATTATGCATTCTGCCTGGAAACGCAGCACTTTCCGGATTCGCCCAATAAGCCCAATTTCCCTACAGTTGTTTTGCAACCGGGTCAAAAGTACAGGTCCGAAACCGTGTATAAATTCTCAACACGGTAAGTACGGAGCCGGCGACAGGTGACAGTCGAGAGATACGCCGGTATCTCAGGCCAGATAGATTTTGTCACCCGGGTTGATTAGTGGTATCTGATTGAGCTTTTCTTTGATGTCCTCTTTACAGAGCGCGAAGCCGGGGGCGATTTCAATTACACAATCAATCGAACCATCCGGCTTTTTCGGAACGGTCAGGCCTGCCGATTCGAGCCAGGATGCAGCGCGGGCAACCATCATTTTTCTGGTGGTTTCAACGCTGTCAACACCAGTGGCATTTTTGGTGGGCGCAAATTCTTCAGGCCGGAGTGTCTCTAAGATTATCGACTTCGAGGCCAACGGCACTGCGTCAAAAACAAAGCTCTCCAGTTTTACACCGTTCGGCTCAGCAGTTTCGAGAGGTTCTCCACGCTCATCGATGTGCGGAATCTTTTTAAGTGCCCTGTGCAGGGGCAAAGAAAAACCATCGGCGTTTAATCTTTCGGCGAAGGTACGGTTTATGATGTGGATAGCGATACTACCGAGTTTAAAGGTCAATGAGCCGTCCGGGTTTCTTTTTTCGGCCAGCTCGTCAGGCAAATCGCTGTATTCGATTATGGTCAGCCTGCCTTCAACCAAACAGAAATTGCCGACCTTTTCAAATGGTCCGGTTTTAATAACCGCTCTTGAAGACATCTCAGCTTTGTCATAGGCGTGCAATCCGATAAAGAGAGGGTCGAAAATATTTATCAGAGGATTATCTACCTGGAAGTAGCTGATAAATTCGACGCCTCGTCTTTTCATATTTTCTATCGCGCCGCTTTGGTAAAGTGCCTTAAGGCTTCCGCCGTGTCCGTCTGGTGAGCAGCTCAGGCTGGCTTTGTCTGCCAGCAGTATCCTTCCGTCGGGGCTGAAATTGGGCATTGTGCCCTGTTGTAATATAAAGACATTCTTTTCGTCCAGGCCGTAATAGTTATTCGAGCGAAAAATCTCCTCGGTCCTTGCGTGATTCAAGGGGCTGGTCATGATATACCATGGGCAGACGGTATTGTATTTTCTTGAAGCCGCTGTGATGTACTCGGCAAAGATTTGAAACAGTGTTTTATTTTTGACGGGGCTGATGGGAAAATCCCCCTTAGGGCCGTCGAATCCGAGTCTTGTTCCCTGTCCGCCTGCGACAACAAAAGCGGAAACTTTTCCCTGTCGTATCAGGTCCTGGCCCAATTTAACAGCTTCGGTGTACTTGTGCTTTTGCTCGTTATCGGACGGTTCGAGGCTGTAAAAAGGAGCAGGATGCAAATCGCTGCTGATTTTGTCAGAAGCAGGTTTTTTGACATAATCAGCCACCCAACAGTCTATTTTCGCAAGGTCAAGCCGGCGGATTTGCGAAAGCAAATGCTGTCTTTGAGCCGTATCCAACTGGTCCCATAATGCCAAAAGATGGCTCTGGCGGTGCTCTTTGAGCATATTTTTTATATCTTCGTAAGTTTGTTGAGTACCCATATCCACGATTTCGAGCTAAAAACGAGGATATTACACTATTTTTAATATTTTATCAAGAAACACTTAAAATTCGCCGAAATTTATTTGACAGGGAAGCCACCCTGTGTTACGATTATATTTGAAAACAGGTAGGTTTGGAAAAATACTGTTATCATAATAAAAACCGTCATCATATTTTGTTCGGAATTTCATATCGAAAACCAACCTGTCAGGATGAGGCATATTGAAGAGGCATTTTACGGTTTAGCTGGGAACCTCGAATTAGCTGGTATAACTGGAAGTATGTAAATTCAAGCGTATAAAGTCTGTTTTTAAATATGGTTTAACCAGGTTGGACTGGCCGTTTTTAAGCAAACAACATTAACTCGAGGAGATTCGCCTACGGAAGAGTGTTTAGTGTCCGGCGTTTATGTGGCAGTAAGCATTTATAAATTAAAAAGTAAACCGAAGCGTACTTAAAAACGGTCTAATATTGCGAATCTCAAAATAGAAAAGGAGAACAAAAATGAGGAAAAAAGGTTTTACATTAGTTGAGTTGCTGGTCGTCATCGCGATCATCGCCCTGCTGATGGGCATCCTGATGCCGGCTCTGGCCAGAGTAAGGCAGATAGCCTTCCGCATGGTCTGCGGGACGAACCTGTCCGGTATCGGCAAGGCAATGCTTATCTACAGCAACGATTACGACGATGAGTTTCCGCGAGCCGGCGGCAGAGCCAGCACGTGGAACAATCAATTAGGAGGTGGTGCCAATGGCTGGATGGCCGATAACCGCTTCACAGCTTACGGCTTACAGGGCGACGGCAGCGGCGGTATGGCCACCATCACGTCCAGTTTTTATCTTCTGGTCAAGTATGCCGAGGTAACGCCCAAGTCATTCGTCTGCAAAGGTGATTCCGGGACCAATGAATTTAAGCCGGTGGACTACGACGCAGGCGGCTATGATCTTATCGACCTCTGGGACTTCGGCCCCAACGGCACCGAGCACTGCAGCTATTCCTACCATATGCCTTACGCCCTATACGCTCTGACTACATCAAGCGAACCGGGTATGGCAGTAGCAGCGGACCGGAACCCATGGATGACCTCCCCGGCAGCAGAAGGCAAAACTCAAGACCTGCTGGCTGCATACAATCCTGATGGTGGTAAAGAATATACCAATGTCGGAAATGCCATTGCTCACCAGGAAGACGGTCAAAACGTACTGTTTATGGACATCCACGTGAACTTTGAAAAAGTACCGTTCTGCGCCATCAACGATGACAACATTTACACCTGGGATGACCTTTCGGGAGATCCCCGTCGAGGCGGTTACCCAATTGGCAATGCCAGTGAGCCGGGTAACAGGACGGATTCATTCCTCGTAAATGATGCTGAAGGCGGAACAGTTGCACCAAAGGGCAGGGGATGTTTTCTTGCTGATACCCTCGTATGGGTAGATGGCGCAACAGTGAAAATCTCGAAAGCGGTCGCAGGCCAGACAATCGGCAAGGCCAACTGTCTTGCATCAGCGAGCTTAGAGAAGCTCGAAGAGCATCAGGGCTCCTTCGAATGCCGCGATATAACGCTCGAAAACGGAAACAGCATCAGCGTCGTATGTGGACACTGCTTCAAGCTTGATTCAGGAAAATGGATTAACGCCCAGGACCTGGAAAGTGGTATGCAGCTGAAATCACTAAACGGCACAGTTACAATCAAGAGTGTTGTAAAAAGAGCAATGCCATTCGTCGGCAATGTTTATAACCTGAAGGTCAGCAACTCAGACCAGTACAATGTAGGCAAAGACGGAGTAGTCGTGCGTGATTTCTAAGACGGCATCTCAATACGGTCGTTGATAGAACGCCGTATTGGCTGAAAAGCCTGATAGAGCACAGATTATTCCTGCTTCGGTTGTTTACAAGCGGCCTTATGCACAATCGCGTAAGGCCGCTTTTTTATTTTTTGCGCCCGAGAGAGTATGCCTGCAGGGCTGTTCTTGCAAAATTCCCTTCCTGTCGCTATTATAGTTCAAATGGCAGCTAAATCACGAAAGGACAAGCATAAAGAAGGTCCTGTGGCAGTTAATAAAAAGGCCTACAGAAACTTCGAGCTTGTCGAGAAGTTCGAGGCCGGCCTTGGACTGCTCGGCAGCGAGGTCAAGTCACTGCGGACCGGCACCGCCGACCTGAGCGGCTCATACGCTCGAATCGACAGCGGGGAATGCTGGCTCGTCGGCGCAACAATCGCACAATACCAGCAGGCGGGGGTCAACCAGCATGACCCGACGAGAAAAAGAAAACTATTGCTGCATAAATCCGAAATACACAAAATAAGAACAAAGCTCGAACAGCGAGGTTTTACCTTTGTTCCGCTGCGAATCTACTTCAACGACAGGGGCTATGCAAAAATAGAACTGGCTTTGGCCAGAGGTAAAAGGCAATATGATAAAAGAAAAACAATTACCGAACGCGACCAGAAGCGTGATGTCGATAGAAGCATGAAAAAATATCGAAGATAACAAGAATATTCAGAGGGTTTAAGCTATGGCCAAAGAGGAAAAGAAAGAAGAGAAAAAAATCATAGTCGATGAGGACTGGAAAGCCGAGGCGCAAAAAGAAAAGGAGATATTAGCGGCACAGGAAGAAGCCGAGAAGGAAAAGAAGCAGGAAGCAAAGCAGGCCCGCGGGCCTTTGCCGGAGGGTAATTTTGCCGCCCTGGTCAGCATGCTCACAACGCAGTCACTGTTCGCTTTGGGCCTGCTGCAGGTGAAGGGCCAGGAAGAAAAGGAGCCGGACCTGGAGATGGCGAAATACAATATCGATATACTCGAGACTATCCAGGAAAAAACCAAAGGCAACTTAACTAAAGAGGAAGAAACGGTTCTGGCCAATACCCTCAACGAGCTTCGTATGGGCTATGTCAGGGTCGCAGGACAATAAAAATCAAAATGCAAATGTCTTTGCAATCCCGAACAAAAAGCGAGGGCGCGACAACCCCCGATTTACGAAGCGTTGAGATTGCTTCGTCGCTTTGCTCCTCGCAATTTCAACTTACAACATTTTGACATTTTAGCAGGGTAAGTACATTGGCAAACATATTAGACAAGATAATCGCCGACAAAAGGCATGAAGTGCGCTCTCGAAAAGAAAAGACAAGTCTTGAGGAGCTCAAAGAGCAGGTTCGCACAATGCCGAAGTGCCGGAACTTCTACAAGGCCATCACCAAACCCAACAGGCGGGGCATAAACGTTATCGCAGAGGTCAAAAAGGCCTCACCATCTGCAGGGGTCATCCGCGAGGATTTCGAGCCCGTGGCGATTGCGGAAACCTACAAGAAATGCGGCGCCGACGCGATCAGCGTTCTTACCGATGAAAAGTATTTTCAGGGTCGTCTCGAATATATAAATCAGATACATCAAGCGGTAGATTTACCCGTCTTGCGAAAGGATTTTATCCTCGAGCCCTGGCAGATTTACGAAGCCCGCGCCGCCGGCGCCGACGCGATACTGTTAATAGCAGAAGCACTAAAGCCCGGCGAACTGATGGACATGATGATAGCAGCGGCTGAGCTGACTCTAACAGTTCTTCTCGAAGTCCACCGCGCCGATACGTTACTAGCTGTTCGAAGCATGATTGGTTTTCCTAAAAAAGGATACAGCGTTCTCGGAATCAACAACCGCAACCTGACAACGATGCAAGTCGATTTGAACACGACCAGCCGGTTAGCCGAATTTATCGACGACAAAAATGAGCTTGTCGCTGAAAGCGGGATAAAGACACGAGCCGATGTCGAAAAGCTAAAGTCCGTCGGTGTAAGAGCGGTCCTGATAGGCCAGACGCTGTGTGAGCATCCTGATATTGAAGAGAAGTTTACGGAACTTTTTGGTTAACTATCTTATAAGATTACACAATATCGCCCATAGGAGAAATTAGGAATCGCCTACTTTTTCTTTTGGGCTTTTTGTATTCTGGCCCACGTGTCACGCAAGCTTACGGTTCGATTAAATATCAGTTTGGCATCGGAGCTATCCGGGTCAACACAAAAATAGCCCAATCTTTCGAACTGGTATCGGTTGAGCGGTTTTGCATTGCCTAAAGACGGCTCAATCCGGCAGGAAGTCAGAATTTGGCACGAGTCCGGGTTCAGGTTTGATTTGAAATCCTCATCTTCGGCCGTCTGGTCGGGATTTTCCTTTGTGAACAAATGGTCGTACAATCGCACCTGTGCCTCGAGCGCGTGTTCGGCTGAAACCCAGTGCAGCGTTGACTTGACCTTTCGCCCATCGGGAGCATCTCCGCCGCGTGTGGCGGGGTCATAAGTGCAGTGCAGCTCGACGATTTGGCCGTTCTCACCCTTAATTACATCCGTGCAGGTGACAAAATACGCATATCGCAGACGGACCTCCCGGCCGGGCGCCAAGCGATAAAATTTCTTCACAGGCTCGGCCATAAAATCATCCTGCTCAATATACAGCTCCCGCGAGAAAGGGACTTTTCGCGTACCGGCGTTTGGATCTTCGGGATTGTTAACGGCTTCAAGCTCCTCGACCTGACCCTGCGGATAATTTTCAATGACCACCTTTAGCGGTTTTAGCACGGCCATCATGCGAGGCGAGGTTTTGTTTAAGTCTTCCCGCAGGCAATGTTCCAGCAGTGCGATATCGACTGTACTGTTGAATTTGTTGACTCCGATGCGTCTGCAGAATTCCCGAATGGCCCGGGGTGAGTATCCCCGTCTTCTCAGGCCTGAGATGCTCGGCATACGCGGGTCGTCCCAGCCGCTGACGTGGTTTTCCTGGACGAGCTGCAGCAGCTTTCGCTTACTCATTACGGTGTAGGTCAGATTCAGCCGGGCAAACTCTATCTGCTGCGGATGATACGCCCCAAGCTCGTCAAGGAACCAGTCATACAGCGGGCGATGGTTCTCGAACTCCAGGGTACAAATAGAATGGGTAATTTTTTCGATGGAATCTTCGAGCCCGTGCGCCCAGTCATACATCGGATAGATGCACCATTTATCACCGGTGCGGGGATGCGCCGCGTGCAGGATTCGATACATAACAGGATCGCGCATATTAACGTTGGGGGATGACATGTCGATTTTAGCCCGCAGGGTGCGCGAGCCGTCCGGAAATTCGCCCGATTTCATTATCTCGAACAGTTTGAGATTTTCCTCGACGGAACGGCTGCGATAGGGACTGTCTTTTCCCGGTTCGGTCAGAGTACCGCGATATTCTCTTGTCTGCCCGGCTGTCAGGTCACAGACGTAGGCGCTGCCCTTTTTAATAAGCTCAAGAGCATATTCATACATTTGCTCGAAGTAGTCCGAGGCGTAATACAGATGCTCGTTCCAGTCCCAGCCAAGCCAGCGAACATCTTCTATTATGGAATCGATATATTCCTGTTCTTCCTTGATTGGATTGGTATCGTCAAAACGTAAATGGCAGAGGCCATCTTTATTCTCGGCCGCGATGCCAAAATTCAGACAGATACTCTTGGCGTGCCCGATATGCAGATACCCATTCGGCTCCGGCGGAAATCGCGTTACAACCCGACCTTCCCATTTGCCGGT
>Ga0307378_10004460_pt1 | contig 19963 bp, 19 predicted proteins | sample UN1MG_FD_202238 | JGI IMG/M metagenome (GOLD analysis project Ga0307378, IMG submission 202238) | Soil microbial communities from Risofladan, Vaasa, Finland - UN-1 | ecosystem: Environmental > Terrestrial > Soil > Coastal area > Acid sulfate soil | place: Finland: Risofladan, Vaasa | collected... | reverse complement strand
ATACTCTTCTACGAAGCCAGTTCCGTCATCCACATAGAGGCGGATGATCCCTGACGGAAGGGCAGGCTCGACCGTTTTGGCGAAGAGCACACGGCGGCCGTCGACCAAGATGACATTTCTAGCGAAGCTCTCGATCGCAGTGACGGTGCCTCGGCTCAACGACTGTACAAAGCTCTTGAGGCGGGCTCGGAAGTCCACATCTGACTCTCGGTCGCGCCCATTCGTGAAAGCGGCGGCATTCGAGACACCTGTGGCGCCCGCTACGCGAGTCACGAACTTGACGATCTGCCCGGCAGCTACGTTCGCCCTCGTACCCTTGTCGAGCGCGACCACCGTGATGTTACCGGACACAGACGCCGCATCCGGAATCGTCCCGCTGGTCGTGGTGCGGTAGCGGATGCTGCCTTGGGAGTCTGCCGCCGCTACCAACGTCCCGACTGGGATCGAGATCGCCCCTGTGGTGCCAGGTCTGGAGAAGATCACGACACCAGAGGCCGCCAGAGGAGCACGCCGAGTGACGAAGGCAGGCACAATCTCTTTGGCCCTCTCGTCGAGATCAGATCCTGTCGCCTTATCGATGCTGAACAGATCGCGGAGACGCGCCATCTGAAAGTAGATCTCGGCGTCCTCCGTACCAGCTGCCGCGAGGACTGCGTAGACGGCGGAGTTGATGGTCAGCCCTGTAAGAGGACTACGCGCGATCACCCTCGCGACCATGTCGCGGATGATCTGCACTCTGTTCCTGAGCTGGAAAATGGGCATCGTTATCCTCTGCTCGCCCCACTCGCCCGCCCGAACGGAATAACGAGGGTAGTCCCGTCCCGCTGACCGCGAAGGACTGGGGTAATCTCCTGTGAGAGCACATCGCCGTCAAGGACAACAGCCAGCGAGTCGATTTCCTCGATGCGTGGATCTAGGAGGACCGCCTCCCTTAGATTCAACGAAGCAAGGATCATCCGCTGGATTGTCCCGCGCTGCCCAGGGGTACGCCGGATCCCCAGCTCGGGGACGTAGGCGTTCGATCCCCGCTCCTGCTCGATGAGCAACCGGATGCCCTGAATCACGTTGTCCACACCCGTGACCGTCTGCGCATCCTCCAGATCTCTCGTGGTGTCCGCCTTCCACTCGAATCGCTTCTCTCGCGAGAACACATCTAGGTCTAGCGCGATATCCCGCCCATACAGCGCTTCGTCTGGAGTGAGGTAGCTCCCTTGGGGTGCTGTAGCCCCTGAGGCGCCCCCAGAGCGCACAGGTACGAAGATCTCCTCCCCTGGTGACCGAACCCCAGGCCCGCCTCCTGCGGCCAGGTAGGGGAACCGCAGGTCATTGATCAAGATGAGCGTTTCCGGTGTGGTCGAGTGGCGGGTGGCGAGAGACTCGATGGAATCTGTGCGCTGAATCTGAACCTTCTTCACGCCGTCCCACGTGGACAGTCGCAAACCGTACTCTCCGGACGAGCCGCGGGCTGCCTCTAGCCAGCTCCCAGGCTGGGCGCCAGCGGTGTTATTCCGCAGGTCATCGGACGAGAGCCCGCGGGGTCCTGTGTACCAGTTGAACGTGCGCGAGAAGTCGTCGGCCGCATCTTGGAACTGATCGGGGAATGCCAAGATGCGATCAAAGGCGCGTTCGAGGCGGATGAAGTTCAACACCTGGAACTCGATCTGACCGATAGAAGCATCGATGACGGCATTTGCGAGGGTATCCCCCGCATCCGCTACCCCCTCCACCACTGTGGCGGCCTGGCTGAACGTGTACTCGATCAGGCTCGTCGCACCGGTGAGTACGTTGGCCACCGAGTTGATCAGTCCTGAGGCGTTGATCATCACCGCTTGGATGTTGCCGACCTTGCGCTTGATCTTCCCGAGATCGGCGTTGATGTTGGCGAAGAAGGCGCGGGCGTCGTTCAGAGCCTCAGAGATGATTTTCAGAGGGTCGTCGAGCCCTCCGGGTGTCGAAGGCACTACCCGGCGGTGCGCGTCGCCGATGGCCGCGAGGGTGATGCGATACTCGTAGGTGACACGTGTTGTGCGTGCGTCCCTCGGCGTTTCGAACGAGCGAGGGACCACGACGAAATGATCATCGTCCTTGAGCGCGTGAAACACCATCCGCACGTGTGATGCGTGCTGTGGGTTCTTCTTGGCGGCGGAGTAGCGGCGGAAGAACTTTCGGAAGGCGGTAAAATGCTCGTTCCCGGTGCGCTCTCCGCCGCGCACCCCTCCCGTACCAGGGGCGCGCTGTCCTGGGTTCGTCACGAAGGTGGGCGCGGTCTTCTTCGAATGACCGAAGGTCCCGCTCATATTGATCTCTTGGATGATCTGACCGTTCTCTTCGGCCACGACCGTATCCCCATCTGTGGGAGTGAGTGTCACCGCAAAGGGCTCGGAAAGCGTGTACGTCTTCGGGTTGAGGGGGAAAACGAACGCCTCTAGCACCTCCTCGCCGCGGTCATCGATCAGCTCCAGCACATACCCTGCACGGAAGCCCAGCCGGGCGTCCTCGGGGGACACCTGATCGAGAACGCCTCCGACTTCTAGGGTGATGGCCATGGTTTGATTCTACTCCAGGGCTCCGGAGAGCACGACGTCAGAGTCTGGGGGGTCGGTATCCGCGCCTGTGGTGGTGGTTTTCTGTATCCCCCCGTCAGAAGTTGTGACTCGAACGTCCGCGAAACCAGCTAGATGAGCAACCACCCCAGCGGCGATCGCCGCACATCCCTTCTTCCTGTCTACGTCCTGATCCCCAGTCGTGGCGCCGAACTCTGCCGTCAGCGCGTCGTAGATCGCCTTCGCCATGGTGTTTGGCTGGACCGTGTTGTCGCCTGCATCCATCGACATAGCTAGCTCTTCTTCGTCTTCGCGAGGTCAGAAAGGACAGAATCGGGGACTGCGGAAAGCGTCTCTGATTGAGGGGTGTCAGGAGGTCCAGACGAGCCCCCCATAGGCACCGTGTGCTTGTGGGTGGCGTATACCGCAGACCAAAACGTGTTCACCTTCTGCAGCTCTGCGTCTAGGTAGGTCTTGAACGCATCCCCAAGGATCACGCTCTCGGCCGCGCCCTCTCCGAGATGGATCTCGACTTGGGTCCCACTCTTGAGTACCTCTAACACATCCTCGCCGTCGACCTCGATCGTCACCCGTCGGTCAGCCTTCACACGGATCCTGAACTCCCCGTCGCCAGCGCTCGCGTCTTCATCCTCGTCTGTGCCATACGCTTGCGCGAGGTCGATCAGCATGTCGCCGTTCTCATTGATCCGAAGCTCTGTCCCGTTGTGATGGACGTAATACTCCGTCGCCTGCGGCTCCCCGTGCACAGGCGTGCCCGCCGCCGTGACGATCTGGCGGTTGCTCCGCTCGTGATCGTAGGCGCCGATGACTACCGGCATGTCGATGTCGCCCTCGACGTAATCGACGAGCACCTGATCGCCGTCGAGCTGGTCCCACGATGTGGTGCCGCCCTCCGGATTCGGAGAGCCATTGCGGCTGACCGGCCTGAGCACGAGGGTTCCTCCTGCCAGGTCTCTCGTCGTGCCTCTCGGGACCCAGAGCCCGTGCAGGTTGTGGACGCCGTAGTTTCGCTGCAGCACCGGCACCCGATAGATAGGGATCCCAGAGTTGATGAGGATTGCGTCGCACGTAACGCGATGAAATCTGTGGGTGTTGTCCTCGTCGTCGTGGACGTAGGACCGCAACACCACCGCTTGGTGTGGTGCGTCTTGGGGGCGGTTGGTTCGAGGCAGGTTGCGGTTCCTGGCGTTCAGGCCCGCCTGTACGATCGAGCCGCCTCTAACTCGTGTGGTACTCCAGCGATTCATCAGTCGTTCTGTGGGTCAGGGGTTGTGGTGGTCGGGTCTATGTCGATGTCTTCCTGCCGCACCAAGTTGTCAGAGCGCTCGGAGCCATCCACCGTCGTCGCGCTCTGAGGAAGAGTCTCGAACCCTACCTCGGAGTTCATAGCATCGTGGTTCATGTCAGGGTCGGTCTCTTGGGAAGTGCGAGCCTCTCGCTGTTGGGCCAGCGCATCTACCTCACCCACCGTGAAGACCATATCCGCAGGCTCGTCGGCGCCTCCTCCGCTTTGGGCCGCCTGTGTGGTCTCAGGTGTCCCTGGAACGCCGTCCACGCTCTCGGCCGCAGCTCGGGCCGTCGCGGCGTCCGGAGCCTCTCGGACGGCTTGTAGCTGCTCGTGGGTGGCGGTCTCAGAAGCCACCCCGAGACCTGTGGCTGTGTGCTCCAGATCACCGACAGTGTCGCTGTGCTCTCGACGCGCATAGATCTCACCGAGGAGATCTCGGTTAGTGGGTTCCCCGCGCGTGAGCGTCAGCCCTGTGGTGGCCCCCTGCGGGTAGGTATAGCTGTGGTTGACTCCCTCGACGTAGAACTCGATCGGGGACCCAACGCGGCGATGCCATCGGATTCGATGTCCGATCCGAATCCAAGGCATAGCGCGGGCGATCTGCAGCGAGCCGGATATCTCAAGCGGGGCCGGCGCGTACCAGTCGTGGCAAAGCTGCAGCCAGCGTGCGCTGGTCGCGTAGGCAATAGAGGCGATGTCTTCCTCGTTGAACGGTAGAAATCTGGTCCCCTGCATGAACCGACGGAGCCCTACCTTCCGGATGTTGTCTATGTCATAGATCGGGATCCCCCCTGGGTCTCCTGGGTCCCCTCCGGTCTCCTGGCTCACTGTGTAGTGAACACGGTAGGAGCGGGCCTGTGCACCCTGCGCGTCGAGGATCCAAAAGTTGTGTTTGTTGGCTCCGCCGCCCTTCGATAGATCCTGCCCGCTCACATCCTGTGGGTAGATGTCGTGCGTAGGGAGCCTAGACCACTTCCGTCGGTTGGCTCCTTCGACCTTGGTCGGGAACGGGCGCTCTCGCAGGTAGATGGCGGGGGTGAGTCCGACGAGTTGGCGGACAGGCAGCTCCGCACCTGTGACTGGATCCTTCTCTCTGGCAGAGGCGGAGAGATTGGGGTCTGGCGCGAGGTCTGACCACATCTCATTTAGCAGCCCGTTGCTGAACTCCTGCATCGCGTCCCAGAGCTGCCCCTCCATCGTGCTCGGGTTGAGCAGCTGCATGTACAGCAGTCTTCCGCGCAGTCTCTGGCTGATGGTGGTCTTGTTGAGCACGTCATAGAAGCGGCGGCCCCCATACAGCGAGGGTGGGAAGGTCCAGACGCTATCCGAGATCTCCTCGTTCCCGAGCCACGAACGGATCAGCGCACGCACGATTCGGTCTGGCGGACCTTCCACATCCTCGCTCGTCGTATCGTACATGATGGCTGAGGGAAGCTGTCCGCCGCGCTCGAATGTGTTGAGGTAGGTCTCCGTCGTCTCGAACACCTTCCCATGGTCCCGCCCTGTGATGGTGAAGGAGAGAGCCCTCTCCCCCTTTACCCCGCGCTTGATCGACTCCTTGATCGTGTCGATGTTCCCGAGGCAGATGTCAGCGGGAACCCCGTTGATCTGGTACTGCAGTCGGACCCACACCCCTTCCGGATCATCCCAGAGGTCTAGCAGGCTCTCAGCGTCCTGATCGGTAGCCTTCATCTGCAGAGAGAACTGCCCCGCTGCATCTCCAAAGCTCTTTTGGTAGTTGAAGCCCTGCACGCGGTATGGGACGCGCAGATCACCGCGTGCATCCTGATCGAAGCCGTTGGATTCCCAAGTGTGGAACGAGAACACCACTCGCGTGTGTGTGGAGAGATTCACACGAGCCCGCTCTCTGTGGAGCCTTCGGCCAGTTCAAGTGCATCCTGTAGCTGCTGAGTCGCCCCTAGCAGTCCGTGCTGGTGGTGACGCATCAGGTCAAGGGCGGCCCCTGGTCCCGACCCCCCGGCAGGAGGGGTCGCGGCCCCTCCTGCCGTGGATGGGGGAGGCGGGGGAGGGGTGTCCCCACCGAGGCCCGCGCCCATCCCTCGATAGATGGGCTCCACGTAAGGGGCCACGGCGCGCACGCCGCTGTTGATGGCTTCGTCTATTACAGCATTGCCTGTGATGTCCGCATTCTCGCCAGCTTGGATTCTGCGAAGATTAGAAGCTGCTTGGTCGGCTGCCTCCCCAAAAGCACCCACCGGCTCAGACAGTGCATCGGGGACGAAATCTGCCACCGTGCCAGCAAAGATGCGGGCTGCCGCAGCCGTAGCCGCTCCGAACCCTCCTGTATTGTAGGCATCGACAATCTCAGTCGCAGCCCCTGCTACACCGCGCACTAGGCTCATCGCGCTCGGGAGAAACTGCCGAACCAAGCCGATCTCCAGACGCTGCAGCTGCTGTACACCGACCCTCACATTCTCTGAGCCCCCTACTGCGATTCGCTGGGCTTCCATGGCAGCACCGTGCGCCGCCCCTCCGAAGTTGAACCTGGATTGCCTGCCTGCTATCTCCCTATCCAACGTGCCAGAGCTAGGGGCAGATCGGAACTCCTCTCCGCCTAGTCCTGCCCCAGCCAAAGTGAGGACGCGGCGCGTACTGAGGTTCACCCCGCCCTCGCGCATGATGTTCTGGATGGCATACGCGGTCCCCTCGGGTGACCCCCCTCGGGCCATCATCATCCTGAACATCTCCGGAATGACAACTTCGGGGTGCTCCTCTAGCTGCAGTTGGGCCTGCATGACGGAGCGGCCACCCTCTTGCCCGGTGAAGCCCGCCGCCCTCATAGCGAGCATAGAGAACATACCAGAGCCTTGCGGTGCGCTTCGTAGTGCAGTCCCAATGCTGGTAAGGGCCTCAGCCCCGCCCCGCCCGGTCCACCCGCTCCGCGGATCGCTGAGTACGGGAGAGGATCCAACGATCCCCATCAGGCTCGCCATACCCTCCGCGTTGATGTGCATCCCCTGAGACCGAGCCTGATCGGCGAACGACGCCACCGACTGCAGATATTGATCAAGGCGGGCATTCCGAACACCAGCCTCCATCCCAGCGGAGATGATCTCTCGAATCTCCGAGGTGTTTGTTGAACCGCCTGAGGTTTCGAATCCGCCGAAAGCCGATCCTGTGTTGATCCCCATCAAACGTTGCATCGCGAGCATGCCAGGGGCGGCCCGCCCAAGACTGGCGCCCGTCCGCCCGCTCTGACCGGCGAACTGAGCCATCATCTGGGCTTGTGCTGGGAGACCAACGCCGAAGCCAACCCCGATGCCCCCGCCAGCGCCGATCGCATTCGCTCCACCAGTCTGCCCCATGGTGCTGGCGAGCTGCTGCTGATAGCCCGCCCACTGCCCATAATACTGCTGTGCACCAGCCATGGTGGCGCCGAGCATAGGACCGATGTAGGGGATTCCACCAAGGGCGCTGCTCATCCACCCCTCACTGGTGGGCGCGAGCCTAGCGGCAGTCCCCCCCATTCGCTGGGCGCGCTGGTGCTGCCGCTGAAGAAATCCGGGGCCTCCTTGCCCACTATTCGCCAAGCGGGCTCCGCCGTAGCCTCCAATCGCTGCCCCGACTGCAGCCCGCCACCCCCCACCACCTTGGGCGGCACGCTGGGGGGCAGCCTGCGACTGTGCCATACGCTCAGCCGCGCGCCCCATCCGATCCGTGACCTCTACCAGCTTGCTCATCTGCCGAGTCGAGCGCTCGATCATGCGCTCGAACGACGAGATGAGAGCGGGGTCAAAGACCCGCCCCATCGTCTTCCCGAGTAGCTCCAGCTCTCGATCGTCGATCCCAAGCTCTACGACAGTTCGGACTCGGGTCTCAGCCACGATGCTTCCTCTTGCTCTTCCTCGACCCGGTGGGGGCGCTCACTGGGGCCTTACGAGCCCTTCTAGCGGCGGATGCCTTTTTCTGCTGGATCCACTCGTTGTATTCCTCGACTAAGTTCCCCATCTTCAGAGGATCCGTTTCTCGCGCCTCGATGGCGTCCAGCTCCGGGTCTCCTGTCCAAACCGGGGTGTCTACGAGCTTTTGCGCCTCCTCATCCGACCGATAGATCGGAGTGATGTCGTCATCGCCGAATGGGTCCTTGCGCTGGCTGTCGCGCCACTCTCTGACCGCTTGCTTGTAAGCGATGTGCTCGAATAGCTCACGAACCGTCGCCCGCAAGAATCTCTCGTCGTTTGGCGGGAGCCCGAAGCTCTCCACCCACATCGCCGTCGCCGCCATCCTCTGCTGCGAGATCGTCCTCCGCCCCTTCTCGTCCAGAGCCGACACGATCTGATCCACCGTCCGCATCCCGGCCGTGAAATCGGTCCTCGTACTTGCGGCACCTCGCATAAACCGCTTCTAGAGGCTTCGCATCGTAGAAAAGGTGGGGCTTCCACCAGTCAGGGGCGTCGGTGATACAGACGTACGTGTAGGCGATCATCTCGGCGATGAACAGAGCTTGCGGATCAGCCATGCAGCCGGCCGGCAGATAGCCTGACTTCACAGCACCGATCTCGATCTGGTCGCCCATCTGGGGGACCTTGTAGGTGAACTTTCCGACGAAATGCTTCCCCCGCCCGTCCACCACATCGATGTGGAACGTATCGACGGGGGGTAGCTCTCCGGGCTCCCTCTCGTCCTCGTCCTTGCCTTTACCCTTTGCCTTTCGGCTTCGGGCGAGGGCGGCTCCTGGGTCCATGTCCTTGGTCATGTCGTCTCCTTCTCGGTGTGAGCCGATGCGCGATTACACCAGCTCGGACTCGTCGCGGATGCGGATGGCGACGAACTCAACGTCAGTCAGCACGATTCCGCGCGGGCTGATGTTGATTCTGTAGCTGGTCGCCTTGACCCGCTCGATGTTGGCCACGAGGGCCCCCGTCAGCTTGTCCTCGATGGACGCGGTCATCTCACCGCTGGTGAGAATGTCCTCCAGTCGAGGGAAGATGCGAACGCCGTCACGGAGCTTGACTGACTCCGTGATGACGCGAACCACCTGAGCGCTGAAGTTGACCCTGTAGGCGACCGGCACATGCTCGGCCACCTCCAGCTGATCGAGAACTTCGACGGGGTCGTGTTGCACTTCCTCGCCATAGGTGACGTTGGTTGCGTACATCACCTTGACGTTGTCGATGAGCAAGCGCGCTCGTGCGCCACTCTGAACGTTGCCTCTGCCTGCCATCAGTGCCTCCTACTCACGCGGCGGTGCGAACCGCAACGAGATGAACCGTGATCGGGATGAAGTTGATCGGGAGAATCGGCGCGATCTCCACGCTGACGGGGAAGACGTCCCCGATCTGCTCGACGGTGAGCGCTCGCCACAAGACGATGATGTCGTCGTCGACCAGTCGGCCGAGGATATCGCTCGCGAGCCCCTTGAGCGAAGCCACGGAACCCGAGAGGCCCCGCTTGCCGATCCGCTGCTCCATGGCCGTGCGCAACTCGAAAATCGCCGTGTTGGCCGATTCGTTCGCGCTCATCTCTGTAAAGACGACGTTGTCATCCTTGAGGTGCGTGGTGACTGATCGTACGTAGCGGACGCCGATCCCGTCGACCTTCTCGGCGATCATGATCCCAGCGTCGATCAGCTCTTCCTTGTCGTCCTCGACCGTCCACGAGCTGTCATTCCTGATGTCAGTGACATTCGGCAGCTTGTGCGTGAGAGGCTCCCCGATCGGGCTGCCCGCCTGCATGCCTGCAGCGATGACACCGTGCATCCAAGGCGGATAGAAGGTAGCCAACCCCGTATCCGGGTCGAAACGTTCGGCCTCTTGACCTAGCGCGGTCAGGTGCCTCGATCCGAGAGCCTGCGCCCTCGACTTGAGCAGTGCTTTGGTGTCCCCTGCGCCGCCTGCGGTGCCGAATCCGACATAGCCGTTGGCTTCACTCCGCCCCTTGCCTGCGCGGAACTTGAGATGAGCGTTCAGAGCCGCGTGCACCGCAGCGTCCTCGGTGCACGGAACTACGATGTTGACGCGACGCTTCTTGAGTAGGTTCAGAGCTGCCTGCCACTCCGTGATCGTCGGCACCCCCTCGATCCCTCCCTGGAGGTAGACCGGAGAGACGGTGTTTGCTGGACCCTGAGCGCCTCCTGTCGCTCTTGCGGCGGTGAGGAGACCCGAACCCTCGTTGACGGCAGTCACGAAGGCGTACAGCTCTGCGAAGAAGTCGTCTCCTCCGATCGTGAGCGCGAGAGGTGCCGTCCCATAGTCCATGTCCGTCAGGAGGAACGTGGTCGGGTTGCTGACTGCAGCCGTAGCGGTGAAGCCGTCCCGAGCGTTCAGGCGATCAGTGAGCTTCTGGATCGTGGTGTAGAGCGACGCATCCGCCTTGATCGCGCTTGCTGCGAGCGTAACCGTGCGGGCTCCTGCTGTCTCACCCATCGCGAGCGCGGTGATGGTACCTCCGTCGAACACCGTCAGCTCGACAGGAGTGGTGGCGGCGGAGAGGTCCACACGCGCTAGCGTGACCGCTCCCGTGGCAGACGTGCCGATCACCATCATATCGACCGCTTCGTTCACGTCGATGGAGACGAAGAGATCATCCGCCACCGGCATGTTGGTCGTGAGGTAGAGCCCTCTCGTGAGCGTACCCGGTGCGAGCGTGAGGATCGTGGTCGGGATGACCTGATCGCTCAGGGTCACGGTGCCGATCGTAGCTGCGCTCTTTTGGGCGCCAAGGATCTTGGCGAAGAGCTGCGTCCCGTCCACGTCCGTAAGACCGTTGCAGGTCAGCGTCTCGCTTACCGGGTTATTCGACCCGTCGAGTCCGTAAACCGTGACGGTCTCGACCGTATCACCTGCATCTGAGCTGACGATGCGGACCGCACCAGTTGCGAGGATGTCAGCGGTGATCTCGGCCACGAGTCCTGTCTCGGCCTTGGAGGCAGAGGCAAGGAACTCTGAGGCCGAGAAAAGCCCTGTCATCGAGGTGTCCCAGCCCGCACCACTGTCGTTGTCATACGCGATGTTGATCACCGCGTCGCCTCCGACGTTGTCGATGGCTTCGATCGTGTCCTCGAACGTGATCGTGATGAGCTTTCCCTTCACAGTCCCGGCTGCGACCACCACGTTGATCTGGGCCGTGAACAGGCCCCAGTCGATCGAGGTGAAATCGACCGCGTCATTCGAGCCGCCATCCACAACAGTCGCGCTCGATTGCGTCGCAGGGTTGACCTTCACACAGACGAGCCGCTGTGCCCCTCCGGGCACGGCCTCATCGTTGCTTGGATCGAACGCGAACTGCCCCGCCGTCCGAAGATTCCCAGAGCGGTAGGTCTGGAACACCTTCTCGGGGCGTGTGAAGTCAGAGAATGTAGAGTCGACGCTGAGCGGCTTGCCACCCTCAGCCGTCCCGAGGAGGGCGACGATCCCGACTGCGCCGGGGCTGAGCCCTGCGAGCGCGGACGCGTCGACCACCGAATAGGCGCCGGGAACGTTGATGCGACTCCCGCCAAAGTATATTGCCGTTGCCATCTGATGCTCCTTCTAGCGCTCACCCGCGGGGGCGCGACACCCATGCTTCGTATTCAGCTTGCCACGCCTCACGCGTGCACTTCCGTGTGCGGTCTCCCGCGTCCATCTTTTCGCAGACGGCGAAGCACTCCCCCAGAGTGCCCATACCGATCACGAATCGATCGACTGTGATCTTGTACTGCTGGATCGGGATGACCTGCGCAACGGCAGGCTCGGAGGCGGGCTCCGGAGCCTCGGGCTCTTCCGGCGCCATCGTCTCGCGAAGCGGGAGCGGAGTCTCTCCAGACTCGGTGATCTCTTCCACAGCAACCGTGATCGGCTTCTTTCTCATCAGCTGTCCTCTAGCGTAAAGGCTGTGACCGCTCCGGTCAGCCCATCTACTACGATATCTGACCCGAAGATTCCAGCGATCCGGATCTTTCGGGGGTCGGCAGCAAGGAGATGCGGGACAGACATCGGAGCCTTCGCCGACACTCGCAAGACCCGCACGAACATGTTGTCGGGCATGTAGGACTCATCCGGAGCTAGCTCGGCGCCTGACAATGAGATGTCGAGTACGCCGCACGCCATGAGAAAGCCCTTCCCTGCGTGGATGATGCTTTTGGCCACTTGGTACAGCATCTGGCACTCGTCGGGGTGCTCTGCGTAGACATAGACGGTGTAGACCGAATCCCAGAAGGAACCTGTGAACTCCACAGGCTCTCCATGCTCTGGGTCCCTGTCCTCGCCGACCGTGTCCCCGATGAAGGCTTCTCCCTCGTCCTCGGACTCCATCACGACAGCGTAGCAAGGGAAGTCTGCGCTGGACCGCGCGTACCCCAGCGTGGCCTTGGGGGGGCGGGCCATGAAGCGCTGCACGAACTCGTCTCGCTCCTCTGTGCCGCTGGTGGGGTCGAAGAAGTGCGAAAAGAAGCGGGTCAGCTCGGTCTCGTTCCCCTTCATCTGATCGATGGTCTGCCGCAAGAGAGTGAGCAGAACCCGCTCGACGAGCAGGATCGCGTCCGCCGACGTAGAAAGCTGCACCTCCGACTGGTAGGCGCCCCCTATGTTGCGCATCAAGCGCTTTTTGCTCTTCCTGCTCACGGTCTCGTCGCCGCCTTGATCATCTGCCCCTGGACGCGGGCTATGTACTTCTGGACCTTACGGTGGATCAGACGCGCAGAAATACCAGGATGCTGCCACCCAGAGGTCACCCTGGATGAGATTCGGCGAAAGGTGTGATAAGAGTGCTGGCCCTCGCCCTTCTTGACTGGACCGTACACCTTGAGCTGCTTGATCATCCCCGCGTAGATCGAAGCGGTGTGATGCGGCTGCTCTCTCCGCTCCATGATCTTTTTTGCCGCCCGCCCCATCGGCATGCCGGGGTGGATCCGCTCCCCGTACGCCACCGTATGCCCACCAGGACCTGCCTTGAGACCTCCCGGGCGGCTCATGGTGGGCTCTAGCGCTTTCGCCACGTTGTGTATGGCACGGGGCATAGGACGCCCAACGTTGCGCCCTCCCGTCCCCGGCGTGCCGTGTCGGAACGGAACCGTGTTGTACCGGCTCCCATCCTTCGCGGTCTTGGCGTTCGAGCCAGGCCCGAGCAGTGTCTGGCGCATGTCGAATGCGCTCATCCCTTGCTCAACCATATTCGGCAGGACACCGACTAGCGAGATGGTCACTCGCATACCGTCTGTTTCGATGTCCTGAATCCCTCGGATGTAGTCTTGGGCGGTCGTGTTTAGCTCGCGCTTCGCCACCTTGATCCACTCATGTCTCGCAGCCGAGCCGATCCCCTGGAGCGCTCGGCGCAAGTCAGCCTTATGGGGGAGAGCGGCAGCCACAGCTACAGCTAGCTTGTGCGTGTCGATCTCGACCATCGATCGACGCTTAGACGCCACGACCGTCAACCGTCCCTGTGACCGGAGATGGATTCTCCGTCGATTGATCGAGATAGTCCAGCATCACATCTACCTGAATGGGCAGCGCTTCCACCGTCGGATTCGCTCTCTTACGCGCCGAGACCGTGTTCCGAATCAGATTCGAGTGGGAGGTCACGATGTATACTGGTCGAATCTCGTAGTTGAAGGAGAGGGTGGTGCCATCTGGGATAAGGCGGTCGCCGGCTGGCGACCATTCGATCCAGCCCTCTTGGGTGATCCAGAACTCGGTACCCTCCTCCACTCGCCGCGTCTCGTTGCTGCTGTCCTTGAACAGCATCGCAACAGAGCGAACGACTTTGTAGCGAGCGCTGTCGACCTTACGCTCATCCCACTTCGGCAAGCGCTGCCTGAGAGCCTCTCGATTCCCCTTCGTGATGTACTCATTATATACGATCACGGAGTCGCGCAGCTCCAAGCTGTCGCGGTAACCAAGCCGATACTGAGGCTCTGTAGTAGCCTTGGCGGTACCACTGAAGAAGTGCCCAGCGTGCTTGTAGACGTCGTCTTTCCGATCGAATCTGGTCATCACTGCTTGGATGAGCTGCGGGTCGATGTATTGATAGCCAGAGCCACCGCAGTCATCGCAGTTCAAGGCGCACTGATTGGTGCGCAGGTTGAAGCACGGGCAGATCATGGCTTTGCGCCAGATGCAGAAATAGCCCTTCTGTCGAATGACACGAACGAACTCCTCGGGGCGGAAGTCGGCGCGGACCTTCGATACCGACGGCTGCGTGAAGTTGGTGGTGTCCTTCTCGCCGATCGTAGGCTTCTGCTCTACGTCGCGGCGGGTCTTGGTCACCAGCGCGGGCGGGACGATCTTTCCCATCAAAGTACCGCCATTCTGATGCCTTTGTAATAGCGGCGGAGCACGGGGATGGAGGCTTTTATCTCCTTCTGGTAGTTGATGAGGCGCGCACCGAACCCTGCGTTTGTGGCCGATGAAGTTGTGCCTACGTTCTGCGAGAGCCCGTCAATGGACACGCTCAGCGTAGCGATACCTGCGCCGGCAATCAGGTCGCCGAAGATGTTGAACGGGCCGAGGGAGGCAGTCTTACCGATGATATCGAGCAGATTCTGCGGGATCTGGCAGTCTTCGAACCCTGCGGTGTAGTCGATGCTGAACAGGTCGGGGAGGTAGTCCATCCCGCTGTAGATCATGGGGAGGTAGCTGCCGCCCTGCCCGATGAGGATCTGCGAGAGGGTTCCAGCCGTGGGCACGATTCGCACGAGCCCGTGGGTCTTGTCCAGCCGCAACCACTCGTCGGGGAAGTTGATGACATTCTGCCCGGAGGGATAGTCTACGTTGAAGTCCTCGACCGAGATGAGCGGGTAGTTCTCCAGCTGCACGATGGTGAACGCTTGATAATCGTTCCTGTAGTAGTCGTGCTTCTCTCCGAGGAACGACGTCGGCAAGATCGGGATGTCCAGCTCGTGCTCTAGATACTCGATACCGGTCAAGATGTAGTGTTCGAACACCTTGTCAGGCATAGGCTCGCCTGCGTCGTTGGTGAGGTCGATACCGAACAGGTAGCGCTGCTTGAGCTGCGCCACGCTCAGGACGCCTAGCAGGAGGTTACCGATCCCCTCGGTCTCCTTACCTGCCTCGGTACAGGTCTTCAGCTTCGTGGAGTAGTATTTGACGCGGTAGAAATAGCTCGCGTTCCCCTGCCTGTCGTAGACGATGTAATCTACCTTGTCTCTCTCCAAAGGGGGCCAGTCCGAAGAAGGGGAGAGATCTGAGTAGGACAGTCCTCCATCAGTCGAGCGCTCCACCACGAGACGATCGTAGTCACTGTCGATCGCGGCGTTCACATCCGGATCGTTGTGGACCAAGCGGATCACCCGCCCTCGGCTCTGCGCGTTGACTGTCCCGATGTTACCCATCCCTCAGTCCTCAGACTTTCTCTTCTGTCTGTCTGTAGAACAGCGGTGCGAACGTGGAGCGCTTGCGTGTGCGAGGAGGAGGAGTCTTAGGGGCGATGCTCCTCCGCAGGTCACGAGACGTTATGGCCCCCGTCATGGCTTTACGGCGCGCGAACCTTACGCTGTCGACAGCGAGATCCACCACACCAGTGGTGTCGTCGTCCTCGACCTCCTCTGTGATGGGAGGATGAGCTAGCAGCTCCTTCTCTTCCTCGGTCAGGTCCTTTTCACGAGAGGCGAGCATCTCGTCAGCTGCCTCTTCGATCTTCACCTCCGCCAACTCGTCCTTGCCTAGCTGATCCCGATTCTTCTTGAAAGGCCACATCAGAAATCCTCCGCGCTGTCTTTGTGGTTTCGGTCACGGATGTCCCGCCTCACCTCTTGTAAAGCAGACGCTACATCGGCGTTGGTCACGGCGATTTGGCTCATCACTGTGTTCTGCTCGACCGTCAGAGCCTGCAACTCTCGGAGGAGGCGATGGGCGTCTTCTGTACGCGTGTCAGCGATCGAGGTGATCTGCTCGACGTGCATCTTCTGTAGTGCTTTGGTGTCAGCACCGTGCTTCTCGGCGAGCTTCACGAGGGCGATCTGGGTGACCTTCTCGGAGCGGTCTTTCTTCCAGTAAGCCCAACCCACCACGAGCAGAATGGCACCGGCGAATCCGGCATTAGACAGGATAGTGCTAACGATATCCTCCATGTGACCTCCTATCGCCGGTGCCGTCGTGGTTGGGGTGTGCGCCAGATCAGAGCCGTGGGCTACTCGGAGGTCGTCCTCTCATCATCCGCTTCGAGAGCGGTCACGATGTCGGCGGCCTTCTTGGACTTGGGAGGATCGAACTCTGGGTCAGCGTCCATCCTGGCCTTGGTCTCGGCGACCAGATCTGCATAGGGCCACTGATCATAAGGAGCCAGATCCCCCTCTGCAGGCTCCTCAGCGGGCGCAGGAGGCTCCGCGAGAGCGGGGACGTCCTCCTCGCCGTCTGCCGCCTCTTCAGCCTTATCGGCGGCCTCCTCGGCGGCCTTCGCCTCCTTCGCCTCCAAGTCGTCCGCCTCCTCCGAAAGCGCCTCGAACTCATCGAGGGCCTCATCGTAGGCGTCCTGAGCGGCATAGGCGAGCTTGGTGGCAGCCGTGGCCTTACTTCCCGCCTCATCCAGCTCGGCCTTCAAGCGGGCGACCTTGCCCTTGAGGCTCTCAGCCGCCTTGCGCGGAGTGCGCTTGCGCTTGCGCGGGTCCAGCCAGCCAGGAGTTCCGGTCAGGAGGTCAGCGTGATCCGCCTCCATCTTGAACACACCCTCGGCGTCAGAGCGGTACACCCGCCCTCTGACCCCAAGGTCTGAGTTGGGCATGTTCGCGTTCTGCATCTTCACTAGCATTTTTGTCATCTCCTTACGCAGGCTATTGGGCCGTGCGAGTGAACGTGAGGGACCGCGTGGCGGCCCCGCTATCGATGATTGCGCTGACCCCGTCGTTCACCCCGGGGCGGACGTTGATGAGGTGCACCGTTATGTCGTCGTCGATGAATACCATACCCTCGCCGATCTCGACTCCTGCTGCGGGCTCCACAGGGGCCGTCGCGGCGACGATCGTCCCGTCGAAGTTGCCGAAACGAAGCCACACGCGTTCGGTGGTCGCGCGGCTGAGTACCGTCACGAAGTACCGACCTGGATGTAGGCGCGTGGGTAGAGCCCGAGCCGTCTGGTCCACCCCGAGCAGCCGAACGAGGTCAGGATGCTTCTGGTAGTGACGTCGGAAGTCGTTGGGGTACGCTGTTCTGCTGCTCATTTTCTCATCCTCCGAAACGAAGACAGGGCGGGCAGGCTCAGCCTACCCGCCCCAGTCTAACCTGAGTCACTAGGAGCGGTCAGCTCAGCTGCTCGGGAGCGAGCCCGGCGCGCGGCCCACGTTTTTGAACACGAGGTTCCGTGCCGGCGAATACATCTTGATTCCGCCGTAAAGAACTTGCGCCCATCGGATGGAGGTGTCGATGGCCGCAAGGGGGATGCGGGTCATCGGGAGAAGCTGAGACCAGCTGAACGAGCGCTGGTTCTGCATGAGGATGAACGCCTTGGACGTGCCGGGGATGTCCCCGTTGTCGTCCGTGATCACCTGGGAGGCAGCGGTCTTCTTCACCTTGAAGGCGAGGGCTGCCGTACCGACGGCAGCACCAGCCGCGGTGCGATAGATCTCGTAGTACGCGGTGGCCTGCCCCCCGTCGTCGACCGTCATGCTGACCCGCTCCCCGGCGGCCACAGCGACGCTCGCCGTTGTCACAGGAGTAGCCGCACCGAAACGGTTGCGAGCGACGACCTTGTAGAAGTAGGTTCCCGCGTCATTCGCGGTGAATAGCGAAGCCGGGTTCGCGCCGGCCGCAGGCGCGGACGAGATCGTCGGCGGAAGCGGACGCTTCGAGGACGACCCGAGACCAGCAGCAACGGGGAGCCCGTTCGGCTGGATGAAGATCGAGTCGTGGAGCTTGATCTTGCCGTGCTGCCCCTGGAAGGCCGAGATCTCGGCTCCGAGGACACCAGGCTGGTTCGAGCCCATGGGGATGCGCTGGCGGTCGTAGACGAGCTTCCCGAAGTCCCCGAGCACGCCCGTGCTGCTGTAGAAGTCGGTACCCATGCCGAAGTTGTCTCGGATGCGGAGCAGACCGTCGTTCATCTCCTCTTCCCCGATGGGCTTGCCACGGAGGTCGATGATGTTGTCGGGGGCTCCGTCGCCGATGAGCTTCTCCAGCCCGTCGATCTGCTCAGTGAGCAGGGACGAGTCGCCGAAGAACAGAGCGTGCTCCAGCTGCTGAAGCATGAACATCGTCTTGTTCATCGTCTCCGTCGCGATGACGTTGCCGTGAGCAGGGCGGATAGTGTTGGCGACGTGGGACACTCTGCCGACCACACCAAGAAATCGAATCAGCAGCGTGACCCGCTCGTAGGTGCTGTCTTCTTCCTCGGGGAGGTCCCCCTCGGTCATCCAGCCGAGATCGAAGGCGCGGGCGCCTCCCTTCGAGTACGAAACGAGCCGATTGAACTCCTCGACGGTGTTGCTGGCAGGCAGCTTCGGGATCGCCTTGAAGAGCTTGATCTCGTCCATCTCGAACGTGATGTTCTTGAGGGTCGCCTCCAAACTTTCGACGCGAAGGGGGAAGCCAACGCCGGGCGCGACGCCGGGATCGTTGACATCGTTGCCGGCCGTGAGGGCCTTCTTGAGATCGACCAGCTCGTCAGGGGACGACGCACCGAATCCTCGGTAGTCGCGCGCAGAGACGAAGGCGCCGGGGTTTGCGAATGACATCTTTCTGTTCTCCTAGAGTTTCGCGTGATGCGGTTCGGGTCTACGCCTTCAGGCGTAGGCTCGCGCCGCCTCCGCCTCGTTGGGGTTGCCGGCGAGGTACTGCTCGACGTCCTTCATCGCTTGCGGCGTGATCTGGCCGCCCGACTCCAGCTTGGCGATGATGTGAGTCGTCTGCTCGCCCGCGATCTGCTTCTCGCCCTTGACGAGATTCCTGTAGGAGAGAACCGAGAGGGTCTCCGCCTTGCTGAGCTTGTTGGGAGGCGCGTCGCTGAGGCTCTTGTTGAGGGCCTTGGCACCGCGAAGATCCGTGACCCCCCTGGAGGGCATCGGCTGCCTCTCGACGAGGTTGAGCCTCTTGCCCAGCTCGGCGATCACGTGCTGCTGGCTCTTCACGAGCTGGCTCTGGTTGTACATGGCGACGGCCATCGCCTTGTTCATCTTGTCCTGCTTGCTCTGGCTACGACCCATCGACTTCGCGATCTTGCCGAGAGCCTCAGTGGTGCGCGCCGTGAGCGCCTCCATGAACGGGGCGGCGTCAACCGCCTCGGCGATGTCAGGGTCCTGTGCGAACGACTTGCGGAAGTCGTGGCTGCTCGACTTGGCGTAGGCGGGCGGCATACCGTCGCCGTCGTCGTCATCATCCTCGCCGTCCTCGTCGCCGTCGGGCTCTTCCTCTTCTTCCTCGTCCTCGTCCATCTTGGCCTTCATAAAGGCCCGAATGGCGGAGTCCGAGAAGCCCGCACCCGCGAGGGCGCCGACCATCTTCCCGATCATCATGTTGTCGATCCGGCCGACGTCGCCCGAGCCGGGCATGCCGCCTCCGACCGTCCCACGACCAGGCTCGATGTGCCCAGCGTGTTCCATGCTGACCCCGCCGTACGCCTTCGACAGCTTCTCCTGCAGCCCCTGCGCGTCGGCGGCCTTGAGAAGGTCGCCGAGAGACGCGTCGAGGGAAGCCACGTCCACCTGCGGTTCGTTGTGCTCGCTCATCTTTGGTTCCTCCCTACCGCAACGGGGTAATGCCGCAGCGCGTAGTCAACAATCATCTCCGCGTGGTCCCGAGGCACCTCGGGGCGGAGTTCCATCAGAAGCCGAATCGCTTCCGACTTGTTCATCTTCTTCTTGCGCTTCTTCTTCCGCTCGCCGCCAGCGACCAGGCTGCGGTCGTCATCCTCGTCGCCTTCGAGCGACTCCATACGAAGCGCGAAGGCATCTCCCGGTGTTGCGCCGGGGTTCGAGACGGCGTGTCCCGCAGTGAGACTCTTCGCCAGCACGGAGAGACTGGTCTCTGTGTTCACAGGGCAGCGCGTGATCGCGACTTCCTTGACCACAGCCTTGAGTACGATCCCTGGGTTCAGGGGGTCTCGCTCCAACACGGTGCCCTCGACGCTGAAGCCGAGATTTCGAGGTGTGCCCTGTAGAGACTTGGCAAACGACCAAATCTCATCCGCCGGGCCATGGTCCTTCAGGAGCCACCCCTCGACATACCAT
>Ga0307378_10004458_pt1 | contig 19967 bp, 29 predicted proteins | sample UN1MG_FD_202238 | JGI IMG/M metagenome (GOLD analysis project Ga0307378, IMG submission 202238) | Soil microbial communities from Risofladan, Vaasa, Finland - UN-1 | ecosystem: Environmental > Terrestrial > Soil > Coastal area > Acid sulfate soil | place: Finland: Risofladan, Vaasa | collected... | reverse complement strand
TGTAGCTCGTGTAGTCGTCGTCGGGGCGGGGCACCCGCGTGCAGCGACCGATGACTCCGTCGTGGCATGAGTCCCACAGGGCGAGGTGCCCGGACACGGGAATCCAGCCGTCGTCGGTCGGTGCGCCTACGGTCAGCTTCTGCGCCTTGTCGGACTCGGGCTGGTGGAACATGTCCCACGGCGGGACCGGGGTGCCGTCGGCGATGATCTCGTCACCGGCGAGTTCCATCGTCATCACGAGCGGCAGGTCGACGACGAGCGGGCCTTCCTCGTCCATCCACGACGCGACGATTTCGTCGTCCTCGAGCAGGGATGCGGCTGCGTTCGCGAACGCCGGCTTGCCGACGAGGGTGGTTGCTGCGATCTTCCAGTCGGTGAACGTGATGCTCACCTCGTCGGATTCTTGGTCGTAGTCGAAGCGTGCCTTCACCTCGGCGAGGTCGACCGAGTTGTGACGCAACGTCTGGGTCTTGATGTACTTGACGGCGTCGCGTCCGTTGGTGTCGTCGAGGAGCCAGCCGCGACCGGAGGCGACACCGTCCTCGAACGTGATCTCGTCGAGGCGACCGATGACCGGTGCCTGCGAGTGGCCTTCGGCGTTGATGAACTGGCCGTAGATGGTGCGCGGCAGATCACGCGTGCCGCGACCGGCCTCTTCGAGGAGTCGACCGTCTCCGGTCTTGACACCCATCAGTGCCAGCTCGGGGAAGACGATCTGCCGGAGCATCCCCTCCGGCTTCGTCATCGGCATGTTGCCAAAGGTCTCGCGCATCAGTTCATCTCCTATGCCGGCCGCTCGGAGCGCGGCGTGTTGGTGTCGATCTTGTCGGGACTCCCGTCTGAACCGCCGCCGCCGGGCCCGGACTCTGAGTCGTCAGCGGGGGAGTCGGGGGCAGGGCCGGGAACGACGGGTTGAGGCATGGCCTTCTCCCAGTCGATCGTCTTGTCTTCGGGGAGGCCGTGCATCATGAGGACAGCGTTCTTCGTCTGCTGACCGACCCAGCGCACGTACTCGTCGCCCTCGATCTTGTCCTCTTCGCGAACGCCGGACAGGCGCCGGGATGCCTTGTTCGAGATGAGGCCACGGTCGGCGAGCTGGCGGGCATCCTCCTGCTGGTTGGCGTGAACCGTCGAAGCGGACAGGTCGTACCAGACGGCGTGACGGAGGATCTCCTCCGGGCCCATGCCGTCGGCCTGGAGCTGACGGTGCAGCACGAGCCGGGTCATCGCCCAGCACATGAACTCGAGGTCCGGCTGGACGGCGACTCGGCGCTCCTCGTCGGTCGCGGCCCAGGCGCTGAAATGGTTCTGGCCTTCGGTGCCCTTGGTGGTGTCCTGATTCGAGTCAAGACCCTGGAGGATGCGGTTGATCAGCTCGGAGCGAAGTTCGAGGTCCGTCTGGAACACCTCGCGGTCCATGATGATGTGCTTGATCTTGTCGCCGGCGTCGGCCGGGCCGCGAAGCAGGATCGGCATGTAGGCCGTCGAGTCCTCCCAGTTCTTCACGTTCCGGGTCATCGCCGCGATGAGGTAGTTGACCGTGTTGTCGACCTCTTGTCCGGCGAGCTGCGACTGGTTGCGGGTGACGCGTGCGTTCGCGATCGTGTCCGGCAGGAACATGAGTCCAGCGAGCGCGAAGCGCGACATCAGCTTCGCCCTGATCGTCTTGGTGAGCAGATCGAGGGCTTCGCATTCGACGTCGAGGGCGGCGAGCGCAGAGTCGGTCATGTCGACGTAGCGACGGTTCGGAATCCAGACCCGGCCGAGCATGTCGTCGTTTTTCAGCTCACGGTAGAACTGGCTGGTGCCGGCGCCGTCGGTGCCTGACGGGGCGTGCGGGACGGTGATCCAGCGGAGGTGGCCGCTGCCCGGCTTCCACCTGGAGAACGACGACACGTCGACTTCGTCGGGGGACAGGAAGTGGTAGCCCTCGGAGTCTCCGTCCTCGTCGACGACGTCAATCAGGTAGCTGTCGCCGGGCACCTTCATCAGCGTGTAGAACCGGTCGATGAGTCCGCGGGTGCCGCCGTACGGGGACTGGATGCGTGCGACGGTTTCGGCGGCGAGGCCGGAGTCGACGGTGGACTCGACGGCGCCGGTCGGGTCGAGCAGGACGCACTTCAACTTGGCGTACCCGGCGATGCGGGCGGCACGCGAGATGGCGTAGTGGACTTCGCCGATGTTGTCGTACCAGTTCCAGGGGCGGGCGCCGGTGCGGCGCGACGTGCTCACCGTGGCGCGGGTGTAGTTCTGTCCGTCACGGGTGTCGAGGTTGATTTCGGCCGCGGCCGTGACCTCGTTGCCTCGTGACAGTGTCTTCGTTCTCTGATTGGATTTCAGGGCCATCGACATCTACTCCGTGCTCGGTGAGGCGATGGTACACACGGGCGAAGTCCATCGTCTGCTGGGCGTCCATCGCGGATGGTTCTTGGATGATTGAGTCGATCGTCCACGGGTCAAGTCCGACCCGAGCACGTTCCTCAGCGTAGAACACGTCGTACAGGTCGGGGAACACCCCTCGGAGACGCTTGAGTGCGCGCAGCCGGGCCTTCTCCGTCAACCGTTTCGTCTGCTGGTCGCCCTTGTCGGTCTGGTCCTTGCGTCGGCCGCTGGTGCGGACGTGGACACGGTCGCCGCGACTGACCACTTCGACTTCGGCCATCTGCTGACCGAGGTGGCCGCGGAAGCACGGTGTGCAGAGCCCTTGGGTGCGTTCCGCGATTTCGACGAGGACGAGCTGGCCGCACCATTCGTTGCGGCAAGAGCGGTAGCCCTCGAGGTCGATCTGGCTACCGTGTCCGGGATGGGGAACGTCCTCCACCTTCGGCATGATACGTCAGGCGGTCGCCTCGTCGAGATTGAGGCCGAGGTGTACGAGGCCGTGGACCGGATGTGTCTGCGGCTCGGCGAGCTGCTGTGGGAGGCCCGCGAGATCGCGCCGGGCGGGTTCAAGGAGTGGGTCGAGTACCGGCTGCCGTTCGGCTACGACAAGGCGAAACGGCTGATCGCGATCTACCTGGCGTACCGGGAGCTGCCGGTCACCGTGCAGGATCAGTTGCCGCGACCGTGGCAGGCGATGTTCGCGCTGCGGCATTGGGCCGGCGGGCGGCTGCCGGCGGCGATCGAGTCGGGTGAGGTCGGGCCGGACACGACGGTGAAGGACGCGTTGGGGTTGGCGAAGAAGTGGTCGAACGACTCGAAGGTCGACGACGGCCCGGTGTCGGCCCGGTACGCGCAGTGTGATCTGGTCGCCGGGAAGTTGATGGCGATGGACCCGGGCGACATGAACCCGGACGTGTTCAGGGCGTTGGTGCGGTGGACATCACGTCGGTCGCTGGATCGAACCTGAGCGGGTTCTGCACTTCGCGTTCGATGATGAGCGCCTGGTCGGGCGCTTCGCGGTAGTACCACTTCTGGAACAGTTCGCCGATCGCGTCCGGGCCGTTCTGCTCGAGGATCTGACCCCATTGGCGCCAGTGGGCTCCGAAGTGCTCGGGGAGGTCGGTGGCTGCGTACGCCTCGGCGCCGTTGCGGACCTTGCGGATGATCTGGTCGACGGACCGGTACGGGAAGTGCCGGATCGCGAGCCGTTCGCGTCCGGGGGCCATCTTGTCGGTGTAGCTGACGTCGTGGTTGCCCATGCCGATGACCATGTCCTCGCGGTATCGGCAGGCGACCTTCGGGAGTGGGGCGGCGTAGTCGCGGCGCCACTGGATGCGCTTCACCGGGTCGGGTTCGTCCGGGTCGTCGCGTCCGCTGCAGACGTGGTCGTACAGGTTGGCCGGCACGACGTGAATGTCTGCTGGCACCGCGTCGAGGTATCGGCCGACGTGCCCGTTGGGGGCGTACCAGATTTCGTCGGCGTCGAACGGGACGATCCAGTCGGCGCCGAACTCCTCGCGTGCCAGGTGGGCGAGAGCGGTCATCTTCTTCGACTGTTCGTAGGCGACGACGTCGTCGACGTACACGATCAGGTTCGAGTGCTCCTGTGCCATCCCGGTCAGGATCGCGAAGGTGTCGTCCCTAGACAGGTTGTCGGCGACGATCACCGCGTCAACCTGGGTCAGCATGTGGCGGACGACGTACTCGATGATGTCCGCTTCGTCGCGCACCATCGTGATCCCGACGACGGTCATCGCTTTCTCCTCGCGTCGTAGAGGACGGGGTGAACAACTCGAATTGGGGGTCTGACGTCGACGGCACCGCGCGCCGGGTACGCGATGAGGAGGTTCTGGCGATACCAGTTCTCGATGCGGTCGTCGTCCCAGATCGTGAAGCGGTACTCGCCGTTCACTGAGTGTCCGTTCTCGTTGAACAGGTGGGCCCAGTAGTCGGGCCACTGCTCGTTGAGGTGGCCGGTGCCGCCCTGTCCGGGGATCGCTGCGGAGAACACGATGAACCCGTCGGTGAGGGAGCACAGATCCTTGATGAAGCCGCGAGCCCGAGCCGGTCGGAGATGTTCGGCGACCTCGAGGCAGACGACGGCGTCGAACTTGCCGTGCAGATGCTGCGGCAAAGGGTTCGCGAGGTCGTGTGGGATGAACCTGTCGCCGAGCTGGTGGTCGCCGTGCCATCCACCGTCGAGGCCGATCACTTCGCAGTCGTGACGCTCGAACTCTTTCGCCCACCAGCCTTCGCCGCAGCCAACGTCGATGACGCAGCGGGGCCACTCGATGTAGTTCATCAGGTCGGGCACGACAGCGGCAGCCGAGTTGACCATCCCGGCGCGCGACACTGCGTAGAAGCTGTCGTCGTACATCAGTAGCCGATCCCGTAGCGGTGTTCGCCGATGTGATGCACCAGTGGCTCGTCGCTCATCTCGCCCCAGTAGCCGAACGAGAATCCTCCCTGACGGCACATCGAGGAGAAGAACCCTTCGGACTGATCGGTGTCAGGCCAGTCGAACATGTCGATGAGCTGGCGGCGGTACAGCGACGGGTTCGTCGTGAAGAAGTGGCCTTGCTCGAGCCAGGAGCGGCCGTGTCGGTCGAGATGGCTGGTGTACCAGTCGGGGTGGAGTTCGCGGACGCCGCCGGCTTCTTTCTCGGCCGGGTTCCAGGCTTGGCGGACGCAGGCGAGTTGGGCGAGGGCGGGTCGCTGCTTGAGGACGCCCATGAAGTCTTCGAGGTCGACCGGGCGGTTGAACGTGAAGTCGTCTTCGAGGTGGAACACGAAGTCGGCGATCGACTCGGCGCGCAGCGCGGACCAGGCGGTGCGGATGGCGCCGCCGAAGCCTTGGCGTTCGCCGGTGGGATGCCCGATGAGTGAGTAGTTCGGGTGCCGTTTCTGGATGAGGTCGCGGAGGCCCTGGTTGCCGGAGTCGTCGTAGATGAACCGTTCGATGATCGGGCCGGACACCTGCTCCTCGAATGAGGCGATGGTGCGCTTGAGGACGTTGACGCGTCCGTCGGTGATGATGAGGACGGCGATCATCGGATCATCTGCTCGTGTGACTGGATGATCTGGCGTCGAAGTTGGCGGGGGTTCCGCACGGTCGAGTTCCTTCCGTTCCGGGTGGAGGCGCTGGCGTTGTAGACGGCGTCAAGGACGAAGCGGATCGAGGCGCCGCGCAGGACGGCGCGTCGGAACAGCGACCAGTCCTCCCAGGCGGGTTCACCCCAGAACTGTCCGGCGTCCTCGAACACGTCGCGGTGGATGAGTGTGCCGATCGGGCACGGGTTGAGGTCGTAGATGATGTCGCGTTGCGGGTAGATCTCGGGCTCCTTGCCGGGGAGGCGCAGTGCCGGTGTGCCGAGGTGGCTGTCCCACAGGCCGACGGCGCGCATGGCGTCGAAGTAGCCGGGCTCGAGTTCGTCGTCGGCGTCGAGGAAGCAGATCCATTCCTGCGGGTCACAGATTTCGACGGCACGGTTGCGGGCGGCGCCGGCCGACGGCGCGCTCTCGTCGTGGTGGTGGTAGATCATGACGTCCTGGTCGACGACGGACGGAATCGCGATCCGCGATGCCTGACCGGCCCACGACGGGTGGCCCCATGTGGTGACGATCACCTGGATCTCCATAGCTGCTTCCTTCGTGTGTAGACCTTACGGCCCTGGACCATACGGACCCGGTGCCGGTCGTAGAGGGCGTCGGTTGGTCCTTTGCCCCAGAGGGGGTGGAGGTGTTCGACGATGGATCGGTTGGCGAACACGAACTCGCCGCGATGCTTCGCTGTCTCGACGAACTCGTCGTCGACGAACTCGTGCGGGTAGCCCTCGTGGAGGACTTTGCCGGGCGCGTCGATGGTGCCGAGTTCGGTGACGTAGCTGCGGTGGACGAGGCTGTGCGTCGAATGCTGGCCGGTGAGGACGCGCTTGTTGCCCATGTCCTGCGTGCCGACGACTCGGCAGCCGGTGCTGGCGGCGGCGAGGATCGCTGCTTCCCACCAGCCGTCGTGGAAGTTGAGGTCGTCGGCGGCGAGGAACAGCCATTCGCTTTCGGACATGTCGTAGCCGAAGTTGATCTTGTAGGCGTAGTCGCCGATCTGTTTCGGGGCGATCGTGAGGTGCCTGACTTTGACGTCGGCGCGGGCGCGTTGCTCGTCGACGGCCTGGTGCTCGGCGACGTCGCCTGCGGTGGTGATGAACACGATCTCGAAATCGCAGTTCGTGGCCCGCAGGATCGAGTCGACCTGTGGGGCTGCGTTCTGCGGGCGGCGAAGGACCGGGATCAGGATCGAAAGTTCAGTCACACGTCGACCGGCCGCGTCCGACGGTTCGCCAGTTTCTGTTCGATCGACTCTGGGTCGTCGCCGGCCTTTTCACGGGCCCGACGGTAGCCGTTCTCGAACGCGGCCCTGGCTCTTTCGATGTTGCGTTCCCCGATCGGCTCGACGAGTGCGGCGGGTTCGTTGTTGCCCTTGATGCGGCGAACCAGGCCGTTGAGTTCGGCGACGGTCGGGAATCGGTCCATTGTGTTGATCCATTGGGCGACCGCCTGCCGGGTGGGGAGGTAGTCGTTCGTGATGAACGAGTTCGCGAATGTCTCTCCTACGGCGCCGTCGAAGTAGGTGCCCGGGTACGCGCCGTGGAGGGCGCCGATGAGTTCTGCTGCTTCGGCTGAGTTCATGAGTCCCTCGCTGCGATTCGGGCGATGATGTCCATCGCTGATTCCTTCTTGTGCTCGTCGATCTTCGGTGGCTCGTCGTTGTACCGCTCCTGATTGAGGAACGTAGACGGATGAGGGATGTACTGCTCCTCGGTTTGCGATGTCACCCAGAACCGAACCCACGCGTTGGTGCTGTCAGCCATCGCGTGTGTGTCGAAGCTGCCGTACTTCGCTTTCATCGCTCGCTTCGCTGCTGGCTTGGCGATCTTCCTCGGATACGCCTCCCAGAAGTGGTTGAAGAACACTTCCCATTCGGGCACCACCTCGACCTCAGTTGTGGGGGGGCTTTGGGGGGTGGACGGTTCAGTGGATGGTTCAAGGATGGTTCGGGTGTCACTGGTGACAGGGGGTGGGGTGTCACTGGTGACAGGGGGTGGGGTGTCACTGGTGACAGGGGGTGTCCAGATGATGCGATACAGGTTCGGCCGTGCGTGGGGGGCCGTCCGGTGGGTGCCACCGGCATTCAGGTCGCGCTCGATGATCCCGAACTCCTCCAAGGAGCGGATGTGCTTCTGAGCGTTCCTCGGTGACGTGTTCGCGTACCGGGCAAGGGTCTTGACGCTCGGCCAGGAGCCGCCGTCACCGTCGTGGTTCGCGATGCCCAGCAGGATCAGCTTCGCCGTCGGCGAGATGTAGTCGTACCCGTTGAGCACCTTCGCCATCGACTCGACGCTCACTTACGGCACCTGTGGGCGGGGTCTTCGCAGTACCGCTGGCACTTCGGGCACCAGTGCAGCAGCACCGGTCGATGGGTCGCCAAATCAGGCATGGGTCTTTCCTCTCTAGGTTTCCCCGACTACACTCGTAGCCGGGTGATGAGCGTCTCCCACTCTAGGTTCCGAAGGGGCTCTCCGCAAGGATGAGTCCCTTCGGCATATCTGGGCCCAAGTTCCCCTTGGCCTCCGTATACACGAGGTATACCCTGTCTGCGTGCCCCGCTACCTCACCCACAACATCAGCTTCCGTGTCCCCGCGTCAGAGATCGGAAAGTTGCAGGCGTTGAGGGCCACATTCCCCGATCAGCAGTGGGGAGTGGCGATGCGATGGCTGTTCGACCAGCCCGAAGTCGAAGCCCTCATCGAGCAGCGCGCCGGCGGGCGAGCCCCGGTCGGTGTGTCCGGCCTGGAGGCGTCACTCCCTCGAGGCGACCGATGATCTGCCACCTCTGCCAAACCGAGACCGTCGACACCGTCACGTCGCTGGCGACCAGCTTCCGCTGCCAGTGCGGGCGCACCCACGGCGTCCGCTTCCATGAACTGGGGACGTTGGAGTGGGAGCGCAACGAGTACACCGTCATCGGCGAGGTGGCGACACTCGTCGACCAGATGGCCGTACCGCCTGACCCGGCGTCAGTGATCAACCTGACCGGCGATCAGGCTTCGTTCCTCCGAGGCGACCGATGACCATCATCATCCTGGGCTTCCTGCTGGTGCTCGCCGGGCTCTACTTCGCTCTCGGCAACAAGGCCATCGAAGGAGCCTCAGGGTCGGCGCTCAAGGGGATCTCGGTCCAAGGCCCGGCGTGGCTGCTGCTCGTCGCGCTCGGCGTCGGCGCCATCCTGTTCGGGGCGTGGCTCGAGCACGAATCAAGGGACGCCGAACCACCGGCCACCACCACGACCACCACGACGACGATCCCGTTCGAGCCGTTCGACTACGGCGACGACTTGGAACTCGACGACCTCTACGACTCGTGCCTTGACGGCGACTGGACCGACTGCGACGAGCTGTACGCCATCGCCCCGGTCGACTCCGAGTACGAATGGTTCGGCGCGACGTGCGGCTACCGGATCGAAGGTGACGGCCTGCTCTGCGCCGACGCCGCCGAAGCTGGCCTGCTGACGTGGGACGACCCGAACGTCACCGTGGACACGAAGCTGCCGAACTCCGACTAGGCGGTGTAGGCGCGCACAGCGCGTCGGCCGGCCTCGTTGCGGGTGACCTTCTCCTTCTTCGCCCGCTTCGCCAACGCCTCGATCTCGTCGTGAGACATCCAGAAGCTGATCGTGCGGCCAGTGGATTCCTTCACGTCATCGGGCATGTTAGGAATCTAACAGGGCGACGGGCACTGACTCAGGGTCGCCTCCGAACTCCGGGCAGAACGGCTGCGCCGCGCACCAGTCGCACAGCTTCGACGTCGACGTCGAGAACGAATCCTGCTCGCACGCCCGAGCAATCGCGTCGCGCACAGCCAGGATCTTGCCCTTCATGGCACGCACCGACCGGGCCGTCGGGTCCTTCGCGATCGTCAACCGCGAATCGAGGTACTGCAACGCGACCTTCTGCGGGATCTCGTCGAACTCGATCGACGCCATCACCGAGTAGAAGTCAAGCCCGAGGAGCGCCTTCGCCTGGAACCGCTCCGACGGTGCCCGACCCGACTTCCAGTCATGCACGACGAGCCCGTCGTCGTGATCCTCAAGCAGGTCAATGATCCCGCGTAGCGTCCAGCCGTCTAGGTCGACTTCAAGGAACAGCTCGGTGCCCTTCACCTTGATCGCTTCGAGATCCAGCATGTCGAACGCCCGGGGAGCGACCCGGCGGACGAACGCATCGAACCCGAACCGTTTCAGCTCGTCCTCGTCAAGCGACTGGTAGTCCTCGGTCTCACGGACCGCGGCCAGCGCCACCTCGACGTACTCGCCGAGCTGCTCGCGTGTCCGCTTCTCCGACGGCTCCTCCATCAGCAGCTCGAGCGCAGCATGAACCGTCGTCCCCGCGACCGCCGCGACACCGGTGCCGGTCGGCAACTTCTGCATCGACTCGATCCGAAACTTGAGCGGGCACTGCAGGAACACGTTCATCCTCGACGGTGAGATCGAGTCCGGGACCTCCCAGGCCACCCCTACTCCCCCGTCCTCATCGTGGACACCTTGTCCTGCAGCTCATCGAACCATTCGGCCTCTTCAAGCGCAGTGGTCAGCTTCCGTTTCAGCTTCGCGATCGGGTCGCGTGCATCTTCGAGCGCCCGGTCGATGGCCGGGTCGGTGCCTTCACGGCACAGGGCGTACAACTGCGGGTTCATCGGCTCGCGCTTCACGGTCCCACCCTCTTCTTCATCCACTCCCAGACGCACAGGATGATGAGGGAGCCTGCGATGACGAGGACGAGCAAGTCGAGCTTCGGCATCCGTCAGGGAGCGATCCCCAGGATGATGCTCCACGTCTGCGGTCCGCAGATCTTGTCGGCGGTGAGCCCGAAGAACACCTGGCAGTTCCAGACGGCTTCCTGCGTCTTGGGTCCGTAGACGCCGTCGATGGGGCCGACGTCCTGGCCGAACGTGGGCATGATCGCCTGGAGCTTCTCGGTCCAGTTGACGTCGGCGGCTCCTGGCCTCAAGGTGGCGGGATTGACTTGCACGGTTCCTCCAGGTGATGGTTCGGGCTTGGTCGGCTGATCGGGGTTCGGTGGTGGCGCTGGAGGTGGGGCTTCGCCTCCTCCGGGGATCGGGTAGCCGATCCGCAACCCGGGCTTTCCGGCGTTGGACCAACTGCCCCACCCATCGAGTTCGATCGGTTGCATGTGCCAGGGCTCGCCCTTGTAGGCGACAGACCAGTCGTAGGCGCCGGACGGTCCCCCGACGTTGCAGTGGACGCCCCAGAGCGCAGCTTCGTCCTCACCCTGGTACGGAACCTCGTGCCATCGGGGGGATCGGTGGACGACGCCGTTGCCGCGCCAGGCGACGAGATCGACGGCCGTGTAGTAGTCGCCCTGGCCGGTGAAGTGCTGGTACAGGTGGAACGACTTCCCTGCGGGGGCGAAGGTCGGGCCGGTCGGCTGAGACGAGCGGAAGCCGCTGCCGATCCCGATGAAGCCGCCCTGGGCCTCGATCCACGGGAACAGCCGGCGAGCGAACTCCGGGTGCATCCGGGGCTCGAACATCGCCTTGAGCCGCTCCATCGTGACACGCGTGGTCGCGTAGCCGGTGGGGTAGGTGACGGTCATGTCGAGACCCTAACAGGTCTGTGTTTGTGGTCGTAGATCACAGCGAATGATCAGAGACCCCGCGTACAGTGGGGGTCGTGAAATGGCACCCCTCGGACTTGCGGATCAGTCGCGCGCTGAACGCGCTGATCGTGTTGGTCGCGATCAGCCTGGTCGTCCTGATCGGCGTGCTCATCTATAGCGTGGTGAGGCCCCATCCGTTCGATCCGATCACGTTCGAGACGGTGTCCGTCCAACGAGTCGAGGGCGACGGCACGATCGTCATCCCGCAAGTCGAAGGGTTCGACGCCCCATCGGTGTACCTCGGCGATCCGGTCCCGACGTTCATCGAACGATGCTCGTCAGCCGACGAAGAGTTCGACGCTGACGCCAGCGCCTACTTCGTCAATCAGGAAACCGGCATCCGCTACCCGCACACCAGGCACCTGGATGTCGTGATCGAGTCCGGGTGCGTCCAGATCAGAGTCGGGTTCGACATGCCGACACAGATGATCGCCGACCTCCAAGACTTCGGTGGAGTGCTGCCGAATCCTGAAACGTCCCTCTGGTACATCGAAGGCTCAGTCACCCCGACCCAGTCTGGTGGTGTCTCAGCCGACTACCAGACCGAACTCTTCACCATCGTGAACCGACCGACCCCGCTGCCCGGGGAGTAATGAGTGGCACGCTGGGGCAAGGCCCGTCAGGCAGTCGATGACGCCCTGAACGGGGACCGGGACAAGATCGACCCTGCCGTCCGGCGAGCCCTGTTCGCTGCGGCGACCGAGATGGACGAGCACGCCGAAGCGATGCTGGCCGCTCACAACGAGATTCTCACCGAGATCCATGCGAGCGTGGCGAAGCTCGAGAAGCAGATCGCCAAGGTCCAGGCGTTGCTGGTGACCACTGCGATCACGTTCGTGATCGCCCTCGGCACCGGGCTGATCAACGTCCTGCTGCGTTAGACGAGGTCGATCGTGTCGCCTTCGAGCCAGGCGCACCCCATGTTGGCGCGTGCCAACGCGATGGCGTAGCTGCCTCGACCGTAGATCTTGCGGGCGACCGTTCCCGGCGTGTCGCCGGCCTCGAGGACGTAGACGCCCTTCTTCGGCTCCTTCGGGAGCGGCTTGGGCTCCGGGGCCTGCTCGGGGCCCTTTTCGGCGACGACCTCGACCTTGACGGTCGCTTCGTCCTTGGGCTTGGTCTGCTGTTCGTCGTCCATCAGCTCATCCTGTCATGTCAGAAGTGCGATTTGCGTACCTTCAAGACCAGTTCCTCGGCCGTGTAGAACGGCGCGGTGGCCGCTGCACGGAACTTCCAGGTGCCTGGAGCGTCGAATGCGGCCGGAATCAGCCAGGAAAGCACCCCGGTGGACTCCACAGTGGCGTCGAGGACCGTTTTCGCCGTCTCGGTGCCATCTGGGGCCTTCTGGGTGAAATCGACGGCCGTCGGGGTCGTCAGGACCCCGTTTTCGTCGGTGAACGTGAACACGAGGGTCGGCTGGTCCCCAATGTCGAAAGTCGTGGTGCTCATGGGCAGTCTCCTGGGTCGATGGTAGTGGACGGCGAACGGACCAATGTGGACACAGAACCGGCCCGAATTGCGCTGTTTGAGGCCGCATTTTCGACCGAAATGGCCGTTTCGGGCCCGATTTGGGCGATTTCGACGTCCGATTCGACGATCTGGAAGGTGATCGTCGCCGATCGGGCCGTCCAGACGATTTTCGCGGCTCGAGTCGTGATTTCGACCCCTGGAACGAGCGTTTCGAGGTCCAGGTCGGCGAAGACGGTGTCGATGACGACCTGTTCGGACAGGGCATGGATTTCGAGGCTCGGATTGCGGATTTCGACCGTGACACAGCCCGAAATGCGCCCCTCGAAGGCGATGAGGGTGTCTCGACCGTCGATGAGGGCCGCGGAGCCCGTCGATTCGGTCGGAACGAGCGTGAAGACGCCCAAACCGAACGTCGTCAGCGCGAATTGGGTGCGTCCGAGCCCTCGCGTGGTGATGAGCGCCGCCATCACTCACTCCAACCTGTCGGCGCGGTCTGCTCCACTCCCCTGATACGGGGTCGTCCCGGCAATGTCCTCGAACAGGTCGCCTTCGAGCAGCACCGTGACGCTGTCGTCGTCGTAGACCCGTTGTTTGCCGGTTGTCGGGTTGGTTTCGCGGCGATTCCGCAGGATCTTCTCCGCAAGGTTGATGCCACGGTTCAGGGTGTCGTCGTGGATGACGGCGGTGCCGGTCGAGCCGTCTGTGACCGCTGCGATACCGCGAATGTAGATGTCGCCTGCGGTGACGTCGGCGCCGACGACGACACGGCCGGAGTCCATGTCGATTGACACGGCGCCGCCACCCGAGTAGTTGGTGAGGGCGATCCCGCCGGCGTAGTTGCGGACGAGCACGGTTGCACCGGAACCGCCCATGTCGACGGTGGCGATCTGGCCCGGCCCGGCTCCGGCGAACGCCGAGAAACAGTTGATGAGGTCGCATTCGCCTGCGCCGTTCAAGGTGAGTGTGCCTTCGAGGCCGCAGTTGCGGAGGATGCCCGACAGGTAGTCGCAGTTGCCCATCCGGCAGCTTTGGAACACGTTGTTGCCGTCGAGGGTGCCCGTGATGTGCATGTTCTCGAAGATGGCGTTGGCGATGCCGACGGACGGGTCAAGCGTGACGTAGGTGGTGTTCACGTTGTCGGCGAGGAACCGGAATCCGTCGTCGACGGTTTCGGTGGTGAGGGTCATCGACTCCATGACGAGGATGGTGTTGATGCCGCGTTCGCGGGCGATGGTGGCGGCGTCCGCAAGGTTGTTGACCGGGGTCTGTCGGGTGCCGCGAGGGAACGTCGTGCCGGGCACCCCGTTGGTCGGGTGCAACGCGACGACACCGCCGAACGATGCCGCCTGCAACGATTCGGAGTCCTGGAGGCCGGCCGAGTTCGCGGAACGCACCGACACGTTGTTCGGGTTGGTGCGGTCGGAGATGTTCGAGTTGCCGCCTGTGATGTCGACAGCCCACGCGCTGTCGGGCAGGAACGTGACCGTGTACGAGTTGATGATCTCCATGACGCGGGCCAGGGTCACACCGGCAACGGTGACGGGCGGGTTGTAGATGTGGGTGTCGACGTTCGGCATTCCGAACACGTCGCCGAGGAGTTCGGTCAGCTGGAGGCGGAAGTCGTTGATGTTGAGCTGGTACACCGCGACGGGTGTGACCTGGACCTGCACCATGTCGGCGCGGTCCGGGTAGATGATGCGGTTGAGCCAGTCGATCGTCGTCGGCACATCTATCCCGTCGGCCCGCTGCCGATGTTGGCGATGAGGAGCGCGTTGAACTGTGTGCGGAGCGCGACGTTCTCGGCTTGGACCTGGGCGAGGGCGGCCTGCATCTTGACGACCATGTCGTTGAGGGCGTCGCGTTCTTTGCGTTCGAGCTTCATCCACTCGTTCACGGCGACGAAGTTCTTGTTGATCTGCTCCATCGACATCTGCCCGGCGTGCGGGTTCACTTCGTCACTCATCGGGGATCATCACCGCCGAGAAACTGGCGCCATTCGTCGAGGAGACGGTGCCCGCGATCGGGCCGGTCTTGTACTTCGGGGAGTCGGCTGCTGACCCTTTGCGGGACTGCCCTGCGACGGACTGGTTGGCGGGCAGTGACCGGGTGAGCGTGATGATGCCGGTGGTCGCATTCGACGTACCGTAGATGAACACGAACGTCGAGGTGATCGTCCCGGTCGGCGACGACCCTGGCGCCGAGCCCATCGTGTACGTGTAGGTGCCGGTCCCGGTGACGGTGATCTGGAACACACCGTTGTTGGCGAGGTGCGATGCGCCCTGAATCCACACCTTGTCGTTCGTCGACAGGCCGTGCGCTGCGTGGGTGACGGTCGCAGTCGTCCCCGAGTTCGCGATCGTGACCGAGGCGTTGGCCGGGAGTGTGCCGGTGGTCGGGGTGGCGTACAGGAACACCCGGCAGGAGCCGACCGCTGTGCCGTCCGCGGCGAGGGTGGTGACGGTCGTGTCCACCGGGTTCGTGACGAATGCCACGGTGGCGCCGGCCGTCTTGTACGACGGTGTCGCCGTGTTCACCAGCGTGATCGTCACAGTGCCGGTGGTCCGCAGGATGTTGAGAACCGAGTCGTTCGCAGCGTTGGAGGCGTTGAACCCGGTGAACGTCATGTCGCGCAGCGTCATCGTCGTCGGCGAAGTCAAGCCGAAGTTGATGGCGTGGTGGGCGTTCGTGCCCTTCGAGAAGGTCATGCCGTCAAGTTCACCGTCAGGGTCACCGGCGATGTTGTAGACGAACCCGGCTGCGTCGGCGGCGACGGTCGGGGCGAGCACCTGGCAGCCAAGGAACGAGCCGCCCGCGGCGGTGATGGCGTTGCAGCGGCGCCACACGGTGCCGTCCCACGTCGAGTTCGAGCCGCCGTCGGTGGTCGTGTTCAGATCGGCGATGCCGCAGTTCGTCAACGACACCGGCGCGTTGTTCGAGATCGAGATGAGACCCCGGTTGTTGGTGAGGTCAAGGGTGGCGATCGAGACGTTGTCCCACACGACGTCGCTCGACGCGTTCGCGAACAGGATTTGGGTGAACCCGGCGACGGTGAAGCCGAGCGTGTCGAGCAGGACGAGGGTGCGGTTCGAGACCCGGCTGTAGACGGCGGCGGCGGCTGTCCCCCAGTAGACCCGGCCCTGCTGGGTCATGCCGGTCGCTGTCGGCTGCACGATGCCCCAGCGGCGGGTGATGTTGTCGGCGTAGGTGGTGAGCGCCTCGAACGTGGCCGGGTTCGCTACTTCGCCTGCGGTGATCTCGATGTTGCGTCCTCGGCGGATCGCGTCGATCTTGTACGGGAAGCCCTTGTTGGGCCCGGTGGCGGCGATCGCCCAGCGGACGCCGAAGTAGCTGGTGGTGGTGGTCGGGGAACCGATGCTGGTGGACTGCGTGGTCGTCGGGTCGATCGGCGAGCACTGCCAGCCGCCACGGGCGTACGTGTCGGACCCGGCGACGTAGAACGCCTTGAGCGCGGTGGTGGCGTTGCCGATGAGGCATTGGATGCCGCCGTTCGCGAACGTGCGGAGCGCCTGGGCGACGTCCGCTTTCCACCAGATGAACACGGCGTTGTCGGCGGTGATGGTCTGCGACGAGTTGTAGACCATGCCGCGGATGTTGGCCGCGGTCCACGGGTTACGCGAGATGCAGTTGTTGCCTTGGATGTAGTCGTCGGTCTCAGGGACGGAGAACGAGTTGGCGCCGCCGCCACCGTCGGAGATGAGCGACCAGCCGGTGCTGGATGCCATGTCGGTGATGATGTCGGCGAGGTCCGTTGCATAGCTTGGTACTGCCATTTACGAACCTCCGATTCACCCTTCGTTCAGCGACCACTTCCCGCATTCGCAGCGTTGCCGTGTCCCCTTCGTGGTCTCCGACGCTTCGACGAATGATGTGGACCCACAGTAGGGGCACGTCCCCGTCGGCGCGGTGACCGACGGGGCTGCCTCCTTCTTCTTGCGTGCCATCACAGGTCGCTGGTACGAATCGCCGCGATCGAGCCACCCGTGTTGGTCAGGCTCGAGGCGTTGCCCTCGAACGTCTTGATCGGCGTCGAACCCTTGGGTGCGCCACCGCCGTCTCGAACACGGACGAACAGGTCGCGGTCCGTGCTGTAGACGACGGTGAACGACAACTGGCGGGGGATGCCGTCTGCCTGTGTGCCTCCGGCGATCGCGTCGATGTAGGAGATCCAGATGTCGTTGGCGGCGCTGACCGAGTCGTTGACGCCGGTGCCGGAGAAGTCGTAGGTGGCTGACAGCGTGAACGTCGACCCGGTGAAGGACGTGTAGGCGAGGGGAACCTCGAAGCCTTCGTCGTTGACGACACGGATCGTGCCGGACGCCGGCGTGTCCGTCGGGATCGCACCGTCGCAGACGATCGTTCCGACGGCGGCACCGTTGATGAGTGCGTTCGCACCGAGCTGGCCTTTGTTGAGGGCGGTGGCGGTACGGGGGCCGACGATCACGTAGTCCTCGGCGGACACGAGCCCGGTCACCGTGAACGTCACGTTGTTCGGCGGCGGGTTCGGGGTGTTGGTGAGGTCGGTGAGGAGGTCGGAGGCGGTCAGGTCGGCCGCTTCGATGCCGAGACCGTAGGCGCCGATGATCGCGGAGCCGGTGGAGGCGCCGACGAACGGGACGGGCACGGTACGGGCAATGACGGTGCCGTTGACGGCGTTCGAGGCCCCGTTGGTGGCGCCGGTGATGACGAGGCCGTCGGTCGGTGCGACACCGGACAGGAGCTGAATCCACATGGTGGTGGTGGCGTCGTCGTCGACGTCGTCGACTGCGATCAACTGGCCGACACCGGCGGTGGCGCCGGTGCCCCAGGAAACCGATTCCGGCTCGACCCAGATGAACGAGCCGCCAGGGGTGTCGACGGGGATCTGGTGGGTGATGCCACGGAACGGGGTGGTGGCCTGGGTGAGGCCGTACACCGTTTCGGTGGAGCCTCGACGCACGAGCCACTTCATGCGCTCGTAGAAGTCGTTCTTGGACTGGGTGCCGAGGTCCCAGTTCGAGTAGTACGCCTCGGGGGTGCCGTTGCCGTCGACGTCAATGAGGCTGTAGCCCTCGTTGTTGTTGACGATCGACGTCCAGCCGGACACGGTGCCTGCGGCGGTGGCGTTGTTGAGGTCGTTGGCTTCGGAGAGCGCGAGCACGTTGTTGCCTCGAGCTGAACCGTTGATTTGGAACTCGCTGTAGGTGGAGCCGAACTCGTGGGTGATGCCGAGGAGTCGACGTCCGTCGATGTCGGCGCCGCCGGTGCGGGTCTTGACGAGGAAGCGGTGCGAGATTCCGGCGCCGGTGTCGGCGTTGAACCCGGTCGGGGTGAAGGAGTTCCAGAAGTCGGTGGTGATGTACGCGCCGTTCTGGACGACTTCGATGAAGGAGGCGTTGCCGAAGTTGACGATGCCGTCATAGATCTCCGCGCCGGCAGCCTGGATGATCGAGCCGTCGTACAGGTATTCGGCGAGGTCGTCGTCGATGTTGTAGCCGTTGATCAGGGTGATGATGTTGTCCGTGGATCGTTCCGACGGGGTGTCGTCGGTGATGTCGAGGATGTCGTCGGAGGTGGCGATGGCGTCGTCGGCCAAGTCCTGGAGCCAACGGTGGAACTCGATGACGGTGAAGTATTCGGGGGAGGCGGTGTGGATGGTTCCGGCGCCACCGACTCGGCGAATGTCACCCGTCGAGGAGACGGACATGAAGGTTGCGATGGTCATGAGTGCGACTCCTTGGAGGTCTCACCGCACGGAGGCCGCGGTGTTTGGACCAGAGTGGCACAGCGATGACGGCAAAGTCATTCTTCGTAGTCGGTTTCGTCGTCCCAGTGAATTGTGTGGTCGAGGTATGCCTGGATGTCGGCGTGGAGGCGGGCGTGTTCGTCGGGGGGCCGCGGGGTCGGTTTGCGGTGGCGTTCGTGTTGCCAGCCGACGAAGACGAACGCGACGTTGGCGACGAAGAGGACGGCGAGAACGGCGATTGCGTTCCAGGGCCAGTGGGTCACCGGGTGATCCGGTCGAGGACGTCGGGTTTGATGACGAGGTCGACGTCGATCGCGGCGGCGTAGCCGGGGACGCACGCGACGCCGGGCTGCCAGACGGCGGCATCCCACTTCTTCGCTGCTTCCCAGCCGTTGAGGCGCCAGTCCGGGTGGATGATCGGGATGGGCGAGCCGGCGCTGCGGTTGTTGACCATCCAGGCGGTCATGGATGCGGTCATGTCGTTGACGTACATCGCCCACCGTCCGCCGTAGATGGCGTTCAGGTAGTAGAGGGCTTCGAGGTCGAGGGTGGTGACGAGCTGGTCTTCCCAGTCGAGGAAGATGAACTCGCCGTCGGTGAGGTCGCCGACCGTTTCGATCAGCTTGTTGATCTGGTCGACTTGGCGGACGGTGTGGGTGAGGTAGAGGTACATGCCTGCCCATCGCACCGACGGGGTTTGGGCGGCGCGGTGGCGGTTGTAGTTGAACAGCGGGTCGACGCCGTCGACCATCTTGGAGCCGCCGATGTGGACGGCTTTCATGCCGTAGAACTGGACCCACGGGGGGACGGGTTCGGTGGATTCGCCGTTCCAGTGGGAGACGTCGATGCCGTTGACGGGGATGTTGTTGACGATGAGTGCGCTCACAGGCTCCATGCTTGCAGGCCGACGACGTCATACAACGCTTTGGCGGCGCACGCCTGTTTCTGTTTCTCGAGCGGGTCGTCCGAGTTCAGGTCTTGGGGGCCGGTGATTTCGCAGTCGGCCATGAGGGGGGCGAGGCGATGGTCGCGCAGGTGCAGGTCGGTCCACATCTGCCAATATCCGTGGCAGCAGCCGGTTCGGACCCCGTCCTCGTTGCGGCAGTTCGATTCGCGCCAGCCCAATGAGTCGAAGCGGTCGGGGAGGCCGGCTTGGCGCCGGTAGAACTCCATCTCGAGGCAGCCGGTCCAGTCTGCGGGCGCGAACGGCTGGCCGTGGAGTCCGACGGGGGTGATGACGACCTGTTCGCCGCGCACTGCGACTTCGTAGTCTCCTTGGGCGCTTCCGAGGCCGATGAGGGCGGCGAGAAGGGCGGCGATGAGTTCGGCCATCACCCCTCGCTTTCGTGTACGTCAGTTTCCGCACGGGCTTCATCTAGATCGAACTCGGCGCGCTGTGCTGCTTTGAGCTGCTCGTACTCGGCGGCTTCACGGGCTGTCACTGGCGGTAGTCCATAGGGAAACTGTGGATGCGTCATCATCCCTCGCTTTCGTGTACGTCGGCCGGGTACTTGCCGGTGATCGGGTCGGGCACGGGGCAGCCGCCTTTGTGGAGGGCGACGGGTCGGCCGTCGCGCCACACTTCTTCGAGGCGGTCAGGGGCGATCGTCCATCCGCATTGGATGCACCGGTCGGTCATG
>Ga0307378_10004457_pt1 | contig 19969 bp, 40 predicted proteins | sample UN1MG_FD_202238 | JGI IMG/M metagenome (GOLD analysis project Ga0307378, IMG submission 202238) | Soil microbial communities from Risofladan, Vaasa, Finland - UN-1 | ecosystem: Environmental > Terrestrial > Soil > Coastal area > Acid sulfate soil | place: Finland: Risofladan, Vaasa | collected... | reverse complement strand
AATCTAGGGAATGTCCCTGGTGCAATTGTCTTTAATTTTTTCACTCGGCCTCCTTAGCATTGAAGTAAGCATGGCAGAAGAGTTCTCAGATAGAACTCGGCTAATCTCCACATCGAACCGCACCGAATATCGATCAGGTTGTTCTCTGCATTTATCTCTCACCATTTTTGCAACCTCGTACAGCCGATCATAGCATTCGTAAATCAAATCTTTTTGGGATGGAGGCTGAACCGAAGTCTCACCTTTATACCAAGGAGAATCCTTTGTAATCTCTGAAACTGGAATAACCAAAATCACCCCCAATAACTAGCCAGCCACCATTTAGGTTCACTGTAATCAACACCAATCGCTTCACAAACCAGCTTAAGTATACGCTTCCACTCAGAATAAGGATGTATCTCATCCCTTATTATTGAAGTTACGTCTTTAGGAGAAGCCCTCCAAGCGCAGCTATATGAAGTAGCCACAACCCAAGCCGGACACTTATCGCTGCCATGACATTCAAATGTAACACCCATTTCTTTGCCTAGTTTTTCAAAAAAACTATATAGAGATAAAGGATAGCCATACTCATCCTTTGGATTATCGCCAAGGCCAAGGTATTCGAAAATTGCATTTTTTAAATCGTACTCGCCATCCACATCACATAACTCAATGCCGTAATACAAAAGCCCATCCGTTGAAACACCCATTTCTATCCTTTGTCCAATGACACGTAGAGATAATGATAATTCCCATAAAGCCGATATTCGGGAGGTGATCCCCGAGAAATATTGACAAACACATCGCCATACTCAGTCTCAACTTTCCAACGCTCCCACTGATCCAACTCTTTCTCGCAAAACCACTTCAACAGCCACTTGAACAATGCAAATTTTATCCTGCCCATTTAACCTATTGCCTATTTCTTAATCACCAGTGAACAAGAAAAAATGACATTAATTAAAACGTCAACTTATCGAAAAATATTTGCCCTAGGACCGTAAGTAAAATGACAAAGTTATCCACAGTTTTTCGCAAATATGACCGATGCCTCTAATAAACCGCACCACCGAGCCTTGCCCTCCGCAATGCTATAGCTAACCTCAGTATCAACTCATGCTCATTCCACTTGTCCTTCACAGGCCTACCACTCTCGATATACTCCATAATCTCATCCAACTCAGCATCACTCACTGGTTCTACTAACATCTTGCATCCTTTCCATTTAAAGCCTACCCTCATCCATCCAAGCCGTAGCCTTACTATACCGACTAAAAGCCTTATCCAACCTATACTTCAAAGCTAAACCCCTCTTTTTACGGCCTCTTAGAGAGAGGTAAACAGCCATAAATAATATCCCTAGCACCATGCTGACGATCACTAATAAATTAACTTCACTCATGACTCCCCCAAAATATTTCAATCAATAGCGTTTTTAATCATTCGCCTAATATGCTAACTCTTTGGTATTCGGTCACTATCTTTTTTTTAAAATCTATTTCAGCGAGTTTATGATGATTTTTTGTGAATTAATGTCAGCCGGTATTTTGCCTCTTAGAGCACACGACGATGATGGCGGTTTTGATCTGTTTCTTGCTGAGAATTTGATCCTTAGAAATCAAGCTCTGGCATACCTGAAAATTAAAGTTCTATTACCTATGGGATGGTCCGGTCGGATCGTTCCTAGATCTTCTGCCTACGGTAAAGGCGTTGAAGTTGATGGGACTATCGATCGGTATACTGGTGAGATTTTTCTAACCGTTAAAAATACTCGGTCTCAAACTTTAGAATTCGATGCAGGGCAAAGTATTTGTCAGCTGTTACCTATCTATACTGGAGCAGGGGTTAATCTTTCTAAGCCTACCGCTAAAAGCCTCTATGAGCTACTCACGGCCTGTAATGAGATTACTGTAGTAGATACCCTTCCCTCGACTAATCGAGGCTCTAAGGGCTACGGATCGACTGGAAACATATAATGAGAATTTCTGATGAGAAAATTAGTCTATTAGACAATCGAACAAAAAAAAGTTTTGGGAAATTAGGCGAAGTTAAAGACAGACTGTCCTTCGCTCATTTCCATTTGTCTACTAGAGGCGTACCGCATATTATTGCTGCGGTCCCAGACCATAAAATCAATTATAGCGTCAGCTATTTCCACTCACTTAGAGCATATAAAATCTTTTGGCCTTATATGGGCAAAGGCACCCAATATAAAGTTGTCCTTAAAAATCCAAAAGAAGTCGCAGCCTTTATCAGAATGCCTTGCGATGAACGGTTTAGAAAATTTTCTAACCAAATATTGAATGGGAGCGACTAAAAGATGCCCTACTCCGAGTGAGGAGATACCTATCAAATGATGAAAACATGCGAGTGCGGTAAATCATTTTTGACTGAATCAGATGCCTATGTTGTTTTGCCTCAGCCGTCAGGCACCGAATATAATTGTGGCTGTTTTTTTGCTGAAGCCACCTTTCCGCTTAAAGTACCGAACGAGCATGTACATGTTTGCAATGGGACTAATGTTTTTGATCTTGCGTTCTTGCTACCCATGATCGGATTGATAATTTTTATAGCCTACAAATTACTAACGTAGGCAGGGAAATCTGGTGCTTCGAATTCGATTATACCAGAAATTTACGGCTATCTCACTGTTTTTATCAAGATTTATGTCATATTGTTGTCGTGCATTACCCATGCAAACAAATATCTTTGCCTTATGATAAAATTGAAAAACAGCCTTTAAATTTTTCTTAGGAGATAGCCGATGCTTAAATTTATTCTAGCCTTTGCCTTTTTTACCAGCCCACTACTAGCCGAAACTTTCATGTGCCAGCGATGTGAAGTCTTCAAACCCGATCCTAAACCCGAACCTAAGCCCGAGCCCGAGCCCGAGCCAGAACCCACAGGTAAATGCCTCGGCACCGCCTCAGTCTGCAAAATCGAAGCCCTTATCGTTCAAAAAACTAATGACCTCCGCAAGTCTCAGGGGAAAAAACCTTTCGGAACCTGCCATGAAGCTGCATACGCTGCCAGGGATTGGTCAACCACCATGGCCAATAAAAATAAAATCAGTCACGATGGGTTTCCAACCGCTAGAGCCGCTGCCGTTAAAGCTAAATTCGGATTCTATTTATCCTTTAGAGCCGAGAATGTCGCTATGTTTGGACAAGGGAATATCACTTCAGACTTTGAAGAAACAGTCGCCTCGAAGTTTGTCTCTATGTGGTGGAATTCTTCTGGCCATCGAAGAAATATGCTGGCCGATCTCGATAATATGGGAGCAGGCGTTGCCGTTGTAGATGGATCTCAATACATCAAATTGTATGCTACCGAGCTTATGCTGAATCAATGTAGTAGATGATGATGCGGAGTCGGCTTCCGCAAAAACCCACTTTATCTAAGGCCGACTCCGCCTGTCGAGTGTTTTTAGTCGCACCAATAGCCGGATTCTACACCGATTAAGTTAAGCTGAATCAGTAATATCGTAAGAGACACGCTTCCTAAGCTCTCTAATGATGGCTTTACGACCGAGTACGCTCGGAGCTACATTACCATTTTTCCATCGGTCAACTGTCGTTCGAGATGTCGATAATATTTCGGCCAAGTCCCTCTCTGGAGCAATAAGATCTAATGCTTTAGTGATAATTTCCTTAAAGTCTTCTCTCGATTTTAGATTGTATCTGATGAGTTGGTTTTCATAACCGTTTAGCGACATCAAACGACTAGCCATAATATCCTCAAAAGCTCTATAGATGGTGGAACGTGCTGGCCTCGAACCCAGCAAACTAACCGTTAACGTATAACCAGGCGTCATCCTCTCACCGTTGAGCGTCCCAAATTTCTACTGAGAGTATATCACTAGCCCGACACCGCCTACGACTTATAACGCCTTAAACCAACATTTCGGCCTATTCCCACAACTATTTCCCAACGATTCATTCTGCGCTAAAACTCCGTCTTGACCATTCGGATTCCATCGACCTGGGATGAAATTGTTACGATGCTTTGTTAAACACAAACCGCCAGCAAAATAAGTGTCAAGACGACACTGGCCATTTGGATGCTTGAAATATGTAGACCGCACGACAGTTGTATCAGGAGTATTGAATTCTGGTGTGGTGCCACCTCCTAATAGTTTTGCTAGGCCGTGACTTGCATTGGCAATCCGATAACAAAGGCTTCGATCTCCTTGCAAAGACCAAGCTTGATCACATTTTGCTTTGGCAAAGTGATCAACACTATCAACGGCCTCTTCATTTAATTGCTTCGATGCTGAATTACCCCAAACCCGACGAGCGCAGGCCTGAGTAGCCCAATAATCACTGTTCCCTTCCGAAGATGCCCATTCGCCAGGATAAGCAGGATATCCTCCCATGTGATGCCCTAGCTCATGACAGACCACTAAGGCAAAACCATCTGCCGTAACTTCAGGACGACGAGCCAAACCACCGAACATTGCGACCTTCCAAGTCGTGCCGTATTCGGAGGCGTAGGCGTTCACAGTATTATTTTTCCATAATTTATCTACGATTAAATTGTAGCCAAACTTTTTTGCCTCGGGGACATAGACAGCCATGATGTCGTCGATAATCTTAGAAAATTCTTCCTCGGTCATCGAGGATTCTGTTTCTGGTGGATATAGATGCAAGGTGTTTTCAGGCATGAACGATGAGGCACTAGCCCATGTCGATGCAAACATAACTAAAAACGATAAGACATACTTCATTTCTATACCCTCCTGGTTGGAAAGTATTAATTTTAGCAGCCCTTATGCCAGAGGTGTTAAACTTTTTTTTGTATAGAAATTCGTCTAAAAATGCTTTATACTGCCGCTTCACACCACAATTACAATGACATCTATCCCAATCAAATTTATTCTTTTTTCAACTAGCCATAGGTCTAATATCAAATCGTAATCCTCAACCATTTCCTCAAAAGTCCCATCGAAATCATCTGCTATTTTCTTTTTTCGATGAAATTCTGTTAGGCCTTTTCGATTAAGATCAGCCCAACTCTCTCTTTCAGAGCCAACAAATTCAGACCAATATTCGTTTCTAGGTTTCGACTTGTCTAAATTGAGTTTATTTTTTATGTGTTTCGGCAGGCAATGATAGTCTAGCTCTAAAATTCGTTTTACCATGTTAGCCTTTTAAAATGATGAGGGGTTTGGTGATTCGTGTAGCCTCTTCCCTACACACAAATAGCCATCAAGTCCTTGGCGCTGGTATCCTCACAACAAACCTTCGGTAATTTGACTTGAAATCACCGAATTTTACCCCATTTCATAATATCTTTTTTGCCATATTTAGAAAGGCTTATCTGCTATTTCAGATAATTCTTCAACATTTTTTTCTTCTTCTACTTCTTTGCCATATACACTCTCGCAAAATCCTTTTGCCGTTCGTAAGCCCGATTTTAATTCGTTGTATAATTTCATCAGATCTGAATATTGTGTCTCGGTAAAATCAGCAATTGGCATTCCAAACGATTGCTCAATGACTTCTTCGCTTAACTCATATTTGCCTTCTGTTAGAAGGCTAAAGGCGTTAAGAACCTTTTCTCTTCTAGTTAAAGGCGCAGACTTAGACTCCATCTTGACTGGCGCTGCGACCTCGACCACCTTTTTGCTGGCTTTGATCATTAGACATAATTGCTCATGTTCAGTGACCGTTAATTCTCCTGTGGTTTTTTTACCAAAAAGCTTAACTATCTCCTCTTTTAGCTTATCCCTACTCCAGACAGACATATCTATAAGATGAAATAAATTTCTTTGATCAAAAAAATCGATCTTACCGTTATCAGTTTTTAGCCTAGGAGATGGAGGCGCATCTCCTTTTTCATCAATGTCGTCGGCTACAGGCACATTGAAAAAAGCGCCAAATGAGTACCGGCAGGCGTATGTTATATGCGCTCCCACTTGCTTGGGATCTTCGGTATTACACGGCAATCGCAAAGTTTTACTCACTCTTTCTTCACCACTCTCATGAAGCAAAGTTGTGACTACCGTTACAAATCCACGGTCAGATTCAACATCCTGCATAACAGCCAAACCATGTTTCCCTAGGATTGGATTAACCGCTTGCCTTAATTGCCCAAGCGTAGCCCACTTAAAACTAATTGTTCCACCGTTTTTCGATCGATACTCAGTCTCTTTGTTCGTCGCTACTACTTCAAATTCGGCTTGAGCCTTCGCCAAAGCCCTCACCAATTCTTTTGGCTTTTTCTGGATTTCTGGCATTGTCGTTGCGTCTTCTTCTGGCATTTCTCACCGTCCTGGCTTAAATGATTTTTAGTTGTCCATATGAGATTTCACTCCCTCCCACACCGATAGCATAACCTGCAAATAAGTGTCGAGGATATTTAGGTTGGCTTTTTGACACGCTAGTTTTAAAGCCGTATATTCGTCCTTATTGTTCAAAGTCTCGATTAATCGTTTACCAAATGCTTCATGTAGTTCGAGGAGTGTCTCTTTTTCAAGATCGTAATCTGCCAAAATGTCATTGCTATCGTTATGGCATTTTGAGCACAAAAGCTTGCTTGGTTTAATAAAAATCGACTCGACATCACCGTGCATCGGACATCTGATCATCATTTCGACCTCCTCTAATTAATTCAGTGCAATCAAATTCACTGAAATTCATCTCTCTTAATTGTATCAATAAAACCTAGCGGTGTTACCGATTCTAAAGAGAAGTCGCAATTATCGGAGTCAAAATGCTTAATCTGAATCTTCTTCTCGGCCATCTCTTCACAGAGATTTTTAAGCTTGTCTCGGTAAAGCAATAACATAGCTCTGACTTCACTTACCTCGGCAAGCAGGTCATAGTGCATATATATTGATCCAATCTCACATGCTAAATCTTTTTACACCGACCAATTCTATTTCTCGCCATTGCAGTTTTACTGGTGCCTTGAGAGGAGCTTGACCTTGAGCCCTTGGAACCGTTACATACCCCTCACAACCCCATTTTTGAGGATGTGTCACTGTGGCGAAACAACCTGGAAATGGTCCTTCATGGCTCTTAGGACTGATCTGAACTACATTGCCGGATTTTAAAGCAATTTTCTCGTCATCATTCATGAATTAAAAACTCCAAAATTTTTAAACGCTTAAAAATTAATATCATATATTTTAAAAAACCCCCCTCACAAAGAGAGAGGCCGAAAATGAAGTAAGCAACTATTAGGACGGAAAAGTAACGCTGTCAATCCAGTGTTCAACCACCAACCGACACTAACAAAGATTCTGTCTGGTTGATTAGCCGTTTCAACTTCATATGCTCAAAGCCAAAGTCGTCTTTCCGTTTCTCATAATAATATTTTGCTCTAGTGATAATTAGATCGAGCGTCTCTCGGTATTTCTCTAGTAACTCAACATCATCGTTGCACCACAATTCATGATCCAATCTTTCAGCCATCTCAAACGAAGCCGCCATCAGCAGTTCAATCTCAGCTGGAATCGCATTAACTCTATAATCTTGGATTTGCTCTTTAGTCATCATCTTATTGTTTGCCTTTGCGCCTATCTATAGACCGAACGCTTTAGCACAAAGGGATTTAATCAGCCACGAAATTACCCAGAAGTCGTTTCAAGGCCAAATGGAATTGAAAACAATATTTCATATACACCGGATAAACTGTCGGAATAAGAATGACGATGATAAACCATTTCTCGATTTTGTTGGCTATCTATGAGCGTGCGGCCTGATACGACCTCGACCTTTAAATACGCACTCCTATCGAGAGTCGGAATAAACTCAAAATTAGGTCCAGAAAGCAATTGCACCACAGTTTGCCGGAATTCATCAACCACGCTTGCGCTCCAGTCTCATTCCGTCAACTATGGTTGTAAATCTTTCTTTATTGAAGCTGAATATTATTCTTAATGGCGTAAACATCTGATTCGGATTATCTCCAAAATACGGCAAAAAATTTTTGATTAATTCCCTAATTGATGACTCTGGCACCCCATCGGTATCAGATTCCCTCGATTTTGGTGGGTGATCTTTCAACTCCTGGCAGGCCGAAGTAAAGTTTTTTACCACTTCTGGTGGGACTTTTACATTTCTGCCTGGTGTCCTCGGTGCAGGACCGCTATCAATGCCATTGTTTGCAAATATCCCAACCTTTTTCATTTCGTCCGGTAATTTAAACGGCTTAGACCGATTCTCGTCTAACCAAGCAGGCATCTTGTCGTTTGACATATAGCCTGTCGATTCTCTTTCAATTAGTAGTTTTTTTTTTGGTTCTACTGATGACAGTAGGTTTAAAGCCTGATTTAAAACCTCTGAACCCATCCAAGCGGATTCAACATCACCTTCACCATATATCTTAATCAGGGCTTTAGCGTCAGTTCCAGTGTACTCACACTTCAAACCGTCCCCTGTTTTTATCCGACTATCCACTAATAATAATCCTCTTCTTATCTGACTCGATTAGTTCTAAATCATCAAATACTATTTGCAGGTTCCATAAGCTACCACCAACAGCCACCACAATATCACCGCCACCTTTTGCAGTTTGATGTATGGCTTCACCTTTGTACGATGCTCCTTTGATAACCTTGACACTCTTAAGCTTTATTTCAAATGCCGTTTTGTCCTGAGAAAGTTTTAGCATTTTTCGCATCGGGAAATAGCCTTCGATGTCCGCTTTATCCTCTGCTCGCTTAGGTAACTCTGGTTCCATCATTTCTCCTCCACAATCGGCCTTCGGCTTTTAATTGCTCCAAAAAAGCCATTCCTTTAAGACGAATCATCTTTCTGGCGATAACTAATGTATCGAAAGACTTACCGACATATTGATCTTGTAAATCACCATACAGCTTAATTCCAGTTTTATCCGTTGCCAGATTTTTAAATCCTGGTAACGGCCATCTTTCCTTAGTCCCACTTAAAGGAGCGCCTAAACCCATATCCATCCCTCCAAATTGGAAAATATATTATTAGAACTATCCCAGCAAAGGCTACTTTGCAATGAGCAACAATTCAACTCGCCTGGAAAAATCAAATATTTTTACAAACTCTATTTTTATAACCTGCTTACGAGAGGCATCGATAACGACAAAATCACCCTCTTTCGGCAATGGATCGCTGGCATTGCCGAAAACTCGAAAAGTGCCAATGCCTTTATCGTATTCTGTCGTTTGGGATTTATAATGGTTGTATTTGTTGTATTTCAATTCACCCCCCACGCTCATTTTAACATAGCTAGAGGATAATCGACTCATAAAGCCAATCTTCGGTTGTCATCTCAGTATTGTCCTAATCGTGTCTATGGTTTTTTCGGCATTATCGTGCCTTACAGCTATACCGCCTGCCTCAGCCCATCGCCTTGTGTTTTTTTCCCAATCGTCAATCAAAATCGATCTGCTATTGGCGAATTCTGGTTTGTCTCGGCCTCGCCTAAAATGTACAGCCGTTTCTGGTGAGTAGTGCTTATCAACCCAAACCCTTTTTTGCTTCGAAGCCCTTTTAAAATCTAACCTGCTAGGAGAAGTCAATATCGCTACATCGATATTTTCCAAAGACATCAAAAATCCTATCAATCTGTCGGCATCGGCCATCAAAGGCAAGTCTTGCCAAAAATGCTTGCTGTCCATCACCGGCTTGTAAAAATCCTCATCGTCTTTTCCCTCTCGATCAGGAATGACACCACCATTTATTAGTTTATAACCAGCCTCAAAGTCAGCAAGAACCCCATCTAAATCACAATATATTTTCATCGCTCTTTCCTCTCGCATTTGATAAAGCCTCGGCCTCAGTTGGAAACGGACCAAACGTATCAGAATATGGCTCACGACACCCAGGAATCTTGAACCAATAAAACCATCCAACCAATACTGAACTCCCATCTAGGATGATTTCAATAACCCGATCTTCATTTTTAATTTGTCGATAATTTGCCTCAAAAACTTCCACGGCACCGTTAGCTGTTGCGCTGTTTATTGCTCGCTGTATTACGACCATTGCATCCTCCGGCTCGGCCTGGTAAACACTACCACATATAAGTAACGGCTTTTTTTTACCAATATTGAACAAAAACTTGATTGAGTTAAAACAACTCTTCCACCAACTCGGCCTGAGTTTCATACAATCCAATTCCCTAGTAACACGCTTTAACAAATTTTTTCGCCTTGGGAAGCCCTTTTTGGATGCAAATCAGTTGTCCCCTGATCATGCAAGCCCATCGGCCTGGACCACCACCTGGCAAGCCAAGAGAAGGCATTATCAAACCATAAGGTTTATCATCGCCTTGCCGTAATGCCTCGTAATACCCCTCCTCGGTATTTTTTGTTATCTTTATCGTATGGCCTATGGCTTCTACGAGAGGAAGTACCTCACCTTCCCAATTCGTGCTACTCGCCACAATATCTATCCGACCGTAATTTTTTTTCTTAATAATCTTTAGAACACCTTGTTTGACCATTTCAACACAAAGATTATGCTCCTCAGAATCTTGGATTTTATATGGTCCTCGAAAGACCACTTCAGAGAGAATTTTTTCACAGATAACTTTTTGTTTTTTGGTCACTTGCATTATTTTCCTTTCGTTCAATAAATCGTCCTTACATATAACTTATCGGCCTTTTCCGGCAAAACTTGAGATTCTTACCGGCAAGTAAGAATGGAAAAAGCCTCCTAGGCGGTCCTAGAAGGCTAAATGTAAGGTCTATTTTAAACGAAATAGGTAGGGCAGGAGAACCCTAAACAATGCCTCTAATAGGCAATTAGAGCCTCTAGGGACGCATTCTGATCATTGTAAACTTGACGCAAAGCCGCCTTTATAACCATTCCCTCCATCGGAGTACGATACACTAGGCACTTGTCCTCAAAAACGAAAGGACGGCCTTTATTTTGCCCTGATGCGAGACGGCTAAACATGTCGGCTACCTTGTCAGGTTTCCAACCGCCTATATTAAATTCGCCACCACTTTTATCGATGACATAAACACTCTTGTCACCTTCAGGCCTAAAGAGCCAAGCCTCTTGCTTGTATTTTGTCCCCATGTCTTTTAAAAACTTTTTGAGTTTTTTAGAATCACCAGGATTGCCTGGAATAAAAATAGAATACTCCTTAATTTGACGCTCATCAGGTTTGCCTTTATCAGCAATCCAATAGCCCTCCAACCAAAAATATCCAAATCCAGCTTTCCTGGCCTCAGCTGCCAAAACTTTAGCCCTTTTGACATTCTCTTTATCCGAAAGTTTATCGGCACCATCAGTCAGCCACGCTGAAATAATCCCAAAGCTGCCCTTTAAATCGCTAACATGCTTATGAACCCGACTTAGCTTAACCTCTTTAAGATAGCAATTGATCTCTCGGTCGGCCTCAGTCATGTTTTTCCAGCTACTTATTAATGTTTGAACATCCATTTTCTATAACCTCCTATTTCCTTATCGGCATTTTAACCGATTTCTTTAATTATTTATTGCGTTTTTATGATCGATAAGGTGTTATATCTGGCCGTCACGTTCATCTGTGTCTGATCCCCGAGTTTGAAGCATCCTAACTGCGATTGTATCTCCAACCAGCAACTCAACAGTTTTAACTATGTTAACAATACAACTTTGACTTCCAATAACTTCATGATACCCTCTTAAAATTGTTAGTTGTTAATCACTTCTTTTAATATTTCATATGCTTCAATGACTATCTTTGCCTCTGCTTCTGAACCACCTTTATCAGGATGCGCTATCAACATGGTTCGGTGATAAGCTTTTTTCAACTCCGATAAGGATGGGATTTCTGACAACCCCAAAGCCTCAAGATAGACGCTTTGTTTTTCCTGCTTTTTTAGCAATTGGTTTGCGGCCTTTGACCACTTTTCCTTTGAGCCTCGTTTTCCGTTGCTTTTTTTGAACTGGTCGTTGCTCCAATTTCCCTTTGTTTTCTTTTTGCTCATTTTTTATGTCCTTAACTACTTTCTTTGGTGTCAGATCGAATGTTTCTGCTATCAGGATTACTGCGAATTTTTCGATCATCGCTTTCATCGTTTCATCCAGACCGAATTCATATTTGACAAATACGCCAACAGCCTTTTTATATTTATCGACTTGCTCAACAACATCCGGTGCGGTTTTAACTTCAATAGCCTTTGGCTTCTCTTTCGCTGCCGACTCGATCATAGGCACGATGGCTTTAAGATGTTTGCAGTTTCGATGCCTCCGAAACCCAAAGCAAGCGCATTGCCAAATCCCATTCTTTTTGGTTTGAGAAACGATGTAAAGGTTGTCGCTAGTCTCAGAAGGTATCTCAATCCGATTCATGTGGGTTTTTGTGTCAGGCAGAAATTGTACATCCAATTCATTTTCAATTTTCTTGATTAGTGCTGGCTTCATTTTATTGTCCTTTCTTATATTTGCAAAATGTTACTGGTGTCTTAAAATCATCCTGAACCGACAAGAATTGTGTTTGTATCCACCTACCGCCTGCCAAAATATCGTAGTAAATGTAACCACCCTCACGCCTAAACCTAAGAGCCTTCAGATTTCTTAAATCCTTTTTGTGAGTAACAACCGAATCCATATTGTTAGAGCAAATCGAACCTGTAACAGTCGTTTTGGGATCATTTTGATCAAAGGTCATTTTGATGTGATCGCATGAACCTGCACCCATATAGCCGTAAAAATCAAAACCCTCAGCATCGGTCGCAATCGCCACACTAAAGTCACCTTCTACCATCCAATCTGAACAACCGTCTTCAAGATCGACGAATTCCAATTCTTCATCTGAATTCTCGACATTGACGTTAACCTCGGTGTTAACTTCTACTGAAGTTTTAGTGACCACCTCTGTCTTTTTGTTTTTAGGCTTTCTAGCCTCAGCTGTGACTTCAGGATCACGGTGCGGTTCGCCTACGTCAGCAATTGACGTTTCTTCGGTGGCTGTCTTATCCTTAGATTCTTTGAAATCCTTTGGATCGATATTTATGTCGCCACACCCAATCATGAAAAACATTGCAAATAAAAACTTCATTTTCATCCCTCTGCTGTATGATCAAAAGTTCCCGAACCCTTAACCTTATTTCTTCGATTATCAACTTCACCCCAATTTGGATGAACATTGTAATTGTTATGTGTCCAAGCTCCGAAAATTAGAGCCGCTGTCAGTGTCGGCTTTTTGACTCTCAGCCGTTTTAACAACTTTTTAAATGCCTCAAAATCATTCCAGTCATTCACTGTCTCATCGTCGAAATTCATTTCAGTAGTATTACCAACAAAAAAGTCTATAAAATTTCTTTTATTCTTTTTGAAAATCCGCTTTGCCTCGGTCACATCCTGCAAAGTGAAAACCCGACAACTTGGATCGGTCGGTAGATAAATACCGCCTGAGATTGCAGCATGAGGTGCCGCTTTCATATTTCGGCCTTCTTTGATCAAGTCACCAAAATCGACAGCCTCTTTTAAATCGTCCCGAAATTCTCTGAAAAACTGATCGATCTCGACATTCGAAACATTCAACTCCATCTCATGCCATCGGCTATAGCCAACTTTTGAAACATTTTTTATTGATTTTTTTCGTGTCATTTTCGATCCCTTCCCTTGCTTACATACTACTTATCGGCATAAATCCCTTAAAACTTTAGGGTTATTACCAATAGGTAACTATTCCTCTCGGACCTCAATATCGTCTAATTTCAACTCCTTACGGACTAGGTATCGAATATATCGGCTCGCAGTCATTCCAAGGGCTTCGGCCTTGCCTAAAAGAATCTCCCAGGCCGAATTTTCAAGCAAAAATCCTCGTCTTTTTGATGCCTCGTTTTTCATCTTTTTTCGGCCATAGGTCTTTTTTTCTGGCTCGGCAAAGGCTGGTTTGGTTTTGTCCACATATTTCGCTTCATCGAAACCATCCTCCGTTGCAAGCTTTTTCAAGTCTTTGGCATCCATTTTTACACCTCATACTTTCCGTCAACTATCGCTTGGAAAAATGCTTTGGTCTCTGGCATTCTCGCTGTCAACGGACTCTCATCTTTCAAAACCCTTTCGGAGGCGCTTTGTCGGGAATGACACAGTTGCACATTCTTTGCATATCCTGTTATGTGCATTCCAATATGGCAATCGGCACCGTTCAGGCCAACACCGCCATGATCTAAAGCGTTCACATCCCAGCGTCCGGTGTAACTCTCTTCATTTACCCAATGGATCGTTATTTTAGTTTTGGTGTAATGACCGTGATTTGGATCTTCTCTGGTGCGCTCACAAGCAATCTGAAAAAGTAAGCCGTTCGCTGCATCCAAGCTGTCGAATTCTTGACCGTCAGTTACAAGGTTTGATTCAGACCATTCAAAAACAACCTTTTTTACAGCTATCGGAGCATTGGCCTTTGCCTCTTCGACTTCTCTAGCCGTCTCAGCTTCAGCCTTTTCTAAGGCTATTTTTTGCTCCTCAAGATAACGCTCATGGTTCGCATCCAAAATTGCATCTCTGACATTTTGATCATCCCAATATATCCTCTCGGCTTCTTCAGCTTCCATGGCTTCTATTTTAGCTTTGTCGGCTTTTTCCAACTCCCAAGCAAATCCAACGTGTGAGTAAAAATTCACGCTGAAATAATCTGTCATCATGTCTGACTCGTCATAGTTATAAGCGTCAGTTATGTCCTTGACTCGCTTTAACAACTGCTCGGCTGGCAAAAGATAGGCAGGCTCGTTAGAAGCCGGATAATAATTGTAGCCATCCTCAATAGTTTTTTTAACTCGGTTTGGATTATGAAGGATCGGAATCGTCGTTTCCTTGATCGTCACATTCAAACTACGACCGCCAGAATATCGCTCTATCCGAACAGAAAATTTCATCTTTGGAAAATCTTTTTTAAGATCACCTCGAACAAACTTCGCAATGTCTTTGATGTCGGTGTATTTTTCTGAGTTATATTTTTCGCCTGTGAATGTCATATTTTTTCTCCCTGATTTTCGATTTCATTTTTCAAATCGTAAAGATTCTGCGCTTGATCAGACAGAAGCCAATTGACTCCGTTAACGCAGCCTCCAGCCACAATCGCATCGCTAATTTCCTTAATCATGACTGCGGCCACTTCGGCCACGGACACCCCAGCATCCTTCGCTGCCATTTCGAGACTTGCTTTTACATTTGATAGATCGAACATTTTTTCCCTTTCGTTTAACAAAACCGCCTTACATATCTCTTATCGGGATTTTTGGGAAAAACTTGAGATTCTGACGGAAGAGTAAGAATTATACTGAGAGGTAAGAATTACTTGCGGCAGCGTACAATGGCAGTATCAGGCCATCCCTTGCGATCTAAAGCCTTGAATACCAACCCCTCGACATAGGGAGAATCGGAGCGCATATGGCCTAAGCAGGCGCTCACAGATGTTAATATCGGCAAAATTCTCATGTGAGGTGTGACCTTGAAAATTCCTTCTAAAATCTCATACCGTTCTTTATACGACAGGCGATTTAAAAGCTGATTTTCATGCACCAAAATATCGAATAGAAAAACCTGATTGAGTGGCTGAACCCATTCAGCATCAAAAACACTAACACCTGATTCCGGTTCCAATTGCATGAATGAGGCAATAATTGGCTCGGACAATTTCCGAGTGTGTTTAGTTCCTTTTCGAGTAAAAGCTGCAATGCCATTCGCATCGACATGGCATTGCAGCCTAAATCCGTTCATTTTTTTCTGACCTATCCAACCCATTTTTAACAGCCGAGAGAATGTCCCCTCATCGGCCATTAAATTTGAGTTTTTCGGATGCTGCATTTGGATGTATTTCATTTTTTAAGTCCGAAGGTAAGAGGCCAAGTGAAGATCTGCTAAAATCATTTGTAACTCTCTGGCATCGCTTGCAACGCTCGTTGCCTCAGCAACCACATCGGGGACCACCTTGTAAGTCGGGACAGTAAACACCTCGTCCAGAAATTCTTGACCTAATTTTCCAAGGGCAGTCATCAGTTTTTCTTGATTCGTGCCCTGTGACAGAAACTCTGCATTCAAACGGATCGAGCCGTAATCGACTTCTAAAAGCCTCTCGGCTGTTTTTTCACCATGAGCCTCAACAAAAGCTTGATATTTTTCTTCATCTTTCGCTCTGGCTTTGGCTGGCACGATATAGTTTAGTTGACACTCCACTCCTTGAATTTTGAAATTTCCGGTTTTTCCGGCCTTATTCCGATCCGCAAAAGTCTCCTCGGCAAATTCTGTTAACGTGTCCTTATAAACCGTCATCTCACCTTCCAGATGTTTTATTTGTGCCTTGAGACTTGCGAAAGCATCGACCGCTTCCTTTAATGATTCGCCAGGATCTAAAACCGCTGACTTGCTTTTAGATGTTTTCTTCTCAGCTGAAGTAGCACGTACTTTGAAAATTGATGGTTTTGCTTTTTTAGTTGGTGTGGCCATTATCGTTCCCTTTCATTGAACTAAATCGGTCTTACATCTACTTATCGTCTTTTTTCCCGAAAACTTGAGAAAAATGCCTATTTCGTAAGCATTGCCATGAATTCTTACTGTTCGGTAAGAATCTCAAGTTTTTCCCAAAAATCCCGATAAGAGATATGTAAGGGAAATTTAATTAAACGAAAGGTGGAAAAAATGAGCCAATCAGTTTCAGTTTCAGTTAAAAAACTCTCGGATTTGCAAGGTATTTTCGGATTAAAACTAACAACAACTGTTAAGACGATGCGAAGGTCATTTATGAAACGTCTCCCATTCTCAGTGAGATTGACTGACACTAAACCTGCTTTTTATTTGGATGATGGCGGTATGCTTCGATGTTATGCGGTCAATCTAGTTTCAGGAGAGATTATAGGAGAAAGATATTGCGGTAGCGCTGACACCGCTATTAACCATAAGGAGCAATTTAACGAAACTGCAAAAGCACCAGAAAACCATGCTTTATTTTTTGTTGAAACCTACCCTTCTTCTAAAAACCATCCCTGGGTTTTGACTGTGGTATCTCCAAATATAACTTCACAAATCAAATAACCATTTTAACGAAAAGGAAAAAAACAATGGAAAAAAAGCTACTCGAAAAAATTCAAAAACTCCTCAACCTAGCTAACAGCGATAACGAGCATGAAGCTAAACTTGCAATGGAACGTGCAAACGAATTGCTCGTAAAACACAATATTTCAATGCAGCAAGCGACCGTCGATTTAGAATACGAAAAAACCGTTCTTACCGAAGACTCCAAACAAAGCACCGAAGATAAATTCGTTAGACCGATTTTATCTGAGTTTTTCTTCGTTAAATTAGTCACCAGCCGAAGAACTAAATATATTAATAGCAAAAGGGTAGCCACAACGACGATATTTATTCTCGGAACCGATACCAACGTGCAGATTGCCACCTACGTCTACGGCTACCTGAAAAACACTTTCAAATCTCTTTTCAAGCAATACAAAAAAGAGACTGGATGCCCTGCCAATGTCAAGCAAAGCTACTATGCCGGACTTTACGATGGCCTGAAAATTCAACTTGAAGCTACGAAAGTTAAGGTCGAACAAAAAGAAGGATTGGTGCTAGTCGATGACAAAAAACTAGCCAGATACATGGCAGGAGCATTCGATAATTTAAAGACGCAAACTTCGAGATGGACCGTGAGAGATTCTCAAGCGGTTCAAGACGGCACCGAGCAAGGCAAGAATATCAGAATTGCAAGAGGCATCGAGTCAAACGGCCAAGCAGGTCTTTGTTTGAAGGGTAAATAATGTATAAACGATTTATGAAAGCGGTTTTCAAAAAACTTGATACCGCTGTCCTAGCTTTTCTTAAGAGGACTCATGATGAAAAAAGAAATCGAAGAAATCACTAAGAAGACTGAGGATGCTGAGGAAAAGAGTGAAACTCTATTGCTCAATAAGGTCAAAAAACTAGCTGAAACCATCAAAAACCTTATTAAAGCTCCCTAAGCAGGGCTCGAACCTACGACATTCTGATTAACAGTCAGACGCTCTACCAACTGAGCTACTAGGGAATAAAACGAAGCGATAAAAATATCGCTTCCCATCAGCTAGATTCTCTCACACCGATTGTCCTCAAGATCGAAAAAACATCGAGGATCAGCGTTACAAGAAACTCTATTGTTATTATATCGCCTACAAACATGACTAGGTGGATTGTAAGTTGGTTCGCATCGATTATCCTCATAATCCCAAAAACATTGCCATGCAGCATTGCATTTTGCAGGATATTTGAGATAGTCGCAAATAGCCTCCTCATCACCGGCAAAAGCATATAAAGAAAAACCAAGACAAACTGTGACCAACAAACTTTTCAACATTTCTTTCTCCACTTTATTTATAAAATACAGTGTTGTTATATATCTATATTGGAATAATCAGCCAGCTTTTTTTATTTCCGAAGCTTTCGCTGCCAACTCCGACAAGGTTTTTACTTTGAGCGATTTCATCTGGCCAATTGTTGCTATGCCAATTCGATTTTTAAGCGGCTTTGAGAACAACTTTTGACCAACATTAAAAATCTTTTTTTCTAAATGTTGAGCCTCCGAACCACTCAGAGTTTTGGAAAGATCAATAATCACGAACGATGATCCAAACAAACTCTGAAATTTTCCGATGTTTTTCTGAACACCATCCCACATCGTTTTAACTAAGTCAGGAGAGACAACTCTCTCTCGCTCCTGGTTTCTCGCCAAAGCTACATCCAACGTGGTATTTACAAAAACCATGCCCACGTCATAGCCTATCGACTTTAAAGCTAATGCCTTTTTTTTAATGTTGCCGTAATTCTTGCCAGTTCCATCTATCAGCACTGGCAACATGCCGTCTAACCAATAGCCCATGCGCTTATCAGATAACGCTTTTGATAGCTCTCGCTCGGCCATCTGCTTCGCATAAAGTTCTGGGTTTTCAGTGTCCATTTTCGAAGGCAATCCGGCCTGAGTCAATTTCCTTTCGAAAATAGCGTCAGAATTAACCACCACCGCACCAAGCGCAGATACAGCTGATTTTCGTCCTATCAATCGATCTGAAATAAACGATTTTCCGCTACCTGGACCGCCAGCCATAAAAACAGCCTTGAAGATATTTTGGTCATTAATCCCTTCATTCAAAGACAATACTGAATTTGACCTCAGACTTTGCTTCGAATTTTCGAGCATAGCGTTCAAGGCTTCTAGGTTCACTTTAATAACCCCCTACACTTACCAAAGGCTTGTGGCCTCCTCCGTTAGAGCCATAATAGCGTTCAGCAGCACCATCGCCATAAAACTCAATTTGCTCCTCGGCTGTCCTTCTATTCGCAACAGCATCTAAGCCGATAGTCGCCATGGCAAGGCGCTGAGTATCAATTTCCTTAGCTCTGCGAGGCTGTAAATCACCGTGCAAAACAGCCAGCATAAAAGTCTCATTCTTTACTTTGCGTATTTTGTCGCCATGACAATAAAAAATATAGCCCTGAGTAGAGCGCATTGTCACGATTAGATTGGTATGACCTTTGACTGTCCTGCCCTCGAAAATCTCACCAGCATGTATTTTTAAGCCCTCTTTTAGGTCAACTAAAATAACTGGTCCCATTTTTTCGAACGAAGGTGCATTTGCATATCTAGCTACCGGCTGATTCATTATTTTTTCCAATTCTGAATTTTATTGGGATGAAATATTAAATATACATCATGAGGCTTCGATATATCAATTTTCGAATTCTTAAAGTAGATCCCATCGTACTTAGAATCTAATTTCCATTTCAATAATTTAACATAGTCGGCATTTGAATAAATCAACTGCCTGAAAGGCTCGGCTGAACTAGTGCTACCTTTGTAGTGAATTCCTAAAGTTTTTAAATCCTCGACAAACTCACCGTCATCAATATAAGCGTCATCTTCCTCTCGCCAACCACTAGCTCGTCTCGGACTTGTAGGCCAAGCCTTTGCATATTTTTCCAGTAATGAACCGATCCGTTTTCCATATAATTTACTGGCAATTTCTTTATCGAAAAAAACTGAGGCAAATCTGTGATCCTTTGGCTTTAAAAATTTGCCTCTAGGAACAGGAAAA
>Ga0307378_10004452_pt1 | contig 19978 bp, 15 predicted proteins | sample UN1MG_FD_202238 | JGI IMG/M metagenome (GOLD analysis project Ga0307378, IMG submission 202238) | Soil microbial communities from Risofladan, Vaasa, Finland - UN-1 | ecosystem: Environmental > Terrestrial > Soil > Coastal area > Acid sulfate soil | place: Finland: Risofladan, Vaasa | collected... | reverse complement strand
CTCCGGCGATGAGGCGGTTGGACCAGCCGTGGGGGTGCTGATAGAACTCGATGGCCTCGCGGAGCGGCGGGTTCTCGTCCCACATGGAAAAGAACGATCCCTGCGGCGACCCGTTCTTTTTCCTTACGGCCTCGATGATGGTTTTGGGGTCAATGCGCTCGTGGACGTGGAGCGACACGGTGGGCACCGTAAAGCTCATGCGCTCGGCCTTTCCGGCCCACACCAGTTGCGGGTCCAGGTGCGGGTCAAAGGCGTATTCCTTCTTGCCCTCGTCCTGGTCCGATCCCGCGTCCACCAGTCCGACCGGCGGATTATTCAACCTCTGCTTGTCCCTGTGCTCGTACTGCTCGATGCTCTTCTTTTTAGCTTTTCCCGCGTCATCCGGCCCCTGATTTTCTTTCTTCTTCGTGTTCTTCGTGTCTTCGTGGTAATCAAAAATCGTCTCCGCTCCCATGATCCTGGCGATGATCGCGGCCTTCTCCTTGCCGGAGTCGTCCAGTCCCAAATTGCGGCAGATGTCCTTCAATTCGTTGCGGCCGAGCGTCGCCAGCAAGTCAATCGGCTTCACTCCCTTGGCCCCGGCCAGCGCCGCGATGATCTCGTCCTTCTGCCTGGCCGTGAGCCCGGTGATCCCCATCTCCCTGGCCAGCTCCAGCAGCCTGGCTCTTGACAACGCCCCCAGCGCCCCTTCAATCTTCGCCATTGCCTTGCCCTCGCTCATCGGTTTTCAGATATTTTGGCATCATTTCCTTGCTCATCATATTATATCCGCATCCAATGTCAACCGTTATTTTTTCTCCTGGTCGTTCTGGTCCCGTTACCGGGGCGGCGAGCTCTGGGACTTGCGCGAAAGAGAACGTAACCACCAAGGGAACGGAGGGAGAAGAAAGGTTTGAGGTTTGGGGTCAAAAGAAGGTTTGTGGTTTGAGGTTTGTGGTTTGTGGTTCAATTCTCTCCGGAAAATTTTACCACTAAGTCACAAAGAACACGAAGAATAAAAGAACTTCTTGTTTTCCTTTAAAACCTTTGAGTCTTTGTGGTTCAATTCTCTCCCCCAGCATTACTTTTTTTCCATTTTGGTGCGACCATTTTGCGAATAGTAGGAGGGCAATTTAAAAGGTTTGAGGTTTGAGGTTTGGGGTTTGTGGTTTAAGAGGGGAGGGGAAGAAAGGTTTGGGGTTTGGGGTTGAAGAGGGTTAACAGGGATATACAGGATGAACAGGATAAGAGGATTTTGGAATTTATCCTTAAAATCCTTGACATCCTTGTTTATTATTCTTGAAGTATCAAAAAAAAGTGGAGAGCCGTGTTCAACAATGGGGTCAAAAGCGGGGATTTTGGCGCGACCTTCCGTGGCCTGGACGCTGGGACACGGAGGCCTTTTCGCGGCCTGTATGTTGGGCCGCGGGTGGCCTGGACATTGGGCCGCGGGAGGCCGGGAGTTGGGCCACGAAAGGGGTTTCGCGGCCCGGACTCTGGGCCACAGAAATTGGGCCTCGGATCGGCAACTACTCGATTTTATTGCAGGCCGTGTTGAGCCGGGCAAAATATTTTCGGGGGAAAGGCTTCCGTGGCCTGGAATTGCGGCCAATGGTCAATGCTCAAAAATTCATCGCGCGCACCATTGCTTCTTCCCCGTTCCGCGTTCCGGGTTCCGCGTTCCCGAACGTCTTCTACCCGGCTTCCGGCATTTGCGGGAGCGAGGGGGGCGGAGTTCAGACCCTTCGTTTGGTCTCGATGCCCATGAGGCGGGCCAGGTTTTGGCCGAAGATTTTGCGGCGGTCCTCGCCGGTGATGAGGGGGAAGCCGTAGCCCGAGCGCATGTCCTCGGGGATCTGGAAATCGCGGAGGCCCTTGACCGCGGCGCCGATCTGGGCGGAGAAGCCGGCGTAATCCGTGCCCCAGATGATCTTGTCGGGTCCGACCCAGCGCAGGGCCTCGCCGATGATCTTGGCGAACTTGCGGGGCGCGGAGACGGCCCAGGGGCAGAGGAGCGAGAGGCAGACGTGGACGTTGGGATGACCCATGGCGACCATGTTGAGGTCGTCGCAATAAGGGTAGCCCATGTGGAAGGCGACGATTTTGAGATCGGGGAAATCGCGGGCCACGTCGTCGAGCAGGATGGGCAGCGCGTGCTTTGACTTTCCGGGCGGGACCCAGCAGAAGCCGGTGTGGATGTCGAGCACGATGCCCAGCTCCTCGGCCTTTTTATAAAAGGGCCAGAGGTCGGGATCGTTGATGAAAGTGTCCTCCGGCGGGTAGAACTTGAAAATCCTGGCGCCCTTTTCCTTGACCCAGTACTCGAGCTCCCAGATGGTGTTGTCCAGGCCCTTGTGCTTGATGGGCGAGACGTTGGGCTGATACATGAAGCGCGAGGGATTGGACTCGACCACCTTGGCCATCTCGCCGTTGCTGACCCAGCGGGAGGTGTAGCCGGTGGTGTCCATCATGGACTCGGGCAAAAGGCAGGCCACGTCCACGCCGTACCGGTCCATGGACCAGAGGAGGTTTGCGGGATCGTGGTTCTTGACCATCTCGCGCGGCTCCAGCATGGCCAGACTTTCCGGCGGCGATCCCATGATCAGCGGCCGGGTGATGCTGGCGATGGCGCGCCACCACATCTGGACGCCGGGAAAATGGTTGATGGGTCCCATGTCGCCGATGAGATGGGCCTCGGGGTCAATCTTGAAATAGTCGTCCTTTTCAAATTCCATCGCCATTTTAATTCCTCCTTGTAAATCGGGCGCGAGCCCCGGCCACTAGAGGCGGTTTAATAACCCCGCCAAGAATTTTTAACAAGGATATTCAGGATGTTCAGGATCAAGGAAACCGGAAATTATCCTGGAAATCCTGAATATCCTTGTTAATAATCTTTTCATCGGAGATGGTTGCCAGCTTTTCGTTCAAGGCACTTCAGCGCATGACACCTGAAGCTTGTCTCCCGCCATGTCCTCGATATTTTTCTCATCGCCCCATTTAAACTCATGCGGCACGATATAGAAGCGGACCATGTATTGGTGCAGTCCCCTGGTGAGGAGGTCAACCATATCGCCGAACTGCGAACCTCCTTCGGAGCGGCCGGGACCGTCGTCCACAAAGGACACTTGTTTAAGAGTTTTCTTCCATTCGTCGGGAAAGTGCACGATGTAATACACGCTCATGCCGCGTCCGCTGCCCACGCACCAGTCGCGGGCGTCGCGGCCGATCAAGGGCCCGTCCGGGGAATCCGGGACCCCGTCCAGGATAACGCCTTGGCGATGGGAAACATCGTAGTAGGTGAGGGGCAGGACCTTGGGGTCCAGCACCACGGTCCCGCGGATCACGAACGAAGAGAGGACGGAGTTGAAGTCGAAGGGGATGTCCATCATCACCGGCTGGTCCATGCGGTTAAAGTAATAGTGCTGCTCGGTCCCGCCTTGGCCCTTGATCCGGAACACGCCGAAGTCGGCGCCGCCGGCGGCCCGCCACAGCGCGCGCACCGGCCCGTCCTTGGTGGCGATGGTCTCGCCCCGGATGAGATCGTAAAAGTCCACCTCGCCGGTGAGACCGATGACCTTGACCTTGAGCACGCCCGGCGTCTGGTTCCGGACCACCAGGTCGGGGGTGAAATTTCCGTTCGCGGTCCGGACCCGAAGCTCATCAAAATAGCCCAGGTCCGCCTGTTGCGAGAACTGGTAGCGTTCGGTCTCGATGTGGAGCCTTTCCCCGGAGATGTCCATCTTGACATAATCGTGCTGGCAGCGGGGCAGCTTGGAGTTGAGCAGGAGGTAAGCGTAAGCGGTCCGGCCGGAGGCGGGATCGGTCACGGATAGCTCGACGGCCTTGGCCGCGCCGGTTTCCTGGACCGGCTCCGCGCGCGGGCCCAGGTCCCGGGCCATGAACACGATCTCGTCATCGGCGTCGAGCCGGCCGTTGTCCACGTCCCTATCGTGCAGGCCCTTTTCCCGGCCCTTGGGGCTCACCCACGCGAACACGTGCTCGCCGTCCCTGACCTCGTCCACCTGCATGGGGATGGCGGTAAGCCTGCCGTCGTGGGACGCGGCCAGACTCAAGGCGGATATGTCCGCTCCATTCAGGGCCGGCGCCTGGGCGCCAACGATGATGACCGCGGTCTCGGCAAACAGGCCCTCGCGGTCCTGCGGGTTGGAAGCCGCCAGGAGCGCGGAGGCCGCGGCAAGGGCGTATGCCAGGACCGCGATCCCGATTGACCGGAGCTTCATCAGCGGCCTCCCTTTGCCGGGTACACCTTGCACAAGGCGCTGCGCAGCGACTCGGAGCCGGTGTCGGGGTCGTAGGCCATGGGTCCGAAGAGCAGGTTCACCGTGGATTGCTTGTAGCCGTACTCGGGGGGGTCCTGCTCCGGGAACCACCAGGCGTGCTGGGCCGAGACCACGTCCGGCGCCACGATGTCGGTGAGGCGGGCGCGCATCTTGATCTTGCCGTGCGGCGTCTCGATGCAGACCCAGTCGCCGTCGGAAATATTGAGCGGCTGCGCGGTGTCGGGATGGATCTCGACCAGCGGATCGGGATTGGTCTTGCGCAATGACTCGAGCTGGCGGCCCTCCGAGTGAAAGAACGCCCGGACCTTCGCGCCGGTGGTGAGGATCAACGGATACTCTTTTGCCAGCTCGGGCGCGGACACCGGCGTCAGCGGCGGCTCGCGGTAAACCGGCAGCGGCTCGCGGCCGAGCATGCTGAGCAGGCCGTTGTAAATCTCGAGCTTGCCGGAAGGCGTCTCGAAGCCGGAATTCTTGTATTTGTAATAACGCTGCTCACCGGCCAGGATGCCGCGCTCGCAGAATTCCTCGAAGGCGAGGCCCGAATCCTCCAATACCCACTCCAGGTACTCGCGGTAGTCCTTCCAGGGAAAGGCCGCGGTGAGTCCCAGCCTTCGCGCGAGCTCGATGATGATCTCGCGGTCGTCCCTGGTCTCGCCGATTTGGGCGACTTTTTTTCGGGCCAGCACGCACCAGATTTTATGGATGTTGACTATCTCGTCCTGCTCCAGCCATGAGGCCGCGGGCAGGACCAGGTCGGCGAGCTGCGCGGTCGGGGTCAGGAACAGGTCCGTAACCACGGTGTATTCGAGGAGCTTGAGCCCGGCCTCCACGTCGGCGGTGTTGGTCATGGTGGTGAGCGGATTCGATCCCACCACCCAGAAGGCCCGGAGGCGGTAGGGGTCGCCGGTCACGATCGAGCGCCAGAACGCGGGCGGATGCACGGCCGGGCACAGCGGGTACTTGCCGCCGTCGAGTCTCTTCGCCGCCTTCTCGGGCGGAAGGAATTGCAGACCGGCCACCTCCAGGTTGCGGAAGATGGAGCGCTGCTTGACGCCCGCCGGCCCCACCCACAGCGCGTCGCCGCCGGGCGCGTCAATGTTGCCGCAGATGCCGCTCATAATGAGGATGGCGCGCGCGGTCTGGTAATTGGACGCGCTCATGTCCAGGGCGTTGCCCCACTGGATGCAGGCCGGCCGCGCCGCGGCGTAAGTGCGGGCCGCGGCCCGGATCTCATCGGCCGTAAGCCGCGTGATGGCCGCGGCCCACTCCGGCGTGAACGGCTTTACGTGCTCGGCGAGCTTGTCAAAGCCGCTGGTGTATTTCTCCACGAACTCGCGGTCGTAAAGATTCTCGCCGACGATCACGTGAAGCATGGCGATGGCGAGCGCGCCGTCGGTGCCGGGCCGGAGCCGGAGCCAGTGGTCGGCGCGCTTGGCCGGCCCGGTCCGGCGCGGGTCTATCACGATCACTTTCCTGGCCTGGTCGAGGGCGCGCTGGACCATGCCTCCGCACATGCCGTCGGAAGCGCCCGTCTGGGTGACGTTGCAGCCCCAGAGCACGACGCATTCCGGCATCCGGCCGCCGAAGCCGTAAACGTCGGCGATAGGCAGTTGGCCCACCGTGCCCAGGCTGGCGATCCATCTCGGGAAATAGCAGACGTGGGCCACGCCCGTGAAATTGGGAGTGCCGAAGGCGTTGGCAAAGCGGGTGGTGAACCCGGTATAGGGCCGGCCGGTGCCCTGCATCATCCCGACGTATTCGGCCCCGCTCTCGTCCTTGATCCGGCCCAACCTCTCCGCCATTTCAGAGAGCGCCTGGTCCCAGGAAATGCGCTTCCACTTGTTCTGGCCGCGCTCGCCCGCGCGCTGAAGCGGATAGCGGAGCCGGTCCGGGTGGTAAAGCAGCTCGACCGAGGCCGCGCCCTTGGGGCAGATGTAACCCTTGCTGGTGGGGCTCGCCGGATCGCCGGCCACCTTGACCACCCGGTCCCCTTCCAGGTGCACCAGCACCTGGCACACGCCGTGACACATGCGGCACGCGGAGCGGACGACGCGGCGGTCAGCCACGGACTTGTCCCTTAATACCATCCCCACTCCTCCACCGCATAGGCCATGGCCTTGACGTTCTCCGGCCGGGCGTTGGCCGGGATGGAACAGCCCGACGACAAAATAAAGCCGCCTCCCTTGCCGACCTCTTCAATCAAGCGCTTGCAGTAGGCCAGCACCTCGTCCCTTTTCCCGAAGGCCAGCAGGTACGCCGGCACGTCGCCCATGATACACATATGATCGCCCAGCGCCTCCTTGGCCTTGAAGATGTCGGAGAAGCCGTCGAGCTCGAGGATGCACTTCTTGGCCGGGAGTCTCCGGAACAGATTATAGCCTTTGCTCCAATCGGTGTCGCAGTGCAACAGCGGGGTCATGCCCTCGTCAATAATGGTGTTCACCATGTACTCGAGCTCGGGCATGACGAACTCCTCGAAGTGGCGGGGCGAGATGGTGGCCGGAGACGAGCGGGAGAGGCCGATGAAGATGCGCGGCGCGCCGATGAACCGGGCGCAGGCGATGGCCATGCGGGTGGAGGCCTTGGCCCAGGCCTTGCTCGCGGCCTTGAGCTTGTCGGGCCGGTCATAGAGGTCCAGGCTGATCGGTCCCAGGCCGCGTCCGAAGGAAAACGCCTCGAACAGCGGACCCGGATGAATGAAGCCCGCGGCCATGACCGCGCCCGCCCGCTCCACCATTTTGCGGTGCCGGCGCATCTCGAACAGGGAGTAGATGGTGCGGGGAATGCCCTTGCCGAATGCCAGCTCCGGATGGTTCCTGCCCGCCGCCGCCATCATGAACCGGAAGAAGCCGTGCTTGATGAGGCGGTCGTAATCCTCGGGTTTCAGGAACTCGCTTTCCACGAACTGGTGGACCTCGTTCGCCGGCAGCTCGCGGCCGGGAAGGCGGAGCCGGGCCAGGACCCCGATCTTCAAAAGGAAGGCGTTGGCGGTGTCCGCGATAAAGGTCATGTCCCAGGGCCCCAGCTCGCGCATGGTCTTGAGCACGGCCTGGATGCGCGTTTCACCGTCGGTCATGAGATCGGCATTGGTACAGCCCGCATAAGTGGCCGCGAAGTGGTCAATAAGCGGGGCCAGCGCGACCCGGTCGGGCCGTTCCAAGTCCACGACAGCCTGTATGCGCTCGGCCGATTTCATGCTCATACTCTCTTGCTTTTGCCGATCCAATACGGCGCCTTGACCTCGCGGCGCAGGATCTTGCCGATGGCCGTCTTGGGCAGGCTCGACGCGAACTCGACGCTCTTGGGTTTTTTATAGCCGGCCAGGTGCTGCTTGCACAGCGCGATGATCTCTTCCTCGGTGGCGCTCTGTCCGGGCTTGAGCACGACCACGGCCTTCACCGCCTCGCCCCAGGTGGGATCGGGCACTCCCACCACCGCGGCCTCCATCACGGCCGGATGCTTGTAGATCACGTCCTCCACCTCGCGCGGATACACGTTCTCGCCCCCGGAAATAATCATGTCGTTCTTGCGGTCCACAATGTAGATATAGCCGTCCTCGTCAATCGTGGCCATGTCGCCGGTGTGCAGCCAGCCGTCTTTTAAGGTCTCGGCGGTAAGCTCCGGGTTCTTCCAGTAGCCCAGCATGACGTTGGCGCCCCGGGCGCAGATTTCTCCGATCGCTCCCGGCTTCACCTGGCCGCCTTCCTCGTTCATCACCCGGACCTCGGTGACCAGGCACTCGCGGCCGGCGCTGGCCAGCCGCCGCCGGCCGAGCTCGGTCTCGATGCGCCGGTGGTCGAACTGGTCGAGGATGGCCACGGTGGGCGCGGCCTCGGTAAGCCCGTAGCCCTGGCCGAGGTCGAGGTCGGGGAATTTCTCCTTGAGCTTCATCAGGAGCTCGAAGGGCATGGGCGAGCCGGCATAGGTGATGGCGCGCAGGCTGGTGAGGTCGTACTGGTCGAGGTCCGGGAACATGAGCAGGAAGCCGGCGATGGTGGGGACCATGTTGACGTGGGTGCAGCGTTCATTCTGGATGGTTTCGAGCACGTAGGCCAGGTCGAATTTCTTGCTGATCACCGCCTTCGAGCCCATGAAGTGCACCACGGTAACGGGCCAGAAGGCGATGTGGAACAGCGGCAGGATGGCGATGGTGCTGTCGTCCTTGGTAATCCGCATGGTGAAAAGGCAGCCCAGCGCCGCGGTCAGCACGTTGCGGTTCGACAGCATCACGCCCTTGGGCAGGCCGGTGGTGCCGCCGGTGTACATCAGGATGAACATGGCGTTCTCGTCGCGCGGACCGTAATGGGGCGAGGGCGAAGCAGAGGCCAGGAGCGCCTCGTAATCCCGCATGCCCTCAACCGGACCGTCCAGGGAGAGGTAATGCCGGAGGCGCGGGAGCTTCGGCCGAAGCGTCTTGGCCGTTTCGATATACTCCGCGCCCGTGAGCAGAGCCACGGCCTCGGAATGGTCCAAAATGTAATGCAGCTCGTCAGGCGCAAGCCGCCAGTTGAGAGGGACCGCCACGATCCCCGCCCGGGCGCACGCGTAATAATACTCCATGAAGCGGTGGCTGTTCTGGGCCAGGATGGCCAGGTGCTCGCCGGGCTTGATCCCCAGGGCGATGAGGCCGTTGGCCAGGCGGTCCACCCGCTCATCGAGCCGGCGCCAGGTGAGGCGGTGCTCCTCGAACACCAGGCACTCGAACTCCGGGTCGAGCTTGGCGTGCTTTCTCGGGATGTCGTCGAGCATTATCATCGGTCAATCCTCTCTTGCGGGGCCGTCAGATCAGGCCCTTGGCCTTGGCCATGAACTTCTGGGCTTTCTTTTCATGGGGCGAGTTCCTGATCCACAGTTCGGGATAGAACTTCTCGAACCCGGCGGTGGGGTTGGCCTTGCAGGTGATCCATCTTGGCTCGAAGAGGTTCATGTAACACTGGTTGCATCTTGTGCATTTCACGATGTCCTTCTCGCGCCCGGCCTGGGTCTTGGCCGGCCAGTAAGGATCGGCGATGGCCTGCCGGCCGAGCGAGATGACATCGGTAGAGCCCGCCTGCACGGCCTCGTTGGCGGTCTCGGGATGGATAAAGCCGGGCGTGACCACGGGCACCCCGCCCGCTTGCTTGAACCCGGGCCCGTACTGGGTGAACTCGTCCTCCCCGTCGGGCGCGAAGGCGCCCGGGTTCTCGTAGCATCCCTGGGAGATGTTGACGTAGTTCATCCCGGCCGCCGCCGCCATCGCGACGAACTGCCTGGCCTCGTCGCGGGAGAGGCCGCCGGGAACCTTCTCGTCGCCGGAGAAGCGGGCCCCCACCGGCTTGTCCGGCCCGACCCGGGCCCGGATTTTCTTGATGATGTTGACGAGGAACCGGCCGCGGTTTTCCAGGGACCCGCCGTACTCGTCATGGCGGAGGTTCATGCGGGGCGACAGGAACTGGTGGATGAGGTACCCGTGGGGGCTGTGGATTTCGACGCCGTCGAACCCGAGCTTGAAGGACGCCTCGGCCTGCGCGGCCATGCGGTCCTCCAGGTCCACGATCTCGTCCCGGCGGAGCTCGCGCGGGGTCTCCCCCACCACCACGTGCAAAAGCTCCGGCGCCTTTTTCGCGAGCGCCTCGATGATGACCTTTTCCAGGAGCGCGTACTGGTCGTCGCTCATCGCCCTGATTTTGTCGAAGTCGCCGCCGACCAGGGCCACGATCTCGGGCGCCACTCTCTTCACCTGCCGCTCCCAGCCCTTGTTGAGGTTCCTGACGTCGGTGCGCATGGGCACGGGCGAGGGCGCGGCGCTGGGCACGTCGGGCTGGTCGAGGTTGGGGTGTCCCTGCCGCCCCCACCCGGGACTCAACTGGATGAAAATCCGGGTGCGGTCATAAGTGTGGATCAGGTTCACGAGCTCGCTCAAATGCCGGGCCTGGCGCACGTCGGTGAAGAGGGCGGGGTTAAGGGCGTCGCATCCGCGCCAGCGGTGGGGGTTGACCACCACGCACTCGGTGATGATGAGGCCGAAGCCGCCCTTGGCCCGGGTGGCGTACCAGGCCAGGCTTTGCAGGCTCATGTACCCGAAGGGCGCGGAATAGGTCATGTTCATGGGCGACATGGCGACGCGGTTCTTGAGCTCGCAGTCGCCGATTTGAATCGGCTCGAAGAGTTTATCATAGCTCATGGGGTGCTCCTTTCCTTGCGCCCGCGGCGCGGCTAGGCCCAGGACTTGGGCAGGCCCTGGAACTGCATGAGCATGTTCTTGCTCATCTCGTTCGAGATCGGCGAAAACTGGATCTGGAAGGCGTCGCGGGCGTACATCTGGATCGGGTATTCCTTGCAGATGCCGTAGCCGCCCATGATCTCCGCGCCGTGCACCGCCGCGTGCATGGCGCCCTGCGCCGCCACCAGCTTGGCCATGGTGGCTTCCAGGTGATACGGCTTGCCGTGATCGCAAAGCCAGGCGGTCTTGTAGGTCAGGTTCCTGGAGTTCTCCAGGTTGCAGTACATGTCGGCCAGGTAATGCTGCAGGATCTGGAAGCGGCTGATGGGTCCGCCGAACGCCTGCCGCTCCTGGACGTACTTGAAAACATATTCATAGATCGCGGCGATGATCCCGACCCCCATCATGGCCACTCCGATGCGCTCCGGGTTGAGCACGGTCAGCATGTCATACCACCCCGCGCCGCGCCGGCCCAGGATGTTTTCCTGAGGAATTTCGACGTCCTCGAAAAAAATCCCGACCGAATCGCAATGATGAAAGCTGATTTTGGGGACCTTGGTGGTCTTGATCCCCGCGCTCTTGGCGTCCACCAGAAAAATGCTCAGCGACTTGGAAGGCTTCGCGTCTCTCTCGGTCTTGGCGATCACCACCATGTAGTCGGCCACGTGCGCGCCGGTGATGAACATCTTCTGGCCGTTCAAGACCCAGCGGTCTCCCTTGTCCTCGGCAAACGAGGAAATGGCGCCCAGGATGTCCGTGCCGCCCGCGGGCTCGGTCAGCGCCATGCAGAATTTCAGCTTGCCCTCGCCCAGCCGGGGAAGAAAAAATTCCTTCTGTTCCTTGGTCCCCAGCTCGGAAATGAAGCGGACCCCGAAGCCGATGGTGGCGCCGATGGCGTTGGCCACGGACAAAGAGCATTTGCAGATCTGCTCGAAACCCACCATGGCGTCCACCTGTCCGAGCCCCTGGCCGCCGTACTCCTCGGCCACCGGCCCGCTGAAGATCCCGAGGGCGATGAATTTTTTCCACAGCTCGTCGGGCGGAAAGTCCACGTTCTCATCCATCCACTTGACGTACTCGTAATTCAGCTCCTTCTTGCAGAACCTCTCCATCTGGTCCTTGAGCAGCAACTGGGTCTCGGTCAATGAAAAATCCATGGGTCCCTCCTCTTAGCGCGGACGCCTTGGGTCGCGGTCACGTTTTTTTCTTTTGCTCCAGGGCGGCCAGCGCGAATTTGCGCAGGTTGGTGGCATAGTCCGAGTAGAAGAGCCACATGATGGCGTTGCGTTCCAGGGTCATGGCCGCGTCCCAGTTGATCCCCTCGAACGACCGGTTGATCACGCTCTTGCCCATGCGCAGCGCGTCCGCGGACTTCAGGGCCAGGTCCTTCACCACTTCATCCACCTTTCGGTCGAACTCGTCCTCGGTAAAGACCCGGGTCAGCAGTCCCATGTCGTAGACGTCGCGGGCCGTGTAGTCCTTGCGTCCGGTGAGCAGGATCTCGCGGGCGCGGAAGATGGGCATGGTCCGGGCCAGGCGCGCGGTGCCGCCCCAGCCGGGCAGGATGCCCATGGTGATCTCGGTGACGCCGAATTTGGTCTTCTCGCTGGCGTAGATCAGGTCGCAGGCCAGGGCCAGCTCGAGCCCGCCGGCCAGGCAGTGGCCCTTGACCTTGGCCACCACGATCTTCTCGCTCTCGGTGATGTTGTGGATGATGTCGTAGCCGGTGCGGGCGAGCCAGTCCATGACGGTCTGGTGGTTGAACGTGGGCAGGACCGAGAGGTCTCCGCCCGAGCAGAAGGACTTGCCCGCGCCCGTGAACACCACCACCTTGACGCCCGGCTCGTCGCGCACCCGCCGGAAGGCGTCCAGCATCTCCGCGGCCATCTCCCGGTTGATGGCGTTCCGTTGTTCCGGCCGGTTCAGGGTGATGGTGCAGACGCTGTTTTCCGGACCCGAGACCTCATAAAGCAGGGTTTGGTATTCGCCGCTCATTCCGTTCTCCTTTCTCCCGCTCCCTCCGGGCCGCCGAATTCGGCCGCGCCCGGACCTTGCTTGCCCAGCACCGTCCCGTCCTTTTGATACGCCTCCATGCACGCCTCGTAGCCGTGGCGGTTGATGGGGCAGACCTTTAAACAAATGCCGCAACCCTCGTACTTCCTGAAGATCGGGAAGCAGCGCGCGTCGTTGTTTTTCCGCTTCAACACCCCTCTCCACCAGATGCGCTCGCGGGTGATGGCCCGGCCCGGACAGGCGTTGACGCAGATCATGCATTGGTCGCAATATTCGGCCATCCCGAGGTCCACCGGCTCGTCCGGGTCCAGGTCCGCGTCCACGCTGATCATGGTCCAGCGCTGCCGCGGCCCGTACTCTTTGGTGATGACCACGCCCTGCGCTCCCAGCTCGCCCAGCCCGGCCATGATGGCGTGCGGCGGGTACTTGACCCAGCCGTCAAAGGGCACGCGCGCGTGACAGCGGTATCCGCGCGACCTTATGAACCTGGCCACCTCGAACACCCGCCGTCCGCTCTCCACGTAGACCTCGAAGTCAAAGAGCCGGCGTCCGGGAAAGGGGACCTCCTCCAGCAGGCCCCGGTCCATCTCCATGCCCAGGACCACGGCCGCGTCGTAGGGAAACTTGTCGTCCCGCCCCTCGGCGATAAACCGCCGATCAATGCGGGTGAATCCGCAAAGGCCGTAGCCCACGCTTTTCGCGAATTCCCTGATCTCCCGCTTGAGCTGGTTCAGGTCCGGGGCCTTTTGAGGGGCGACCTTTCTCTCGAATAACGTCTGCCCCAGGTCCATGCGCAAAATGCTCCGGCCCGCGCCCCATCCATAATCGCCGAGCTTGCCGCGCTTCGCCCACTTCGGCGCCTCCAGCCTGGCGATCAGCATGAGCTTGTTCTTCATCGCGCCCGGCAGCTCCGGCAGCGGATCCGCCTCGGAATAGGCGTCGAGCGCCGCCGGATCAATCTCCAGCGCGGGCAAGTGGTCGGTTATTTCCCGGCCCGGGTTCTCTCGCCGAAGCTCGAAAGTCTGTCTCCACGGATCGGCCCGCCGCAGTCTGTCTCCCTTCTCCATTCTTCCCCTGGCTACTGGCTGCTTGCTACTGGCTACTTTCTTCCCGCCGGCCTCCACTTGGGCAGCGTGAACTCCGGCGATACGTCGTCAAACACCACCTCCAGCTCCATGCCGTTTTTAAGCTTGTCCTTGTCGCACTCGATGATGTTGGAGATCATGCGTACGCCTTCCGGCAGGTCCACCATCGCCACTACATAAGGCATGTCGTCCCAGAACGGGAAGGGCACCATGTACTCATTGATGGCATAGGCGTAAAGCTTGGCCTTTCCTTGAGCCGCCACCCATTCGCTATTATCGCTCTGGCAGTTGGTGCAGTAGAGGTAAGGCGGATGGTCAATACGGCCGCAGTCCTTGCAGCGCTTGAGCACGAGCCGGTGCTGTTTGGCCGCGTCCCAGAAAGGCTTTGACCATTTCGACGGCTTGGGCATGGGCTTTTTCACTTCCTCGTCCGACAGATTTAATAATTCTTTAATTCCCATTTGATCTCTCCTCTTCTTAGCTCCGTGATCTCTGTGCCTCGGTGCGAGAAAAATACTTAAGGGACCTCATTCCCCAGGACCGTGAAATGGCAGTCCATGAACGCGCCGCCGCCGGTGTTCTCGATGATGAAGCGGGCGTTCGGCACCTGGGCCTTGCCGGCCTTGCCCATGAGCTGGCGGCAGGCCTCGACAAACAGCCCGAAGCCCACCCCGGTTCCAGTGTGTCCAAAGGACAGGGCTTCGCCGTTGGTCGTGCACGGATACTTCCCGCCCGGGCCGGTTTCTCCGGCCTCCACCAGCGCGCCCGACTTGCCCGGCTCAACAAACCCGAGCGCGTCCATGATGATGAGGTGGATGCCGGGGTAGGAGCCGTAGATCTCGAAGATATCCATGTCGTCCGGCCCGAGCCCCGCCCGCTCATAGGCCTTGTCCGCGAGGGGCTTCAAGTATTGGGCCAGGGACTCGAAACCGCTGACCTTGGCGCTGGTGATGGAGCGGTGGGAATAGTCGGAGGCGTCGGAAAGGAAATAGACCGGTTTCTTGCAGACCTTCCGGGCCTTCTCCGCCGTGGTCATGATGTAGGCTGACCCGCCGTCGGCGAGCACGTTGCACATGAGGCTGGTGAGCGGCCAAGCCACCATCTTGGTGGAGAGAACTTTTTCAACGGTGATCTCTTTCTTGTTGAACATGGCATTGGGCTGGAGCATGGCCCACTTGCGGCAGGCCACGGCCACCGCCGCCACCTGTTCGCGGGTGGAGCCGGTGGCGTTCATATATGCTTGAGTGACCATGGCCGCCAGCGAGTTGTAGGTCATGCCGTAGGGCACGTCCCACTCCTCGTCCGAGCCGGCGATGGCGAAGTACTGGGCCATCTCGTTCATGGTGAACTGCGAGAAGCGCTGGGCATGGACCACCAGCACCGTGTCTGTCTCCCCGGAGTGAAGGATGCCCTCGGCGGTCTTGCGGATGGAGAAGCTCGAGGCCCCGCCCGAGCTGGTCATGCACGTGATCTTGCATCCCCGCGCCCCGATGGCCTCCGGGAGGCGGCCGAACACCGCCTCCGTGTTGTACTCGTTCCCCATGATGTGCTGCGCGCACAGCACCGCCCCGATCTCGTTCTTATTGATCCCCGCGTCCTCGATCGCCAGCTTGCAAACCCGGTAGGCGGTCTCGAACTCGGTCCGCTCCGGAAAATTCCCGCACGGGACCTCGCCCGTGCCGATGACCGCGAACTCGCCTTTGCTCATCTCGACCTCCTTTCAGTAAAACAACACAACCACAGATGAACACTGATAAACACGGATTAAGAAAAAGTTATGATCTGGTTCACTCTTGTCCAAAATAGGCCGTAAGAAAACCGCCAAGACGCCAAGAGCGCCAAGGATCGCCAAGTAAAACCTGATGTTTCTTGGCGGCCCGGCAAAGAACAGCTCCGGAGCGTTGGCCCCAACCGGCTTGGCGAACCGGCCGACGGGAGCGCCAAGCCAGAAACATTCGCACCCCAGCCCTCTTAAAATCGTGTTTAAAAATAATCCTTGGCGCTCTTGGCGTCTTGGCGGTTCTCCGGTCCGTTTATTTCGGACAGCACAGGATCTGGTTTATGCCTTATTCTTGTTATCTTTTCATCCGTGTTTATCCGTGTTCATCCGTGGTTTCTTAAAACCAAGCCCTCCTACCCTACGGCAGCTTGGGGACCTCCGGCAGGACGGGCGTGCCCGCCTTGCGCGCCGGGCGCCAGTACTCGGGCATGTACTTCTCGCGGCCGAGGTCGCGGTTTAATTTGCAGCGCACGGGCAGGCCCACCGCCGTGCGCATCAGGCACTCGTTGCAGCGCGCGCACTTCCGGTACTTCCCGCCCGCGTACACCTTGTTGGCGTAATCCGGGTCGCACAGCATCTGCCGCCCCAAGGATACCATGTCAATCCTGCCCTCCCGAATCGCCCGCGACGAATTCCGGGGGTCATGCAGCGAGACCGAGATCACGGGAACGTTATCGGGCAGCACCGACTTGAAACCCTCGGCCTCCCCCACCAGGTGAAGGTTCTCCTCGTCCGGGAAAAAGTACTTGAGCGCCTCGTAACTGCCGTCGGACAGGTGCACGTAATCAATGCCCAGCTCGCCCATCTTCTTCACCACCTGCTTGAGCTCATCGTGGTGGATGCCGTCGGGCATGTGCTCGTCCCCGGAAAAACGGATGCCCACCGGCGCCGCGTTTCCGATCTTGGCCCGCACCGCTTGGTACAGCTCGGCCACGATGCGCATCCGGTTCTCCAGGGAGCCGCCGTACTCGTCGGTGCGCTTATTCGAGCGGGGCGAGAGGAACTGGTGCTCCAGGTAGCCGTGCGGCGCGTGCAGCTCGATGCCGTCGAACCCGGCGATCAGGGCCAGCACGCAGGAGTCGGCGAACTCGGCGATCTCGGACTTGATCTCCTCCCGCGTCATCTCGCGGGGCATGGCGGCGTGGGCCATGCTGGGGATGCGCGGGTCCAGGGCCTGCGGGTTCCTGGACAGGTACTCGAGCATCTTCCTGGGCATCAGCGCCGGGTCGGTCTGGTAGGGGATCGCGGACGGCGCCGGCGGCGACTTGTGGTCCTTGTTATGGCCCTGCCGGCCGAACCCGATCGAGAGCTGGATAAAGGCCTTGGCCCCGAAAACGTGAATGGTCTCGGTCAACTCCTCCAACCCCGGAACGTGCGTGACGTCGAACAGGTGCAGGTTGGAGGTATAAGGGAACTCCGACGCCATCCGGGTCCCCAGCACGCACTCCGTGATGATGAGGCCCGTGCCGCCCCGCGCCCGCGCCGCGTAATAGGCCAGGATCTGCTCGTTCACGAAGCCCCGGTTGTCCAGCGACATCACCGTGTTCATCGGCGCCATCACGATCCGGTTCTTGATCTCGCAACCCCCGATCTTGATCGGCTGGAAAAGCTCCGGGTAAGCGGGCTTCTTGGCAGCGCCCGCCGACTTGCCCGCCGCGCCTCCGGCCCTGGCCGCGCCCGCCGCGCGGGCCGTGGCTTTGCCTGAAGCTTTCCTGGCCGCTTTTGCCGGCGCCTTTTTCCCGGCCCGTTTCTTCTTGGCCGCCGCCATGATTTTCACCTCCCGTCCCGGTTTTTCCGGGCGATCCTAAGATTTTCGTTGACATTGACGCGCCGATCATTTAATATTTATAGTTATGAATGATGCGTCGTTTTTATTTATTGCATAAAACAAAGGGCTTGTCAAGAAATTTTTATATTTTTCAATAAGTTACCTGAACGCGGTTTTTTAGCGCAACTATTTGTTTTACAAAAGATAATTATTCGGTGCCTATTCCGGTTTCTTGGCAACCCGTTGATTGCAAAGAAAAATATTTTTTCAGACTATAAATTGTTACTTTATAGTTGATTTGCAGTTTCCGGGCAGGGATACCTGGCGCGGCTGAGGGCCGCAACCAATGAGGAGAATTAAGGAGCCGCAGATGAACGCAGATGAACGCAGATGATTATGGAATAATTTTTATTTAATCTGCGTTCATCTGCGTTCATCTGCGGCTAAAAAAATCAAACAAACTTATGCATCTTTGATGTTAGTAGCATAGAGGGGACAAAAGTCATGGTCCAGGGAAAATTCATGAAAATCAGGGAGCTGGCCCAGGCCGCGGGCGTGCCCCGGTCCACTATTCAGTTTTACCTGCGGGAGGGTCTATTGCATGCTCCCATCAAAACCGGCCGGACCATGGCGTATTATGACGAGGGCCACCTGAAAAAGCTCAAGCTGATCAAGCGGCTCAAGCAGGACCTGCGCATGCCCATCGCCTTCCTGAAAAAGGAGCTTAAGGAGATGGAGGGAGTTGATGGCGCGGCCGGTCCCGTGGCGATTGCGGCGGTTGCGGAGGACACGGACCCCCGCGAGTCGCGCAAGGCCGAGATCGTGCGGACGGCCATCGAGGTGTTCTCGAGGAAGGGCTACCATAACGCCAGGGTCAGCGACATCACGCGGCGGGCGGGGATCTCGACGGGCACGTTTTACGTTTATTTCGAGAACAAGCGGGAGCTTTTCATCGAGGTGGTGGAGGACGTTTTCCGCCACATCGTGGGCGCGGCGGCCCGGAGCATCAAGGACGAGGACGACCTGGGCAAGCGGCTGGTGATCCGGGGCCGGACGTTTTACGAGAACTATTCGCGCTACATGGAGATCCTGAACCAGCTCCGGGCGGAGATCGCGTCCGACGAGGACTGGCCGCAGGAGAAGCTGAACCGCATGTACCAGGCGCTGACCGGACCGGTGATCCGGGAGGCGCGGCAAGGCATCGAGCGCGGCGAGGTGCGGCCGGTGGACCCGGAGCTTTTGGCCTTCGCCCTCACCGGCCTGATCGAGATCATGAGCTTCCGCATCTCGCTCGACGACAAGTACACCATTGACGACGCCCTCCGCTTCATCGGCGACCTCCTGCTCAACGGCCTGCCGGCCCCCGCCTACAAGGACCGGTGGCAGCTCAACGACCTGTTGTGAGGCGGGCGAACTGGATACCCCACATAGCTATGTGGGCTGTCCCGCTATTGCTTGTCGGGTGAGGCAATTCGTTCGGGGTTGGTGAGAGCTTCCAAGGCTTCCGCGTCGGCCAGGTCCTTGGTCCTGCCCGACGCCCTCTTGTTGCGAATCAGGTCGGCGACCGATGGAATATGCACTTGTATTCCCTCGATGTCCACCACCAATGACCGCCCATAGGTCTCCTCAAACTCAAGTCCCGACGCCGTGGTGATGATGTCAATCCGCCGCGGGGCGACGCCGATCTGAAATACGGTCCCTTCCTTTAGAAGGTCTCCCTTGGTTAGTTGTTCCAGCGGGGCGCCGAAACGGCGGAGTGACCGTAAGGCCGCGTCGGCGTTCTCGGGAGACGGCATGACCCAGATGTCAACGTCCATGGTGGCCCGCACATAGCCGTGGGCGGCCAGCGCATACGCCCCGACGAGCAGGAACCTAACCTTCTCGTCGGATAAGGCGCGTAACATGTCTCTGTAGTCTTCGTTCAGCATCGTGCTCTTTGCTTAAAGACGCGGCCTCCCGGGTCAGCGGCCAGACCAGGCCGATCCGCTCCGCCGGAGTGCCCTCAACGTACCCGCCATCAGGCTCCTCCCCCTGCCGGTATAGCGCCGTGCGGTCCCTCTTCATGCTCCCAATGTAGCACTTGCGCCCAAAAACTTCAATCGCGGGCCTACGCTGAAAAAGCGGGACTGGTAGGTAACGCCGGCATCATGCCGGCATCTTTTACCGTACGCCCGGTGCGGGATGGGGGTCCGGGATGGGTGGGGGTCAGACCCTTGTTTAATTGTTTAAGGATTGGGGATGGGGGTCAGACCCTTGTTTAATTGGGGATGGGGGTCAGACCCTTGTTTAATTGTTTAAGGATTGGATTTTGGATTTGAGGCATGGTTTCTCCTCCATTAATTGCCTTAACTTGATGAGGCCGGTCGGGACGGAAGCGGGCCGGACGGAAAGGGCGGCGGCGATTTTGTCAAGCGCCTCATCGTGGCCTCGGGCGGCCGCATGGCAGACGGTATAGGGATGTGCTGTTCTTCTCGTTCCCTCCATGGTCCGACTCAGACTCAATCAAACAAGGGTCTGACCCCACACGCTCGCGTTCTACGTTAACTCAGTCGATTATGGCGCCTCGCGCCACCCTGGAATGATGAAAATATTGCCGGTAGGCGGGACACTCTTGTCCCACGGCCGCCCGACAGGAGTGTCGGGCCTACCGACTTATTTTCAGGACAGGGCGGAAGCCCTGGAAAAGGATTCATAACCAGGACAACCATCTCGGATGAAAAGATTATTATTAAGAGGAGCAAAGAAGATTGGACAGGATTAACAGGATTTACGGGATTCAATAATAATGAACCACTCTTCCGGTCGGATTGGCGCCAAGGGAAACCGGCAGTTATCCTGTTTATCCTGTCA
>Ga0307378_10004450_pt1 | contig 19984 bp, 20 predicted proteins | sample UN1MG_FD_202238 | JGI IMG/M metagenome (GOLD analysis project Ga0307378, IMG submission 202238) | Soil microbial communities from Risofladan, Vaasa, Finland - UN-1 | ecosystem: Environmental > Terrestrial > Soil > Coastal area > Acid sulfate soil | place: Finland: Risofladan, Vaasa | collected... | reverse complement strand
TGTCGATACGCCGCGGCCAGCAGCCGCGTCCGATATCGACGCTCCTGAACGATGCCGTACGCGCGCTTGAAGACGGCGATGCCTGCCCAGTTCAAGGCGTCCGGGTGGATCGCGATGTCATCACGCTCGACGAGAACCCGCATCCAATCGTCGAGGCGCCCGATCATGATCGTGCAAACCGGCGTCATCCGGCCGGCGTCGCCGCCTCGGGCCGAGAAGGCGTCCAGGCCGCGCTCCACGGCTTCGGCCACGGCGATCGCCTGGGCGACCGTGAAGCAGACCGTCGCATTGACATTGATCCCGGACGCCGTCGCGAGCTCGATCGCCTCGATGCCCGCCTGGGTCGCCGGAAACTTGACCTGGATGTTGGCGCCGAGGCCCGCGAAGCGGAGGCCCTGTTCGAGCATCCGCTCCGCGTTCGGGAAATTCACCGCGTTCGTCTGTACGGACAGTCGCCCGGCGAGCCCGCCCGCCTCACGGAACACGGGCTCAAGGACCTCCGCTCCCCTGACCGCCATCTCCTCGACGACCGCCCAGGTGATGTCCGTTTCCGTCCAGGTCGGGTTCGCCTGGGCGATATCGTGCACGCGCGGGACCCAATACCCGTGCTCCTTGCGCAGGACTTCGAGGACGATGCTCGGGTTGGAGGTGGCTCCACTCGCGCCCCGGGCCAGCGCGTACTCCAGCTCTGCCGTGGAGCACGAATCGTTCCAGTACGCCGTTGGGGTCTCGCGGACCATCCGGAGCAACGGGCTGTCGATCAGGGCCGCGGCGGATGGTGCGGTCACCAAGTTCCTCCTCCAGCGCGGCGTGTCGCGAGCGCCGGACTCCTGTAGCATAATCGATTATCGATGACCCTTGGAGCGTCCGATGACCTACGTGGTTTGTGCGACATGGACCGTGAAGCCCGGCGAGGAAGCGGCCGTGATCGAACTGCTGAGCCAGATCAGTCTGGCGTCCGAGGCTGAACCCGGTTGTCTCATGTTCCGGGTCCATCGGTCGCTGGACGATCCGGCCACGTTCTTCCTGTACGAACAGTATGCGTCCGAGTCGGCCTTCCAGGCGCACGCCGCATCCGATCATGTTCGACGGCTCGTGCTCGAAGACGCGGTCCATCGACTCGAGTCCCGGCGGCGCGAACCGTTCGAGATCATCGACCGATCGGTCCACTGATGGGAGGAGGCGATCGCGTGCCCGCACCTGACGAGATCCTCGGCCGGTTTCTTGGAGACGATTCGTTCCCGGTGTCCTGGGCTTCAGAACTCGAACAGGACTTCTTCTGGGTCTACGACGACCTGCATTGCCCGCATCCGGTCAGCCCGATGTTCTTTGATATCGGCGGCTGGTGGCTGAGCTGCGACCACATGTTCCGGCGGTTCGGGACGCCATTTGCGGTCGACTGGCTGGCCAAGAACGTCAACGGGTACGTCTACACGACGCCGATCCCCGCCGATCCGACGATGCGGATCGACGCCACCGAATACAGCGCCCGGTACGGGGCACGGGTCCCCCGCGACGCGTACTACGCCTCGAAGATGGGTGCCTATCTCGACACGGTCCTGCCGGTCTATGGCGAGCAATTCGCGGACTGGTGGCGGGATCGGCTGCGGCCCGAGATGGAGCGCAACTTCGCGTATCTCGAGGCTCGCCTCGACGAAGCCGACCGGATCAGCCTGGCCGAGCTGGCCTGCTTGCTCGAGGACGCCATCGACATCCACGATCGGCACTGGAAGATCCACTGGATGCTCAACTTCGCGCAGCTGTCCGCGACGCTGGACCTGCGGGCCGTGATGGAGAAGACTCGCGGCAGCGTGGACGAGACCCTGCTCGGCCGTCTCCAGAACTCGGCGTCGGATCGGAACTGGGACTCCATCGAGGCCCTGTGGCAGATGAAGAATGAGGTCCGGGACGACGAGGTGCTCCGCGAAGCCTTCGCCCCGGACGACGCGGCCGACATCGTCCAGGCGCTACGAGCCACGTCGCGCGGCCAGCGGTTCATCGCTGAACGGATCGAGCCGTATCAGCGCGAATTCGGATGGCATGCCGTCTGGAGCCACGAGTTCATCTTCCCGACGGTGCGCGAACAGATGCAGCCCGTCGTCGAGCTCGTTCGCGGCTATCTCGACACCGACTACGACTACCCATCAGCGATGGCCGCGATGCGTCTCGACATCGAGGCCGCGGCGACCGAGATCCTGGCCGGACTGACCGGCGAAGCGCTCGAGGAGATGCGCGCCGCGAATGCGGTCAATCTGCGGATGGCGCCGCTGACACCCGATCATCATTTCTACATCGACCAGGGTGCCAACGCCCACATGCGCCTGGTCCTGATCGCGATCGGACAGAAACTCGTGGACGGAGAGCGCCTCGACCAGCCGGACGACGTCATGTTCCTCCGCTACAACGAGCTTCGTGTCCTGATCGGCGATCCGGCAGCGATCGATGCCCGGCGGATCGTGGCCGAAAACCGCGTGGCGCGGGCGACTGCCGAGCAGCTCCGCCCCCGAGACTGGATCGGCACGGCAACGCCATCTCAACTCGCGTTCCCGTATCTCGTCAACTGGGGCTATCCAGACCGCTTCCACCAGATGCAGTCAGCCGACGAACGGACGGTCACCGGTCTCGGGGCTTCGCCGGGCATCGTCGAGGGCATCGCCCGGGTCGTCCGAACGGTTGAAGAGTTCGACGAGGTTCGTGACGGCGACATCCTGGTCTGTCAGATGACCAATCCAGCCTGGGTCGTCCTGTTCACGAAGATCGCAGGCCTGGTTACCGACACCGGTGGGACGACCTCTCACCCGGCCGTGCTGGCCCGCGAGTTCGGGATCCCGGCGGTCATCGGCACCTCGGTCGCCACCCACCGGATCGTGACCGGGGACCGGCTCAAGGTCGATGGCTCGACGGGTCTGGTGGAGATCACCCGGGCCGAGTCGAACGAACCGACCGACCGACCGGCGAGCCCGATCGGGGTCTGACGTGGCACCCTCGACACCCGCTCGAACGCTCTCGCGCAGCCCCCTTGCGGACCAGGTCAAGGACCGGCTGCTGGAGCGGATCCTGAGCGGCGAATACCCCCCTGATTCGCGGATCGTCGAGACCCAGATCGCCCGCGAACTCGACACGAGCCAGGCGCCGGTCCGGGAGGCGTTGCGCGCCCTCGCGGCGCTGGGCGTGGTCGAGATCACCCCATTCAAGGGCGCCCGGGTGCGCCGGCCAGCTCGACGCGAGATCCTGGAGGCCTACGCCGTCCGCTCGGCACTCGAGTCGCTCGGTGCCCGTCTCGCGGTGCCCCGCCTCACCGACGCCGATCTGGATGAACTCGGCGGCTACTGCGAGGCGATGCAGACCGCAGCGCGTGCCGGCGATGCCCACCTGGTGGCCGAGTGGGATGCCCGGTTCCACGGCCGGATCCTCGAGATCGCCGACAACCAGACCCTGCACACGGTCTGGGGTTCGCTTGAACCGTTCTTGCGGACGTACATCACCCTCGTCGTGCCCGGCGCAGACCCACAGTGGTCGGCCGATCTCCATCTCCCGATCCTCGCCGCGCTTCAGGAGCGCGGGACCGAAGATGCCGTGTCGGCCCTGGAGCAACATTTCGCCGAAGCGAGCACCAACCTTGCCAGCCGGTGGCCCGACGAGACGGCCCCAGGCCTCGATCGGCCGGCGCTCGGCGATTCGTTGACCGGCGTCGGCACCGGGCCGTATCATCGATAATCGATGATGACGAACCAGCTCTCCATCTTCGAGCTCGACGGTCAGGTCGCGTTGGTCGTCGGTGGCGGTGGGGCCATCGGGTCCGCCCTTGCTTTGGCCCTCGCCGGTGCCGGCGCGAGCGTGGCGGTCGCGGGTCGGACCGCAGCGGCGCTCGAGGCGGCCGTTGCCCGGATCGAGGAGAGCGGCGCAGCCGGCTTTTCCGTCGTCGCTGACGCGAGTGATCGGGACGCCAGCGCGCAGATGGTCGCCCAGACGGTCGAGCGGTTCGGGCGGCTGGACATCATCGTCAATGCGGTCGGCGGTGGCGCGGGCAAGGTCCTGTTCGCAGCCGAGGAGTACCCGACCGACGCGTGGGACTGGATCTACGACCTCAATGTGCGTAGCACTCTGTATCCGACCCAGGCCGCCGTACGGGCGATGATCGCCGGCGGGCGTGGCGGAAGGGTCCTGAACATCTCATCGGTCCGGGGTCAACTCGGGATCGACGCCGGCTACTCCGCGTACGTCGCCGCAAAAGGAGCGATCAGCTCACTGACCCGTCAATGGGCGACGGAGTGGGCAAAGCACGGCATCACCGTCAACGCGATCTCACCGACCTTCGTCGACACGCCCCAGGTGGCGACACTCCTCGGCGATCCAGCCTTCAAGGCCGGGGTCGTCAACAGGATCCCGCTCAGGCGGATCGGCGGCACGAACGACCTTATCGGCCCTGCCCTGCTCTTCTGTTCCTCCGCCGGAGCGTTCGTCACGGGCCAGATCCTGACGATCGATGGCGGGCTGACGGCGACCCAATGATGGAGCGGGTGACCCAGGCGATCTTCACCGACACGACACTGCGCGGCTGCAACCCGAGCTATGTCGTCACCGCTGACGGGGTCGTCGTGATCGACACACCCCAACTCCCGACCCGAGCCGTCGCGATGCGCGCCGAGGCGGAGACGCACGGGCCGATCCGCTACCTGATCAACACCGAACACCACGTCGACCACATCTTCGGGAACTACTTCTTCAAGGGCGCGGGCGTAGTCGTCGAGCATCAGGCCCTGTTCGACAACTTCATGGTCGTCACGCCGGACCTGGACCCGTATGCGTACGCGAAGGAGGCGATCCCGACCGACGATCCTGCCGGCGCGGCCATCTTCCCGGACCGCGACACGTACTACGCGGACCCGAACAAGGGATCGATCGTCTTCACCGGGGATCTCACGCTCACGGTCGGTGACAAGACGTTCCAGATCCTCCATACGCCGGGCCACACGCCCGGACAGGTCGCCGTGTACGTGCCGGAGGATCGGGTGGTGTTCACCGGCGACACCATCTTCAGCGGCTGTCAGACTTGGCTGATGACCTCGGACGTCGACCGATGGATCACGGCCCTCGACCGGATCGCGGCTCTCGATGTGGACCATGTCGTCCCCGGTCACGGCCCGGTGACCACGCCAAGGTATTTCGCCGTGCAGCGCTCGAACCTGCTCGATTGGAAGGCGGCGGTCGCGGCGGCAGTGGCGCAGGGCTGGGGTCGAGAGGAGACGATCGCCCGGGTCAACTTCGCCGATCGCTACCCGGTCGACATCGGGCAGGGCTACATGATGGAGCACATCCAGACGCTCAACGCGGCGTCGCTCTGGGACAAGTTCACGGCCGGCGCGGCCGATGACCGTTGACTGCCTCGGGTCGGGGTCATACCATGCAAAATCATCCATCTAGATTGTCTAGACAGGTCGGCACACCGGTATCCGCGGGGTGATCAGGGAATGAGCAGGATCGCCGAGGTCGGCGCCGCCGTCATCGGCACAGGCTTCATCGGGACGGTCCACGTCGAGGCCCTGCGGCGGATCGGCGTCCAGGTCCGCGGTGTGCTCGGCAGCACGCCCGAGCGCGGTGCCGCCCGCGCCGACGCACTCGGCGTCCCGCGGGCCTACGACTCGCTGGACGACCTCCTCGCGGATCCCGCCGTCGATGTCGTCCATGTCACTTCGCCCAATGACCTGCACGTGTCGCAGAGCAAGGCTGCCCTGGCGGCCGGGCGGCATGTCGTCTGTGAGAAGCCGCTGGCGATGGACGCAGCAGGGTCGGCGGAGCTGGTCGAGGCCGCGGCAGCCAGCGGTCTCGTCAATGCGACCAACTTCAACATCCGGTACTACCCGCTCAATCAACACGCTCATGAGACGGTCGCGGCTGGGGGGATCGGCGACGTCCGTCTGGTCACCGGCCGGTACTTCCAGGATTGGCTGCTCCATGAGGACGACTGGAACTGGCGGCTCCAGCCGGATCGTGGCGGAGCGCTCCGGGCGGTCGGCGACATCGGTTCGCACTGGATGGACCTGATGACCTACGTCACCGGCCAGCGCATCACCGAGGTCATGGCCGACCTCACGACGTTCATCGAGACCCGTCACGAGCCCGCGGGACCGGTCGAATCCTTCTCCATCAAGCGTTCAGCCGAAGCGGTCAGCCGACCGATCGCCACAGAGGACACCGCGTCGATCCTCCTGCGCTTCGAAGGCGGTGCGCGCGGCGCCGTCAGCGTCTCCCAGATGAGTCCGGGCCGAAAGAACTCGCTTCAGTACGAGATCGATGGATCCGAGGCTGCCCTCGCGTGGGATTCCGAGCAACCGGATCAAACATGGATCGGCCATCGAGATCGACCGAATGAGACCCTGATCCGGAACCCGGCATTGATGGGTCCGGCCGGCCAGGCGGCCTCGGCCCTACCGGGTGGCCACGCTGAAGGGTTCTTCGACACGTTCTGCGCCCACTTTCGAGCGGTCTACGCCGACGTGGTCGCCGGGGCGCCGTCCCCGGATCCCGGCTATCCGACGTTTGCCGACGGCCACGACGAAATGCTCGTCGGAGATGCCATCGCCCAAAGCGCTCGTGAAGGCCGCTGGGTGACCGTCGATCGATCTGCCCCCATCCCCCGCCGCGCCACTTCGGAGAACGCCCGATGAGACTTGGACTGCTGACCGCGCCATTCCCGGAGACCTCGCTCGAAGACGTGGTCGAGTGGACGGCCGCGAACGAATTCGAGAGCATCGAGATCGCGTGCTGGCCCCGGTCGTCCGGCCCCACCCGCAGGTACGCCGGGACCTCACATATCGACGTGGCCAACCTGTCGGCTGATGAGGCTCGCGACCTGCGGGTCCAGATCGAAGACCGCGGGTTGCACATCTCGGGCCTGGGGTACTACCCGAACCCGCTCCACCCGGATCCGGCGCATCGCGCGGAGGTGATCGGCCACCTCAGGCAGGTCATCACGGCCGCCGAGAAGATGGACCTGCCCCTGGTCAATACATTCATGGGCGCCGATGCCTCAAAGACCCAGGATCAGAACTGGGAGGATGCCCTGGTGATCTGGCCGGAGATCGTGGCGTTCGCCGCCGATCACGGCCGGAAGATCACGATCGAGAACTGCCCGATGTTGTTCAGCCACGACGAGTGGCCGGGTGGTCACAACCTGGCGACCACGCCACGGATCTGGCGGCGCATCCTGGAGCAGTGGGGTGGCACGATCGGGCTCAACTTCGACCCGTCGCACCTCGTCCTCCAGATGATCGACATCCCTCGGTTCATCGGTGAATTCGGACCCCACATCCTGCACGTCCAGGCCAAGGACCTGATGATCGACCGCGAGGGTCTCTATGAGCGGGGCATCTTCTCGAACGGCATCGGCTGGCAGATCCCCCGCCTGCCGGGGCTCGGGGACGTCGAATGGGGTCCCATGTTCGCCGCGCTCTACCGGGCGGGCTATGACGGCGACGTGATCATCGAGCATGAGGATCGGGACTTCGAGAAGACCGATGACCTTATCAAGCGCGGCTTCCTCCTGGCCCGAGACATCCTGCAGCCCTATATCAAGTGAGTGACATGACCCTGACCATCGATACCCTGACCGAGCGCGATATCGCCAAGACGATCGACCATTCGCTGCTTCGACCCGAGCTGGACGACGTCTTCGTCGAGGACGGCTGTCGGCTCGCGGCTCGCTACGACGTGGCCTCCGTGTGCGTCCGCCCGGCGGATGTCCTGCGGGCCAGGGCCATCCTGGAAGACAGCGACGTGGCGGTCGGGACGACGGTCGGGTTTCCCCATGGCAACCACCTGACCGCGACCAAGGTATTCGAAGCGGAACGAGCCCTCGCCGACGGCGCCACGGAGCTCGACATGGTCCTGCAGATCGGTGCCCTCAAGTCCGGTCGAGACGCGGAGGTCCGGGCAGACATCTTGGCGATCGTCGATGTCGCCCATGCCGGTGGTGCCATCGTCAAGGTCATCTTCGAGAACGCCTATCTGACCGACGCCGAGAAGATCCGGGCATGCCAGTTGACCGAGGCCGCCGGGGCTGACTTCGTCAAGACGTCGACCGGCTTTGCCCCGACCGGCGCGACCCACGACGACCTGCGGCTGATGCGAGCCAACACGTCGGCGCACATCCAGGTCAAGGCCGCGGGCGGCGTCCGGACGCTCGATGCCCTTCTTGATGTCATGGCGCTCGGCGTCACACGAGTCGGGGCAACCGCAACGGCGACCATCATCGACGACTTCCGGGCCCGCAAGGCGGGCGCCGCGCCAGCCGCCGTGGCTGCCAGTTCCGGCGAGGGTGGCTACTGATGATCCGCGAGGCCGCGCCGGCCGCGACCCAGCCGGCGCTCGAGTGGCTGACCGAGGCGACCGCGCTCCTCCAGCGGGTGGCCTCGACCCAGGCGGACGCCATCGAGACGGCCAGCCAGTGGTGCGCCGATGCGATCGCCGCGGACGGGCTCGTTCACCTGTTCGGAACCGGTCATTCACGGATCCCGGTCGAGGAGATGTTCCCGCGCTACGGGTCGTATCCGGGCTTCAACCCGATGGTTGAACTCTCGATGACCTTCCACACCCAGGTGGTTGGAGCGAACGGCCAGCGCCAGGCCATGTTCATCGAGCGAACGCCAGGTCTGGCCGAGGTCATCCTCTCGAACTACACCTTCGGGCCGAACGATCTGCTGATGATCTTCTCGGCCAGCGGGCTTTCAGCAGTGCCGGTCGAGATGGCCCGGGGGGCTCGCCAGCGCGGACTCCGGGTCATCGCAGTGACGTCAGTCGAGCAATCCATGTCCATGGAGCCTGATACGATCGGCGGCGGTCGCCTGCTCGACGAGGCCGATCTGGTCATCGACTTGTGTACCCCACACGCCGACGCGCTGTGTACTATCGGGGAGCTGGATACTCCAGTGGGCCCCGGCTCGACGATCACGGCTGTCGCGATCGTCAACTGCATCAAGGTGCGGGCCGCTCATCTCCTCGAGGAGCGGGGTGCGCTGCCTCCGGTCCTAACGCGGGCGTCGGTGATCGGCGCCAAACGTTCGGAGGAGTCGTTCGTTGTTGCTTATCGAGAGCACGCACGGCGGATCGCTCGCGCTATCGCCCGGGAGGGGTGACGGTTACGATGACCGCGCACCATAGGAGGTAAACCGATAGATCGGATCGATCGGCTTCCCGTCGCGGGGAGTAGTCCGTTCATCGACGTGACCATGTCGGCACGTCGTTCGCAACAGGAGGAGAAACGATGATCAAGGGATCCAAAGGCATGAGGGCGCTGGTCGGCCTGGCGGCGGTCGCGGTGATCGCGGCAGCCTGTTCCAGTTCCGGCAGTTCGGCGGCCCCGAGCGCTGCCACGGCGGCACCGCCGGCCGCCACGGTCGCGCCGACCACCCCGCCGGCCGAACCGAGTGCCGCGACCACGTTCGACATCGGCTATTCCAACGCCGGCGGCGTCGGCAACGGCTTCCGCGAGGAGCAGGTCTGCACCGCCAAGGCGGAGGCCCTGGCCTCCGGCATGGTCGGCACGCTGACCACCATCCACCGCGTCACTGATGCTGCGGGTCAGCTCCAGGACATCCGTGACCTGATCGCCAAGGATGTCGACGCCATCGTCTTCAACCCGAACGATCCCGATGCGCTCAACTCGGCGCTCGAGGAGGCGAAAGCCGCAGGCATCGTCACCGTCGCGGTCGACCAGTTCGTGACCGACCCGAACACCTACCAGCTGTTCAACAACCAGGTGAAGTACGCAGAGCTCGGAGCCAAGTGGCTCTTCGAGAAGCTCGGCGGTACCGGCAAGGTCTACTACATGCGCGGATTCGCCGGCGCCGGCGCCGATACGGACCGCCACACCGGGTTCACGAACGTCCTCAAGGACTACCCGGGTATCGAAGTCGTCCCGAGCGTGGATGGCGTGGCCACCCAATGGGATCCCGCGATCACCACGCAGTTGGCGAACGAGTTCATCGCATCCGGCCAGTACGACGAGATCGACGGCATCTGGACGTCGGGCATGGATCAGGAAGTCATGGACGTCATCAAGGCGGCCAACAAGGAATTCGTGCCGATCGTCGGCACGGATCGCGGCGGTTCCGTCGCGGCGCTCCTTGACGAGACCGGATACGCGGGCCTCGAAGGTGCCGCGGTCACCAACACCGCCGCTGTCGGCGGCGCGGGTGTCGCCCTGGCACTCAAGCTCCTGAGCGGCGAGACAGTCCAGACGGAGGCCTCGGCGCCCCAGGCGAACACCGTCCTTCTGAATCCCGTCATCGCGGACGACCAGACCGAAGAAGGCAGGGCAACCCTGCAGTCCTGGCTGGTCGAGGGTCTTGACCCGACCTGGCCACTCGGTCTCGAAATCGAAGGCTTCACCCACTACACTCCGGAACAGGCCATCGCCTGCAAGGGCCCGGGCGAGTAACCTCCCCTAGCCCGATACCAGGGGGACGTCGGCTCCGCCGGCGTCCCCTTGAACTACCCGGGAGAACGATGACGGTCAGCACCGACCTCCTACTCGAGGCATCCGACGTCGCCAAGACCTATGGCGCCGTGGTCGCCCTCCGTTCGGCCTCGCTGGCCGTTCGACCAGGTGAGGTCCACGCGCTGGTGGGCGCAAACGGTGCCGGCAAGAGCACGCTCGTAAAGATCCTGACCGGCGCTGTCCGGCCGGACAGTGGTCGGATCATCGTCGGTGGGCGAGAACGACTCGCGCACTCCCCGGCGGAGGCTCGCCGCGGCGGCGTCGTCTCCGTCTACCAGGAACCTGCACTCATCCCGGACCTGGACATCCGATCCAATCTGCGCCTGACCCAGACGCCCGAGGCGCCATTCCGCGATTGGCTCGCCGAACTCGGGATCGACGATCTCCGCTTGTCGGAGCTGGCTCGAGACCTGCCCCTGGCTACCCTCAGGATCATCGACCTCGCGCGATCGCTGGCCATCGAGCCTGACCTGCTGCTGCTCGATGAAATGACAGCCGCGTTGCCCGCCAACCTGACCGAGCGCGTCCTGGCCGTGGTCGACGGCCATCGCGGCGCAGATAGGTCGGTCATCTTCATCTCGCATCGGATGATCGAGATCGCCGCCGTGTGCGATCGGGCGACCGTGCTCCGCGAAGGGGAGACGGTGGGCGTTGTGGATATGACCGACGGAGCCGAGGAACAGATCGTCGAGCTCATGCTCGGTGAGATCGCTCAGGCTCTGCCTGCTCGAGCAAGCCCGGCGCCGGAGGGTGATGCCCGGCCGATCGATGCGACACCACGCCTCAGCGGGCGCTCGCTTGGCGCTCGCCGTCGCCTCCACGACGTGTCGTTCGACGTATTCCCGGGCGAGGTCCTGGGTGTGGTCGCGCTCGAAGGTCAGGGTCAGGATGAGATGTTCGACATCCTGGCGGGCTCATCGCGACCGACGGGCGGTGAACTCCTGGTCGACGGTGTCTCGGTCTCCTTCGGTCACCCTGCCGATGCCATCCAGGCTGGTCTTGTCTATGTGCCGGCCGATCGGGCGGAAGCGCTGCTCATGCAACGCAGCGTCCACGAGAACATCGCTCTGCCGTTCTCAGCTCGGATCCGGACCTGGGGGCCGATCAACCTCGCCGATGAACGGCGCAAGGTCAACGAGAGCATCGCGACACTCCAGATCGACACACGTGCCGGTGGTGAGGTTCGGCAACTATCCGGCGGCAACCAGCAGAAAGTGACGATCGCCCGCTGGGTGGCCGGCGGCGTTCGGACGATGCTCTGCTTTGATCCGACACGCGGGATCGATATCCGGACCAAGCACCAGATCTACCTGTTGTTGCGTGAACTCGCGGACGCGGGAGCGGCCGTCCTGTTCTACACCTCCGAATTGAAGGAGATCCAGCTCGTTTGCGACCGGACCATCGTGATCTTCGGCGGCCGCGTCGTGTCCGAAGTCGATGCCGCAGACGCGGACGAGCGGAACCTGCTGCGCGCGGCCTACCACCTCGATCCCGGGGAAGCGCTGCCCAAGGCGGTCCTGGCAGGGGCGCCGAGCGGGGCGCCGGTGGACCGATGAGCGCCGCGACCAACGCCGTCGATCGTTCCCGCGTCGGACCCGTGGACGCGCTTCTGGCGTGGGGCGGTCGCAATGCGTGGGCGGTCGGTCTGCTGGGTTTCCTGGTCGTCCTCCTTGCATTCACGAAGACGATCCAACCGAGCTATGGGGCGTCCGCGATCCAGGGGCTTGCCATCTCTGTCCTCCCGCTCGCGCTGGCCACCGTGGCCCAAGCGATCGTCGTCATCTCGGGCGGAATCGACCTGTCGATCGGCTCGATCATGGCGCTCACGAGCGTGGTCGCTGCGTCCCAGATGAAGGGTCAGGGCGAAGAGTTCGGCGTCGCGGTCGTGTTGGCCGTGCTGCTCCTCGGCATCCTGATCGGTGCGATCAATGGCAGTCTTGTCGTCCTGACCCGTGTCCCCGACATCGTCGTGACGCTGGCGATGTCGTTCGTGTGGGCCGGGTGCGCTCTGCTCGTGCTCAAGTCGCCAGGAGGCGGTTCTTCCGACTGGCTGAAGGAGCTGATCAAGGGGCCTCTGGTCAGCGAATGGGTTCCGAGAGCGGCCGTCGTGCTGATCATCGTCGTTGCGCTGGTCTGGATCCCTCTGCGGCGCGTGAGGCTCGGTCTGTCGATCTACGCGATCGGAAGCGACCGGCTCGCGGCCTTCAGGAGCGGCGTGTCGGTAGGCCGGACGAAGGTGATCGCGTACGCCCTGATGGGTCTATTCGCCGCGCTCGGCGGCATCTCCTTGACCGCGAGCACGGGGATCGGGACGCCGGTCCCCGGCCCGTACACGCTCCTTAGCGTGGCTGCCGTGGTCCTTGGTGGGGTCAGCCTGGCCGGTGGGCGTGGCGGGGTCTTCGGACCGATCGTGGCCGTCGTGATCCTACAGCTGATCCGGACCGACATGACGTTCCTCAGCGTCGACCCCAATCTCGCGGTGGTCGCGCAGGGTCTCATCCTGATCGGCGTGGTCATGGTCGGAAGCCTCATCCAACTGCGACGGAGCCGAACTTGAGCGGGGCCGTGGACAGCCAGAGCACGCGGAGCCCGTGGCTGACGTGGCGCGGTTTGAAGGTTCTGTTCCGCGACCGACCGATCATCCCGCTCCTGGTCCTGCTCGGCATCCTGGTCCTCCTGTCGGAGCTAGCGCGACCCGGGATCGTGAGCGCCGACTGGGCCAGCGTCATGATCCGCGCAGCAGTGCCGCTGGCGATCCTGGCTGGGTGCCAGACCTTGACGATGCTGACCGGAGGGATCGACCTCTCAGTCGGGGCAGTCGCCTCGATGGCCGGTTTCCTGGTCGCGACACTCGTGGGCGGCCAGGGGCTGGTCGTCGCGATCGCCGTGGCGTTGGCCGCCGCGGCGCTTACGGGGTTAGTGACCGGCATCGGAGTCGGCGTGTTTCGTGTCCATCCGCTGATCATGACCCTGGGCATGGGGCTCGTCGTCCTCGGCCTGGCCAACGTCTGGCAGCTGCAGATGGTCCAGACCGGGTCCGGCGTCGCGCCGGAGCTGCGGACGCTTGGTTCGGATCGGATGTACGGGATCCTGCCGTACAGTCTGCTCCTCTACGTGCCGGTGGCCGTCGTGATCCTGCTGGGCCTTCGCCGGTTCGGTTACGGTCGACTGCTCTACGCGATCGGTGACAACCCGATCGCCGCCCGATTGTCGGGCACCCGGGGTTGGCAAGTCCTCGTCGCCCTGTACATCATCTCGGCCGTCCTGGCCGCGATCGCCGGGTTCCTCATCTCAGGCCTGACCAACGTGGCGAGCGTCACGCTGGCCGACTCACTCGTTCTACCGTCGGTGGCGGCCGCGGTGATCGGGGGGACGTCGATCCTGGGCGGCCGAGGTGGATACGGTGGGACGATCATCGGTGCGCTCATCCTGACCATCACGAGCTCCCTGCTGACATCGCTCGGGTTGCCCGAGGCGGTTCGCCAGATACTGTTCGGGTCGATCATCGTCTTCGTGGCGGCGGCCTATACCCGGGTCACCAGCGACGCCTGATCGATCGTGAGCGACCACCCGGCCAGAAGCCGCCACCTCGGCCTCGACCTTGGCGGGACGAACATCAAGTGGGCCATCGTCGAGCACGACGGACGCGAATGGAACACCCTCGACCGTGACCAGACGCACACGCCGGCGGAGGACGGACCAGATGCCGTCGTGAGCCGGCTGACGACGATCGGCGCCGAGGCGATCCGCCGGCAACCGGGCGTTTCGTCGGTCGGCATCGGCGTCCCCGGGCTCTACGACCCGGTCGCGGGAACGACCCGCTTCCTGGTCAACGTGCCGGGTGACTGGGCGGGCCGACCCGTCGCGGCTCCGGTCGGGACGGCACTCGGGATCCCGGCAGCGCTGATCAACGACGCTCGCGCGTTCGGGCTCGCCGAACTCCGGCTGGGTGCCGGACGCGGGGCGCGCTCGATGGTCGGCCTGACCCTGGGGACTGGTGTCGGCGGCGTCATCGCCATCGACGGCCGGCTGCACTTCGGTCACGACGGGACGGCCGGCGAGATCGGCCACCAGACGCTCGACCCCGACGGACCACCCTGTGGTTGCGGCAACTACGGCTGCATGGAGTCATTTGCCCGGGCCGACGCGATCGCGGCGAGGTGCGGGACGACGACCGTGGAGGCCGCCGTCGATGCGGCCCATGCTGGCGACCCCAAGGCGACGGACGGCCTGGCCGAAGTCGGGCGCTATCTCGGGATCGGGATCGGCAACATGATCACGACCATCTCACCGGACCGCGTCGTGATCGGCGGTGGGGTGGCGGCCGCCGGAGACCTGCTGCTCGACCCGATCCGACGTGAGGTCCGGCGTCACGTCTTCACGACATCGCTGGACGAAGTCAAGATCGTGACCGCAGAGCTCGGGATCTGGGCTGGGGCGATCGGGGCGGCGATCCATGGCGCAGAGGCAGCCGGCTGATGGCCGAGTCGAGCTACCGACCCCAGTACCGCCAGATCGAGCAGAACCTGCGCGAGCGAGTGGCGGCGCTGCAGCCGGGAGCGCGCATGCCGTCCGATGCGGAGCTGGCCACCGAATTCGGGGTCAGCCGGATGACGGCCCGGAACGCCATGCAGCGCCTGGCCGAGGATGGTCTGATCGCGCGCGAGCCCGGGCGCGGCAGCTTCGTCGCCGAACCGTCGGCTTATCGGCGCGCAAACCGTCTCATGACGTTCACCCAGGAGATGCTTCGAGCCGGCCGCGTCCCAAGCTCGCGACTGCTGACGCGACTCATCCGCCCGTCGTCAGCCAACGAGGCAATGAACCTCGAGATCCCCGAGGGTCAGTCCGTCGTGCAGCTCGATCGGTTGCGACAGGCGGACGGTCAGCCCATCGCCAAGGAGTCGACCGTCCTGATCGGCGCCTGCGCCGATGCGGTGATGGCCGCTGATCTGGTCGACGGCTCGCTCCATGAAACGCTGGCCCGGGCCGGGTTCGTGCTCCGTCGAGGGACCGGCACGATCTCGGCGAGCGCGGCTACCACAGAGGACGCTCGACTCCTGGCGACGAGTCCGGGGAAGCCGCTCCTCGTGGAGCGCCGGATCATCATGGACGGGCGTGGCCGTCGCATCGAGGCGACCGAATCACGCTATCTGGCCGACCGATATGGCCTCGTCGTGTCCTTCGACGTCGAGGCACCGGACGCCCGCGCCTCGGACTCCTAGGCTGAACAGTCCCCGAGTTCCCCGACACCCGGGAGCAAGGTTCGCCCGGTCACGAACGGCACCGTCCCCACGCTTGGGCGCCACACGCCCGAAGCGACCAGGGGAGCGCTGAAGCCGCAGGCTTTGGACGCTGTTTGGGCTGTTCTTTGGCCGATCCGAGCTTCAGGCGCCCGAGTCAGCCGACGCGAGGGCCCTCGCGATGGTTCAGTGGTCCGTTGAAGCGCCTGGCGCCGAACGCCGCCATCTGGCCGTCGGCCAGCGGCAGGGTCGGGGGCCGTTCAAGGTAGGGAGCGTGCCGGTTCATCGCTCCGGCATCGCCTCGAACGTGCGCTCGATGTCGTCGAGGATGCGAACCGTCGACTCGGTCACGACGCCCAGGTAGCGCTCCCCGAATTCGGCGGTCGATCCGCGCGGATCGCCCCACGTGCCCGACTGGGTGGCTCGATGGACGGAACCCGGCGCCGAGAAGAAGAAGGCGGTGTGAACCGGAGCGGGGTTCGCCACCTCTGGGAACGGCGGGAATTCGACATTCGCCCGGTCCATGTCGACGAGCGCCGGGTTGATCGCCAGGACCGCCGATGTCTCGCCGCGATTGGCGTGGAGACCGCTTGACGCGCCGAAGAACTCAGCCGCCTCTGCTTCGGACAGCCCGTCCCAGTAGTTGATCGGGAACGCGCGGACGCCGGCAGGCATCCGCTCGGCCGCCGTGGCACAGGCGTAGCCGATCGCATACGTGTTGTCGTAATGGCCGTTGAGGAACACGATCCGGGTGAACCCGATGGCCGCCAGCGAAGCGCACAGGTCCTCGACAAGCGCCATGAACGTCGGGATACGGATGTGGACGACGCCGGTGAACCCGACATGGGGATAGGACAGGGCATAGTTGATCGGCGGGGCCACGAGAGCGCCGACCCGCGGCGCGATGCGGCGGGCCACCTCCTGTGGGACAAGGACATCGGTCAGGAGCGGCCCGTGGGGACCGTGCTGCTCGGTCGACCCCGTCGGCACGATCACGGTCTGGTGGTCGGCCAGGAACGCCTCGACCTCCGGGTCGGTCATCTCGCCCAGGAACACGGTTGGCGGTTTCATCGCGGTCTCCTCCTTGTCCTCTGTCAGGCCATGCTCGTGGTCAACTCGCCGATCCCGTCGATCCAGACGGTGACGACATCACCGACCTGGAGCCGGCGGTCAGGTCCGATCGGTCCGGCCAGCCGGCCGGGCGTCCCGGTCGCGATCAGGTCACCCGGCCGAAGGGACACATGGCGGCTGATGTACGAGATCACCTCGGCGACCGAGTAGCGCATCTGGTTCGTGTTGCCTTCCTGGATGGCGATCCCGTCGATGGTGCAGCCAAGGCGGAGACCGCGGGGGTCGATCTCGTCGCCGGTGACCACCCACGGGCCGACCGGGCAGAAGCCGGTCATCGACTTGCCGAGGAGCCACTGATCGCCGTCGAGCCACGGGTCGGTCGCGTTCATGTCGTTGATACAGGTGTACCCGAAGACATGCCGCATCGCCGTCGCGGGCGTCACGGCCGTCGCCGACGCACCGATCACCACGCCGAGCTCCACTTCCGCATCGACGTTCGTGGTCAGCACCCGATCCCAGGAGACGATGGAGCGGTGGCCGCTCACCGACGACGGCAACTTGCCGAGGACCATCGGCCGATCGGGCAGGGCGTCGCCCGGATCGCCCGGATCCGCGTAGTTGCGCCCGATCGTGTAGATCGCTCCGGGGTCGGGCACGACCGGTCCGAATTCGACGGCATCGAGCGAGCGGAAGGCCCGCTGGGGCTGCTCCTCCAGCCAGGCACTGATCCGCTCGAGACCGGCCGGGCCACTCCCCGCGATCCCGCGGACCGACCGCATCGCGGCATCGGGGATGTCGAGCAGCACGCAACGGCTGTCCACGACTACCGCGACCGCTGGGAGGCCATCTTCGATGACGGTGGCGAGTCGCATCGGTCAGGCTCGAACGTTCGGGTCGGCGAGGAGCGGGGCGACGGCCGCCCGCATCACATCGGCCATCCCGGCGAGCCCGGTCCAGCGCTCGAATGCGGCGGCCGCCTGGGCGATGAGCATCTCCGAGCCGTTGGCCGCGCGCAGACCGCGTTCACGGGCCGCTCGCAGGAGTGCCGTCTCGGGCGGGACGTAGACGAGGTCGAAGACCGTCGCGCTGGCCGGCAGCCCCGCCACATCGATCGTCATTCCCTGGTCGACCATCCCGACCGTCGTCGCGTTGACCGCCAGGTCGGCGGTCCGGAGCGCCGCGCCGAAGACCGGGTCATCCAGGGTCACCGCCGAAACTGCTCCCGGCCCAACGTCGGCGAACCGGGCGGCGAGCGCGGCGGCGGACTCGAGCGTACGGTTCCCGATCGTGACCCGGGACGCCCCCGCATCGAGACAGGCGAAGACGACCGCATGGGCGGCGCCACCGGCGCCGGCGACGACGACCGAGGCATCGGTAAGCGTTCGCTCCATCGCAAATTCGACACCGGCCCGGAAGCCAAGCGCATCGGTGTTGAAACCGACGAGCCGACCCTCGGTGGTCCGGGCCACGTTGTTGACCGCCCCGATCGCGGCCGCCTCCGGCGCGATCTCGTCACACAGGCCGGCGATCATCCGCTTGTATGGCGCCGTGACGCCCAGACCGAGCCATTCCTCGCCGCGCGCTGCCGCCACCGAGGCCTCGACCTCGTCGGGATCCAGTTCGAGCAGGACGTAGCGCGCATCGATCCCGGCCGCATCGAACGCGGCGTCGTGCATGACCTGCGAATGGCGTCGCTTGAGCGGCTTGCCGATCAGGCCGACCCGTCGGGTCATCGCCAGGGGGACGGTGGGCGACGGACCGGGCCCGCGGTCGCCGGGAACGTGACGTTCGGGATGATCTCGTCGACCCACTGCTGGAGCTGGGCCGGATCGGGCGTCATCGTGTGCAGGAAGAAGTACTCGACACCGGCGTCCACGCGAGCCTGGAGCGAGGCGATGATCTCGTCCGGTGTCCCGAACAGGTAGACGGATTCGAGGTACTTCGGCCCACGCTCGTTGCTCATGACCTTGAGAAAAGCCCGATGCTGCTCCTCGCGCGCCTTGACCGGGTCGTTGGTCAGGACGAGGTGCAGGAAGTTCTCGTGGGCCACTAGAGTTTCCGATGGGTCCTTCCCGGCATCGCGCATCGCGACCTGCAGCTCCTGCCAGTCGCGGGCGATGTCCGGCGGCGGACAGGTCGGGCGCGGGATCCAGCCGTCGGCCTTGACCGTCCGCGCCTTGACCGATTCGACGAACTTCGGGACATCTGGCGACTTGGGGTCGGCCAGCTGTGATCCACCACCGATCCACAGCAGCGGTCGCTCCGAGGTCCGTGGTTCGATGAACACATCGTTCACGTCGTAGAACTTGCCGTGGTAGGTGACCCGCTCGCCCTCGAGCAGCGGCATCATGATGTCGAGCATCTCGTCGGTTCGTTTGCCGCGCTCCGACTTGTGGACCCCGACCGCCTCGTACTCGACCTCGTTCCAGCCCACGCCAGCGCCCAGGATGACGCGGTTGTCGGACAGGAATTGGAGTGTCGCCAACTCCTTGGCCAGAACCACCGGGTTGCGCAGCGGCATGATCAGGATCGATGTCCCGAGCCGGACGCGCTCGGTCGCCCCGGCGGCCACTGCGAGGGTGGTGAGTGGCTCGAGCCAGTTGACGGAGTAGAACCGCCGGGCCGCGAGCAGGTGGTCGGTGATGAACAACGAATCGAAGCCGAGCGCCTCCACCTGGCGAGCGAAGGCCTTGATGCCGCGCGCGCGCTCCGGGCCGTCGCCCTCCCAGATGTACGAGGGCAGAAAGACCCCGAACCGCCCGACTTCACTCATGCGTCGTACCTCCGTGTGGCGATGGGTTCAGCGACCGCGATAGTCGGGGTCGCGCTTGCCGAAGAACGCGTGGGCACCTTCGAGCATGTCGTCGCTGGCGAAGATCCGGTCCGACGCATCGAGCTCGGCCGCCAGGCCGGCATCGATGCCAAGCTCGAGTGCCAGATCGATCAGTCGCTTCGCCTCGCGGACGGCGAGCGGACCGCGCGTCGCGATCTCCTCAGCCACCGCGTCGGCCGTGGCGAGCGCCTGCCCGGCGGGCACGACCTGGTGGACCAGCCCGATCCGCTCCGCCTCGCGGGCATCGATCACCCGCCCGGTCAGGATCAGCTCCCTGGCCCGGGCCGCGCCGACGACCCGCGGCAACCGCTGCGTGCCGCCCGCGCCCGGAGTCACAGCCAG
>Ga0307378_10004449_pt1 | contig 19985 bp, 12 predicted proteins | sample UN1MG_FD_202238 | JGI IMG/M metagenome (GOLD analysis project Ga0307378, IMG submission 202238) | Soil microbial communities from Risofladan, Vaasa, Finland - UN-1 | ecosystem: Environmental > Terrestrial > Soil > Coastal area > Acid sulfate soil | place: Finland: Risofladan, Vaasa | collected... | reverse complement strand
GCGATCGGCGAGGATCGCATAGAGGATGGGGCAGGTGTGCCCGTTGGAGAGGAGAAATCTGTCCCTATCAGGCCAATCGGGGTGCTGTGGATCATGCCGCAGGTATCGGTAGTAGAGGACGGTCAGGCCATCGGCCATTCCCATCGCCCCTCCCGGGTGACCGGAGTTGGCGTGGGTCACCATCTGCAACACATCACCCCGCAACTTGTCTGCCTTTTTCTTCAGGGCCACAACATCCATCACGTCCTCCTTTGCAGGCAATGCCTGTGAGCTTGTTCACTTAGCCACTGATAATACACGTTTACCGCCGCTCGTGGTAGCACAGCAAGCGGGTAAGAAGCCTACCTTGCGCCCCAATCAGTGAATGATGTCTTACCCTCGGCTGTCAAGAAAGCCCAGTGAACCAGCTTCTTGTAGACATCTTGGAACGCTTCGCTCCCGGCATCGTTTAGTAGCTCACCGCGCTCCCCGAGCCAGCCCCTGACCTCTGTAACGAGAGACATCATCTTCTCAGTTGTGGAAGATAAGAACGCATCGCTGATCCGATCGATGAACTCTGCATCAACCCCAAGGAGAACGAGCTCTTCCCGGCTCCAGTGACGAGTGGCGGGCCATGATCCCATGACCAGGAAGAGGAGCTTGGTGAGGGCAATAAGCCCCTCGCCGTAGAGGAGCTGCACGTTCAGCCCGCCGCTGCGCTCGCTCGTCTTGCGTGCCCGAGAGAGAGAAAACAAGAACTCGAGAAAGTGCACGCGCATGCGCACACGCCGCACATCTTCTGGCAGCTCGGCGAGGCTGCGGATCACTTCCGTCATCCTTCCGCTCGGGTCATGGAGAGTGACTGCGTGTTGATACGGATAGTGAAACAGATCCTGTGTAGAGGAAGCTAGACCGCTAAACTCGCTCCACGGACGGAGGTAGAATTCATGATCGACGCGGCGCGGTGGACCATCATAGATCACAAATACGTGTTTCTCCTCGTCGGGAATGTTCTTGTACGCATCGTCGGTAACGATCACTTCGATGTCATAGTCGGAAAGCTCGTCGCGAAACGGGCGTGTAGATGATCCGAGAACGTAGATCCCGATGACCCCGTCTTTGCTGAGATAGGGCTTGATTAATTCACGCGCACGTTGCATGCAAGACACCTCCAGGGACAACAGAGCGAAATGGCGCAGAGAGGTAATGAGGTGGTGGGTGGTAGAGGACTCGAACCTCTGGCCTCATGCACGTCAAGCATGCGCTCTCCCAACTGAGCTAACCACCCATTCAATTAGCAAGAGGCGGCGAGCGGATTCGAACCGCTGAATCAGGGATTTGCAGTCCCTTGCCTTTCCACTTGGCTACGCCGCCAAGCGGAAAGGATTATAGGGGCTGGCGCAAGATACGTCAATGCTAGCACAATGACCTTACCAGGACACTGCAATCTGCGGCGGGAACACCCCTAGACTAATCGCGAGCATCCCATGCGGCGATCTATGGCCTCTGCATGAGCCAGTTGTTCGACGAGCTCGCCGCGGAGGAACCGCTGTAGTCCAGGTTGTTGATGTGGATTCTGATCTGGTCGTACGCCTCCCCGCCATATTCATCGTGGATGGTAAGCGTGATCGCTACATCTTCCCCACCGAATCGATCCGACATCGGTGCATGGTAGATCGGTGTTAGTGTATCAGCATCCTCAAACCATCCCTTGTTCGCCTTCCAGGAGAAGCAGACGGAAGCGCATGCCGGATTGCTCACTGTTCCGTAAAGCATGACAGATCCCGCTTCGCTCATTACGCCAGGATACCGGCGGAGGATGAGAGGACTTGGCCTATCAGCGGGGCGAACGGTTACCTCACCCGATGGGAGCGGGTATCCCGGATTCCATCCGCAAGGGGAGGCACAACACGGCACGGGGACCTTACCGCACATAGGGGCAGCGATGTGCCGGATGCATGGCGATGCGCACGGAGACGGCTCCGGCTGACAGCGGCTCGTCTTTACCGGTTGTGGGGGAGTGTAGCATGGACTCAGGCGTTCTCCGCACTGCACGCTCGCCATTGGGGACCCACAGCTTAGCGGATCGCCGCGGACGTGTACGTAGACCTGATCGCTCGCGCTCATGCCGCTTGCCGTGGTCACCGTCAGGGTAAGGGGGATGCATTCATCGCAGCCGCAGACTGACGGTGCCGTGTAGACTGGGTTCTGTTGGAAGGCGTTGTCGAAGTATCCACGTCTTCCTTCAGCGCTCCAGCGGTATGCTATTGCTTCGTTACCCACATTCTGCGCCTCGCCGTGCAGGCGCACGCTCTCCCGTTCATTCAGAGTGATGTTCGCCCCCGCCTCCACGATGGGAGGGGCGCTCACTCTGACCGGACGCACGACACTGGCCTGTTGTGTCTGCTGAACAGCGACAGCTTGAGTAGTTTCTGAGCCTACATCGACCGAGGCCACTCCAGAGAAGAGGAAAACCGCCAGCGCAACCCCCACTAACGCAACGAGGATCAGCCATGTTGAATTGTCTTCCATCGCATGCACCTCCTTAGTCGCCGGTGCTTATTCCGTGCACGCGTCTTCCGCCTACACAACAGCCACCGACTGATCCCCCTCACCATTACCCCATTTACAATACAACGAATGCCACCTGCAAGTCAATCTCTCTAGGGGAAACCTGCCTCTGCAAACAGGGCAAATCGCGCATCAGCCTGCGAAGCGTGATCTGAGGATGCGTCTCCGCAAACCGGGCAAACCGCTCTCTTCCCACCCAGCACAGCCAGATGTCATTAAGGGCCGTCGCCGGCAAGGGCCTTAACTCGTCACCCATCGCCGCCATCTCCCCGAACGGCTCCTCCGGGTAGCACATTCGGATCGTCAGGCTCTTACCGCTCTTGTCCCGGTGGGAGAGCTTCACCCTTCCCTTCTTCACGAAATAGACAGCGTCGCTCGGGTCTCCGGGAAGATAGATCGTCTCCCCGCGCTTGTACTTAGTGTCCTTCACCTTCTCGGTTGAAGGCCACCATCTCCTCCGGCTCCATCGCGGCCAGGATGTTGAACCGAGCCAGGTACCAACCACTTTTTCTCTCCATAGCTACTCAGGGTAGCAAGCCTGATGCCGAGAGACAAGGAGCGGGCGGAGATATCGGCGTCGGATCACGGAAATTAACACTTAAAGCCAGTGAACCCACCTTCCTTTATCTCAAGGGAAGTTATCTTTCTGTACATTATTCACCCGCAGATAAGTAAAAATCCTCTAGCTGATTCGTTGCTCTCCGTCACAGAGGTTACTAGAATATCGCAGCTGCGGGCGCACGTGCGATCCGATCCGGGGCTACGGTTATCGACCGCAATGCAATCTTCCTCAATCGCGTGACAAGCTGAGCTGGACTACAACGAGTTCGCCACCCTCGACACATACGAGAGCTTCTGAGGTCTGTTCGGGCGCTTTTTCGCAGCAAATAGGAGAGCCCCGTTTCGCACGAGTAGCTTCACAACGCACCCGGCTTGTCGTATTATGTCTATTATGATGCAATTCACCGGAGAGCCTGTTGTAGACTGCTCCAAGGAAGGATTGAGCGTGGCCTGTTCGGAGGGCAAGGGGGCGCATATGGCTGGGCGGAAGAGAGAGCAAGTCAAGTCTTTAGTGGCTCTTGCGGTGGGATTAGCCTGTATGGCGCTTCTCGTTGGGCTTGGCGCACGGTCTGTCTGCGGTCAGCAGCCCATCTTGGAGCTAAGCAAGACGGTGACGACAGAGGGTGGGACGTGCCCCGGAGTAGAATCTCTGACAGTTTCTGAGGACGATTGGGTGAAGTACTGCTACGTGGTAGAGAACACGGGGAGCGCTGCGGCGCTCAATGTGTGTGTCAGGGACGACAACGGTACTCCGGGTAGTGACTCGGATGACTTCGGCCTCTGTTACACGGGATTGCCGGGACTGGTTGGCCTGACCGATGAGGACGAGGACGGCCAGGCAGACGACCTGGCGTTCAGTGCAACGGCGACCGGGGAGGCTCTCAGACTGCTCGGGACGCCCGGGACGGTGACGAACACGGCAAGGGCGGAAGGCCAGGACGAGACAACCCTCGCCTGGGTCTTGAGTGTGGGCAATTCAGCCGAGGTCATCGTCGAGGATCGCATCGCATCGCTTTCGCTTTCCAAGACGGTGACAACAGAGGGTGGGACGTGCCCCGGAGTAGAATCCCTGACAGTTTCTGAGGACGATTGGGTGATGTACTGTTACGAGGTAGAGAACACGGGGACCGCCGCGGCGCTTAATGTATGTGTCAGGGACGACAACGGTACTCCGGGTAGTGACTCGGATGACTTCGGCCTCTGTTACACGGGATTGCCGGGACTGGTCGGCCTGACCGACCAAGACGAGGACGGCCAGGCAGACGACCTGGCGCCCATTGCGACGGCGACTGGTGAGGCGTTTAGGCTACTCGGGACGCCCGGGACGGTGACGAACACGGCAAGGGCGGAAGGCAAGGATGAGACAACCGATGAGTGGGTACTTAGCGCGGGTGATTCGGCCGAGGTCATCGTCACTGTCCAGGACTCAACGCCGCCCAATGCGCCGACCGTCTCAACGATTGCCGATGACAATGGGTCTAGTAATACAGACGCGAAAACGAACGATAACGAACTGATCATCTCCGGTACGGCCGAGGCGAACAGCACGGTCGAGGTCTCCCGCGACACTGTTTCGATCGGCACGACGCCGGCGGACGGAGTCGGAGATTGGTCCCTTGACTACACGGGCACTCTGTTGAGCAATGGCTGGTACAGCTTCACTGCAACCGCGACCGATGCCGCGGGCAATACGAGTGCGGTATCAAGCGCGCTGAACGTTCTGATCGACATGCAAGCCCCACCACCACCCGGTGGCCCCAATCCCGCGAATAACTCGTACACCAATGACGACCCGCTGATCTTCTCTTGGAGTGCGCCGATCGACCCGGGTGGTAGCGGTGTTCGCGACTATCACATCATCGTCTACGATTCAGCACATGCTGAGGCCAAGAATTCGTACCCAACTAATACGCAATATACACCGACTACTCTTGCCGATGACACGTATACGTGGAAGCTTGCCACCCGCGATGTGGCGGGGAACACCGGTGCGTGGAGCAGTGAAGAGAGCGGTGAGTGGACGTTTGTGTTGGACACGGAGGAGCCGACGTGCACGGTGAGCGCTGGGACGGCGACAATTTATGGCGGCGACCTGGTGCAGGAAGTGACCGTCGACTACAGCGAAGAGATGACGCATGTGGCTAACGCGCCGACGATTGCGTTCACGGGGACTGCCGGAACATGGTCTAGCAACGGGAACGGAACGTGGGGTACGAACTTTGACCAGTGGACAGAGTCGTTCACGATCACGAATGCCGGGGAAGACGTAACTGCAACGGTGATGGCGAGTGGGGCAGAAGATCTCGCTGGGAACACGCAAGTGTCAAATCAGACGACGTTCGCAGTCGACACAGAGAACCCGACGATTACCTCAATCACCTCGACTACCCCGGATGGATACTACGCATCTGGATCGATCAATGTGAGCGTCAGCTTCTCGGAACCGGTGACGCTGGTTGGCGGAACGCTCGATGTCACGCTGGATACTCCTGGGGATGTGGTCGGCCTGGCAGCGTTCGGTCAGGCAACAAGCTCGTTTATGACCTACACTATCGGTGCCGACGACAATTCGTGCGATCTTGATGCAATCGGCGTGGTGTTGAACAGCGGCACGCTCCGAGACACTGTCGGAAACGATGCCGTCGTTGGAGTGCCCGCGACGACGATCGCTGACGGCTCGGATATCGTCGTAGATACGACGGACCCCGTGATCTCCGGATTGGATCTTCCGGATACCGAACAGTCAGTGAATGACAAGTGCTCGATTACGATTCACTACTCGGCAATTATCACTGACAACTGCTGCATCAACGTTGGGGAAGGTTCTTCAGACTTCACCGTTTCTGTCTCCATCATTGGTGGACCAGGAACAGCGACACTGATTGCCCCGGCTGCGACTCTTACTAATCACGGTATTGATCGTGTCGACGTGTCGGGCAGCTTCACAATTAGCGACGTCAGTGGAGGCGATGTTATCGTCCAAGTGAGCATCGATGCGCGCGATTGCGCGGGCAACAGTCCCCTTGTCGTCTCGGATACGGTGACGGTTGGTGACAGCACGATTCCCGTGATCACTGGCCTCGATCTTCCGGATGCAGATCAATCGGTGGACGAGTTCTGCTCGATTACGATCTTTTACTCTGCGACAGTAACCGATAATTGCTGTCTCGCCGCAGGGGGGGTGAGCGTAGTTGTGGAGTTCGTGGATCCATTCAATACGGCGACGTTGACGGCTCTGCCAGCATTGATCGTCAACAGCGGCGGCGCAATTCCCAATGATATTGTGAGCGTGTCAGGATCGTTCACCGTGAGCAACCTGACTGGCAACCCAGTCCAAGTACAGGTGCGGATCAACGGCACTGACTGCTGTGGGAACGCAGCCACGCAGCTGACCGATTCGGTGGAGATCTACGACAACACGATCCCGGTGATCAATCCCATAGCGAGCGATAAGACCGTCGAGTGCGATGGGGCGGGGAATGTTATCGAGCTCAACACATGGCTCGACAGTCATGGCGGGGCGAGCGCAACGGATAACTGTGGTGGAGTGACCTGGACGAACGATTTCACGGGCCTGTCCGATGATTGCGGAGAGACGGGCTCCTCTACGGTGATGTTCACGGCAACGGACGACTGTGGCCTCAGCTCGACAACCTCGGCGACATTCACGATTGAGGACACGACCCCGCCAAGCATCACAACCCCGGCGAGTGACGAGACGGTGGAGTGTAACGGGGCGGGGAACATCGCGGAGTTGAACGCGTGGCTAGCCAACAACGGTGGTGCGGTGGCGAGCGACACCTGCTGTGGCGCCGACGTCACCTGGAGCAACGACTTCACGAACCTCTCCGATGATTGCGGAGAGACCGGGTCGGCGCTGGTGACGTTCACCGCGACCGACGCTTGTGGCAATTTCTCGATAACCTCGGCCACGTTCACGATTGCGGACACGACTCCTCCGAGCATCATAACCCCGGCGAGTGACGAGACGGTGGAGTGTGACGGAGTGGGGAACACTGCGGAGTTGAACGCGTGGCTAGCCAACAACGGTGGTGCGGTGGCGAGCGACACCTGCTGTGGCGCCGCCGTTACGTGGACGAACGACTATGAAACCGGTCACTTCGTGCCCGCGTGTGGAGCCACTGGACATGTGGAAGTGACGTTCACCGCGACAGGTTGCTGTGGCCTCAGCTCGACGACCCAAGCAACGTTCACGATTGAGGATGCGATGATCCCGGGAATCAACGATCTTTCATTCTACACAGACGATACTTACACGACCGCAACGAACGAGTACACGGTCGATGGTTGTTGCGAGGAAACGGTCTACTTCGCGGCCAACGTGACCGACAACTGCTGTATCGTCCCAGACAACATTGCGATCACAGTAACGCTGCCAACGAACAACGCAATTCTGGAGAAGATCGTTGTCAACCGGGTTCAGAATGGACAAGGCCGGGTCGATATCACGGGAAGTGCGGATGTCCGCTGTCTGACGAGCTGTCCGGCACGGGTACAGGTTCGCATCGAGGCGACCGACTGCTGCGGAGATGCCGCGATTCCGGTGACATCGACCGCGACCGAGGGGCTGGTGTACGACGTGACGCCACCAGCACCGAAAGACGATCCAAACGGTGACGAGGATCGCAGCACAAGCGACAACCTCGAAGTGCGATTGTCTGACGACGGATCGCACCGACTGATGGTTCGCCAAGACACGCCGGTGCAGATCGACGTGGTGGCCAACGACACCGACAACTGCTCCACATGCACCTGCGATAAGCACCTCTGGATCGACAAGATTGTCGCGGGCCCGAAGCACGGAACGGCAACAATCGAGGACGCAGAAAGTGTTGTCTCAGATCCCGGTACGTCAATCCATTATGCACCCTATCACGGCTACTACGGAGATGATGAATTCACGTACCAAGTCATAGATGCCTGCGGAAACACGACAGATGCAACGGTATGCATCGAGGTGGTCGCCAAGACGGCTATGGACGATACCCACCTTACGACCTGCGTGGGTACAGCGGTGTCGTTCGATGTAACGGCGACTGACCTATGGATCGATCCCGACAACCCCGGCGCGATCCCGTTTGTATTCAGCATCCTCACACCGCCGATGCATGGTGTGATCAGTGGAGATCTGGGAGCTGTGACCTACGTGACGGCCCCCGGCGGCATCAGGTCAGCGGAGATCGCCCTCATCTACACTCCTGCAACTGGTTTCGTTGGGCGTGATGCGATCACTCTGCAGATTGCCGATCCATTCGGCGGGTCTTCTTCCGCAATGGTGGATATCGCGGTAATTGAATGTGTCGGGCAGCCGAGTCCGCCACCACTATTTGCTCTTCAGCAAGGAGAAATCTTCTCGCTGATCGTCCCGCTGACGTTTGCATCGGTCTACGAAACGGCGTGGGACACTGTGATGTTGATTGCGGAAACGGACAGTGCAGCGTATCAAGGGACACTCTCTGCGATCTGGGATGCTTCGATTGGCAGGTACATACTCACACTGGAAGCGGCATCGCTACCACCGGGGCTGTATCAAATGACGATCCCGCTGGGGAACGGAGAAACAGTTACGCTAATGATCGAAGTTAGTAAAGCAATATGACGCTGTGCAGGCTGTTGGGCGCGGGATTGTTGGTAACGCTGTTGGGGTGTGTGGTGCTCGGGAACGTTGCTCCGACGATGGAGGATCAATACGTTACCACCTTGCAGGATACCGCGGTGACATTCACTCTGCGCGCCCAGGACGAGGATATCGCCCCTGCCAATCCAGGGGCGCACCCATTGCGTTTCGTGATCCTCGATGGGCCGACTCACGGGTTGATCATCGGCGATCTGACTGAAGTTCGGTACGCCGGCCCGCACGATGCGCTCGTCGAAGTAATGTATGTGCCGGCCGATGGGTTTGTGGGGACCGATTACGTGACGATCACCGTGATTGATCCATTCGGAGAAACCGCAACTGGAACAACGACGATCCGGATCGATGTCGCGGCGCGACTGGTAGGACTGCTCTCGGGGAGTTGGGATGCGTCACTCACCTTTAACGTGCAGACCTTTGAATTCACAGCGTTTCGCACACAGCTAACCGAGGTGTACCGGATCGGGCAGTTTGTGGCACAAGGGATCGCTAGCTGGAAGTACGACACATCAGGCCTGATCTTTGACTCCTTGCGGCTCAAAGCCGACTTTCCCTTGGGAGACGTGATTAAGGTCAGTTCAACGCTCGCCTTCGATCCAAACGGAAGCTCACTGTTTGACTACTGGCGAGCGACGACAAGCTTTAGCCTGTTAGACATATCCTTTAGTCACACCTTCTACATCGCTGCTTCGCAGACGAATTCCTACCAGGCACTCACCGTGCGGGGGAATGTGGGCGATGTGCGCTACAGCAACATGCTAACGTTCGATATGAATGCGGGGTACGGCTTCTGCTTCAGCCGTGAGAACATCAGCCTCTCTTGGGTGTGGTGTGACTTACAGGTGAGTTCGACGCTAAGTTTCACTGACGCCGGGTTCCAGAGCGTTACTCTTAGCGCAAGCGATTACCCGATACCCGGGCTTGTGGCGCCGAACTTCGGTCTGTACCTAGACCTTGCGTTGTCGTTTACCCCCATGAGCAAGACGCTCACCCCAACGCTCAAGCTACGGACATCGTGGATCGACTGCATCCAGTTGTTGACACAATTAGATACAAGCGGAGCATCAAACGTATCTATCGACGGGTTCAGTATCTACGGGATCAAACTCAGATACGCGTGGGAGGATGGAACTGCAATTCAGAGCGCGACCTCGCTTGATAGCGCGAAGAACGGGTCTGTAACGGGGCAGAGCGACTACTTTGAGCTGTACCTCCTCTCGGGGAGGATGACGTCCTGTTGTGGTGCTCCCGGGACGTGGAGTGTGGCGACGTATTTTGCATCGACCTCGACGCAGTTATTCGACTGGGGGATGACGCTGTTCAAGCTTGATATGGGGCTTACCGAGCAGTTTGGCGCGTCGACAGAGATCGCGATCCGCTCAGGAGCGTTCGGCGATCCAACCCTGGAAGTCACCTTGGGTTGGAGAGCTCGCTGGTAGCAGTGCGTCCTACGCCCTTCTTCCCGTCCTTACGAACATGATCGTCCAGACAAGAAGAAACCCGGCGAGGAGCGAAAACGCGGGCAGGTACCCGATTCTTGTCAACACTACGCCAATGATAATCGGACCGAGGGCCTGCCCGGTGTCGGCGATCGTGCCGAACACCCCCATCGCCGCACCAAGAGATTCCTGTCTTGCCAAATCGGCGACGAGTGCCCCAGTCGACGTCGGAATGGCCTAGTTGACGGCAGCGGGGATCTATGGGTTACTTCAATATGTCAGAGGAGAGACGGGAAAGGCAAAGAGCAAGCGGTGAATTAAGGGGGTAAAACAAAATGCGTACATTTTTGAGCCCTTCTTGTTCGTAGATGGTTGGCGCAGTGAAGGGATTGTTTTTTTGGGGGAATGGTGGTAGAATGGACACACACAAGGAGGGGGGAACGGTGAATGAGCGTTGCGTTGACGAACGCAAGGCAACTCAGGCTGCGGCATATTTTCTCGGAAAGACAAAGCGTCACCACATTCCAGATTACATCATACTTGCGAAGTTGATGTATTTTGCAGATCGCCAAGCTCTTTTGGATCTTGGTCACACTATCACGAAAGGACAACACTATTCTCTAGAAGAAGGCCCCATTGTAAGCGAAGTCAATGACTTGCTTCGTGGCGGCGAACATCCGAATAGGTACAAGAGCACGGGGCCATGGACAGAGCACATTTCGTGTACTCACATAGATGGTGTTCGATTGCTCAAAGATCCGGGTACTGACATGCTAGGGAAGCATGAAATTGAGGTTCTGGAAGCTGTCTATGAAAAACACGGCTGGAAGAACAAAGAACAAATCGAGCAAACTGCACATGATCTACCAGAGCACCTACCCCCCAAAGAGAAAGATGGCTGCAAGGAAATTACATATACATGGTTGCTTCATGCAGCGGGCATTAATCGGGCAGCTGCCATCAAGATCGTGACAGATAATGAGATCAAGGACTCCGTAAGGAGCCTGTTTGCGTCGACCAAGTGATATTTGCTGGCGATGTCTTCCATGTAAGCCTTAAAGGTGTTGATCGGTCTTTTATTATTCTTACATCGCCAGATCAAGATGACAGCAAAGTTCTGTTTATCATGGAGGAGGACGTTACTGATGTCTTTGCTGAATCAGCCAGCGATATAGAGAAGATCGCTTATGGCAATGGTTGTCCTAATTGCTGGTATTCCGGCGAGCACTTGACGGATGACAGCCTTCGAAGTCTACAGAACGGAGTTCTGGATGCTGATGTTGGTGAATATTTCAAGAAACACATTCACAAATATCGAGCCAAGGCTTGTTAGCGTTACCACGGCGACAAGAACGCAGACGATAGTTGGTCATCTAGCGGCAGCGGTATTGTCTTCCCAATTTTTGGCGCAGCGCGCTCTAATCGTCGCTCGAAGTCTCCCCAGTTGTTGTAGCCGCACATTAGAAAGATCACATTTGAAAGGTGTTGTCTGAGCGCCGGTGTTCCATAATCTAGGGTTAGATATTGGAAGCGTTTGCGTCTGCAATATCCCCCTCAGTACGCGGATTGAGTCTCTTGAGTTCTTTCTTCACCCCCGGGGCCAGGCGATCATAGACGGTCTTATTGGTCCAATGCTGAATCCTTCCCCCACAGATCATGATGCATCATCAAGGTGACAAACGTGCACACCTCTCCCTTCGGAGTCTGCTCGTGGTAGAAGTCCGCCCCCTTGGCGTCGTACGACTTTGCATCAAGTTTCTTCGCTACCTCCAGCACGTCGTCTCGGGGGACAAAAATGAACTCCGCTTGCTGATCGATGAACCGCTTGATCAACCATGGACACGCTACCCGATCGATATTCCCGTGTTCACGCGTTACCCACTTCATGTCATTCCTCCTCCCTTTTCCTGCACTGTATCTTCCGCCGATGCGCGACGCAACTACCCGCAGTCGTTGCGCGATCTTATTACATCGGTCAATCTACAGATCCTCCAGATACGATTCTACAACGGCAATCCCCATGGAGTGTATCGCTGTAGCCAGGTACAATCGCTGCCACAAGGAGGGGACACCGATGGACCTCGATTCCGTGCACGCTTACCTCATGGCCAAGAAGGGAGCCACAGAAGAGTGGCCATTTGACCTGGAAACGCCTGTATACAAGGTGATGGGAAAGATGTTCGCGCTCCTTGCACCCGAACAAGAGCCGCCACGCATCACGCTCAAGTGCGACCCCGATCACGCCCTTATGCTCCGCGATGTGTACCCGGCAGTCATTCCCGGCTACTACATGAACAAACGGCATTGGAACACAATCATCCTTGATGGAAGCATCCCCGATGCGAGCATCTCGGATGCGGGCATCTTGGATGCAAGCATCCCGGACGATGAGATCGAGGAGATGATCGACGAGTCCTACGATCTTGTCGTCAAGGGATTAACCAAGGCGGCGCGGCGGGAGCTGGAAGAGGCATGAGTGCATCGGAGGCGTGTTTCTCACTGGCTTGTCAGCAAGCAAGCTCGAAGCGAAGCAATCCCGGTTCGCAATCTTCACCCGTGCGGACAAAGCCAGTCTTTTCCAGCAACTTTATGGACGCTTCGTTGTCGCGCTGCGTCTGCGCGATAACCAGCTTCACACCGGCGCGGGAGAGAGCGTGTTCCACAAGATGCCGCACCGCTTCAGTTCCGTAGCTACGTTCCCGGTGCATGGGGCGCACGTAGTAGCCGATCTCGACAACTCCTTCCGAATCTGGCGGTCCTTTGAAGCCGCCATTCCCGACAAGAACTGATTCCTCTCCACTCCTTCCTGAAAGAACCCAATACCACGCAAGCCATCCCTCCATCTCCGGGCCCTTCTGCAATTGTTCGAGAAAGAATGGCAGCGCGTCAGCAGTATCAACTGGAGGCCAGCCATCTACCGGCTGTACACCAAGCATGTGAAAGAACTGTTCACCACACCATCTCCGCACGCACAAGTGCAACGGTAGCTGGAACTAGCTCTAGGCGAGACGTCGCTAGGTTGTTGTGAATACGTTCATATTCCTCCCAGCGTAGTATGAGCATGCTGTTGGCTGTCTGCTGCCTATTGCCAAACATCAATTGCGGGCGGAGTGTTCACCGTGCACAAGCAGCGCGTCTGCCGATGCTCCAGCAAAGCGGGCCTCCAGCCCCAGAGCAGCACCTGGTTATGTTTCCTCTTTGTATTCTCGGAAACCTGCTAGCAGAGCCGCAAATGATTTCGGCTCATATTTCTTGAAGCCTTCCTCGTCCACGTACACGAAGTCATACGTTACATCCAATTGCATCGCGTTGATGTCTTCGCACCACTGCCGTAATCGGGTCATTTTCAGAGGCACGTCAAGTTCCTCCCGACCCTTGGTCTCGACAATAGCAACACGCTTGTCCGAAAGCTTAACTAGAAAATCGGGATAGTAGCTAGAGATATCGCCATCGGCATTCACGTAGTCGAGTTTGAAATGCACGGCCAGATAGTTCTTCGCGTAAGAGACCACATCGCTGCAATCTTCTAAGAAACCGGCGAAGCGAAGTTCCAGTTGGCTGTCGCCAATGATTCGGTTGAAGACGCTTTTCTTCGGGACGATGTAGGTCTGGTCTTTGGCTACAAACGGGCGGGTCTGCCGAAGCTTGATAGTGTCGCGAATTTCAGCATTGCCTTTGTCTTGCACGGTAAGGGCGTTGATAGCCTTCTTGAAGGCATCAATCAGTGTCTTGGTGGCGGCTAGTTCCGAGAGATTCCGTAATGTGTTCGGATCCTCTAGAGTAACCTGTCTATCAAACAGGTACGACTGAACGAACTCCTTCACCTTCCCGTAAAGAATGTCGTAACCGCGTGGCCGTGATCCCTTGCGGTACTCAAGGCGCAGATCCTTCATGATGGTTTGTGCAAAGTAGCCAATCACGCTGTGGTAATCGGCAACACCGGCCGTATCCAAGATCGTTGTATGGGTGACCTCACCGGTGGTGATATCCTTAAAGACAATCTCCCGTTGCTCCTCCTCACTGAACTGCAGGTAAGCCACGCGTTGATGACCCATTGCAGTCACATCCAGGTCGCCCAAGTTCTTGTATTCCCGGTAAACGCGCGGCGTGAGTACCGGGATTTCGATGTCCAGCGCGACGATGTCTTTCTTCTCATTCTCCTTGTCAACTTCGATTACCAGCGGAGTCTTCGGCGCCGTCCCTTCTCCCATAGGCTTGCGCTCAAGCACCACGCCTTCGGCCTGAATTGACTCCACGAATTCCATGAAGGCATTTGTACCGACCACGCTGACGTATTCCTCTATACCGCCGAGGTACATCTTGCGAAGTCCGCGGCCCAGCGTCTGTTCCGGGAGGATGTTGCTCTCGGCTGAATAGGCGCGCAGTCCGACGATGGTGGTAACATTCTTAACGTCCCACCCTTCCTTGAGCATCATAACCGAGACGATGGCCTTGTACGGGCTGTCCATTCCGTCAATCTCATTGGCCTGCTTGCGCAAGTCCTCCAGCTCACTTTTGGCTTTGCCTGACTGCGCCTCGGAGACTTCGCCGTTGTTCTTTGTGTGGATAACCAACACCGCATCTTGTAGGTCGGAATAGGTATTTTCCAGATACTCAGCCACGTCGTCACAGTTGCGTGTGTCGTCGGTCATCACAAACAGAATGGCCTTCTTGCCCATCTTTTCGTGTTCGGCATATGCCTTACGCCACTCAATCACGCCCAGGTGGATATAATCCGCGTATTTCTCAGTGAACTTGGCACTCTGGCGTTCCAGCAGTTTGGCGCGGCTTGCGGCATCTGGCAGCACCGGGTGTTTGACCACGTTTTGCGATATGGCTTCGACCAAGGGGTAATCGGCGACGGTCTGCACAAAGATAGCGCCATTGTTGTGCTTTGGTGTGGCGGTCACGTCAATTTGCAGGCTCAACGCGCCGCCTTTCTGTAACAACCGGTTGTGGATGTCTTCGATGGACTTAAACCAGGCCATGCGCGGATCGTGAATGTGGTGTGCCTCGTCATTCAGAACCATCAGCTCGTCGATATCGCGAACGATCATACCCAAATCTACCTTCGAATCCGTAGTTGCCCCAGTGGGACGCTTGCCCAGGAAATAGTCCATGGTGTTCTCATCGTCCGGTGAAGGAGGGATATCGTTGCCGGCATAGACGCGGTGGATATTGGTCAGGAAGATGTTGCCGGTCGGCCTGGTGATGTTGACCTCGTCTTGCTTGTGCAGGGTGAGTTGAAAATCATCGCGCCAATTGTGGCCATCTACCCCGTTATCGGGAAGCACCGGATCAGTGTAGAAGATGCGGAGCCCTTGAAAGTCTCGATAGATGCGGTCGAGCACGATGATATTGGGCGTAATTACCAGAAAGTTGCGCGCCAGTTGGGAGCCAGGCTCGTAGAGTTTGTGGAAGAAACTCCATGCGAGCGCGAGGCTGAGGACCTTGGTCTTTCCGCTTCCGGTGGCCATCTTGATTACAAAGCGCCGCCACGTCTCGTCGAACATACCCGCCGATACGAGGCCACTTGCGTCGAAGCGCATCATATCGTACTTGTCTTGAACGCCTACAACGTCGTACAGGTAAACGATCGTTTCCAATGCTTCGCGTTGAGCAAAATAATACTGAAACTGCGCCATAGTCCCGTCGGCTTGCTCCAGCATGTGGGGAGTATTAAACCACCAGTTGAGTAGGCTCTTGCTGATGTCAGTTGCGCCGACGTAGTCGCTGTCCCGGAACTCTTTCACTCTCTTGCGCAGTTGCGATACCAACGGCGGCATGAGCTTGTCCATACTCGTTTCGCGCAGGGTTTCATCGGCCGGGAACCAACGCATGGCCGGGTCGAGGATCGCATACGGTGAATCGGGGAAGTTCTTGTGTAATGCCATGTCCGATTACTCGCTTTTCTTCTTCGCGGGCGTCTCAGCCTTGCCAAGTCGCTTACGCTGTTTGGTTTCGATCTCCTTGACGCTTTCCGCCACCGGTGAATCTTCGGGCATCGTGCCACCCAATTCTTGGATGGTTTGGCGCACCTTCGCGCCAACTTCACGATGCGTCCGGTTCGCCTCGTCTTTTCCCTTCACCTCGTCCCTGCGCAGTTTTTCCTCTGCCTGAGTCGCCCGGAACAGGTTTGCCGCCAATTCCGTGCTGCCCATGTGATCCAGAATCTCCTGGTTCTTTTTCAAGCCTTTCCGCCGGTGAATGTCTTTCTGTTTTAGCCCGCCATAGAGCCCCATATACCCGTGATTTTGAAAAATGGCGTAGTCTATGGGTTGGGTAACGCCCGCATCCTTGGCCGCGTCGGCCAACTTAACGTTATGGCGGCGCATCTCTTCACGCAAGAGAACCCGCCGTTCCTCATCGATATGTTCGTCCGCCAATTCTTGCCGCCGCGTCTGAACGGCAAAATAGGTTTGGCCATACGCAACAGTTTCTTTCTTGGGGTCAGCGTTCTGGATAATGAGGTAGCAGGCGTAACGCGAAAGCAGAGTAACCTTTATTTCTCGCTCCGCTCCGCTACCGATCTCGACCATTTTGCTGACATCAGCAAAATGGTCCTCGATTCGGTGTCCACTGTTGAAACAAGACAGTTTCGCCTTCTCGATTACTGCCTCGAAGTTGCGGTATTGTGCGTATTCAAGAATTTCCGCCAAGTCGCGACTTCCCCAATATTCGTTACCCGCCACATTCACGCGCTTGATCTTCTCGAAGGGCGATAGATGGCCTCCAGCGGTTTTTTCAATCTCACTGTTCATGATTAAAACCCTCCTTTCCACCTTCAGCTTATTCATTAAACCCGTCGAATTCGACGGGTTTAATGACAGAGTGGAAAGCATTTTCATCACAGTGGACATTGATTTTTGTCATGACTATCCTTCTCCCACCGTGATCTCGACAATGCTCATGGTGTCGGTGCCGAAGATATCGACCACCTTGACCGCGATCTTGCGACGTCCCGGCGCGCATTCGTGGAAGACGCTCTTCAGTTCAAGGGTTCGGTCCTTCTTTGTGCGAAAACTCTGCCATTCGTTTTCAAAGATGTAGTCTCCCGTCCATACCTCTTCGAATCTCCCCTCGCGCTCTGAGAGAGGGGTCGGGGGGGAGGGTTCGGGCGAATTTACCGGCACCCGAATAATCTCACGCTTGCTCTCGAAGTTGAAGTCCACTGCCCAGTAGTCAATCCAGTCGGTCCAGTTCTTGGTCAGCACTTCGCGGGTGACAATCCCGTCCTTGTCCTTACTCACCTTCACGATCTGTCCGCGCTCGACGACGATCTTGCTGCCCTTGTTCTTCAGCGAAGCCTCGGCGTGGGCAATCGAGTCTTGCGAATAGAACACCGAAAAGTCCGTCAACTCCACCGCAACGCTGGCGGGCGTATGGGCATGCGCCCCTACAACGTGCGGTTTGACCTCGACGGCCGCTACGTCATGAAATACTACTTGGTTCTTCTCCACCGCTCGCTTATCGAACACCTCAGCAGGGATGTACTTCGGTGCGATGTCGATGCCCTTGGCCCAGGCCTCGTCCATCACGTTAGGGAAGAGGCCCATCTCGAATTCAAACCCGAGGATGTCTACCTTGGTGATGTGCTTCTTGCGACATTCCAGGATGATCTCCTCGACAAACAGCCGCGTCACCGGCAGGTTGACCGGCCCTACCGACACCAGGCGCCCGGCTTTCTTGCCGTTGAAACAGGCAAAGTTATCTACCTTTTCTGCTCGGTAGGCTCGCAGGATCAGATCAACAAATGCGGCTTCCTTTTTCTCCATCTGCCTGCGCTGCTCCTCCTCCCGCAGGTTGGGATTAACGCCGATGTAGTGCTGCCGTTCGTACCTACCCATGTTGAGGATCTCAAAGGCGCGGTAGTCATTGCCCTTGGCTTTCAATTGCCGCTGAACGCCGATCATACGCTTGCGTGTGGTGTGGATGGCGAACTTGCCGAGATCGGTGGCGATCCACTTGCGGCCCAGCTTTTCCGCCACGGCTGCGGTGGTGCCGGAACCGCAGAAGAAATCGGCGACCAGGTCGCCTTCGTTGGAGGATGCTTTCAAGATCCGCCTGATCAACGCCTCAGGCTTTTGAGTGCTGTACCCGAGCCGTTCATCACTCATAGGATTGAGCATGTTTATATCAACCCAGACATTGGAAAGGACGTTGCCCTTTAACTCACGTAAGTAGGTTTTATACTGTGGGAACTTTGCGCCCTCTGTCCAACGCACTCGATCTTCAGATTTCAATCGGTCATACGTCTCCTGAGAGTACGTCGCGAGCGTGTTCCAGTAGTAAAACCCTCGGGAATCCTGATCCTTAAACCGTGCCTTGTAGTCTTCGCTTGGAGGCGTGTACTGCTTGTTGAAAACATAGCTATCTGCGTGCTTCTTGTAGACAAGAATGTAGTCATTGAGTGTCGGATACCTGTTCGCGATCGCCTTACTGCTGCCGACCGTAGTGGATCTCTGCCAAATTATTTCGCTGAAGAAGTGATCTGTTCCGAAGACTTCACCGAGGGCCAGACGCATGAAGCTATTCACCCGCCAGTCACAATGCACATAAATACTGCCATCCTCGGCCAGCAGGTCACGCATGAGGATGAGCCGCTCGTAGATCATACTTATAAAGGAGTCCGCGCCCTTGCCCCACGTGTCGCGGTAGGCAATCTCTTCGAGGATGTTGGGCTTCTTGGTGAAGGTGTCAGTTCCACCTGTGGTGGGATCGCCAATCTCGATGTCCATCGAGAAATCCGCGCCCACGTCGAACGGTGGATCAATGTAAATCAATTTCAGGCCACCCTGCGCTTCTATCTCCTCTCGCAGCGGTCCGTTCTTCAGTGACGAGAGAATCAGCTTGTTGTCGCCCCAAATGAGTTTGTTTGTCCAACCCTTGAGCTGGCGACCGCGCTCGTCAAAAAGGGAAAACTGAGCTTTGCTGTCCTCCGGCTTCTCGGCGCGTGGCTCGTCCACCTGCTCGATCACCTGGAACGGCAGAACGATGTTGCAGACCTCGTTCGTTTTACCGTTCCAGACGAGCTCAACCTCGCGCTTGTCCTCAAACAGCAAGAACCGGTACTTGTCCGGCAGCGGTTTGTCCGCCTCGATATACCGGATGATCTCCTGTTGTTCCTGCTCAGTCAGTCTAGCCATTCAAGTATCCTTTGTGCATCGTTCTGCCTGTACGTTCAGAGTGCGTGGCTGGATTGAAAACGCAACAATCATGATGCTGAGCAACACGGCACCCTCGGCACTCACAATCAGCGGTACAAGACGCCGAACTTGCGTTCTGCATTACCTCTCCCCGTACATGCTAACAGCATAGCATGTCCTCCCCACAGAAATCAAGAGATACTCGGTTGATCTCCGGCACCGCACAGGCGTAGCCACAGTATGCCTTCAGAATCCGTTGGTGTCTCATTCCACATTGAACCCGAAACAGAGAGGTCCTTTGCGCCCTCTCTCATCGATAGCTTGATACACCACATGCGTAGGCTCTAACGCGGCCAACGGCATCGAATCCACCAGCGCACATTGTCACCCCGTCCAGCCTCTAGCTAGATGACCCAGAGCAATCCTCCGATGAGCTACCCGTCCTGTCGAGCTTCCGAATGACCCGGCATGGGCTCCCGGCGGCAAACACGTTTTCGGGGATGTCACGCGTGACCACACTACCGGCACCAATGACGGATCGTGCTCCGATGTGCACACCCGGCGAGATGATAGCCCCACCACCCACCCAAACATCGGACCCAATCTCAACGGCCTGAGCAAACTCGTGCCCCA
>Ga0307378_10004448_pt1 | contig 19988 bp, 19 predicted proteins | sample UN1MG_FD_202238 | JGI IMG/M metagenome (GOLD analysis project Ga0307378, IMG submission 202238) | Soil microbial communities from Risofladan, Vaasa, Finland - UN-1 | ecosystem: Environmental > Terrestrial > Soil > Coastal area > Acid sulfate soil | place: Finland: Risofladan, Vaasa | collected... | reverse complement strand
AAAAGTGTCTCAAGAATACCCTGAGATAATTTTTGAAGACGTGATAGTTGATGCAATGAGTATGAAGTTGGTTCAAATACCTCAAGATTATGAGGTTTTAGTTATGCCAAATCTTTATGGAGACATTCTTTCTGATTTGGCAGCAGGATTAGTTGGGGGCTTAGGGGTAGTGCCGGGAGCCAACATAGGAGATAGAGAGGTTGTATTTGAACCAGCACATGGATCAGCTCCTGAATTAAGTTCGAATATAGCTAACCCAACAGCAGCAATACTTTCCGGAGTAATGATGTTAAAGTATTTGGGAGAAAGTAAGGCAGCAGATAGAGTAGAGAAAGCCGTTTCAAAAGTATTAGAGGAAGGAAAATATTTAACTCGCGATCTCGGTTGCAACACCGGGACAATAGAATATACTGAAGCCATTATAGATGCTATAAAGTGACGGAGGATAAAAACAAGGGTTTTAAAAAAAAATTAAAAAAATTATTTGACAAATAAAATTTTTTTTGATAAACTATATTGTGAAAGGTGTTCACATTGAAGGGAAATACACAATGGCTGAAAAAAGAAAAAAATATTATTGTAAGGCGAACAGCACAAGTATTAACAGGTGCAGAGAAATATTTCAAAGAAGTTGGAGTAATAAAATAAGTAAGTGAATTATTATTGAAGTTAGTCAAATTTTATTATAGTGTTAAACATTTTTGTTTTCAGAAGCAATCTTTGGAGGAAAAGGAAGAGCCCTTATTAAAATTTTTTTTCCTCCAAAGATGTATTAAACGATACTATTGCTAGGACAGTAGCATTTATAAGGAGGAATTTTGACAATTAAAGTAGTAGCTATAACAGGCAGTCATCGTAAGAATAGTAATACAGAGTTAGCTTTACAGATTATGTCTAAAAGATTGACCAAAATTGGTGTTGAGACCGAAATAATAACCCTGGCCAATAAAAAGATTGAACATTGTCGAGCATGTGATAACTGTAAAAAGACGGGGAAGTGTCCTATTGATGATGAGCTTGTAGAAATTATGGAGAAGATGGCAGCTGCTCAGGGAATTATCTTGGCCTGCCCCGTATATAGTTTTAATATCACTCCTTTAATGCAAGACTTAGTAACCCGGGGTAACCGATATTTTCATAATTTGGCTAAATCCGCTATTAAAGATAATTCTGATAATCCAGGCTTTACTTATAAAAATATTCCATCTTCAGCATTAAAGGGTAAAGTAGGAGCGGCAATAGCTACTGCTCGTCGGGCAGGAGGCGGCATGTCTTTATGGAATTTAAATAATTTTATGTTGATTAATGAGATGTATATCACAGGATCCTGTTACGAGAATACGATTTTTGGCTACGAAAGAAGGTAAACAATAAAAGATATTGAGGGAATAAATAATCTTTACAAGCTAACTGATAACTTTGGAATACTTTTAAAAAGGTTATTTGGTTAAAATTTGTAAGGATAATGAGTAACAATTTTAAGATGGGAAGGATCTGAGATGTAATTATTTTTGTTTATTGAAAAACTGTTTTATTAAAGCAATAAACACTATTAAAAATATTATTGTCAATATTATTTGATAAGAGAAAATATTCTTGATAAGATAAATCGTGAAAGATGTTCACAAATAATGGAAGTGAAAAATGGCTGAAAAAAGAAAAAATATTGCTGTAAGAAGAACGGCACAAGTATTAAAAAGCTTTGCTCAAAATCCAGATGGCTGGGGGATATCTGCCCTTGCCTCTCATTTAGGGTTAGCGAAAAGTGTGGTTTTTGAAATCTTAAATACCTTAGTAGATGAAGGTTTAATTGAAAAAGATGAGAAGGAAAAAAGATATCTCTGCGGAAATGAGCTATTAAAGCTTGTCTTAACCCATTTTGGTAACATAGATTTAATCAAAATTAGTAGGCCAGTATTAAAAGAATTAGCCAAAGAGCTTGGGGAGACAACAATGTTAACTCAAATTATTGGAAATAGAAATATAGTTATAGATAAAGTTGAAGGAGTAGATTCCTTACGATTTACATTAGACATTGGAAATGAACTGCCGTTAAATAGAGGTTCTTCAGCAAAGGTCTATTTAGCTTTTTTACCAGATAAAAAAAGAGAAAAGTTAATAAATGTACACAAAATAGATTTTACTAAATTAAGAGAAGAGATTGAAACAGTGAGGAAGAAAGGGTTTTACATTAGCAAGGGAGAAGTAAATGCCGAGATAAACGCTATAGCTGCTCCAATCTTCAATAATTACAGCGAATTAGCAGCAGTCATAGTTGTAAGTGGACCGGTCTTCCGTTATAAAGAACCTTTAGCGTCAAAAATTTTAGATGCCGCCAAAGAGATTTCTTTTCAGATGGGTTACCTAAATTGGAAATGGTCATAGTGAATTATAATACTAAACCATCTAATTAATAAAAATGATGAACTAATTGTTCAACGTAAAATTAAAGTAGCAGAAGGATGGTTAATTTTTTTAAGTAATAATGTGAACGCTGTTTGCATAAAAATCACCTAATATTTAAGTTAGGAGGAGGCAACAATTGATTAAGGCTTCTTTAATTACCGAAATACAGAGATATTGCATCAATGATGGTCCCGGGATAAGAACCTTAATATTTTTTAAAGGCTGTGCTTTAGATTGCCCCTGGTGTCATAATCCTGAAACTAAATCCCCGGAAGTAGATATTTACTACCACGAAGATAAGTGCCAACAGTGTGAGAGGTGTATAGAAAATTGCCCACAAGGAGCCATAAGTTGGAAATCTCCAAAAAAAGAAGCGATCTTAATAGATAAAGAAAAATGTAATAAATGTTTAAAGTGTATCAAAGGTTGCCCTACTAAAGCTTTAGAAAAAGTTGGGGAAACTTTGACTTTTGACCAAATAGTTGATGAAGCACTAAGGGATAAAGCTTTTTACGAAACCTCAAATAGTGGATTTACTCTAAGCGGAGGCGACCCTTTGTTTTTTCCGGAATACAGCTTTGAACTATTAAAAAAATTTAAGGCCGAAATGATTAATACCACAGTAGAAATTTCCGGGCATAGTAAATGGGAAATTTTAGAAAAAATAGCAGAATATACCGATCTATTCCTGTATGATCTAAAATGTATGAACTCGGTTATACATAAAAAGTTTATGAGGTATAACGATGATCCCTACTAATCTTATCGGTGGAACTAAAAATAGTAATGGTGATAAATTTGAGATAGATGAGAAAGAACACCTGGTAAAGAGATGTCCTTCTGGTCATAAACCGATACAAAATATTTTAGATAATCCGGAAGCAATAATGGTAGACGTTGTGGGCTACAATAGTTATTAATGAAGAAAAATTAAGAAAGGAGAAAACAGGTACAACCAATGCGTGAAATTAATACAACTCAAATCAAAGAGAAAGTAAAAAAATTATTTCTCAAAGCTAACTATCACATCGACCAGGATCTTATGCATCGATTAGAAGAAGCCTTAAAAGATGAGACCTCTCCTATAGGTAAATCTGTCTTGCAGATGATTATCAAAAACAATCAGATTGCCTCCTCAGAAGAGATTGCCATCTGCCAGGATACCGGACTAGCCGTCCTCTTTATCGAATTAGGCCAAAATGTCCAGATAACCGATGGTGACTTTATCGAAGCCATAAACCAGGGAGTTAAAGAAGCCTACCAGGAAGGATACCTCAGAAAATCAGTGGTAGATGACCCGGTCTTTGAAAGAAAGAACACCAAGACCAACACTCCAGCAGTCATCTATACCGATATAGTCCCTGGAGATCAAATAAAATTTTTAGTAATGCCCAAAGGATTTGGCAGTGAGAATATGAGCGCCATAGCCATGTTAAAACCAGCCGATGGACCGGAAGGGATAGTAAACTTCATCGTAGAGACGGTAAAGAAAGCCGGTCCTAATCCCTGTCCACCTACCATTATCGGAGTAGGAGTCGGAGGAACTGCCGATAAAGACATGGTCATCTCCAAAAAAGCCATTGCCCGCAAAATAGGCGAACACCATAAAAACGAGAAATATGCCACGATGGAAAAAGAAGCCCTGGAGAAAATAAATAATTTAGGTATTGGTCCGGCGGGTCTTGGTGGCAATATTACCTGTTTGGCAGTACATATAGATTACCTGCCCACCCATATAGCCGGCATGCCGGTTGCTATAAATGTCTGTTGTCATGCCGCCCGGCATGCCGAAGGAATACTATAGGAAGGAGAATGAAAAAATGGCCCAGGCAAAAAAGATAACCACCCCTTTAGATGATAAGAGCGTTAGGCAATTAAAAGCCGGAGATTCAGTACTGCTAACCGGCTATATCTATACCGCTAGAGATGCTGCACATAAAAGGCTGATCGAACTGATAGAAAAAGGACAAGAACTTCCTATAGATATCCAAGGGCAGACCATCTACTATGTAGGCCCAGCCCCGGCCAAACCGGGATATCCTTGTGGTTCAGCCGGTCCCACCACCTCTTACCGCATGGATCCTTATGCCCCCTACCTCTTAGACCGAGGACTTAAAGGTATGATCGGTAAAGGACTTCGCTCTCAAGAAGTAATCGAAAGTATGAAGAAGAACAAAGCGGTCTATTTCGGAGCAGTAGGAGGAGCAGCCGCTTTAATTGCCCGAAGTATCAAAAAATCCGAAGTAGTAGCCTATGAGGACCTTGGAGCAGAAGCCATCCATCGTTATTATGTAGAAGATTTCCCTGTTATTGTGATAATAGATTCAGCAGGTAATAATCTTTACGAAAACGAACCACCAAAATATAGAAAATAGTTAAATGATTAAATAAATTGAATCTAAAAAGGAGATCGCAATAAATGAACATTTACGAAGAGGCTTTAAAGCTACACGAAGAAAACAAAGGCAAAATTGAAGTAGTCAGTAAAACCGAAATAAAAGACATGCACGACCTGGCTGTCGTCTATACCCCGGGTGTAGCCGAACCCTACAGAAAGATCCACGAAAAGACTTCAGAAGTTTACAGATATACCTCCAAGGGGAATATGGTCGCCGTCGTATCTGATGGTACCGCTGTCTTGGGTCTGGGCGATATCGGTCTGGAAGCGGCTCTCCCGGTAATGGAGGGGAAGGCCGTCCTCTTTAAGCACTTTGCCGGCGTAGATGCCTTTCCGATTTGTCTGGCCACCAAAGACCCGGATAAGATTGTGGAAGCGGTCACCCTGATCGCCCCCTCCTTCGGAGGCATCAACTTAGAGGATATCTCTGCACCCCGTTGTTTTGAAATAGAAGAAAGATTGAAAAAAATCTTAGATATCCCGGTCTTTCATGATGACCAGCACGGTACGGCCATCGTAGTCCTATCCGGTTTAATCAATGCTCTAAAGGTAGTAGGAAAAGATTTAGACAAGATAAAAGTAGTAGTCAACGGAGCAGGAGCCTCAGCCATAGCAGTATTAAAATTTATTATGTCTGCAGGAGTAAAAAATGCCATTCTTTGTGATTCCAAGGGCATTATCTATGAAGGCAGAAAAGAGAATATGAATCCGGTTAAAGAAGAGATGGCCAAAGTTACTAATCGGAAGATGATTAAAGGTAATTTAGCTGATGCTATAGTAGGAGCTGATGTCTTCTTAGGCCTGTCGGTAGCCGGAGCCCTGAAATCGGAGATGGTCAAGACCATGGCCTCTGATGCCATTATTTTTGCCATGGCCAACCCCACCCCCGAGATCATGCCCGATCTCGCTAAGGCTGCAGGAGCCAGAATTGTAGCCACCGGCCGATCCGATTTTCCCAACCAGGTCAACAATTGTCTGGGTTTCCCTGCCATCTTCAAAGGCGCCTTAAAAGTGAGAGCCAGTCAGATCAACGAAGAGATGAAATTGGCCGCAGCCTATACCCTGGCTTCTCTCATCTCAGAGGATGAATTAAATGATGATAATGTGATTGTCGATGCCTTCGATCCCCGGGTAGTAGAAGTAGAGTCAGAAGCAGTGGCCAAGGCGGCGATAGAGAGCGGAGTGGCAAGGATATAATAGACAGGAATAGCAAGATAAAATTTTATAAATTAAGGAAGAAGAACAAAAGGAGAAGAGAGGTGATGTGTATGGGGAAGAGACGCTCAGGAAAGACTGAGGAAGAAAAATAAGTAAGGAGGCGAAAGAAGGTAAAATGGATACATGTAATGAATGTGGGTATTTTGTGGCTGGAGGCACAGCTCCTGAGGGAAAAAATGGGAACTGTATCCGGAGCGAAAAGGACTTGTGTGGAGGTATGGTAAGCTATAGTCGACCGGTAAGTAAGGCCGACTCTTGCCAGATGTTTAAAGAAGAAAAGGAGGGAGGTAACTAAAATGGCTATCGTAAGCACTAAAGAACTAACTGCGGAGGAGCTAAAGATTGTGGAAGAGGCAGGAGAAGAGGCGGGGAAACTGGCGAGGGTTGGAATTACAGAGAGAACCAATAGGTTAAAGAGGAGGGTTATTTCTAAAGCAACTACAGCACTCCCTGTAGCAGGCGTTAAGCTTGGACGAGGGGTGGGAGGATGCCTAGAAAGGGCTCGCCTGTTCACCCAGTCTTATAAGGAGACAGAAGGTGAACCCGAGGTGATTCGAAGAGCCAAGGCACTGGCCAGAGTATTAGATAACATGACCATTTTCATAAAGGATGAGGAGTTGCTAGTGGGCTATTCCGCTAGAAGACCTGAACTGATGCCCTGGCACCCTGAACTTGGTTATAAGTGTGTAAGCGAGTGGCTTAGGGGGACGATTATTGCTGAGAGCAATAAGGAGGAACTCCGAGAGATTGCTGCATACTGGAAGCCGATATGCCTACAAACCAGGGTGGAGAACCTAATGACAGAAGAGGAAAAAAGGATACTAGGGTCTGATGGTTCAGTCCGATCCAAAACTTACGAGGCTGGCGCGAGTAGTCCTCTGCCAGACTACGATTTCGTAATCAGGCATGGGTTCAATGGCATTATCAAGATGATCGAAGGGAAACTAGCGGCTGCTGAAGATATTATTCATAACCGGTCTTCAGGCCCGGAGCTCGTGGATTACATGAAGAAGGTCGACCAGTGGAAGGCAATGATCATAGCTGATAAGGCAGCTATTCGCTGGGCAAGGCGTTATAGCGAACTCGCTGCAGAGATGGCTAACTGTGAGACCGATGCTAAGCGTAAGGCTGAACTTGAAGGGATAGCTAAAGTGTGTGCCAATGTGCCAGCGAACCCGGCTGATCACTTCCAAGAAGTCCTACAGGTTATCTTGTTTGTTTATATAATTCAATGTGAGCTGGGTCGCTTAACTGCAGGCTCTCCAATGAGGATTGATCAGCACCCCTGGCCAGCTTACAAGCGAGATGTCATTGAAGATAAGACCTTATCTAGAAGCGAAGCTCAGGAGTTGGTTGAACTTTTTCGACTGAAGTTTGCTGAATTTGGCAATCTGGGCTCCGCGGAACAGGGGCGAATATTGCAAGGCACAGGCAGGTTAGAGATAATGGTCATAGGTGGAGTGAAGGCAGACGGTACAGATGCCTGCAACGAGCTAACTGAAGTGATACTTGATGCTTCGAGGAGTATTAGAACCAATCAACCTTCCTTGGCACTAAGGTGGCACCCCAGGATCTCGCAGCGCTGCATGTTAAAAGCATTAGACTGTGTTCGGGCTGGCTTGGGGTACCCATCATTCTACAATGACCCGCCACGTGTCACACAGTTGGTAGAGTTCGGGGCGACTATTGAAGAGGCTCGGAACTGGGCAATGGCGGTGTGTATGTCCCCTTCATGCATGGGCAGCAAAGGAGGCAGAGTACGCCACGCCTGGGATTCAAGAGTTGTTTTGTGCTTGAGCTACGCTCTAAGCGATGGCTATGATTACTATTTGACAAAAAGCCAGTTAGGACCCCATACCGGGGACGCCAGCAAGTTTAAGTCATTTGAGGAGGTATGGGATGCATGGAAGAAACAATTGCACTTTAATGTCCAACTCGGAAACAGGTCAAGGGTTATGTGTCAGTATATTGAGGCTCAATACTTAAAGGAGCCGTTCCTTTCTAGCACCTTTATGGGCTGTATTGAGAGAGGTGTTGATGGTGTCACCTGGGATGAGTTACCAAACCCATGGTTTAATGTAGATGGCTTGGTTGATGTTGGTGATTCCTTAACTGCTATTAAGAAGCTTATCTTCGAGGATAAAAAATATACCATGGAAGAGTTAGTAAAAGCTCTTAGGGCTAATTGGAAGGGGTGTGAGAAGATGCGCCAGGATTTCATCAATGCCCCCAAGTATGGTAATGATGACGACTATGCAGATTTTATGGTCAGGGATGTACTGAGAGTCATTATTGATGAGGCAAAACAAGTCAAGGATTATTCAGGTGTATCGCCGAAGCCATTGCCACAAGAGGTTAGTCAATTCACGATCGTTGGCGAAAAGACAGCAGCACTGCCTAGTGGAAGGTGTGATGGGGATGTTCTGGCCGATGGTGGCTGCTCACCTTATATCGGCTATGACAAGAAGGGCCCTACAGCGGTAATCAACTCAGCAGCCAAACTGGATAACAGCTTAACAAAAGGTAATCTGCTTAATCAGAGGCTAACCCCGGCAACCGTGCGGGGAGAGAAGGGAGCTAAGCTATGGCTCAACTACATGAAGACCTTATTCAATTTGGGTGTTGATCATGTACAGTTCAACATTGTTGATACAGCGGTTCTACATGCTGCCCAGAAGGAACCGGAAAAATTCCCTGATTTAATAGTGAGGGTTGCTGGCTACAGCGCTTACTTTAATGAGTTGAACCGGAGTACTCAAGACGCCATCATAGCTCGTACAGAACAAGTACTGGCTTAATGAGTGGGGGGTAAGGGAGGAAAATAAACATAAGGTGATATTAAGCAAATGAGAAACTTATGAAAAGTGAATTCTAAAGTATCAGTTTAAATAAGAAAGGAGATTTTAATGATGAAAAGGTTCGTGTTGATGAAAAAGGTGTGTTTTATATTTTTGATTGTTGGTCTTGTTCTGGTTGGTTGTGCTGTACCCATCACTCCCGCCACAGTATCAGCTCCGACACCAGAGGTATATAAGTTACGGTTCAGTAGTTCACTCAATCCTGGAAACATGTCACTAGTCGGAACACAAGAATGGTGTGAGTATATAGAAGCCCATTCCGGTGGGCGCCTCAAAGTGCAGCTCTTCGATAGTGGGTCCCTTTATCCATCAGAAAAAGCCCTTGAAGCAGTAATGATGGGGATGTGTGAAGGCGAGCAAGCTTTGCCTAACGACCTTGTTAAGATTATGCCCGAGTTTGAAGTGCTAGGGGCCCCTGGAATTATGACTACAGCTGAAAGGTTCGCTAAGATAGCTGACGGGGAAATAGGTGCCAAGCTGTGGGAAAGTCTGGAAAGAAAGGGATTAAAAGGCATAGCACTGGTTACGGTTGGTGGCTATGGAAAGTGTTCCGGTGGTTACGCCTGTAAAACTCGCTTTATCAAAGTACCCGCTGATTTTGCTGGCCTTAAAATACGTATTACATTTAACTTGGAAGGGGATATGATATCTAAATATGGAGGCGTCCCTGTGACTATGCCTGGGGGTGAGCAATTCATGGCTTTGAAGCTCGGTACCATTGACGGATCACGTTGTGGTCTAAGTCACTATCCAGAGCGGAAACTTGATGAAGCGGGAGCAACTTATTGGACATCGTGCCCTATTGCAGGAGGTATGGCCTATATAGTTATGTTAAATAAGGACTGGTTTGATAAACTTCCCTCGGATTTACAGGTACTGCTGGTAGAATCAGGCAAAAGAATTATAGATGTTGGTCATCGCCAGCTGATGGAGAATTATGATAAACTCAACTACCAATATGCAGTAGATCATGGCGTGTTATTTTGCGAATTAACGCCTGAGGATATGGCTGCGTGGAAAGGGGATGTTGACTTAATTATAGACAAGATGAAAGCTAAAGACACTGGCCTCAAAGAACTGATAGAGATGGCAGAGGAGTTACTTTAAGGACAGGGAAAAGCAAGAATTAATTAAAAAGGAGGCCAAAAGCGAGTTTGGGTTATCAACTTTAAGCTGTCTACTTTTGGCCTCCTCTCTCTATAGTTGTTTGTGTTGTTTGCCAGAAAGAAAGGTTTAGGGGTACTGTCAAAAGTAATATGAAATAATAGGAGGTTTATATGAAAGTAGATGTTTGGTTGGCTAAGATTACGGGCATTTTTCACATCATAGGGGCTGTTTTATTGGCATTTATAGTCATCGTCATATTGCTAGGTGTTGTGTCTCGCTTTTTAAGATTTGGGATCATAGGGCTTGATGAGCTGAGTGCTGTTCTCGGGGTATTAATGACATTCATGGGTATCGCTTATGTACTAAGAGAGGAAAAGCATATAAGGATTGATATACTAATAAATTTGCTAAATCCCCGTAATAGAGCTATTAGCAAGGGGTTCAATTACGTGGTAATGATAATAATTTGTGGTGTAATGATATGGCAAGGCTTCAGATTAGCGATTTTCTCGTACGTGCAAAAGTTTACGTCATACCTTTTTGGTTTTCCATTATATATTATAAGGATAGTAGTACTTGTGGGGATGATATTATTTCTCGCCGAAGTCTTCTGCCATATCACTCATACTGTGCGACGTAAAAAAGGTGAATGGAGGAATAAAGAATGTTGATAATTGTAATTACAGTAGTAATTCTCGCAATTTTATTATTTAGCAGCATGCCGGTAGCGATGGCAATGCTTGGGGCTGGGATAGCGGGGTTATTGCTTTATGGAGGTCCTGATACTTTCATTATTTGTGCTAAGGTTTTAGGTGACAGCCTGAACAGCTTTGTGTTATTGGCTTTACCTCTGTTCATCTTACTCGGTGTTATAATGAGTAGGGGGAGGTTGGGGGAAAAGATATACAAGATGTGTAATGTGTGGTTTTGCAGGATTCCAGGTGGGGTAGGCTGTGCTGCCCTGGTATCTTGTGGTTTGATGGCGGCTATGTGTGGCACCACCAGCACCATAGCCGCGACTATTGGGACGGCAGCATTACCCAGTTTAAAGCGGTTTGGCTACAGAGTGCGCGACAGCGAGGGGTTGATAGCCGGTGGAGGAACCCTGGGAACCATGATTCCGCCAAGCGCTTCGATGATTATTATTGGTGCTATATATGGCGAAAATGTAGCTAAATTATTCCTAGCTGGGGTGATCCCGGGCTTAATAATACTGATTTTATTTGTAATCTACAACAGCATTAATTTTATGCATTCCCACACCAAGGCTGAGCTGGCAGAATTTACGAAGCCTGTACCTTGGAAGGAAAGGTGGCAAGCTACTAAGGACGGATTTTTAGTTTTATTGTTACCGGCTGCCATAATGGTGCCTTTATATACCGGGATAGCCTCACCAACCGAGGTAGCTGCCATAGGAGTAGTCGCGGGCTTTATCCTGGTCTTTGGGGTATACCGGACCCAAGGCGTACGGGACATACTGCCTATGCTTCGCGAAGCCCTTACTATCGCAGTAATGATTTGCTTCATCATAGCTGGTGGCATGGTTTTTGGAGCTACTATAACCAATCAGGGGCTTCCTTTTATGATAAGAGATTATTTTATAGGTGCTGGGTTGACAGCAAATTACTATATCTACATGATAATAGCGATATGCCTTATCATGGGGATGTTTATAACCGGTGCACCTATGGGGATGATCCTCCATCCTATTCTATTGCCTGGTTTAAGGTTCTATCAGATTGACATCATGTTGTACGCAGTGCTTTTTGTAATATTAGGGGAAATTGGCGCATTGTCACCGCCGGTGGGGATAAATGTCTATATAACACACGGCGTAGCCAAGAGTTTGGGTTATCCCAGCACTCTGGGGGGATGCTTCAGGGGCAGTATTCCCTATACAATAATCCTCATACTTTGCGTTGCATTAGTGCTGGCAGTGCCGATGCTTGCCACTTGGCTGCCTTCGATGATGTAGTAATAAGGCTAGTAACCTACATAGTATGAGAAAGGAGTAGTATAAAGATATGATAAAAATAGCAGCTCAGGTAACACTTCTAACAAATATACAGAGGTACTCGCTCAATGATGGGGGGGGTATCCGTACCACAGTATTCTTAAAGGGATGCCCACTAAATTGCAAGTGGTGCCACAACCCTGAGGGCATTTATCCTCTTCCAGAAATATACTTTGTCGAGGCAAAATGTCGGAGGTGTGGGCTATGTAATGCGATCTGCCCGGTGGGTGCGATATTCCCACCCAGTTATGACCCAATGGCGCGGAAAATTGATCGTGAAAAGTGTGACCGATGCCTGAAGTGTGTTGAAGTGTGCCCCTTCGGTGGTCTGGCGAAAGTAGGTTTTCGCCTTTCTCTAGAGGAGGTGCTGGATGAGGTAAGGCGCGACTGGCTATTCTATGAAGACTCTGGCGGAGGGGTTACTTTATCCGGTGGTGAACCGCTATTTCACCCGGACTTTACCAGAGAGTTCCTCAAGCGTTGTAAAGAGGAACGGTTCCATACCAGTATAGACACATGTGCTTATGCCAAGTGGGAAGTCATAGAAAAGGTGCTACCCTATGTTGACCTGGCTCTTTGCGATATTAAGCATATGGATTCAATACGCCATTTCGAAGAAACTGGCGTATTGAATGAGCTCATCTTGGATAATATTAAAAAGATAGCGGATAGGGTGCCTGTGAGGATAAGGCTGCTCTTGATCCCCGGCTTTAATGATTCACCTGAGAACATAGAGAAGACAGTATCATTTGTCCAGTCACTTAGCAATGTAGAAGGTGTGGACATATTACCCTTCCATGTCTGGGCGGAGGCAAAATACAGGAAACTGGAAAAAGTATACGCCTACGCTGATACTCCTGATATGACGGAGGAGGAAGCAGGAAAGGTAGAGGAGATATTTAAAGGGTATGGATTTCAGACCACCATAGGTGGTTAGCTTTTGGGAGGTGATAAGAATGTCTTGTGGAGTATGTGGAGTGGCAGTATGTATCTACTGCGGAGAGTCTTATACCGGCTATACAGGGGGGATCCTCCCATTTGTCCTAACTGTGGGAGAGAGCTTTCCAGGAAGTTTATATAGATTGAAGTATAACGAAAGAAGGTTTCTAATGGGTATTTTAACTGACGATATGAAACAATTGGTGTCTGGACAGCTTGGCTTTATTGCCACTGTGGATGAGAAGGGGTGGCTTGATATCGCTGCCAAGGGAACGCTTCGAGCACTGGATGATTTTACCTTGGTGTTCGCTGAAATTGCAGGTGGAAGGATATACCATAACATTATGCAGGGCTCTCCGATAGCAGTAGCTGTGGTCGACCGTGTCAAGCACACACAGCTTAGGTGTATCGGAAAAGCAGAGGTTATCACCGAAGGAAAACTTCTTGATGAGATGGTGGCAGAACTTGCTCAGTAAGGAAAGCCCAAGCCAAAAGCCATAATTAAGATCAAAGTAATAGAGGTGAGGTAAATGAGTACGCGTAAACTGGCTGAGTTTATTGTGCGGACGAACTACGAGCAATTGCCTGCAGAGGCAGTTGAGATTAGTAAGGCTGCTATACTTGATTGTATTGGTGTTGCCTTAGCTGGATCACATGAGGAAACGAGTAAAATAATACTTTCGGTACTCAAGGAATTAGGTGGACGACCTGTAGCTGGGGTTATCGGTGGAGGCTTCCGAACTTCCCCTGTACTAGCATCGTTAGCCAATGGAACTATAGCTCATGCCTTGGACTACGATGATGTCGGTGGCGGAACTCATCCTTCATGTTGGCTAGTCCCGACTATCCTGGCATTAGGAGAAAGGAACAAAAGTTCTGGCAAAGAGGTTCTTACAGCATATGTATTAGGGTTTGAAGTGCCGGCAAGGCTCAAAGGTCTCTTAGGAGCGCAGCACTACGGTAAAGGATGGCATAGCACCTCGACATTGGGGAGTTTAGGGGCAGCAGCTGTCGCAGCCAAACTCCTGAAGCTGGATATCAAGAAAACCCAAAGAGCACTCGGCATTGCCGCCTCATTAGCTAACGGCCTGAGACAGAACTTCGGAACCATGACTAAACCCCTCCATGCCGGCAATGCAGCCAGGAATGGCGTCCTCGCTGGGTTACTAACTGAGAAGGGATTTACTGCTGATGAAAGCATACTGGAAGGCCGGGTCGGCTTCTTAAAAGTTTTTGGTGAAGATTTAGAGTATGATTTAGAGGGGATGTGCCAGCAATTGGGGGCACCCTTCGCTGTGGTCTCCCCGGGGATATGGCTAAAGAAATACCCGTGTTGCGCCGGAAATCATGCTTCCATAGACGCTGCCCTGCAGCTAAGAAGGGAGCATCCCTTCCAACCGGATGAGGTTGTAGAGGTGGAATGTGCTACAGGTCCACAAACACCAAAGGTTTTGATTCACCACCGCCCCAAAACCGGGTTGGAGGCTAAGTTTAGTCTGGAGTACTGTGTATCTGTTGCTCTTATTGATGGTGAGATCACCTTAGATCGGTTTACCGATGAGAGAGTGCTTACCCCCGAGATTCAGAATTTTATTCCCAGGGTGAAGTATTCTTACCCAGCGGAATTAGCCGACAAAACTGGCCTTGACGATCTACCCAGGACAGTTACGGTTAGGCTTCGAGATGGTGAGGTCTTCTCCTCTAAGGTGTGGATCCCGAAAGGAAGTCCAGGGAACCCAATGAGTAAAGAGGAGCGGTGGTCGAAGTTTGAAAACTGTGCTCAGGGAGTGCTCTCAGCAAAAGAAAGGGCTGAGGTTGTCAGGTTGGTATCTAATCTGGAACAAATAGCGGACATCGGAGGCTTAATGAATATACTTACAGTGATAAGTAGCGGCTCATAAGATATTAAGGGGGTACAGGCATGTTTACTTATATGACTAGAAACAAGAAGTCTCGGATTTTCTATGGATGGTTTGTTTTAGCCGGGGCATTCCTTATATGCGCTATTGGGTATTCAATGAGGTATTCCTTTTCCGTATTCTATCTCGAGTTCTTGAACGAGTTCGGTTGGAGTCGAGCTAACACTGCGGTAGCATTTTCCATTAATTTGCTAGTTTATGGGATAAGTTCGCCCGTGGTAGGCACTCTGACTGACAGGTTTGGCCCAAAAAGAGTTTTAATGTTTGGTGCTTCCTTATTGGCTGCTGGACTATTAGCTATGAGCCAAATGAATAATATCTGGTTATTCTACTTCTTGTTTGGGATTGTTATGGCAGTGGGAATAAATTCTCTAGGATTCTCTGTTCACAATGCTTATTTGCCTAATTGGTTTATCAGAAGGCGCGGTTTAGTCTTTGGTCTGCTCACCGCTGCGGCGGGGGCAGGCAATATACTGGTTGGACTTTATCAACTTCTGGTACAAAGCCTTGGCTGGCGATTAGCGTATGTGGTGCTGGCAGTCATCGTCATTGTTACTGTTGTGCCTGTGGCTATCTTCCTTATACGGAGGACACCACAGGAGATGGGACTGTTACCAGATGGTGCTAATGACAGAAAAGAAGGGTCAAGTGCAGTCAAGAAGGATACAGATTTGCTTATAGTAGATAGAGAATGGGTAACAACTGAGTGGACATTAGCCAAAGCATTGATAACCCGCCGGTTTTGGTTTATATTTTTGAGCTTCCTATGCAATTCTTTTGCTTTGAATCTTGTTCTAGCACATCAACCTCTTTATTTGCAGGATATAGGGTTCAGTGCCGCGTTTGCTGCCTTAATATTTAGCCTTGCCGGATTTACAATAATGATAGGCGGTTCTTGTGGCTTTATCTCAGATAAGATGGGAAGGGAAGCCACCTATACTCTGGGGGCAATAGCTGTTGCCATGGGAGTAGTTGCCCTTATATTAGCATCCCCTTCCCGGCCGTGGTTGGCATACCTCTACACGATGTTTTGGGGCGTATCTTCCGGCATTCTAAGTTCAACATTATTTTCATCGGCAGCTGACCTATTTTCTGGAAAACACTTCGGCTCCATTAATGGTTTGTGCCTACTAGGTTTCGGGATCGGTGGTGTTATTGGACCCTTTCTTGGTGGATATATATTTGATGTAATGGGTAGCTATACCCTTGCTTTCTGGATAGTGATTGCAGCTCATGGGCTAGCCTGCATCTTTATTTGGACTGCTGCCCCGAGAAGGGCAAGGTTAGTGGCAGGGGAAGCACCGAGGCTTGTCAAAGGGTAGTTTGGGTGTTGGCTCTGTAGTGACGGATGCTGTGTGGACTTATGACACTTTGTAATAGGTAAGTTTTTCCAAAAACTTTACAATCGATATTAGAGGATTATTGAAGAAGCCGAGGTCTAGTCTCGGCTTCTTCAATTTATGGCGACCTTATCTTTGGCAATTCCGTAAATGAAAAAAAACTCTATTCCGGTGCTTGATGCGATTAAGTCCGCTCTGGGAGGAAATCCTTTCGTCCCAGAGTTTTAGAGATCTGTTTATATGGTTATCAAAGAACTATTCTATTAGCAGGCTGAGTAGTTACTAAATATTGAAATTTAATTTAGTATTTAATTAAGATTAGGAGAAAATTAACTATGATCATCTTGTCTTTTAACTGTGGAAGTTCCTCGGTAAAATATCAGCTTTACAACTGGACTAAAAAAGAGATAATCGCTAAAGGGATAATAGAGAGAGTTACCATTGGAGATTCTTTCTGTGTCCACGAAGTTAATCATAAAGAAAAGGTTACCCTAAAACACGATTGCCCCACTCACAAAGAAGCTATAAAATCAATTATAGATAGCCTTATTCATCCGGAATACGGTGCAATAAAAGATTTATCCGATATTGCCGCCATTGGACACAGAGTAGTCCATGGTGGGGAGAAATTTTCCAAATCGGTAATCATCAACCAGGAAGTACTAAAAACCTTTAAAGAACTGGCCGGACTCGCTCCCCTGCATAATCCCCCCAATATTATGGGCATTGAGGCAGCCGTGGAACTATTACCTGATATCCCCCATATGGCCATTATGGATACCGCCTGGCATCAGACTATGCCTGACTATGTCTATAATTACGCCGTACCCTACCAGTGGTATGAAAAATACGGGATAAGGAGATACGGTTTTCACGGCACTTCATTATTATATGTTGCCAAAAGAGCAGCTGTTCTCCTTAATAAAGACCCCTTTACATGTAACTTAATCAGCTGCCATATCGGTAATGGAGTAAGTATAAATGCAGTGAAAAACGGTCTTTCTTATGATACCAGTATGGGATTTACCCCTTTAGAGGGAGCCATTATGGGTACCAGAGCTGGAGACCATGATGCCGCTCTGGACCTATATGTCATGCAAAAAGAAGGTTATTCTCCCCAGGAGATGGATGCTATACTAAACAAAAAAAGCGGAATATTGGGCATAACCGGTAAGTATATTGATAGAAGAGATGTAATAAAAGCCGCTTCCCAGGGAGACAAAAGTGCCCAATTAGCCCTGGAGATGGAGGCCTATAGACTGAAAAAATATATCGGTGCCTATACTGCTGCTTTGGGAAGAGTAGATGCCCTGGTCTTTACCGCCGGAGTAGGGGAGATGAGTCCTATAATCAGGTCTAAAGCATTAGAAGGACTGGATATCTTGGGAATTAAATATGATCCCCAAAAGAACAAGATAGCCCGAACCAGGAATGCTGAACTGGATATCTCTGCCGATGATTCCCCGGTAAGGATATTTATTATCCCCACCGATGAAGAATTGGTTTTTGTGGAAGATGTAGCAGCCCTCTTAGAAGGTACGTATGATATTCATACTAACTTTAAATATACTTTTCAGGAGGAAGATTATAAGAATTTGATGAGAGAAAAGGTCTTTGAAAAGGAATGCAAAGAAAAGCCAGGATTAGAAAAGATAAGAATCAAATAGAAAATGGAGGATATTAATGTACCAAGTAATTAAAAAGGAAATATTACACGAAATTATCTATTCAATGTGGATAGAGGTACCTGAAAGGAAAATTGCTTATTATGGATCAATTGTCATCTATAAAGATAGCTAAAAGCAAGGTAAAGACACAGGGAATTTTAATGATGCTTATTGCTGCAATCTGTTTCGCTACTTTGGTTATGTTGATAAAATTTGTACCAAATATTCCCTTAATGGAAATAATATTATTCCGAAGTATTCCTACCATGTTAATAATTCCTCTAATATTAATAAATAAAGGAATACCAATTTTGGGGAATAACCGGCCTTTATTATTATTACGAAGCGTCTTCACTGTTTTTGCCCTGACCTCCTATATTTATACTGTTAAAGTTATGATCTTAACTGATGCTGTTGCTATTAAACAATTGGCTTCCCTTTTATCAGTACTTTTTGCAGCTATATTTTTAAAGGAAAAAATAAGTCTTAAACAAGTTTCAATATTTGTTTTCGGTTTTTTGGGTATATTATTAGTGTTAAAGCCGGGAATTCGGGCAGATATTTTTCCGGCAATTATTGGTTTAGGTGGAGTAATGATGACTGCAATGGGTCTTACAATAGTACGTCATTTACGTTCGCATGTTCATCCATTGGTAATAGTTAGTTACTCAGGATATGTTGTAGGTTTGACGGCTTTAGGGGTATTACTGTGGCAAAGAAATTTTATTGTTCCTGATATAAAAAGTTTAATTATTTTAGTTCTAATAGGATTGTTAAGTTTAGGAGCGCAATATACTCTTATTTTATCATATCATATGGCGCCCCCAAAATCGATATCTTTTTATTTATATTTAACAATTGTATTTGCTGTTATTTTTGACATTTTTATTTTTAAAAAGGCACCTGATTTATTTAGCTTATTCGGTGCTTCTCTTATTATTGTAAGTGGATATTTAAATTATAAATTAAAAGCGGAGTAATACATAGCATGGACATTTTATCGCCAGCTTAATGCAGGGCGTGTCGATAGTATGGTATGTCCTGGACAAAGCACAAAGAAAATTTGACAAGAGTGGAATTTTAATATATTATAAATTTCAATATTAAAAAAGAATATTTTAATGAGGAGAGTAGGTTGTTCTTTAATCAAAAAGAGAGAGATACTAACTGGTGAAAGTATCTTAAAAAGAATAACTAAAAAGAGAGCCTCAATAATAATAGGTTGGTTACCTTTAAAAACTTCTAATGAGTGGGGTAAATAATTTATCCAATCCCAGGTGGTACCGCGAGATTTTATCTCGTCCTTTTGTGATAATGAAGATTATCAGGGACGGGATTTTTTATTTTAAGGGGGAGATTATTATTTACTCAACCCGGGTGGCACCACGGGAAATTTTATCAATCCCGTCCCTTATGATAATCGATAAAGAGATTATCAGGGACGGGATTTTTTATAAATAAAAAGGGGGTTTGATGTGTATCAAAATAAGCAAGCTGCTAAACTTATATTAGAAGATAGTTCTGTTTTTCAAGGCTATGCCTTTGGAAGTAAAAGAGAGTTATCAGGAGAAGTAGTATTCAATACGGGAATGATAGGTTATCCGGAAAGTTTAACCGATCCTTCTTATCGTGGACAAATATTAATTTTTACTTTCCCTTTAATAGGAAATTATGGAGTTCCAGGTTACGAAAAAGAAGATGGTCTATTGAAATATTTTGAATCAGATAAAATACAAGTTCAAGGATTGATTGTGACAAATTGCTCAGAAAATTATTCCCATTGGAATGCAAAGAAATCTTTAGCTCAGTGGATGAAGGAATATGATATTCCGGGAATATACGAAATAGATACCAGAGAACTCACCAAAAAGATTAGAAAAAAAGGAACTATGTTGGGAAAGATTGTTTACGATAAAGAGAAGATTGGATTTGAAGATTTAAACCAAAGAAATTTGGTATCAGAAGTTAGTGTAAAAAAGCCAATAATATATAAAAAGGTCAAGAGAAGAGTGTTAGTTGTGGATTGCGGGGTAAAAAATAATATTATTAGAGCATTTCTAAAGAGAAATATTACTGTTATTAGAGTACCCTGGAATTCTAATTTTTTAGAAGAAAAGGCAGA
>Ga0307378_10004446_pt1 | contig 19989 bp, 17 predicted proteins | sample UN1MG_FD_202238 | JGI IMG/M metagenome (GOLD analysis project Ga0307378, IMG submission 202238) | Soil microbial communities from Risofladan, Vaasa, Finland - UN-1 | ecosystem: Environmental > Terrestrial > Soil > Coastal area > Acid sulfate soil | place: Finland: Risofladan, Vaasa | collected... | reverse complement strand
TCTACATTACCCCTGTTCAACTGACAGAGGAAGAAATCGAAAACGCGCAAAGGTCCGAAATTCACCGGCTACCTCCCGCGGAACGTCAAAAGAACTTTAAAGAAGTGGCATTAACATTGACAAAGGAAATGGCCGTGAAAGAAGCCCGAAGATGCGTACGGTGTGAACTGGAAACCGAGGACGGTATAAACGCTTTAGGACAAAACAAATGATAAACATGAATATCAACAATTTAGAAGTACAGGTCGAGGAAGGATGGACCATCCGTGATGCCTGCGAATTTTATGGCCTCGAAATTCCGACGCTCTGCTACAATCCCGGCCTGAGCAATTATGGCGGTTGTCGCCTGTGCCTGGTCGAGGTCGGGAAAACCCCCAACACCAAGCTCGTCAGTTCCTGCACCTATCCCTGCGAAGAGGGGCTTGATGTCCACACGGACACCAAGAGAGTCATCAAAGCTAGAAAAATGATGATAGAGCTGATGCTGTCTACGGCTCCCGGTTCGAAAGTGATCCAGGATTTGGCATCAAAATTCGGTGTCACACAGATGCGCTTCGAGGTCCGCAACGAGGAATGTATCATGTGCGGGTTATGCATCCGGATGTGTGACGAACAGATGGATGCAAGGGCCATCGGTTTTCAGAACCGCGGCTACAAACGCAAGATCTCGACACCCTTTGATGCTAAATCCAAAGTCTGCAGGGAATGCGGAGGCTGCATGTATATCTGCCCTGCGTGTCAGGCTAGATGTCAGGGGCCCAATGCCGAGGATGCCGTCTGCAACGCCTGCCTGCAGATGGAACCCACCTGTGTAGATGTCTACGATGAAGCGACCTGCTGGATGTACGATGCCGGCCGGTGCGGCACTTGTGTCAGGCCAGAGGAAAAGGAATCCGAAACACAGGAAGCAGGCTCTAAATAGACCAATGAAAGTAAGAAAATTTTGTGTATTTATACATAAAACCAAATGAGTCCATAAGGAGGTTATTTTAATGTCTTATACAAAACTCAATAGAAGTGCCGCTACTCTAACAAAGAATAGAACAGAGGGTTCAGTCAGCCCTTTCAGCGGAATGTGTGTGACATGCGTTGATGGCTGTATCGGGATGTGTGAGATCGGAAAATCTGCCTATCGAGGTCCTGAGGTTCTCTATCCTCAGCCTTTCGGAATTATAACAGCTGCATCTGAAAAGGAATACCCCGTAGATTTATCCCACTTCACAATCCTGGGAACTGCCGTAGGCGCATATGGTGTTGCTGCGGATTCCGATGTGGCCACTTTCGAAAAAGTGAGCGTGGAAACCGCTATCGGTGTCGACAAAAGCATTAAACTGAAAGTCCCCTTTATCATCCCTGGAATGGGATCGACCAATGTGGCCAAACAGAATTGGGAAGGATTGGCTATCGGAGCCGCGATTTCAGGCGTAATCTCCACAATCGGTGAAAATGTCTGTGCTATGGATGATGAATCTGAAATCAAAAATGGACGAATCGTCCATTCTCCCGACATGGAAAGACGTGTCAAGCTCTTTCAAAACTGGCAGGATGGATATGGGACAGTTGCTGTCCAGGCTAATGTAGAAGACACACGGCTGGGCGTGCAGGAGTATGTCATCGAAAAACTAGGGGTTGAAGCCGTTGAATTGAAGTGGGGACAGGGCGCTAAGGACATCGGTGGAGAGGTCAAGATCAAGAATCTCAAAAAAGCTCAAGAGCTCTACAAACGCGGTTATATCGTGCTTCCCAATCCGGAAGATCCAAATGTTATTAAGGCATTTGAACAGGGCAGCTTCAAAGAATTCGAAAGGCACTCAAGGCTGGGTATGGTCGAGGAAGAAACATTTATGGCCAGAGTTGAAGAACTCAGGAAAGCCGGTGCCAAGTATGTCTTCTTAAAAACAGGCGCCTACAGGCCCGCCGACCTCGCCCGTGCGGTCAAGTATGCCTCAAAGGCCAAGCTCGACCTGCTCACAGTCGACGGAGCCGGTGGTGGAACGGGAATGAGTCCTTGGCGGATGATGAACGAATGGGGGATCCCGAGCGTTGAATTATGGTCGCTGTTGTATGAGTATCTCCGCAAGCTCGATGAAAAAGGTGAGTTTATCCCTGATGTGTGTGCAGCCGGTGGAATAACCTTCGAAGACCAGATCTATAAGACTCTTGCTCTGGGAGCACCTTATTTTAAAGCGGTTGGCATGGCTCGTGCGCCTCTAGCTGCAGCAATGGTCGGAAAGACCATCGGTAAGAGGATCAAAGAAGATCAGATTCCTGTGTATGTCGAGCGCTTTGGCAACAAGCTCGAAGAGATCTTTGTCACTGCTTCCGAGTTAATGAACACGTATGGTGAAAAATTTAATGAACTTCCGCCAGGCGCTCTCGGCGTGCACGGATATTTCACTCGATTGAATCAAGGTCTGCGGCAGCTTATGGCTGGAAACAGAAAGTTCAGCTTGGAATACATCCAGCGTGACGACATCGCCTCTTTGACAAGGGATGTAGAAAACGTCAGTGGAATCCCTTACGTGACAGACGTTGATAAAGAAGAAGTGGAGGCTATCCTCAACAGCTGATCGAGATCAACCGCCCGATCAAAAAGGTTTAAGACCTTAGTATCAGGATTTCAAGAAGCGGGTCAGATTTCCGCAAACGATACGGTTATCTGGCCCGCCTTTTTTTTGCAGAATTTAGGCTTTTTCGAAGAGGTAGTTTAACTGTCCGTTGGGGAGTGTGTTCGCCACGGTTTTCATTGCCATACCCAATTTGAGTTCATCCTCCGGGAAATCCCCGGCGATTCTTCCGAAGACTTTGTATTCTCCATAATCCAAAACGGCAATATAGTAAGGGAGGTCGTCTTCGAATCCGATGGGGGCATACTTCAATTTGCTGTATGTGATGAGTTTACCTGTTTCTGTAACTTCGAACCATTCCATGTTGCTGGTAAGACACCTATAGCATTGAGCCCTGGGGGGGAAAAACATCAAGCCGCAATCCAAACAGCGTGTACCCATCACCTTCCCTTCTTCCAGGTATGTGATGAAGTCATTGACTTTTGTGACAGAGGTATAGCTCACAGTTCCGAACTTTTTGAAGCGGTCATCGATCTCTTTTTTCTTTTTCTCACTCATTGGTTTACCTCCCCAGGATAGTGACAACACCATAAAGGCCCACGCCACCGATGTTGTGAACCAGGCCGATCTCGGGATCTTTGACCTGCATCTCCCCTGCTTCACCCCTGAGCTCCAGGACGATCGTCCGGATCTGCGATCCTCCTGTGGCGCCGATCGGATGGCCCTTGGAGAGCAAGCCGCCGTCCACGTTGACAGGGATGCTGCCCTCTTTGTATGTTTCTTTACTTCTCATCAATTCTTTGCCTTCACCGGGTTCTGCAAAACCGAGGTCCTCGTAAGCCAAGATCTCTGACATCGTGAAACAATCATGTACTTCAGCCACATCGATATCTTTAGGCGTCACGCCTGCCATTTTGTAAGCCTGTTCTGATGCCTGCTGTGCCACAGCCAATCCTGTGAACTGGTCTCTTCCGGACATGTTGACACTAGCTGAAGCCGCTCCTAACCCCAAGATCCACACGGGTTTTTGGCCCAGGGCCTTGGCTTTTTCTTCGCTTGCCACGATCATACAGGAGCTCCCATCCGCATTGGCACAACAATCGCCAACGCGCAACGGGCTTGAAACAGGTCCGGACATAAAATGTTCCGGGTCCGCAAACATCTCTGTAGTCACCGGTTTGCGGAATAGGGCTTTGTCATTCACCTGACCGTAGGTAGCGGACTTCACACGGACAAGAGCAAGGTCTTCAAGCGTTGTCCCGAATTTTTCCATGTGTGCTTGTGCAAACATGGCATAATAGGCGGGCATCATTGTACCGAATGGACTCTCCCATTGGATATCCGCTCCACGGCCCATCCTTTCCTGGGATTCCGCCGAAGAGATCTCAGACATCTTCTGGAAGCCGGCAACAACAACGACATCATGGAGACCAGATTTTATCAGGGAATAGGCCATCCGTAATCCCATGCTGGTCGAAGAGCACAGGCTCTCCAGATAAAAGGTGGGCTGCGGGATGAGCCCGAGATATTCGGCAAACACACCCGAGGGCGAACGCTGTTTGTCGTACTCCGGTGCAGAACAGATTATGGATGCATCGATATCAGCAACAGCGATCTGTGCATCTAACATAGCCTCCTTGAATCCCTCAAAGGCCAATTCACGGATCGAACCAGGGTATCCTCTGACAAACCTGCTCTGTCCTACTCCGATGATTCCTACTTTGTTCATACAATCTTCTCCTTGAACCGATAAATTTTCTTTATATATTGTTCTCCTAATTAAATAATCCCTTCCTGAATTCGGTCAGCTCGGGGAGCTGACCCTACATTTTTATAATTAGATGTATTGCCCTCCGTCGACTTTGATGACTTCACCAGTGATGTGTTTGGCTTTTTCTGTACAAAGGAAGGTCACCAAATAAGCCACATCTTCAGGTGTTCCTAAGGCATCAAAAACAGTTTCGGCTCTTGACCTCTGTTTAAAATCCTCAGGCATGCTGCTGATCATGTCCGTTTCTATCAGCCCAGGAGCCACGGCGTTGACGTTAACTCTGGATCTTCCAAGTTCTTTTGCTACAGTTTTTGTCAAACCAATAGCTCCGGCTTTAGCAGCAGCATAATTGGACTGGCCGAACCTGCCTCTTATGGCGTTAATAGACGTTACATTCACAATCTTCCCTGATTTTTGCTCCTTAAAAATGGGAGAGACAGCCCGGATGAAATTAAAATTCCCCTTCAAGTCGACATTAATGACGGCATCCCACTGCTCTTCAGTCATCTTCCAGATAACACTATCCCAGTTCATGCCCGCGTTGTTCACGAGGATATCCAAATGGCCGAATTCACCGACAATATCTTTCACCAGTGTCTGAACCGCATCAAACTCCGAGATATCCACTTTATACGCCACAGTCTTGCGGCCCATTCCTTTAATCTCTTCAGCGATGGCCTTGGCTTCATCACCATGTTTCCTGTAGGTTAAAGCCACATCTGCTCCATTCTTGGCCAAATCCAGGCAAATCGCTGTCCCGATGCCCATACTTCCACCGGTAACCAGTGCAACCTTTCCATCGAGCTCCATCTTTTCCTCCTCTCTTTTTAATCTCGTTTTATGCGTTTGTTTTTTTGTTATGTTTAGTTTCGTTAGCCGTATAATGTTTGCGCTCTCTTATTCTTCTGCGGGTTTGGGAAGCACGGCTTCCATAAAAGCATCGTCAACAGTTTTGCCCTCAGCGATCATCTGTCTGTATTTCACGAAATCGATGACGTCTTTGCCCGTCACTTTTTTCATATTAAAGGCGTTGAATCCCAGGAAAGCCTCAGTAGTCATGTTGACTGCCAGCCAATGACGATTGTAGTTCTTTGCCATATCCCAGAAGAATTTTTTCTTCGCGCGTACACTGTCTAAAGTTTTTATGAGACAACCGGGGAACAGGTTGGTGAACTTCCAGACAACCTCATGAACGGCTTTGTCCAAGAGTTCAAAATCTGTTTTTGCGTTTTTAAGGAATTCTCTCGCCTTTTTCCCCTCTTCGCCTCTGACAAACTCGCCATAGACGATCTCACCATCATCGATGTACTTATCAATGATCACAGCAGGATTCCGGATGAACTTATCCTCCTCTTTTATGACCGGAGCCACCTTTGTGATCAAACCCAGCCTCTTCATCTTGTAGGCGCTCCATAACTCGCAGGAAACGCAATTCCAGATAGCATCCTCGATGCTCAAAAACCATGGGAGGAAATCCGAGGATCCCCCATCCGGAGCCGACCCGTGCCGCGGCCCTGCCTGGCCGAAGATGGCCGTGTCTGCGGATATCGCAATGTCGCAGGCCATACCGATCTCCTGCCCGCCGGCCACTCTCATCCCATTCACCCGGCAGATCGTCGGCTTCTTACACATTAGGATGGAATCCACCATGCCATTGAAGAGGTCCATATATTCGCCGTACTCATTGGGCCTCCCGGAATAGTATTCGGCATACTCTTTGGTGTTCCCGCCCGTACAAAAAGCCCGGTCCCCCACAGCAGTAAACACAACGGCAACGACACTCCTGTCTAAGGACGCATTCTGGAAACCAGCGATCACACCCTTCACCATCTCTGTGGTGTAAGAATTGAACTGGGCCGGATTATTGAGGGTGATCCAGGCGGCATAAAGGCCTTCAACGGCAGTGCCTTTCGCATCAAGGATCGGCTTTTTCTCATACATCGTGCAGGGTGGTTCAAAGCCCCAAAAATCTTCACCCCACAACAAATGATTTTTGATCTCGTTATCTGTTTTCAGCCAATCTATACTCATCATTCCTCCTTTTTAGGCTCTGTTTCACTCAAGATTTTTTAGTTTTTGGCTCAGGGCCTCTTTGAACTCTGCTTCCACTTTTTTCGCTTTGGCCCGCATGATCCTATCTCCGAACATGGCCAGTTTTCCGACGATGTTTGCTTTGCAGGAGTAGGCGATCTCCACTTCACCGCCCTCCTTTTCCTCCAGGTCTATACTGGTCCTCTGCATGAAACGCCCGGCTTTGCCGATGTCCTCCCCTTCCCCTTCCATCTCTACGTGTGTAGGAGGTTGGACATTTACAAGTTTGTTCTTGAATTTGAACCGGACGGCGATCGGCCCCACTTTCTGCTTGACCACACAGTCATATGTATCTTGGTCGATGAGTTCGATCTTCTCAGCTCCTGGAATACACTCACGCAGAGTCTCCGGTTCCATCAGCGTATCCCACAACTTCTGAATGGGCGCTTTCACGGCAAATTTTCCTTCAATTATCACGTTGTCCTCCGTTAATCTACCTTCTCTGCTTCTTTTTCGAGCAGATCAGCCAGGGTTTTATACCCTTTATTCCCCGGTTCCATAGTCTGGATGAGTAAGAGTTCAATGAAATTGTAGCCTTTGGAATTCACCCATTCCTTGTGGGTCTGGTCTCCCGTCCCGAAGATGTGTCGCGCCAGGTCCAGGGTATCGCTCCAGATCTTTCCGCATGTTGGACATTTATAGGGCACTACTTTTTCTCCTTATTTATCCTGAATCATTCATAAAAAATGTCGATACTTATCATAACAGACCCAATATCAGAATGTTACATTGAATTTTCGGAATGTTCATTTGAGTACTGCATTTCCTATGTGATTCTCATTTATAATCGACATTTTTTACCCTACGGGCGAGCTGATCTCACCAAAAAGCCTTCGTTGTAGCCCACTCGCGGTAGTTCACTACAGCTTCGTGAGCCACCGCCTCGCCTTTGCAGCAATCTCAACTCGTGAATAATCCAGGTTATCTTTTTTATATATCTTACTTCTTTATCTTTTCTTTCTCCTTTAGGGCGTTGAACACCTTTTCCGGCGTGATGGGAAGTTCCTTGATGCTGGTTCCCGTGGCTTGGAATACAGCATTCGCCAGAGCTCCTGCGGTGGGGTTGGTCAAGCCCTCACCTGCTTCTTTGGCTCCAAAAGGGCCCTCGGGCTCGTAGGTTTCCACTTCCATCACAGTCGTTTCCGGCATTTCTGTGGTCCGCAGGATCTTGTAATCCACAAGATTCGGGTTCAGAATCTTGCCTTCATCCATAGGCAGATCTTCCGTGAATCCATAACCTGCGGCCATGGCGATGGCACCTTCAAGCTGCCCCTGAACACCGAGTGGATTGATGACCTGCCCGCAATCATGCGCGGTCACGCAGTTCTTGAGCGACACTTTTCCTGTCTCCGGATCCACACCGGCTTCCACGGCCTGCACGCCGAAGCTGTATGCAGGAGAGATCATGCCTTTCCCGTGCGGAGTGTAATGACCCCTGGCCACGATGGGCTGACCCTCTTTGCCACGGATGGCCTCCTTGACCACATCAAAATAAGACAAACCCCGCTCAGGACGCGCGATCAGGTGGACCCATCGGTCTTTGATATCCAGGTCATAGACGATGTTGGGTGACATCTTGGCCGCCGCATACTCGATGATCTGCCTCTTGACATCCGCAGCAGCCATTTTGACAGCATTTCCCTGCATGAGAGTTTCGCGACTGCCCCATGCACCCAGGTCCACAGGACACTTATCGGTATCTCCCATGTGGAGCCGGATGTCCTCGACCCGGACACCCAATTCCTCAGCGCAGATCATGGCCATTGTGGTGTTGGATCCCTGTCCCATGTCCTGCGATCCGATAAAGAGATCCACCTTCCCATCCACATTCACTTGAATAATGGCTGAGGAAAAGGCATAGGGAGTGTTGAACCAGTTGAAGATACCTCCGGACATAAATCCATAAGCCGCAATCCCAATGCCATGATGGGGAGGCAGTTTCCCTCTGTCCTTGATCCACTCCTCCACCTTGTCGAGGCATTCGATGAGGCCACAGCTCTGGATCGTGGCCTGTCCAGGGACCTCATAACCCGCATACATCGCATTCTTGCGGCGGATGTCGATCCGGTCGATACCGAGTTCTTCCGCGATCAGGTCGATCTGCGTTTCCGCACAGAATGTAGCCTGTGGCGCTCCAAACCCTCTCATGGCCGAAGTGGGTGCCGTGTTGGTGTAAACTCTGTATCCATCATACTGGTAACTCGGCCACACATAAGGAAATGACTGAAAAAATCCGGTCAGGTAAAGGGCGGTGGCCCCCATGGCTGTGTAGGCGCCACCTTCGGTGAAAACACGGGCTTCCTTCACCAAAAAGGTCCCGTCCTTCTTCACACCACTCCTCAGATAATAGAACATGGGCGTGCGGCGTTTTGTGGCCATGAATTCCTCTTCGCGGCTGAGCACGATCTTGACCGGTTTACAGAGTTTCATGGAAAGGACTGCACTGCAGAACTGTGCGGAATCCAGCTCAAACTTGCTGCCGAATCCGCCTCCTGTGTATCGGGAGATCACCCGGATATCATTCTCCTTGAGCCCCAACACATCAGCTAACAGGACTTTGATGTAATAGTGAGATTGTGTGGATGTCCATACAGTGAGCTTTCCTTCAGGAGTGTAACTGGCCACAGCACAGTGTGTCTCCATGCACACATGAGCCTGGGATGAACACCGAAACCAATCTTCACGCACATAATCCGCTTGTTTGAAGGCCTCATCCAGATCTCCCCATTCGATGTGCCGTGTCACATTGATGTTGCGTTCTGCATTCTCATGGAGCAGGGGGGCATCTTCTTTTATGGCTTCAAGCGGCTCGAAGACTGCCGGTAGAGATTCGTACTCCACCTCTATCAGATCAAGAGCTTCCTCTGCCGTGTCTTCATCGACCGCGGCAACAGCAGCCACTGGTTCCCCGATATAACGGACCTTCTCCCTGGCAAGAATCTCCTCATCACAGAGCTCTTTATAGCGCCGCCATATCCCCTGTTTCACTCCCAGGGTGTCCTTGCCCGTGACCACAGCCTTCACGCCAGCCAGAGCTTCCGCCTGGGTCATGTCGATGTTGAGGATTTTGGCATGGGGGTAAGGGCTTCTCAATATTTTCCCATATAGCATTTGGGGCAAAACGACATCAAAAGCGTACTCAGCCCTTCCCGTAACTTTGGCTATTCCATCGACATTGTGGATCGGAGTGTTTATGACATTAAATTTTGTCATTTGCCACCCTCCTTATACTTGCCTTCAGCCACGGCTTTAACCGCTCTGATTATGCTGTTGTACCCCGTACATCGACAGAGATTACCGTGAATCCCCTCTTTTATCTGTTCCACTGTGGGGTTAGGATTTTCTGTAAGTAAAGTTGTCGCCGAGAGCAACATGCCCGACGTACAAAATCCACACTGATATGCACCGTGATCGAGGAAGGATCTTTGTACCGGCGTGAGTTCCGCACCATCCGCCAAATCCTCCACAGTCCTCACTTCAGCACCATCTGCCTGAATAGCTAAGATGGAACATGACTTGACCGTTTTTCCGTTGAGAATCACTGTGCAGGCATGACAGGCGCCGGTGTTACAGCCTCTTTTTGTGCCCATAAGGCCCAGTTCATCCCGCAAGACCTCTACGAGCAGCATCTTGGGTTTTATGTAGAGTTCATGAAAATCGCTGTTAACGGTTATCCTCAGCATTTGCTTTTCCATAACCGGAATCCTCCTTATTTCGCCAGTGCTCTGGCTTGGTTCCAGGCCTTCTTCACCATCTTCTTGGTCAGTGCATTCACCAGACTCCTTCTGTACTCTTCGCTGGCATGGATGTCTGCGACCGGGTCCGCCTCCTCAGATGCCTTTTCAGCGACTTTCTTGAGTAAGTTAGTGCTGATTTTTTCCCCGATCAACATTTTTTCAGCGTCCCTGGCCCTTATAGGCGCTGGTGCGGCAGCTCCCAAGACGATCCGTGCATCCTTGCAACCGAGCCCATTGCTCTCAAGCGTAATCGCCGCTGCCACTGATACGATCCCCTGGTCGTTTTTGATGATGTTGAATTTTTCATAAGCCACAGCGGTACGGAGAGGGATAGGGGGCAATTGGACTTCGCACAGAAGCTCGCCCTCTTCGAGAGCTGTCTCGAAATAATCGATGAAGAACTCGTCAAGAGGAAGGGTTCGTGTTTTCCGTTTGCTCGCTAATTTGACCGAGCCATTCATAGCCATAAATACAGGCCCGGGATCTCCCGCAGGATCGCCGTGGCAGAGGTTTCCTCCGATCGTGCCCCAGTTGCGCGTCTGTATGGATGCCAGGTTCTTTTCCATGTCAGTAAGAACAGGGTATTTCCCTTTGATGATTGGCGACAATTCGATGGTTCGGTGAGTGGTTGTTGCCCCGATCCTGAGTCCTTTTTTATCCTCGAAATTGAGATAATCGAGCTCTTCTACGTTCTTGATATCGATGAGATATTCTGGAGCCACCAACCCCTGACGCATCAGAATGAGCAGGGATTGCCCTCCGCAGATAATCTTGTAGTCTTCTATGTGCCGGTCGATGAGATCGAGCGCTTCCTCTAAAGTTTTGGCTTTGGCATAGATAAAGTCCCGGATCATTTGGTTGTCCTTTCCAGAAAATCACTGAACACAAGCCAAGTCGGGCTGGGTTTGAGTGGGGGAGGTATCGGGAGCTTGTATCGGTCCGACAATTTACATGTGTCCTTGGTTGCCAAATCAGGTGTGTTTTGAGAGGTTTGGTCTTCTTGATCTCCCAAATATCCTCTGTATTTTTTTGCGAAGCAGAGATAATAATGCCGTCCTCTGTACTGAGGACATTCCTTACACAATTCCTTGGAGAAGGGACAGAGCACCTTTGTCTTAGCCATATCTCAACCTCCCCGAGATAATAAATTGCACGTCCTAACGCGCGCAACCATAAAATTAGCAACCATTTGTGGTTGCAACAATAATCAGAATCATAAATTTTGTCAAGGCTTCTCCATTTTATATGTAGGGGCCGTTTCATATGTAGGGACCGTTTCCCAAACGGTCCGTTCGGGGAACAGATCCTACAAATCTTCCACTATGTTCTTACACTTCCTCCAACTTAATTTTTCTTTTATCCAAAATCGCGACCAGAAAAAACGTCACCAGGCTCACGATCCAGCAGAAATATATGGGATGAGGGAGATTTATGCCCTGGAAAAAAGATGGGATCTGCGGGAAGATCAACCAGAGGGCCAGAGCGATCATGGCAACGAGCAGCGTCCACGTGGCATGGGAACGCCTGCATATGCCGGGCCAGAACAGGGTCATCAGAGTGACCAGAGTGTAGGCCGTCGTCAGGGTCAACCCGATAAGCAATGTACGAACGATCCCAGAAACCGAAACCGCAAGAAGGTAGGTAAAAACGCTCAGGATCAAAACCGACACACGCGAAAAAATCCTCTCACGTTTTTCCCCGAGGTCTGGAGCTAAGAATCTCTTGATAATATCACCGACTACAAGAGTGGCGCTCCCAACGAGGAGAGCGGATGCAGTAGAGACATCTGCTGCCCATAAACCTGCCAATACGAGACCGGCAACAAAAGGACTCAGACTCAGGACCGTCCTGGGTAACGCCTCAGTGGGGATAATCCCGGGTTGAAGCACTGCTGCTGCCATGCCGATTATGGCACTGATAAATCCTATAGGGAGGATCAACAGACCACCAAGAAGAAAGCCTTTTTTTGCGGAGAGGGAATCTTTGGCTGCAAAGCTGATCTGGGCAACGGACTGGACGGAAAAGGTCATGGTGCACATGACAAGGAACCAGGCCACTACAAGGCTCCAACCTATCGCGCCCAAGTCAAAACCCGGATGGCCGCTAGGGAGTTTCGCTAGGAGTTCATCGAATCCTCCCACCTTGTCCACAGCCAGGATCGCGCCCAGAAGAACACCCACATAGATCAAGATCACATTGATGATGTTCGTGATTCCGGCGGCCCAAAATCCACCGATCAGAGTGATCCCAACAAAAACCACAGCGGTGACAAGCATCCCCGATTGGAACGTGAACACATCAGGGAGCAACGACGAGAGTATGGCCCCACCCGCCACATATTGGAGAGAGGTGATGACGATCTGCAGGAGAAGCTGTCCGATGACACCCACAACGCGGCCCGACACACTGTAATGTCTTTCAAAGAATTCCGGAATGGTTGAGATCTCTAACGCCCGGTAGCGTCGGGCTGCGATAAGCCCCACAAGCACAGCACCGGCCGCCCAGGCTGCATTGTACCATCCTGCTGCGATCCCTGAGCTATAGGCTCGCTCAGCCACGCCTATGGTCGAGGCTCCACCGATGGCCAAACCCGTAAGGAGCGGAGCGACGACCCAAAACGGCAGGCCGCGCCCGGCCAAAAGATAGCCGATCATCCCTCCTTTGCTCAGGCGCCGGGTCAACCACGTGATGACGAAGAGGAGGACGATATAAAGAACAACGATGAGGAAGGGGATCCAATTCATAAGGATTTGTGCTTTATACGGGCATCAACCACGGCAGCACCTTTCCCCTTAGGAAACACAAGAACAGGATTCAGGTCCATCTCATCGAGCTGGGGAAAATCCGTGCCGAGCTCGGAGAGCCGGAGTAAAATATCGACCACAGCATCGATATCCACGGGTTTTTCTCCTCTTGTCCCTTCCAGTATAGGATACCCTTTGATGGACTGGATCATCTCCATGGCGTCTTCCTTTGATAGAGGGGCCAGCCGGAACTGGACATCCTTGAGCACTTCGACGAATACTCCTCCCAATCCGAACATGACAGTGGGTGCAAGACCCAAGTTTCCCTTGGAACCCAAGATCACTTCTTTCCCGCCTGCCAGGTGTTCCTGAAGAACAAAGCTGGGCTTTTGTTTGGCAAATTTCTTGGCCATCTTTTTGTAGGCAGACAGGAGTGTCGATTCGTCATTAATTCCGAGGGCCACGCCACCCACATCCGATTTGTGGACTATGCTCTCGGCATCTACCTTCAAAACCAACGGATATCCAACCTTTTTTGCCATTTTCATCAGGTCTTTTTCGTTTTTAGCTTTCACGGTTTTGGCAGCCGGAATTCCATAGGCATCTAAGATATCATAGACATCCTCCTGAGAGAGGAAAAACTCCTTTTTATGTTTACTCAGGATGTCTTTGACCTTCTTTTTCTGCTTTCTGAACTCTAGGAAAACGGGGGCAGGTCTCTTCAGGATCTGTCCATACCGGGTCATGGAGGCAAGAGCTCTGGCAGCAGTTTCGGCAAAATCATAGACGGGAACGCCACTGGCTCTTATCAGCCGTATGACTTCCTGCCATTTTTCTATGGTCATCACTTGGCAGACGATGGGTTTCTTCGCAAATTTTGCAAGCTCCCCGATCTTACGGGCGATCCCCTCACAATCCACAAAGGGCGCAGTCACAAAAACAAGGAGAACAGAATCGATATTGGGGTCTTTGAGCAGAGCTTCAACTGTCCCGCCATACTGCTCGGGTCCGGCAGTGGCCACCACATCCACAGGGTTGGAGACAATGGCCTCCTGAAAGACGAGCTTTTTCAGGGTTGTTTTTGTTTTTGCGCTCAGTTTGGCCAGCTTCAACCCAGAAGAGATGCATTCATCCACAGCAATGATCGCTGGGCCACCGGTGTTGGTCACGATCACAACTCTGTCTCCGGGAGGAACCGGCTGGTTCGAAAAGGCCACAGCTGTATCGATCATGTCCTCTTGAGAGTGGAAACGCAGGACTCCCGCCTTTTTAAAGATCACTTCGGCGAGTGTATCCTGCTCCATCAAAGATCCCGTATGAGAGGCCACAGCTACGGCTCCTTCCGATGTCTTCCCGGTTTTCAGAGCAAGAATGGGCTTCTTTGGAGTCACCCGACTGGCAACTTCGAGAAAGCCCGCGGGGTCCTTCAAGGTTTCTATGTGGGTCATGATGACACGTGTGTCTTCATCCTGGCCGTAATAATCGATGATCTCGTTCATGCTCACATCGGCTTCGTTCCCAAAACTCGAATACATCCGGATGCCTTTCCCTATGCGGTAGAGATGCAATTTGAGGGTCTCGCCCACGCCGCCGCTTTGGGCGACAATAGAGATATTGCCGGGGAACATGGGCACAAAGGTAAAATTGGCATACACGGAGACTTCGGGGTCGGAATTTTGGATCCCCTGGGAGTTCGGCCCATAAATGCGCATCCCGTATTTGTGGGCGATCTCTACGATCTGCTGCTCCAGCTTCAATCCCTCTTCGCCCACTTCCTTAAAGCCGGCCGTGTGGACGATGGCAAATTTTACACCTTTTTTCCCGCATTCCTCGAGTACATAGGGGACGATGGTGTTCTTGATGGAAATGTTCACCAGGTCGACTTCATCAGGGATGTCGCTGATCGAGGCATAAGCCCTAAAGCTTTTAATGGACTTAGACTTCGGGTTGATTGGGTAGATCGGACCTTTAAAATTGTGGTCCAGCAAATTTTGCATCACAATATGGCCGATGCTGAAAGGATTATTCGAGGCTCCGACGATAGCCACTGATTTGGGTTTAAACAGCGCATCAAGCATTTTGACCTCCTTTTGTTTCTTGGGCATACAGGGCTGCCCCAAAAGCGCCTGTCAATTGGGGAAGCGGAGGAACAAAGATATCTTTTCCGATCCTCTCTGCAAACATCTGAACAAAATAGGGATTATGCGCCACTACTCCCCCACTCATCACGACGTTCCCCTCCAAAGGATCCATCTCCATGGCTCTCTTTATAACGGAAGTGAAAACACCCTTAACTATATCCTCCACAGGGACGTTTTCCCTGATCTTCATCAGGATTTCAGTCGCGGAAAACACCGTGCAGTAGCTTCCAATTTCGATATCGTTTTGGGCTTTCTCTGCAAGTCCGTTGAGTTTTTCCAATCGGATCTTTAAACGATTGGCCATCTCCTCAAGAAAAGCGCCTGTGCCTGCGGCACACTTGCGATTCATCATGAAACCGGTCCTCTTTCCGGAATCGTTGATCTTAATGATCTTGTTGTCCTGGCCGCCGATATCGATGAGTGTATGGGCCTTAGGATAAAAAAAATAGCTACCCCAGGCATGACAGCTGATCTCCGTCTTCGTTGAGTTGGCAAAGGGCACGTTTCGTCTTCCATAGCCAGTGCTCACTACAAAACACCTATCCGAAGAAACCCCTTTGGTCTTTTCCAGGGATTTTTCGAACGCTTTCCCGGCAGCCCCTTCAAAATCCGCACCAGAGTCAGTAACGGCATAACCGAGGACCTCTGCCTCTGCATTTAGAATGATAGCTTTGGTCGTGGACGCCCCCACATCAATGCCGGCGAACAAACGCGTGCTCATTTTTATAAAAATACAAAGCCCCAAATTGTTCAGATCTCAGTGAGTAAAATCAAAATCTATTCTATCGATCTGAACTTTGGCACTCCAAAATTATCGCTATTTCGATTCGAGTTGTTCGATAAAAGCCTCGATATTGGTTTTCGCCTGCTCCTCGGAATAACAGCGTAGATCGTTCAGGTCGCCGTTGATAGTCAGTGTGGGCACTTTCAGATTCTTCTCGAGCCGCTGGGGCATTCCGTAGCGGTTGTTGGAATTGGCAGGGCATGTTTTTGCGTCATGGAAGAGAATCCCATTGATATCATATTTCCGGACCATGTCCTCGATGTATTTTTCCTTGAAGTTCTCATCCCGAACGATAAATATCTCTGTGTACGCACGGGCCATGCTCATGAAGGGGTCCTTGGGGTCGAAAGAATCGAATATCCAGCTGTTGCAGTACGTGGATGCGATCACAGCCGTCTTGAGCTCGATAAAAAACTCCGCCAAGCTCCGCAGTTTGCCCCAGATGGGCATGCCCTCCCAATAGATGCGGAATTTTTCATCCTCAACAGCACCATCTTTATTAGTCACTCTCCCTTCCAACTCTTTGAGGAGCACTTTGTAGTACTCAACTGCTGTCTCGGTCCCCCTGAGAACCACAGCAGGCCCCATGTGAATCGTCTCGTCAAAGAAACTGATCGGCGCGGGCTTAGCCATGTTTGTCTCCAGGACCTTTTTCCACAGTTGGGTGCAGTCGCAGGAAAGACCCAGTATATGGCGGAACTTATCGATGTCAAATGTATTGCCCGAGATCTCTTCCAGTGTGGGGATCAATCCTTTGATCTGTTTCTCAATGCTTAAGAGGGAGTCATCGGTGATCCTACTGATATTTCGATATGTGGTTATTCCCAGTGCGGGGACTTTGAGCTCTCTGGAATACCAGGAGAGCCAATCCTGGACATCTCGGCATTGATTCGTATTGTAGACCAGAACATCCGGTTTGGGGACACCTTCGATGCCCTCATAAGCTCGCGAAAGTGGAGTTTCTCCCTTGATGAAAGCGCCAATATCGCTGGTCAGATAGGAACATATGTCGGGAGAGTAGCCCACAGAGTTCGCCACAGGAATGTAATCCATGGCCTGCCGAGTAGACCCCAACATCGCCCCATGATTCTCTGGGTAATACACCAAGAATCCCAAACTCAACAGGAGTTCTGCAGGCCCGACACTGGTGCACCAGGCGATCTTGGGTGAGCCTTCTTTTGCGGCCCGGTCCATTTCATAAAAATAGTCGGCCATGATCTTTCTCATGTGGCCGGCTGCTTGGATTTTTTTTATGGCGGCCTTTTTTTCCTCGCTCATATTTCCTCCTCAAATTTCAAGGCAGAACAGAACAAAGTGTTTGCTCTGATATTTTTTCGGTGAGGTTAGGACAAGACCCATGCTTTACCAAGGTATCCAAAATAACAATATTAAATACCCAAGTCAAGAAACATTACCGAGATCGATAGACTGGCCGAGTTTTTTGAGAGGGGACGGTTCTGTTTTTATGTAGGGACCGTTCCCAGAACGGACCGTTTGGGAAACGGTCCCTACATTTAAATCGAGCTTACTCTGTCCCCTTTTTTGTTGACAGAGCGGGAGTTAGATGATAAAAAATCTCCGTTAAGTCTATTGTATCCGTTAAGTCCGTTTTCTCCGTTCTTCATTGAGTAACGGATTGGATGCTCCAACTGGACTACACGGATCGAGCGAGCGATTAGAAGAGGGAAAAAATGAACCAAAAAACTTACAACAACATTATTTTCGACATCGACGGAGAAACGGCGTTCCTTACCATCAACCGGCCTCCGGTGAACATCCTGGATATCGCAACTATGGAAGAAATGAACGATGCCCTGGACAGTCTGACCGACAACACGGATGTCAAAGTTCTGGTGATATCCGGCAGTGGAGACAAGGCTTTTTCCGCTGGCGTGGATGTGTCTGACCATACGGAAGACAAGGTCGATAAGATGCTCGAGGTTTTCCACGGTATTTTCCGCAAAATGTCCCGGCTGGATCAAGTGACCGTCGCAGCGGTCAAGGGATTAACCCTAGGAGGCGGATGCGAGGTCGCCATATTCTGTGACATGATTTTTGCTGCGGAAAATGTAAAGATCGGACAGCCGGAAATAAAACTTGCAGTGTTCCCTCCGATCGCACTCCTTGTCCTCCCTCATCTCATAGGATTGAAGAGAGCCTCAGAGCTCCTCTTGACTGGCAAAGTTATTGACGCCAAAGAAGCCGAGAGGATCGGTCTTGTCAATAAAGTTGTTCCCTTAGAATCTTTCGACGCTGGAGTTCACGAATTCATCCAACCTATCTTAGAGCTGAGCTCGGTGGGGATCAAATATTCTAAAAGGGGGATCCAACTCGGGTTAGAAACGACCTTTTCAGAAGGTCTCAAAAAGATCGAAAAAATCTATCGTGACGAACTGATGGCTTCTGAGGACGCCCAAGAAGGACTCAAATCTTTCTTGGAGAAGCGAAAACCAGTTTGGAAGAATAAATAATCCAAAAGGAGGATATATTATGAAAGCTGCCATATTTCATGGACCCAACCAGCCTTTAAAGATCGAAGAGGTGGACATACCAAAAATCGAGCCTCATGAGATCCTGGTCAAAATTGCCGCTTGTGGTGTCTGCAACACAGATCTCCACTACATGGACCACGGGGTTCCGACATTCAAGAAACCTCCGATGATCCTCGGTCATGAGCCATCGGGGATTGTGGAGGAGGTCGGGGAAGATGTAAAAAATTTCAATGTGGGTGACCGAGTCCTCATCCCGCCTGTTTTTTCCTGCGGATACTGTGACAACTGCCGGTTGGGCAGGGAGAATATCTGCTTCAACATGCTCATGCTCGGCAATCACATCGATGGGGCCTATGCCGAATACACAAAGGCTCCAGCGAAGGATTGTCAACACCTTCCCGAAGACATGCCCCTTGAGGAATCCAGCATCATTGCCGATGCCATTTCCACTCCCTTTCATGCAGTGAAGAACAGAGCGAAGGTCAGACCTGGAGATTCCGTGGTCGTGTTCGGATGTGGAGGCGTGGGGATCAATGTGGTTCAGATGGCAGTCGCTGCCGGAGCCTCAGTCATCGCCGTCGACATCATCGATAAAAAGCTGGAAGTGGCCAAAGAGCTGGGAGCCAAACACACGATCAATTCCACGGGAAAGGAAGACAAGGCGCTCCTTAAGGAGATAAGAACTCTAACCGGTGGAGGGGCTGATATTTCCATTGAAGCCATCGGCAATCCAAAAACCATCGAACTCGGTCCGGCTGCGGTCAAAGCGGGAGGTTTGCACTGCCAGGTGGGTTATACCCATCATAACGTTCCCGTGAATATGGGACGATTGATGTTCAGAGAGATCGAGATCAAGGGTTCTCTGGGTTGCCGTCCTGTAGATTATCCGAAGATCATCGAAATGGTTCGCACGGGAAAAATTCAACTCGACCCGGTCGTGACACACAGGTTCAAGCTGGAAGACATCAATGATGCCTTTGAAGTGATGCGGAGGGGCGAATCGCTGAGATCGATTATTGTATTTTGAAAAAAAATGACGAGACTCTTAGCCTCGCACAATACTACTCAGACACAAATATCGAACAAAAAAAATGCCGTTTTCTATTTCTCTTTTTATTCTTTTCCAAGCACAATCGTATTAAGCTTATCAATATGGCTATTCTTCAACCCTCAACCGATAAATTTGAGCAACACCTCTCAGAAATAATGAGTTTGGTAAGCACATACTCAATTTGCGAAATATAGAAAGGATATATCGCTAAGATAAATCCGGAAATGGAAAATCAAAAAAGAGAAACTTTCACTTCGTTCTTTGGAACATTGATGACAATGATCGGCGTGGCCGTTGGATTGGGTGCGGTCTGGCGCTTTCCCTACATGGTCGGAAAATTTGGTGGAGCTGCTTTTGTCCTCTTTTACATCGCGATTGTTCTCTTCGTAGGAATACCAGCACTTATGGCTGAATGGACTCTCGGTCGGCATACCCAAAGAGGTACACTAGGTGCATTTGAAAAGGGAAATTTCCCTGGAGGAAAGTACCTCGGAGGGTTTTTGTTTCTTATCGTTTTTTTCGCCACCGGTTATTACACCAACGCTATTGGGTGGGTCGGATTTCATGCCATAGCAGAAATTGTCCATGCCTTCGGAGGAAAATTCGACGCC